>FWWM01013758.1_pt1 | contig 12960 bp, 14 predicted proteins | sample 2228351 | NCBI WGS metagenome assembly FWWM01 (sample SAMEA103939774, study PRJEB20133) | metagenome | reverse complement strand
GCTTTAGGGCCCGTAGCTCAGTGGACAGAGCAGCCGCCTTCTAAGCGGTAGGTCGGGGGTTCGAATCCCTCCGGGCCCGCCAATCCTGAAGGCAAAACTCCCCGGCTCGGACGTGAGCCGGGGGGTCCTTTTTACTGCAACGCGGCCCACACCTGGGCTCGGCGGCCAAGGGAAGGGCATAGGCCCAGCGCCATGCAGCACATGACGGTAAGGCTGGCTCCGGGAGTTTGGGCTACAATGGGAGATGGCCCCAGGGTGGGCGCGCGGTCGCGCCCGGGGGACCTGCCCCCCGGGTGAGGAAAGTCCGGGCACCGTAGGGCGGGGTGCCAGCTAACGGCTGGGCGGGGTAACCCGACGGAAAGTGCCACAGAGAAGAGACCGCCAGCGGCCCCCAAAGGGGGTGCGGGCAAGGGTGAAACGGTGGGGTAAGAGCCCACCGCCCGTGTCATGTGTCACGCTTTTATGCCCGTTTCGGTCAAGCTCTAGGTCAATTACACCAAGTGCAATCACATTCCAGGTCAGGAAGTTGATATGTTATGCATTACTTAGGTGAGTGTTGCAGTGTAAAGCAAAGGCCCCCGCCCACCCCCTTTAGGAGCGGCTGCGGGGGCTTCTGCGGCGCTAAAGGACAAAGGCAATCCGGGGCACTCTGAACACGGTGTTTGTCCGATCCAGATCGAGGGTGGCCGCACCTGAGGTAACTTGGCTACCCCACGAGCCTCGCACAGCCAGTCGCGTGCCGTATGGGCGCACGTAGAGATTCCCTTTAAACCCATTGGGGGGGAGGATCAGTAAGGCCCGTAAGATGGCGGGCACGGACACCCCGCTTTCGGCCGTCACGGACGACCAGTCTCCCCGCGCGTAATCCTGATCTGGGGCAGCGCTGTCCCATTCCGCAGGCGGGGATTTGCGTGTGGTGCGCAGGATAGGCGCTCCCAGGTTCTGGGCCACATTATCGTCGGAATAACTTGCGTTGAGGGGGATGTCCCACTTCAGGGTGCCCGAGGTTCCGGGGGGCACCAGGCTGCCGTCCGGCAGGATGGCCCGCCAGTCGGTGTCCATCACAGCGGCGTTGTTGTTGGGGATGATCTGGATTTCACCGTTCACAAGCCGCAGCCCGGCAACCCACTGCTTGGGAGACACCAGGTCAGCAATCCCCCAGGCCGTGCCGTCGTGGCGCCACGTGAGGGGGCCGGATCCTGTGTAGTGTAAGTGCTCCCCCGTTGTCTCCCCGGGGGCTTGGCCGTCCACCCGCACCGCCGTTTTCCAGGGGGCCTCGTGGGAACGGCCCCAGTAGGTGTTGCCCCGGAGGACATCCTGCTTGTTATTCATGGCCCAGTGCATCAGCAGGACGGCCGCCAGCTCCGCGTTGGTAACTAAGTGAAACCCGGGGCCGTTGGCCCGGGCGGCCGCCACAGCGTCAGCGAAGGGCATAATGACAGGCACCGCCCCAGGGACGCTTACCAGCTCCCCGTGGGAAATGACGCTCGGGTACATCCCCACCCAGATCTCCGAGACGGTGCGCTCCCCCACCACGAAGGCGGGGTGGGGGCCAGTCCCCAGGGAGGGGTCCAGGTCGTGCAGGTTGAAAAGGGGGATGCGCCGCAGGAAGACGGGCTGGCCCTTTTTGGTGTACATCACCGTGCAGAGGCCGCCCGATGCCGCCTCAATCGCCTGCCTAAGGGAGTCCTTCACCGAGAAGATCATGCCTCACCTCCGTTTGCTGCAGGGGAGAGCCCAAACAGCCGCACCCGCACCAGCTCCCAGTTGAGGGGGCCGGGCCGGAGCTCGTACACCGGTTCGCGCTGCTCGTTGCCTTCGTCTCCGTACACCACCTCGCCCACCTGGACGGCCTTGAGGGGCCTCGGGGGCAGCAGCACCTCCGCCCCCAGCCAGCCCGAGGGCGTGAGGGTGGGCGCTCCCGCGGCATCGGCGTAGACCCGGATCACGCGGGGCTCGGGGCCGGAGAGGGCCTCTAGGTCCAGGGTCAGCCCTTCCACCTGGAGGTTCGTCCCCTCCAGGACAACGTTCCAAACCGGTTCACCGAGGCGCTCTACCGTCATGGCTACCTCCAGTTCGGCTCCAAGGCCAGCCACCGCACCACGATGTCGTCCGCGGTGCCCCGGTTCTCCAGGACAAAGGCGTTCCGGGTCTTTTGGGTCACCACCAGGTGCACCCGGCCCAGGTCCGAGGCGCTCTCCACGTGGAGGAAAACCTCGTAGTCCGTGCTGGGCATGGGGTAGGCCAGGGCCACGCTGAACGCCGGGAGCACCGGGGGGAACCACGAGGATGGAGTGGCCACCACGCGGGCATCGCTGGGCGTGCCGCCGAAGGTGACCCCCGTGTCCCCCGCGGGCACCGTGATCCTGGCCAGGGCCAGCCCACCCTCGGGGGCCGTCTGGCCTTCCACCAGATAGGGGTTCCCGTTGTTATCCAGGTAGAGCACGTAGCTCACGGCGTAGCTGTTGGGGTTCATGGGCACGGCGATGGCGTTTGGCCGGGCCTCGTAGCGCCTGCGCATGCCCCCCTGGACCGCCACCCCAGCGGCGATGGAGAGGGAGCGGCCGGACCCCACGCTCACCTGCAACCCCTCCACCACGTACTTGCGGGGGATGTAGGCCCGTCCGGTTTGGATGCTCCTCCGCCGGAGGTCCTCGAGGCCCCGCCACGCCCCGGCCGCCAGGTCCAAGGCGGCGGCGCCGAGGGTGGACGCGGCCCTGACGGCGGCGCGATCCCGCATGGCGTACTGGGCCATGATGCGGGCGAAGGGACCCAGCTCAATGATGTCGTTGGACTGCGAGCGAACGATCCCTTTGCTGCTCGTCTTGGGGATGGTGCCTCCCCCGGATTCGATGGTCTCGGCGGGCTGCCAGTCATCGCTCAGGCCCAGCCCCTGCAAGACTTCCAACAGTTCCTCTATGTACGGCATATTCCCTCCTACTCCAGGGTCACCTCAAGGCGGTCAATCAGCGTGAGGCCGGCCTCCAGGTCGATAGGGTCCCGAACCCGCCGGTACAGGAGGACCCGGTTTCCGTTGGCGTCGCGTCCAAAGAGCCCGATCTCCCGGAGGGTCCGGACCCCCACGCCCTCCCAAGCCAGGGCGTACTCCAGCACCGCCCGATCCCCTTCCATGCGTTTACTAATAAGGTTCGTGTAGACGGGGTTGGAAAGGGACGTAGCGTTCTGAGCCCCCGAGGAGCCCCAGCCCGCTTCCGTCACCAAATCCAAAAGCCTTTTCAGCAATTCGCGCTTGGCATACGCGGTGAACATCAGAACTCCACCTCCCCAAATACCTCGGACCTCAGAGCCCTATCTCCAGACTGCACCCCCAGCAGAATCCTGGGGCGATCCATAGCGAAATCTCCCCCTACGAAGGGCCATCCGTCCAGAGGGGGCGCCCACATAGTCCGCAACGCCGAAGAGGCTCCCAAGCGGGGCCTTACAGATCCCTGCCCTGCACTGAGCCAGATGCCCCGGACAAAGGGGCCAAACGTGCGCCTAGAAACTACGGTCGCCAAACCCCCACCCCCCGAATACTGTGGACTGAACCATCCTCCCATCTGCCCACCAGTGCAGGGACCGGAGTACCTCCACCCTCACCGGGTGCAGTTCCCCGAAGGCGAAGTCCCCCCATGTACCGAAGTCCCACAGGGCCTCCTGCGAAAAGGGAAGAAGACGTACGCTACGGCCATCCCTGACGCGGAGCTCTATCCCCCGCAGGATGGCATGGGCGGGCTTGAGCTCCCGGACCAAGTTACGGATGAGCTCTCCGTCCTTTTTTCGGAAGGCTCCTGCGGGCCAGACGCGGAGCTGGAACTCGGCCCAGGCAGGATCCGTAAACGCGTTCTCATACTCAAAGGACCACGCCCCGTCAAAGGCGTTCCGGAACGGCCCCTCCACTACCTCTACCGGAAAGCCTATCCGAGATAGGGCCCCTTCCAGCCCCTTCCGGGTACCCGCCCAACGCCAGAACTCCACTGCCCCTACCACCCGGGCACGGAAGGAGGCGTCCCCTTCCTCTGGGGGGATGCGCCGCACCATCCGCCCCAGGGCGTGAAGGTCCAGCGCCTCAGCACGTTGGGGGAACGCCTCCTGGGTCAGGGAGAGGAGCTCCTCCACCAGCCTGGTCTCCAAGGCCCCCAGGAGGCGCACCACCCCGTCTGCGGTGCCTCCCGGGGTGGGGCGACGACCAGGGGGGAGGAGTGACAGAAGATGCTGGTACGCGGCCTCGTGCAGACTCATAGGACTACCTCAATCGTCCCTGGCACGAAAAGGCCGTCCGTAGGGGGATACAGGGGGCCCGAGGGGGAGAGGACCTCCAGTCCTTCGGCCTCCCCGAAGTCGTGTAGCCGATCCATGAGGCGGCTCGGCCAGAAGGTCTCCCCTATGCCCAGGCCGTGGACGAAAAGCCGGACCCGGTCCCCCCAGACCCCCGCGTCCCGGCTGCCTCCAGGGCTGGGGACCACCCGCACGCGCACGTGCAAGGGGATGGGAGTGGGGGGACGCACCAGGGCGGAAACCGTGAGGGGCCGGCGCTCCTCCACCAGAGCTTGGACCCTGGCAATCAGCTCAGGGGAGGGCAGCCCCTGAGCGGGAGCGATGACCACGTCCACCGTCCCCTGGCCCCGGGGGTGGTCGTCCACCACCGCCACCTTTCGCACCTCGGGGTCCTCGAGGGCCCACGCCATGTAGGCGTGGTAGGTGCTTCCCCGGCTCAGGGCAGGCCACTGCACGATGCAGCGGCGGCGGAGCTCCTCATCCGTCTCCCGGTCCATCCCGGGCTCCAGGACGGCCACCACTTCCAGGGCCTCCACCCCAGGGACCACGGTCACGGGCCGGAGACGGGTCCCCGGGGGAAGGTTGTATCGGGCCCCCACGCCCTCCGAACGGGCCTCCACCTCGGCTCCCGGGGAGTAGGCCCCTTCCACCCGGTAGCGGAGCTCCCCCAGGCCGAACAGACTCCCCGGTGGGAAGGTCCCCGGGGCATCCCCCAATACCCGGCACCGCAGCCGGGCCGGGGCCGCCTCCTTGCGCTTTAGCCCCAGACCCCGGGCGTGCTCGTCCAGCCACTCCCCGGTGGCGGTCACCACGTAGAGCTGGGGCAAGAGGGCCTTTAGGAAGGCCCGGACATCCACCCCCACCTGGGCGGCCAGGCGGAGATACGTCCCAAAGGCGCTGAAGGGGTCGGGGTTCCGGACCGGGAAGTCGTCCGGCAATAGCGAGAGGAGCTCAGCCGTGGCCTCTTCCAGGTCAGGGACACGAATCTCAGGCATAGCGCACCACCAGCTCCAAGGCCTCCTCCTCCAGGGCCACCCGCAGGCGCAAGGCCCAACCGGGCCCTTCCCCTAGGAGCTCCCCCGTGGCGTTCCGCACCCGGATGTCCTCCAGGCAGGTGAGCTCCGCCTCCTGAAGGAGCTCCAGCCTCGTGAGCTCATCCGCCGGAGCCGCCACGAAATCGGGCACCCGGGAGCCCTCGCTTGGGAAGGCCCAGTGGCTTCCCCTGGGGGAGATGAGCCTGGCCACCAGGTCCTGCCGCACCACCTCGAGGCCCTCCGCCAGCTCCACATCCCCCCTAGGAGAGATGTGAAAGTCGCCGTCCCAGCGCCAGTCGCGATACCTCATCCAGAAAACACCTTCCCGCTACCGGAGATGATCTGCCCTATGTAGGGACCGGCTTGCACCATATCCCCCACCCGGGCCACCGGCGGCCCTCCCCCCGCCAACTCCACCCGGGGGGCGTTCACCTTCACCACGCTGGTTCCCTCCAGCTCCACCACCCCATCGGGATGAAGGAGGAGACGAACCCCCGGGGCGGCCTGGGCCTCCACCGCCCCATCGGGGTGGATGCGGATCCAAGTGTCCGCGTCCTTTTGCAAAAGCCACTCCCCGGGGCGGACCTCCACCACCCTCTTCCCCTCTCCCACGATCCCGTCCACGTAGGGATACGCCGGATTCCCGTCATAGTAGGCGATGCGGACGATGGTTCCCGGCTCAGGAAGGGCGTACACGCCCCTTCCAGCGCCCATCCAGGGGACGTCCAAGGGCACGTCCTTGATGACCTCGGGGCGGCGGGGATCGGGCTTTCCGTCGGGGGTTAGGGGCTCCACATCCACGCTGTAAAGGGTTTCCCCCGGCGGCCCGGCCACCCCCGACTTGGAGTTCACCTTGACCACCCTGGCCTTGTGGGGGAGGTGCGTCCTGTGGGCCAGCTCCGGCCACAGGGCCTCCACCAGCCTGCGGATGGCCACCTTCAGCCCGTCAGCCCGCATAGAAGACCTCGTGGTAGGCCTCGAGGGGGGTGAGGACCAGGCGGTGCTCCACCACCCTCCCCATTCCCCCGGGAACGCGGATGCGGTTGAAGAGGCGGAGCCTGGGGATGGGGGGGACCTTCAGGTAGTGCAGCCCCTTGCCGAGGGGGCGGTGGACCGCCACCTCCTCCTCCTTAACGCGCACCTCTGCCCCCGCATTCGGGCTCGCCGCCAGGGGGCCCACATAGAGGGCCCCGTCGTCGGTTTCGTGCAAGACGCCCTCGAGGCCCCAGGCCTCCAGCACCATGCGCACGCCCACCCACGCCGGTACCCTGGGTAGGGCGTAGTGCCTCTTCGGGATCTGGGGCAGGTTGGGGACCACGCGGCCGCCGCAGGCCCCGGCGATATACCCCACCACATCGGTGGGGAAGACGTCTACGAAGCTTTGGGGGGCCACCACCCGGCGCCACGGGGGCAGCCCCCAGAGCACGTGTTCCCGGGGCTCGGGTTGGGCCACCGCCTCCCCCTGGGCCATCAGGGGGCCCAGCCAGTCCACCACCTGCCCCCGGGAAAGCCCCCGCACCACCAGGGTGCGCCACGGCACGTGGGCTCCCTCGTAGAACTCCAGGGCCCCGGGGGCTCCCTCCGGGGTGGTGGGCTTCACCAGGTGCACGGTCACCGGCCACCTCCCGCAAGTTGCAGCCCAGCCTGGCGGCCTTGGAGGAAGGCCTGCGCATAGGGAGGGGGGGACGGCGCGGGACTTCCCCCTTTGCCTCCCCCTCCTGCCCCCCCTCGAGGGGGGCCCGCCATCGGCCCCTTTGCCCCGGAGAGACTGCCTTCAGCGGATGCGTTCCGCTCCGCCAGGGCCTCTCTGGGCTCCGTCTGCGTGAGCTCCAGAACGGCCACCATGCCGTCCTCCCCGCCTTCCTCACGGGAGGTGAGGCGGGCAAATAGGGCCTTCTCAATCCCTCGGGCGGCCAAATGGGGATGGACCACCCGCAGGGGTTCGGTCTTGCTCTTGGCAAACTTGGCCTGGAGGGCCTTGAGCTCGGCCAGGGGGCGTGGCCCTGCCAGGGCCACGTGGATCCGTACCCGGAAATCCCGGTACCCCCGGAGGATGTGGATGTCCCCCGCCTTCCCCTCCCGGGGAAGGCTCTCGATGCTGTTCTCCCCCTCCACCTCCACCAGGGTGACCACGCCGGGCATCTCCTCTCCGTCCAAGCGCAGGCGGTCGCCGGTGGTAAAGCGCAGGTAGGGCATCCTAGACCTCCATGTAGGGGATTAGGAGGCGCTTTAGGGCCTCCAGGAACTCGTCAGCGTCCCGGACCCCAGGCAGCTCCAACCGTTCAATCCGCACCACCTGGGTGACCCCCGCGGGGGCCGAGCGGGCCGGGCCACCGGCGGGGGAAGAGGCAGCCGTGGGGACGGGCGGGGCGGGGACTGCCGGGGGCTCCAGAAGGGGAGCCATACGGGCCTGGAGGTCCATGACCGGCAGGGAGCCTGCATAGGGCAAGGGCACCACGCGCACCGGCAACGCCTGGACCTTTTGAGGCATCAGCCCCTCCACAGTGCGGGCCACCCGGGGGGCCATCCCCTCGAGGCCCTGCATCAACCCCAGCGCCGTCATAACCCCGATGCTGGCGAAAACGGTGCTGGGTGAGCGAATGCCCAGGAGGCCCTTCAGGGTAGCGATGGCACCCTGGCCCAGGTTCCGGAGGGCCTCGAGGGGCATGGAGGCCACGCTACGGATGCCTTGCGCCAACCCCTCTACGAGCATCCGGCCGATGTTCTCCAGTTGGGACACTAGACCCCGCACCCACCCTAGGGCCGCGGAAAGGGAAGCCCTCACCGCATCCCACACCACAGCCCCAAGCCTCAGCGGCACCGATAGCAAACCGAGAAGCTGGGGAATCCTCTCCCGCACCCACCCTAGGGCCGCGGAAAGGGAAGCCCTCACCACATCCCACACCACCCCCGCTACCCGGATGGGCACGGAGAGCACCGCTCTCAGGCCCTCCCATATCAGCTGTGCTCCCTGCACCACCCTGGCCAGGTCCAGGGTGAAAAGGCCCACCAGTAGGTCCACGAAGCCCCGCATCATCCGCACCAGGCCCGCCAGACCTTCCCCAAAGATGGGGGCCAGGCGGCGTACCAATCCCTCCATCGCCCCGAAGAGGAAGCCCAAGCCGTAGAAGAGGCCGTAGAAAACCCGGTCAAACACCCGGGGGATCCCCGCAAACGAAGCCTTCACCACCCCGGCCAGCGGGCGGAAAAGGGAAGCCACGGCCTCCCTTAGGGCCCGGAACTCGGAGAGCACGGGGGCGAAGGCTCCTTTCAGGGCGGCCAGGGTGGACATGATGCCGCTCCGGAAGGCCTCAGAATGGCGCCACACCTGAAGGATGGCGGCACCGACGGCCACTAAGCCCGTGGCCACCAGACCCAAGGGGTTGGCCAGCAGGGCCCGCCCGAGGAGCATCACGCTCCTTCCCGCCCACAGGGCGGCCTGTCCCATGCCCGCCAGGGCCAGGCGCACGGCCCCGGCAGGGCCGCCCAGGGAGGCCAGATGCGCCCGCAGCAGGGCCAGGCCCAGGCCGAAGAGCCGGGTCCAGCGGCTAGCGCTCTCCAGGCCGCCCCGCAGGGCCAGGAGGCCCAGGCGGGCGTTGGCGCTGGCAAAGCCGATGGCCCCCAAAAGGGTTACGGCCAACCCCCCCACCACCAGGAGCCCTCCTAGGGCCGCACTCACCCCCACCACGGCCGCCCGAAGGGTGGGGAAGCGCTCCAGGAGGTCCGAGGCCCGGTTGAGGAGATCGGTAAGGCGCTGCACCACGGGAGTCACGATGGGCAGGAGGCTGTTCCCCAGGGTGATCCAGATGCGGTCTAGGGCGTTTCTGAGCAGGATGAGGGCATTCCGCAGGGTGGCGCTCCGGTTTTGGAACTCCTGGAGGACGCTACCCGTGTAGGCCGCCGGGTTGGCCACCAGGCCGAAGGCCCGCTCCAGGGTGCCCAGGGAACCCACCAGCTTGGCGATGTCGTCGGCGTACTCCATGCCGAAGAGGTCGGAAAGCACGGTGAGCTGGTCGGGAGCGGCCTTCACCCGCCGCAGGAAGTCCATGAGGGCCCCGGCGGCGTCCTGCCGCAGGGCCCGCTGGAGGGCGGTGGCGCTGAGGCCCAGGCGGCCCAAGGCTTCCTGAAAAGCCTTGGGCTGGACGTGAGCGGTGGCCAGGCGCTGGAAGAGGGCGTTGAGGCCCGTGGCCGCCACCTCGGGGGCGGTGCCCAGGGCGAGGAGGCTCGCCCCGAAGGCCGCCACCTGCTGGCCCGTCAGGCCCAGGAGCTTTCCCGTGCCGCCCACCCGGCGGAGGACGTCCAAGATCTCGGGGGCGGTGGCGGCCATGTTGTTGGACAGGTAGTTGATGGCGTCCGCCACCCGCATCACCTGGGGCTGGGTGAGCTCCAGGACGTTCCTCAGCTTGGCGAGGGCGTCCCCCGCCTCTTGGGCGGTGATGCCGAAGGCCACCCCCACCCGGGCCGCGTCCTGGGTGAAGCGCACGAGCTCCCCGAAGGGGATGCCCGCCTGGCCCGCGGCCGCGGCGATCTGGGTGAGCTCGGCGGCGCTCATGGGGATGGTCCGGGTGAGGGCCAGGAGCTCCCGCTGCAGGGCCTGCAGGGCCGGGAGAGGGGCGTCCACCACCTTTCTGACGTCGGCGAAGGCATCCTCAAAGCGCATGGCCGCCCCGGTGGCGAGGACCAGGGGGGCGGCCAGGGCGGCCCCGGCGGCGGTGAGGGAGGCGGCGGTCTGCAGGCGCTCCAGGGCGGCCCCGGCCCGCAGGGTGGCGCTCTCTATGGCCTGGATGCGGGCGGCCACCGCCCCCGCCGGACCCGAGACGCGGTCCGCGAGCTCCATCAGGACCTGGAGGCGGAAGAGGGCGCCGGTGAGCATCTAGGGCCTCCTCAGGGCCATCTGGACCAGGGTGGGGTCTTCCAGGTTCACCACCACCCCGGAGAGCTCCCGCCGCTCGGGGATCCAGAGCACGCCCCGCGCGCGGAAGTACCTGCGCCGGGGCTCGTAGTGGGCCCCAAGGAACGCCTGGGGGTCCAGGTACTTCTCCCGGATGAGGTTCACGTCCCCACCGGGCCAGAAGTCGGCCTCCAGGGGGGCCCGCCGTATCTCAAAGTGCAGGTGGGCCAGGTAGGGGCGGGCCGGATCCCCCTTGCCCACGCTCCCCACGGGCTCACCGGCGAAGAGGTAGTCCCCCTCTCGGGCCGCCCGGTGGGCCAGGTGGGCGTACTGGGTCCAGAAGCGCCCTAGACCCGGCAGGTCGTGCTCCATCAGAACCACGTTCCCCCACACCCGGTGGAAGGCGGAGTGGACCACCCTTCCCTCGGCCACGGCCACCACCGGGTAGCCCAGGTCGGCGTCCCCGGAGGTGCCTTGGAGGTTGATGTCCACCCCGGGGTGCTGGTCGGGCCGCAGGCCCTGGGCCCGGCGCCACTCGGGGTAGCGGGGGTCAAGGAAGCCCGCGTCCACGCGGTTCGCCTTGGGATCAGGTGGCAGGGGCCAAAGCACGCGCATAAAAACCTCAACCCCCTGGGCTTTCCCAGGGGGCACTTCTGGCACTCTAACCTTATTTTAGCCCTGAGCTTGGTCCTTGGCAAGTACCTGTTCAGGACACTCACAACCCCAGGGGGTGGGGTGTCTAGGGGTCTCCTCCCCCCTTCTGTTCTTGGTCTTTCAGGCCACCCTCGCTCCCGTTGAGGGGCTCCATGAGTTCTTTAAGGAGCTCCCTCTTTTCCTCCTTCTCCCGGAGGTTGGCCTTCTTGCCCGTAAAGAAAGCTATGAGAACGCCAGAAACGGAAGCGGCAACGGTCCCCAGGGCGTAGAGGGATTGCCCCTGGCTCACCATGTGGTAGCCAAGGGAAGACACGGCCACTATAAGTAGCGCCGCCACCAGAATGCTCCCCATCTCCCTGCGGGCGATATTGGAGACCATCTTCCGCTCAATCTCCCGACGATGCTCGCTTTGGCGCTCAAACTGGGCCAGAATGCGTTCAGCTGCCCCAGGAACGATTTCGTCGTACCCCCTCAACATCTCCGGAGGCGGGAGAGGTCCCCTGTAAAAGACGCTGATCAGATCCCCCTTGAGTTTCCTACTCAACCCCTGACCGTCCTTGGGAGCAAGACGAGCAAGAGGTTCTAAAAGCTCGGCGATATGGGGGTCTTCTTCAGCCAGCCTCTGGAGGGCTCTGAGAGCCTCCTCGGTTCTTGGGCTCAGCGGAGCCCGCTCAGGGACGGCTTCCTCAGGGGACCCGTTGTTGGGCTCACTCATCGCCCTTGCCTTCTGCCAAGCCAAGGATGATGGCCAGAAGCACGGAGGCGGCCAGCTCCCTCTCGCTGGCCCGGTTAACCTCCCCGGCGAAAGCGGCCTTGAAGTCCTCGCCAATGGCCGCCCAGTCGGCCGCGATAGCCAGGAGGTCGTTGATCTCTCCAGCCTCGCCGGGCTCGCCCAAGAGGTTGAGTTCCGAGGTAACCCCGGCCAGGTCAAAGGGGCGGGACAGAGACTCCGCCAGGGTAGGGAGCGCAAAGAGGTACGTGCTGTACTTAGTAGCCCGGTCCAGCCCAGTCATACCCATCCCTCCTGCTGGCTCCACTCTAGCCCCCCTCGTTCTCACTTGCAAGCCGGGGGATCACAAACTCGGGGAGAAAAGGCCCTCAGGCGTATCCCGGCGGTACAGGTCAGCTCCCCATACTTCCTGCTGGGGTTCGGATAGGTCTTGACAACCATGAGAACGCGCTCCAGCGGCATGTTTAGAACAAGGGCTCCATCCCCCCCTTCGGCTTCGCCGTCCGGACTTCCTTGGGCTCGTAGCTCACGTTGAGGCTCCCGAGGGGAAGCTTGGGTGTGACCCCGCTCAGAAGTTCCTCCACGGTGAGGATCTGGAGCCTCGGGTAGGCCTGACTCCCCCAGGAGTACGAGCCCGCCTTAGCCGCCTCAAGCAGCATCCCCTTAGTGGGCTCCTTTAAGGTGATGAGCAAGCCAAAAGCGGCCTTCTCCCTCTCCATCACCCCCCTAAGGTCCCGCACCACGCTCGGGTTGAGGTGGTCCCCACCCTTTACCTGAATCACCGCCTTCTCCAGGTGGCTCCCGGAGGGGGTGCGGAAGTAAAGGAGGCCGTCTATCCCCGTGTCTCCACCCTTCTTTCCCTTCTTGGGGTCCCCATAGGGCTGGCCCCCCAGGAGACCCACAGCCCACAGCTGGAACTGGTGGGGGTCCTTTTTAAACAGGAAGCGGGCGCTCTCCACGTCTTTGGGGGTGCCCTCCACCTTGTAGTCTTTTCCCGGCTCCAGGCCAAAGTCCCGCTTGAGTCGGGCCTGGATGAGGGTGATGGCCAGGTGGGTGATGTCAATGCCGATCCAGGCCCTACCCAGCTTCTGAGCCGCCGCCAGGGCCGTGCCGCACCCGCAAAAGGGGTCCAGGACCACGTCCCCGGGGTTAGAGGAGGCCTGGATGATGCGCTCGAGCAGGGCCACGGGCTTCTGGGTAGGGTAGCCCAGGCGCTCTTTGGAATGGGAGCTTAGGGGGGGTATGTCCAGGATCACGTCTTGTATAGGAACCCCTTTTGGAGTTTCCAGATACCGCTTGAGGCGGGGCATATTCCCTTTTGGAGGCCAGTAAATAAGACCCACCTCGTCCAGAAAGTCCAGTTTTTCTTGGGT
>FWWM01013756.1_pt1 | contig 12961 bp, 11 predicted proteins | sample 2228351 | NCBI WGS metagenome assembly FWWM01 (sample SAMEA103939774, study PRJEB20133) | metagenome | reverse complement strand
GGGTGTGCGTCACGCCGCCTCAGACGGATGCGCCGCGCAGTCCTTCCGGCGCGTAGATCGGCGCGCTGCACGCCGTCCCGCGGCAGACGAACGCGACGGGGAGACGCGCCGTCGGATAGCCGCGCTGCGCAATGAATTCGGCATCGCGGTCGGGGTCGAGCGTGCGCACGACGCGCCAGGGTGCGTAGGTCGCGTGGGCTGCGCGCACGAATGGCAACACGGCTTCACCGTGTCCGACGATCATCACTTCGTCCGGGAGCTGAGCGGCGCGCATGACGGCCAGCGCGTAGGGCGCAGCATGTTCCCGATAGCGCTTGTACTCGTCGCCGAATGTCGCCAGCGCCGCCTGCGCAACTTGACGCCAACTCGCTTCGTCGGTCAGGTAACCCATGACCAGCAACGCCTCCGCCAGCGCACAGTTGTCGAAGATTGGCTGAATGCGCACGCGCAACATGCCCAACGCGTTCGGGTTGGCCTGCGAATCATAGAAGCCTCCTTCCGGCGTGCGCAGCTCGCGCATGGCAAAGTCCGTGACCCGGCGCGCGACCGCGAGGGCGTCGTCGGCCAGCTCCGGACGATGCTGGATCAGATCGAGGCTGGCCCTGACCAGCGCCGCCTGATCGCCGAGCTGGCCGCGCAGGCTGGCATGTACCATCGCGCCGTCCTTCGAGACGAGGGAATGCACCACGCCACCGTCTTCTTCGACACAGCGGTTCGCCAATGTGCGCCAGACACGCACTGCCAGATCGGCATATGTGGCCTGTTCGAGCACGATGCTGGCTTGCAACAGCGCCGAGACCATGAGCGCGTTCCAATCAGCATAGAGCCGCCAGTCTATGAACGGCGCCGGCCATGTGGCGCGCTCTTCGCGGGAGAGCAGGTAATACTCCTCGTCAGCGTCCTGGCTGCCGGCGAAGTAAGTCAGATCCGGTTCGTCGTGCAGAAGCGTCGAGGTCAAGTACTCCAGTGAAGCGCGGACCACCCGGGCCAGCGTCGCCTCATCGTCCACCCGCCCGGCCTCGCGACACAGTTGGATGGCATGCAGATAGACCGGCAGGAGCCGGCCGTGGTCCTCGAGCATCTTCTCGAAGTGCGGCACGCTCCAGTCCGGCGTGGTGGAGTAGCGGAACCAGCCGCCGGCGACCAGGTCATACATCCCCCGGGTTCCCATTGCGATCAACGTCTTCACCACCATATCGAGCAAACGCTTCTCGCGAGTCTGGGCGTAGATGGCGAGTAGCAGTTCCCAGGCGTCACTCATCGGGAACTTCTGGCCGCTGCCCAGCCCGCCATGCTTCGGGTCGAAATTGCGGATGATCGCGCCGGATACGGTGTCGACGACTTCGGAAGCCGAGGGCAGTGAGCCGAGCGCCGAGGAATTGGCCACCGAGCTTCGCCCCTCGATCTCCTTCAACCGCCGCAGAATCTCCTCGCGCTCGGTGCGCCACACTTCGACCACGCGCGGCAGAAGCTGGCTCATCTGCGAGGGCGCAAAGTAGGTGCCGCCGTAGATCACGTCGCCATCCGGTGTGAGGAAGCACGTGGTCGGCCATCCCCCCATGTTGTAGCGCGCGTTGATGTCGGGACGCTGATCGTTGTCCACGCGGATGGGGATGAAGTTTGCGTTGATGTAGTCCGCGATCTGCTGGTTGCTATACACGCCAGTGTGCACAGGATCGCCGGGCACGCCGCGATCCATCACGTGGCACCAGTGGCACCACACCGCGCTGATGCCAAGCAGGACCGGCTTGTCTTGCGCTTTTGCCTCCGCGAAGGCTTCGTCGCTCCACTCACGCCATTTGACCCTGGACTCATTCGCCATGGGTGCATTATCCACGCAAGATCACCCTCCTGTCAGGGGACGGCAGATAATCGTCAGGCGACGCATATGTTGCGCTAACGTAGGGCCGGTTACTATGCCTGCGCAGTTGCGTTTAAACTTCGAAGAGCAGTCGTCCATGCGGGCAAGCACGAGGCAGGGGAGTCAGAAGAGAAGATATGAAAGGCAATCGAGTGTTATTCGGCCTCATTATTGGGGCAGCCGTCCTGGTGGTCATCATCGCGCTACTCGGCCGCGCGGTGAACAACTTCATCGCCGGCGCATCACCCACGGTGACCAAGCCGAACAACGCGATCGAAGTTTCGTTCGTCTACGCGCCGGAGTTCGATAAGAACCTGAACGTCAGCACGATCATCACCGACTTTAACCGCGCCTATGCACAGGGGCGCAACCCGATCACGGGGCAATCGCTCCAGCCAGGCGAACGTCCGATCTGGATCGAGGGGCGCAGCGGCTCTTCGGGCACGGTGCACGAGGGAATTGTCAACGCGTTCATCGCGCCGAACAACGCCAACGTCGAGCGACCGGTGCTGTGGTCGCCGTCGGTGCGCCACTGGCTGGCGCTGGTGAACTATCAGACCGGCCAGCGCGTGTTCGACGTGGAGGGCGCGCCGGGCACGGCGGTCGCGCCGGTGGTCATGGCCATCTGGGAATCGCGGCTGAAGGCGCTGCAGGCGAAACACGGCTCGGAGATCGGCTGGGAAGAGCTGCTGGCCGTGTTCGACAACCCGCAGGGCTGGAACGCTTATGGCCTGAGCGGCCGGCAATCCGTGTATTACGGCCATACCGATCCGCGGATATCGTCCACCGCGCTCTCCACCCTGATGGCCGAGTTCTACGCCAGCGCCCGCTACAACGCCGGCAACACGAACGCCGCGCGCCTCACTCTCGACCAGGTCAACGATCCGCGCGTGCAGGACGGCGTGCGGCGCATCGAGAACCTGATCAAGCACTACTCGGCGCGCACGACCGAGTTCATCGAATACATCGCGCAGGGGCCGGATTACGTGGACTTCGTGGCGCTCGAGGAGAACGACCTAATCTTCATCAATCAGGGCAAGACGCAGATCAAACCGCCGGAGAAGCTGGTGGCGCTGTATCCGAAGGAAGGCACGTTCGTGCACGATCACCCCTTCGCCATCCCGAATGCGCCGTGGGTGACGGATGAGCAGCGCCGCGCCGCCGAGGTGTTCACACAGTACTTCCTGACCAAGGAAGTGCAGCAAAAGGTAATGGAAGCTGGCTTCCGACCGGTTAACAAAGACGTGCCGCTGGCCTACCCGATCAGCCAGGAGACGGGCGTGGATCCGAACCAGCCCAGGACGCTGCTGCCGGTGCCCGATCCGATGGTCATCGCCGCCGTGCAGCAATCGTGGCAACTGGTGAAGAAACAGGCCGACGTCGTACTGCTGATCGACACGTCCGGTTCGATGCGCGACGATGGCAAGATCGGCCAGGCCATCGAAGCAGCCAAGACGTTCATCGAGGATCAGGCCGGCAAGAACAACATCGGGTTGATGCGCTTCAGCAGCGACATCGAGGTGATGGTGCCGCTCGGTTCGATGGAGAGCAACCGCGACGAGATCCTGGCCGCGCTGGACACGATCGAGGCGCAAGGCAACACCGCGCTCTACGACGCAGTGATCGCCGCCGTCGAGAAGTTGCAGGCTACCTCCGACCCGGAGCGCATCCAGGCCATCGTGCTGCTCTCCGACGGACAGGACACCTCTTCGCAAGCCAACCTGAACCGCGTGGTGCGCGTGTTACAGGAAGCCCGCAACAGCCGCACGCCGATCCTGGTGATTCCAGTGGCCTACGGGCGCGACGCCGACATCAATGCGCTGAATGCGATCGGCCGCGCCAGCGACACAAAAGTGCAGAGCGGCGACCCACAGAACATCAAGAAGCTGCTGGACGTGATCGGGTCATATTTCTAGAGTGTGAGTGCCCGCTCGCAGGCCTGGGCCAACGTCATGGCGAAGCCGGCAGCCCAGGCCGCTGCAAATGCCTCGTCGCCAAGGTGCGCGCGACAGATGGCGATGTCGCGGTCATATTCGGCGACGTCGGCAGGCGCGAGGAACGGCGGTCGCCCCTCGAAGTAGTGCTGCCCGGCGCCCAGCAACGTCGCCGCCTGTTCGAGTTGGCCGCGCTCCAGCGCGAGGCCACCGATCGCGGCGATGCAGCGGGCCGTCATGTCGTCCTTGTCCAGCCGCCGGAACGTGCCCAGCGCCTCGATCAGCATGTCCATCGCTTCTGACCACCGGCCCTCCCTCCGGCGCAGGCGGGCCAGATGATGCAGCACGAATGCTGCCCCTGAAGCGCTCCCAACCTCGCGGTGCAACTGCAAGGCGGTTTGCCATTCTTCCTCCGCCGCTGCGAAATCATCCAGGAAGTAGCTTTCCTCACCTAAGCTCTCGTAGCCGTAGGCGACGACGCCCTTCGCGCCGATGCGCTTGAAGCGTTCCAGTCCTTCCTGAAACAAGATCCGCCCGCCGGCATAGTCGCCGCGCAAATGGGCGATCTGCGCCAGCCCCCACGCGACAGAGCCCAGGCCTTCGTCATCGTCCGCTTCCCGAAACAGTGCGCGGCTTTCGTTCAGATACTGCGTCGCGCGCTGGTAGTCGGCGTGCGCTTCGCGAGCCATGTGCGACAGGTCGAGCAGCGCTTGGGCAACGCCGCGCTTGTCGTCCAGCGCGCGATACAGCGCCAGCCCCTCCTCGAAGCACTGCGCCGCCGCCTCGCAGCCGAGGATCGAATACTTCGCCCAGCCGAGCGCCAGGAGCGCGTGCGCCAGGCCGCGCCGGTCGCCCAGGGTGCGATGCAGCGCGACACTTTCTTCGCCACAGCGCAACGCGGCAGCCGGGTCGTTCATCCGGCGAGCGACCCGTCCCAGCCAATACAGCGCGCCCGCCCGCGCCGGTGTATCGCCGGTCCTGGCCAATGCCATCTCCAACCAGCGCCGGCCCTCGCGCCACTGGCCGGTGATGTGCCACCACGCGCCCAGCGCGACGCACAAGCGCAGCGCGGTGGGCGGCTCATGTTGCACAAGCCAATCCAGCGCTGCGCGCAAGTTGCCCTGTTCCTGATCCAGCCGGCGCAACCACGGGATCGGCGTCGGGCCGTTCAGGCCCGGCTCGGCCGCGAAGGCAAGCCCGGCGAAATACTCGGCATGCCGCTGCATCGCCTCGCGCGCGCCGTCTATGTGCAGGCGCTCCCATGCAAACTCGCGAATGGTCTCCAGCATGCTGAAGCGCGGTTCGCCGTCTTCGACCTCAGATTCGACCAGTAGATGCTTGTCGAGCAGCGACGTGAGCGCGTTCCACATCGCGACGTGACCTTCGTCCGTGCGTTCATGTGGGTCCTTCACGACATGCTCGACTGCCGGCAAGTCGCACCCGCCGACGAACACGCTGAGCCGGCAGAACATGATCTGCTCTGCCGGGGCGAGGAGGCGATAGCTCCAGGCAATCGTGTTGTGCAAGGTGTGCTGGCGCGCGGATGAATCGCCGGCATCATCGGCGATGAGCCCGATGCGGAGGTGATCACCCTCACCGGCCAGCCGCGCAAGGAGCGCATGAGGCGTCATCAGCCTGAGCCGCGCAGCGACCAGTTCGATGGCCAGCGGCAGGCCGTCCAACCGCCGGCAGAGCACCTCGATGTCCGCCATGCTCTCGTCGGTCGGCTTGAAGTGAGGATTTGCCGCCTGCGCCCGCGCCACGAAGAGCGACATCGCTGCGGCGCGCGCCAGCGGCGCGACGCTGATGACGGACTCGCCGGGCATGTGCAGCGCCGCCCGGCTGGTGACGAGCGCGCGCAGACGGGGACAAGCAGCCAGTAACGCCTGTACCATGCGCGCAGCCGGCATCACATGCTCGAAGTTGTCGAGCACAATCAACGCGGCCTTGTCGTGCAGGCGCTCCTCGAGCGCGTCGAGCGTAGCTTCAGATGCGCGAGCGACGCGTTCACCACGAAGCGCGTCTAGGCTCTGGGCAATGGCCGGGGCGACCAGGCCAGGATCGCGCACCGGCGCAAGGTCAACGAACAGGATGCCGTCCCGGAAGACGAGATCCTTGGCCAAAGGAAAGGGGCCTTGCGCGCACCGCGTCGCGACATGCAGCGCCAGGAGCGTCTTACCCACACCGCCCGGCCCGACCAGCGTCAACAAGCGTTCGTCGCCCTGAACCAGGCGCCGTGTGATGACCTCCACTTCGTGATCGCGGCCAATCAGGGCAGGGAGATCGGCAGGCAGGTTAGTGGGGATCAGCCGGAGCGACGATTCATATTCGCCCGCCGCAATACCAGACTGCTGACCACGCGCGAAGGCGATGAAAGCGTCGCGCTCGGCGTCGGGGATGCGCAGCGCGGTCGCCAACGCCTGTGCCACTTCCCGCGACGGTCGCCGCTCGCCGGTCTCGATCTTCTCGATCGTCACGACGGCGCAGGCGGCGCGGCGGGCCAGCTCCTGGCGCGTCAGGTCGAGCGCCTTGCGCCGCTGCCGGAGCCACGCACCAAACGTGATCGCGTCCGCCATGCCACCCGCCTCCTACGCTCCAATGAGCTATGACCCGTCGTATGGGTTTGTATGAGTAATTGTATGACTACTCGTGTTTCCTTTGTGGGCGCACCCGTTTGAATGATGAACACGCAACCGGAGGTGAACATGTCAACCGAATCGAACAAAGCGCTTGTGAAGCGCTTGATGGAAGAGGTGTTCAATCGAGGCAACATGGCCTTCGCCGATGAGATCGTCGCTGCCGATTACGTCAGTCACGACCCACTGCCCGGCGAGGGGCCGGGTCGCGCCGGCATGGTGGCGAATATCCAGTCCATCCGGGCCGCCTACCCCGACGTGCGCTTCGAGGCCGAACACGTGCTCGCCGAAGGCGACAGGGTCGTGGTGTGCTGGCGCGCCAGCGGCACGCAGCGCGGCGCGTTCATGGGCATCCCGCCCACCGGCAGGACCACCGTGACCACTGGCATGACGATGTATCGCATCGCCGGCGGCCAGATCGTCGAGAGCTGGAACAACTGGGACGCGCTGGGCCTGCTGCAGCAGCTCGGCGTGCTGCCGCAGCCGGCGGACGGTTGAATCAACACGTTGACAAACCACAACACACCATGAGGTGCGTATGTCTATTACCGAAAACAAAGCCTTGATCCGCCGCTTCGTGAAGGAGGTGTTGAACGAGAAGAATCTCGCCGCTATTGACGAAATCTGCCTTCCCGACTTCGTGGAACACAACCCTTTGCCGGGCCAGGGACCGGGGGCAGCAGGTCTCAAGCAGTTTTTTGCCGAGTCCTTCTTCCCTGCCTTCCCCGATCTCGAATGGGTGAACGAAGATGTGTGCGCCGAAGGCGAATACGTCATGGCGCGCTCCACCTGGAGCGGGACGCATCTCGGAGAATTTTTTGGCATCCCACCTACACAGCGCCGCGTCAAGGTGGCCGCCTGGACGATTGACCACATCGTCAATGGCAAGCTCGCCGACAGCCGCATCCTGGTGGATGCCCTGGGGCTGTTGCAGCAGCTCGGTGCGCTGCCGGCGTTGCCTTCGCCGGTCAAGACCTTCCAGAGCCTGGCCGAAGAAGCCTATCGCGCCGTGCCGACGATCAAAGCCGCCGACCTGCAGCGCCGACTGATGCAGGAACCGGAGTTGCTCGTGATTGACGTGCGCGACGCCGCCGACATCGCTCAGACAGGCACCGTGCCGGGGGCGGTCAACATCTCGTACGGCGCGCTGACCTATATGGCCGACGCGGAAGTGCCCGAAGACTGGCGCGACCAGCGACTGGCCGACCGCTCCCGCCCCATCGTCACCACTTGCATCCAAGGGCCGCTCGGCGCACTGGGCGGCAAATTGCTGCACGACATGGGCTTCAGCAACGTGCAGATTTTGGAAGGCGGCGTGCAGGCGTGGCTGGACGCCGGGCTGCCGACACAAAAATGAGCAGGGAGGAATGATGTCATGTCCATTCAATCGAACAAAGCCATCATGCAGCGCTTCTGGGATGAGCTGTTCACCCAGGGCAACACGAAGGTCGCCGACGAGATCATCGGGGCCGATTACCTCAATCATGATCCCGCGCCCGGAGAGCAGCCGGGGAGGATGGGACTGGCAGCGTTCGTGGCGCATCTGCACGCTGCCTTCCCCGATGGGCGATTCGAGGCTGAGGCCTTCGTGGCCGAAGACGACAAGATTGCCACCCGCTGGCGCGCCAGTGGCACGCACCGCGGCGAGTTCATGGGCATCCCGGCCACTGGCAGGAGCGTGAACATCACCGGAATGGCGATTCACCGCATTGCCAATGGCCAGATCGTCGAGAGCTGGGGCAATTGGGACGCGCTGGGCCTGCTGCAGCAGCTCGGCGTGCTGCCGCCATTGGCGTCATAGCAATGCGTATGAACCAGCATCGAGCGACCAATCCCGCCGAAGTCTACGAGCAGTTCATCGTCCCGACTTTCTTCATCCCATGGACGCCGGTGCTGCTTTCCTATGCCGCGCCGAAGCCCGGCGAGCGCGTCTTGGACTTAGCCTGTGGCACCGGCATCGTGGCGCGGCACGTTGCGCCTATCGTAGGCGCCGATGGTTCAGTGATCGCGCTCGACGTCAGCCCGGCCATGCTGGCGGTTGCGCGCAGCCTGCCCGCACCGACTGGCGCCACGATCGAATGGCGCGAAGGCAACGCCGTCGCGTTACCGCTGCCGGACGATGCATTCGACCTTGTGCTGTGCCAGCAGGGTTTTCAGTTCTTCGCCGATCGCGCTGCAGCGGCGCACGAGATGAGGCGTGTGCTGGCGCCTGGCGGGCGGGTTGCCCTGAGCGTCTGGCAGAGTTTGGAACACCACCCGTTTTACCTTGCCTTGTTCGAGGCCATAGCGCGCCAACTCGACGCGCCGGTCGCTGTCCTGGCCATGGCCTTCTCGTTCGGCGATGCCGAGGAGCTTCGTACACTGCTTTGCGCAACCGGATTGAACGAGGCAACCATCACGCCGGAATCACTTACCGTCCGCTTCCCTTCGCTGGATCTTTTTTTGTCGCTTTCGGTGCGCAGCGCAGCGGCCGTCATCCCGGTCTTCGCTCAGCTCGACGAACCGGCGCGCTCGGCGCTCGTCGAAGCCGTCGGCAGTGAGATCAAAGGCAACACGGTGCTGCGCAGATACATCGAAGGGGACAGCGTGGTCATTCCAACATCGGCCCATGTGGCCGTAGCGCGTGCGTAGCACACGGCTTAAAGGTCTGAGTTGAGCAGGAGGAAGCCATTTGCTTCACACTTCAATCGTTGCGACCGCGCTCGCGGGCTGGCTGTTGTTGATTGTCTGGCCGGCAGGTCTCGCTGCCTCATCGCCAGCGCTGCGGCGTATATCCGCACTATCCCCTGCTTCGCAAGCTCAGACTGCAGGGGTGGTCCTTCCCACGCTGAGTAACGTCGCACACCCCAGCATCGCCGTGGACGATGCCGGAGGCATTCACATGGCGTTCGAGCCGGTCAGCGGTTCCGCGGGTTACCGCATGCCCGTGCAATACGGCTATTGCGCGAGGAACTGCCTGCGCCGAGAGAACTGGCGCGTAGTCGTTGTTGGCGATGCCGGTCTGCCGGGCGCCGAAGTCCGGCTGGCGTTGACTGACTCCGGCGAGCCGCGGCTGCTGTGGTTCAGCCAGGCAGACTGGCGCAAGGATGGGCAGTATGTGTTTGCCAGTTGCGATCGTGCCTGCACTCAGGCAGCCAATTGGGGTAGCGTCGCTGTGGCAACGGACAGCGTTGGCGCGGGTGAGGGCCGCTACTTCGCCCTCGATGCGGACGACAATCCTCACTTCCTGTATACCAACAGCCGACCGGATCATCAGGGTGCTTTCCATCGCTACTGCCTGGCATCCTGCCTCTCTGCGCAGAACTGGCGCGAGCAGAAGATCAGCGGCAACTTCCTGCTTGGCGCTTTCTCGCTGGCGTTCGACGCTCAGAACCGGTTGCGCCTGGCGCTGTCGGCCGAGCAGGACAATCAGCGTGGCCTCGTCTACGTCACTTGCGAGGTGAAATGCACCTCCCTCACCAACTGGAAGATCACAGCATTGATGCAACTGGGGAATGAGTATGACCTCAGCCTGCGACTGGATGACGCTGGGCGGCCCAGACTGGCCGTCTACGCCGGCAATTCCGGCGTAAGCGGCGAGGAGAAACGCCTGCACTACCTTCGGTGCAACAGCGACTGCCATCTCTTTGCTAACTGGACACGAAGCGTCGTTGGGCTGGCGGAAGGTGAAGGGGGGAATTTGGATCTTCTTCTGGATGGGCAATCCCACCCGTACATGGTTGTAGCCGATAGCGCATTCCTACCGAAACGAATCAGCCTCATCACCTGCAGCAGCCGTTGCGACACGTCACGTCCGGTCTGGGGACGACGCGAAATCGAGGACGACGAGTCGGTGAGCGCTCGCCTGTGCAGCGTCGGTTACGCTTACATCGGCAAACGTCCTGCGCTCGCCTGGCTCAGCGCCAACCACCTGCTGATTGCCCATGGAATCGAGAACAAATGCCTGGGGCGAGAGACGAGCATCCACCTCGCGCGCCTGACGGCGGTGAATTGACTGGATCGAGCGCATGATGACCTACCGCCGACTCGACCCGTTTCTGTTTCCCACCGACACGGTGGAAGAGGCTCTTGTGGAGGACGGCAGGAGAAGGGAATCCGGTCCAGCACCGACGACTCTGCTATAGTGCATCCATGCGCACCCGAATGATCCTGCTCCTGCTGAGCGTCGTCGCGCTTGTCGGTGCATGCGCCGCGCCACAACCTTTGCCAACGCCCACACCCGTGCCAGCCATGACTCCCGAACAGACCACCCCAACACCCACGCCGAGGTCGGCCGAGAGGCAAGCCGCACCGCGCGATGTGCAGCCCGCCGATGTCGCAGTCGGCAACCGCTTCACGTTCGACCTGCTCAAGCAAGTGGCTACCGCCAAACCGGGCCAAAACACCGTGCTATCGCCGATCAGCGTTGGGCTGGCACTGGCCATGACCGCAAACGGTGCAAATGGCGAAACGAGCGAGGCCATGCTGCGCACACTGGCCGGTGGAGACATCAACTCGCTCGACTCGCTCAACGAAACCTACGCCGCGTTGCAATCCCTGCTGATGCGAAGCGACGAGGGCAGCGTGTTGAAAGTCGCCAATTCGATCTGGATGCGCGAGGGAGAGCCGATCTACGACGACTTCCTGGCCCGCGTGGGCGCTATCTACACCGCAGAGATCCGCGAGATAGACTTTCGAAGCCCCGATGCGGTCAACACGATCAACGCCTGGGTGAGCAGCAACACCGAAGGCCGCATCCCCAGCATCATCGAGAAAATCTCCGATGAAGACGTGATGTTCCTGCTAAACGCCATCTATTTCAAAGGGGCGTGGGTCGCGCCGTTCGACAAAGACGCTACGCAAGAGGCGCCGTTCAACCTGGCGAACGGTCAACAGAAGTCGGTGCCACTGATGTTCAAAGGCGGCCGCATGGACTATCTGGAGGGCGAGGGCTTTCAGGCAGCCCGCTTGTATTACAAGGGTGGCACGCTGCGCACGACCATCGTGCTGCCGGCGAACGATCGCCCGCTCGAAGCACTCATCGCGGAACTCGACGCCGACCGCTGGACGGCCTGGCAGGCGGAGTTCATGCCCCGCCAGGGGTCACTGTATCTCCCCCGCTTCACGGTGGAGTTCCAACAGAACCTGCGCGACGCGCTGACCGGGCTGGGCATGGGCATTGCCTTCACGGCGGACGCCGACTTCTCGGGCATGCGCCCCGTCCACCCGACAATCGCGATCAGCAAAGTGCAGCATCGCACCTTCCTCGAGATGAACGAAGAAGGCGCCGAGGCGGCCGCCGTGACCTCGGTGGAGATGGGCGTCACGTCTGCCATGCCCGGCCCCGAAGAGCCGTTCGAGATGCGGGTGGATCGCCCCTTCCTGATCACTATTGAGGACACGGCCACCGGCCTACCACTCTTCATCGGCGCGATCTACGAGCCGTGAACGATGCCTACCCATTCGCCGGTAGGAAGAAGAACGCGATTGCCATGATCAGGTAGCGCGCAATCAACAGCGTGCCCTCCAACCAGTTCGAACGCCGTCCATCGAGACGATCGCCGCGATGACGCACGACGCCAGCGGGGCAATCATCTCGAACGCTGTGAACGCCGTGCAGAAAGCGAAGGCCCTTGCCGAAACCGGAATCGTCTTCGGCCTCACCCTGCTGCTCATCGCCCTGGTCAGCCTGTCCCCCATCGGCAAATGGGAACGGCAAACATCCAATCGGCCTTTCGTCGAGTACGGGGTCATGATCCTCTTCCCCTCGCTTCTGCTAATGGCAGCGCGCCGGGACATGACGGCCTACGGCCTGGCGCTGCGCAACGTCGCATACCACCTGGACATCGCAGCTGCTGCACTCGTGCCCGTGGCTCTGGCCAGCGCCGTTGCCGCAGTGGTAGATTACAAGGATTGGCGTGGTTCGCTCGTCCTGACCTGCGCTCAGGTCGCCGCCCTCTTGGCAACAGCGTGGTTGTTGCGGAGCAAGCCTGCGGCTGATGGGCAAGGGGACTTGCCCGGCGCCGCCCTGCTCACAGTCTGGTTAGGGCTTGCCGCCGGAGTCTGGCTGGGGGAATGCTGCATCCGCTTTCATCTTCTACATCGTCTTTCTTGGCTTCGGTGAGGAGTGGCTGTTTCGCGGCTATATCCAATCGAGGCTGAACTTCGCTTTCGGAAGGCCATTCTGGTTTGCCGGCGTCCGCTGGGGCTGGGGCGTCGTGATTGCATCGGCGTTCTTCGGCATGATGCACGTGCTCAACATCGGCAGCCTGGCCGGCGGTCGTTGGGAACCCGCCGTGTGGTGGGGCCTCTGGACGTTCTTCGCCGGCCTGGTGTTTGGCCTGGTCAGGGAGAAGAGCGGCAGCATCCTCGCGCCGGCGATCCTGCATGGGTTGCCACAGGCAATTGCACACGCCGTGCTTGGGCTGTAGACCTTCCCTTAGAGAGCGTACTAAAAGTGGAGTAAGCTGGGAGGATGACCTACGTCCAACCCACTTACCCCACCGACCTGAAGTTTAACGAATGGCAACTGATCGAGCCCTTGTTGCCCA
>FWWM01013749.1_pt1 | contig 12964 bp, 10 predicted proteins | sample 2228351 | NCBI WGS metagenome assembly FWWM01 (sample SAMEA103939774, study PRJEB20133) | metagenome | reverse complement strand
GGACCGCCGGCCAATTCGCGCCCGACGCGCCAGCGTCCCGTCGGCAACGCACCGGAAGGCTCGGACCGCCCGCCCGAGGTCGCGCCCTTGTTCGAGCAGCCCGGCGTGCTGACGCAGCCGGGCAAGTTCATCCTCGAACCCTCGCTGCAATTCGGCTACTCCTCGAGCAACCGGGTGGCCCTGGTCGGCTACACGGTGATCCCGGCGCTGCTGATCGGCCTGGTCGACGTGCGCGAGGTCAAGCGCAACACCTTCACCGCCGCGCTGACCGGCCGCACCGGTGTCAGCAACCGGATGGAGGTGGAGCTCAAGGTGCCCTACGTGTACCGGTCCGACGCCACGGTCAGCCGCGAGCTGTTCACCGGCACCGCCGTCGAGCGGGTGTTCGACACCAGCGGCAAGGCGATCGGCGACGTCGAGATGGCCTGGCGCTACCAGCTCAACAATGGCGGCCCGGACAAGCCCTACTACATCGCCGGCCTGCGCTTCAAGACGCGCACGGGCCGCGATCCGTTCGAGGTGGTGACCGACTGCGTGCGCCGCTGCGTGGGCGAGAACGTGACCGGCACCGGCCTGCCGCTCACGCTGCCGACCGGTTCGGGCTTCTACTCCATGCAGGCGAACCTGACCTGGTTGTTCCCGTCCGACCCGGCCATCTTCTTCGGCAGCGTCAGCTACCTGCACAATTTCGCGCGGGACGGCATCAGCCGCAGGGTGCTGAACGGCGAGTTCGAGCCGCTGGGCAAGCTGGAGCCGGGTGCCGTCATGGGCTTTAACTTCGGCATGGGCCTCGCCCTCAACGAGAAGGCCTCCCTCAGCCTGGGCTACGACCACAACACGATCGGGCGCATGCACCAGAACGGCGCCCCGGTGCCGGGCTCGGTGCGCACCCAACTGGGCACGCTGCTGCTGGGCTACTCCTACCGGCTGAGCGACAAGCGCACCCTCAACATCGCGGTCGGCGCGGGGGTGACCCGCGACACGCCCGACGTGTCGCTGACCGTACGCATGCCGTTCACCTTCTGAGCCGCACGCGGCGCCGGACATCCGCAAGGGGTCCGGCCCTCCTTTTTTCAAACGGAACAGGCCGCGGATCGTGGCAGAATGGGTTTGCTTCTGGAGGGCCACATCATGCAAGCACACAAGTTTCCACCTGACACCGAATTCGATACGGCGACCATCATGGGGGCGCTGTACGGCGATGGCTTCATCGCCTGCAAGGGCGCGTTCACGCGGGAATGGGTCGCGCGGCTGGGCGAGGACATCGGCGCGCTGTTCCAGGAGGCGCTCGACACGCCCGGTGGCGCACTGGCACGCGGGCCGAACCGGCACTACGTCGAGATCCACCCCGAACGCCTGAGCGGCTTTACCGACATCATCACCCATCCCTGGGTCGTGGCGGTGTGCCGCGCCATCCTCGGACCGGACTACAAGGTCGTCGAAGCCGGCTTTGACGTTCCCGGCCCTGGCGCGATGAACCAGCCGTGGCACCGGGATTTCCCGTCCCCGCCTGCCACGCTGGAAGGACGCCGGCTGAATTCGCTGGCATTCAACATCACCACCGTGGACGTGACCGAGGAGATGGGTCCGTTCGAGATCGCGCCGGGGACCCAGTGGGACGACCTGACCGGCGGCGACCTGATGTTCCCGCCGACCGAGGCCAACGCCCGCTACGAGGCGCGCGCCCAGCGCAAGCTCGCCCAGATGGGGGACATCTCGGCGCGCTCGGCCCTGACCATCCACCGCGGCACGGCCAACCGCTCGAACCGTTCGCGTCCGGTGTTCGTGCTCGGCGTGGACGCCCCGGATGGCACCAATGCCGACAAGCACGACCTGCAGGTGAGCACCGCGTATTTCGACAGCCTGGCGCCGGAAGTGCGGCGCCACCTGGCCTGCCGGGTGGTGGAGCGGCTCGAACCGATCTCCCAGGGCCACACGATCGAGGGCCTGAAGATGGGAGTGATGGGCTAGGACGCCTGCTGCTCCGGCGCGAGGAACCGGGTCGAGGCCCGGCCGTCGGCGTTGTGCTGCATGATGCGCACTGGCCGTCCTTGCGCGTCAAGCCACACCTGGCCGATCCCGGCGCCGTTCCACACACGCTCGCCATGCTGGCGCCACTCGGGCAGGCGTGGCGTGAGAGCCAGATCGCGGCGCTGGGTGAACCAGTTCAGCGGCGAACGCGGAGAAAACAGCCAGCGATTGAGCCGGTCGAGCCAGTCGAGCAGGCGGCGCGGGAATTCGTTCTTGATGCCACTGCTGGTGATCTGCCAGATATGCGGGGTCCGGTCCGAGTCGCGCACCTCGACGTCGTAGGCGAAGGAGTAGTGCACATCGCCCGACAGGATCACGTAATTGCCCGGGGTGCGCGAATGCCGGAAGATATTGAGCATGCTGCTGGCCGCGCCGCGATGCGCCATCCAGTTCTCGGCATCGACGGTCAAGGCCAGGCCCGCGAAGGTGGCGATCCTCTGCACCACTTCGATCAGCTTGACCCCGAACATGGGCGCCGGCGAGACGATGACGGCGGCCGTTTCGTCCAGCAACTCGTGCTGCAGTTCGGTCAGCGATTCCCAGTCCATCAGGCCGGAGGGATGGCCGGGCCGGCGCCGGTTGCGCCAGCGCCGGGTGCGGGTATCGAGCACGATGATCGTGGGACTGGTCCGTATGACGAAATCCCACTGGCGGAACGACAGCAGGCGCCCGATCAGCGCGTCCTGCACCGGCGCGTCGAGCCGGTCATCGCCACCGGCCGTGTCGGCCAGTAGGGCCATGGCGTCCAGCGCCGGGCCAAATACGTCCGGCCGGTTGCCCCATCCCTGGCACAGCATGTAGGCGACCAGCGCATTACCCACGATGCGGCGCGCGAACGGGTGCCCGTAGACGGTGGTTTCCCACCTGGCCGACAGGTTCCAGTCGTCGGTGATGTCATGGTCGTCGAAGATCATCAGGGTCTGCACGTGCGCCAGCAGCCGCGCGGCCTGCGGCAGATCGTCGCGAAAGCCCGTCAGCAATTCCGACTCGCGCCGCCAGCGGTCCGCATGCCTGGGCTCCAGCGCGGGCGCCGGCGCATCCCCGACCAATCGCCACGGCACGGGCGACCACACCAGCAGATACTGGGCCATCACCTCGGCCAGGGTGACCAGGTGATTGTGCGCATTGGCCGTGGTGAAGATCGGCTTTTCGCTGCCGCCGAAGAAGCGGTCGCGCAGGGCCTCGTTTGACTTGACCGCAGGCAACAGCTCTTCGCGCCGGTAGTAACTGGCCTCATGGCGGTACAGCGCCTCGCTGTCGGCGACCACCGCGCCTTCCAGACACTCCCCGTAGAGGCCCAGGCGCCGGATCAGCGCGTGGATCGCCGCCAGCATCGGGCCCGCCACATCGTCGGCATACACCTGGTCTCCGCACAACATGAGCAAGGCCGGCCGTTCGTCGGCCTGTCCGATGTGTTCGGCCAACAAGGCGTCGGCGCGCGCCAGGCCGTCGCGCGCGGGATGGTGCGGCTTGCGGCACGAACCGAACAGGATATTGTCGCTGCGGCTGCGCAGCACCATGCTCGGCCGGCTCGCACCGGCGTGCAGCAGGTGGGGCGCCCAATCTGCGATGCCGGCCTCGTTGCCATCATGGAGCGTCACGAGCAGGTCGTACTCGATCAGGCTGTCTTGCGGCAGCGGTTCGGGCAGCGCGATATCGATCAGGTGCACGAAGGCGTGGCGGCCGACGGGCACGACACGGCAGTGGCGCGCGTCCAAGGGCAAGTGCCGTGGCGCGTCCGCCTCGCGCGCCAGCACGAGGCTCAGGTCGAGCGGCGCGCTGCCGACCAGCCATAGCACCAGGCGGCTGGGCTCGAGGCGGCGAAGGATGGGACCGGCAAGCACGGGCGGCAAGCCCTCGGAGGCGGGAGTCTGGATCAAACGGATGCGCGATGCTGGTTTAACGACGGACCAGTGTAGCAGACCTCCCGGATGGCTTGAGCGTGCAACTGGGACATCCGCTCGATTCCAGCACCCGAGAAACAAAATGTAAGTGATTTCTCGTGTGGCGGAAGTCGGCCATATGATGATGAATACATGATCAGACCATCCTCCGGGAGCAGAAATGCACAGCGATACCGTCTACTTCCACGACTACGAGATACTTAGCGCTGAAGAACGCGCCTACGCCCAGTTCCTGGATTTTTCGATCTATTCCGAGATGAACGGCGCGTACGGCTACGACAACGCGGCGTTATACTCGACAAGCTATGGTGGTGTCGGAACCGACGCGATCTTCAGCTTTTATGCGACGGAAGGCGCGGTGTACTCGATCGTCTCGGAAAGCTATATCGATCCCGATGAACTGCTCGTGTTCGATGCCGGAGGCCATGCAATCCTGGTCGATGACGGCTTTGGCGAATACGGCATCGACCACGTGTTGTTCGTCGCTCCTTACTCGGGCGTTTATTATGTGGACCCTTCCTGGGCACCAGGGTATTTCCCTTCGCAGCCCCTTACCCTGACCATCCTGGAAGACCGGGATACGCTGGCCATGGCGGTCATCGGCGGCACCAACGGCGCCGATATCATCGATGGCACGATCGATGACGACGATCTTTACGGTTTTGCCGGTAGTGATTCGCTGTATGGCGGACCGGGCGACGACTATCTCGATGGCGGCACCGGCATCGATTCGGCCTACTACATCGGGCGGCGCGCCGATTACGAGGTCAGCCGCCATTTCGACCGGGTCGCGGTTGAAGCGCTGGCTTTTCCGGGAGGCGTGGACGAAAGCATCGACATGCTTTCCAACGTTGAACGTCTCGATTTCTCCGATGTCACTGTCGGCCTGGATATCCACGGAGCGTCAGGGCAGGCTTTCCGGCTGTACCAGGCAGCTTTCGACCGCGCCCCGGATCTCCAGGGCCTTGGCTACTGGATCGCGCAGCTCGACCATGGAGCCAGCCTGCTAGCCGTCGCACAGAGCTTCATCGTGTCACCGGAGTTCCGTTACCTCTACGGGAATACTGCCGATCACTACAACGTGGTGGTGCAGTTGTATGAGAACGTGCTGCATCGGGGGATCGACCAGGCCGGACTGAATTTCTGGGTCCACGCGCTCGACTCGCGCCAGGCCACTTTGCCGGAGGTGCTGGTTGCGTTCAGCGAAAGTTCAGAAAACTACGCGCAACTGGTGGGAGTTACCAGCGAGGGCATTGCGTTCTTGCCGTGGGCATGAGGACAATCGGTAAAGCGCCGCCCGGCAATGGCATGCGCTTGGACGCTGGTGGAGCGGGCAGGTTGGCGCGCGGCACGCGTCAGGATTCCGCTGCTACGCATGCCGACCTCAGTAAACCGCCGAATTCCTTTCTAAGTAGCGCCAGCTTCGGGTCGATATAGGTGGTGCAAAACGGGCCCCCGGCATTCTTTTCAGAATAGCGCTGAAAGCGTTCATCCGAAGCTTTGAAGGCTCGAAAGGGCAGGATTCGGGTGACAAGAGGCGCATCGAATCCTGGCCCGACTTCTATCAGGACGCGCCGCGCAGCCTCGGCCTGGACCTCGTCCATCACATAAACCGCACTGCGATACTTGCGCCGCATGGAGTGGTTGGACGTGCTTGAATGCGTCCGCAAATGGATCTCGATCAAGGACCCAAGAGAGATTTTGTCTGGTTGAAAGGTGAGCAGCACGGCTTCGGAGAAATCGTCGTCGGGCGCGTCGGCACGGATGAACCCCTGCTCCACGCGGATAACGCCGCGAAGAGCAGCGAACACGGCTTCAGTGCACCAATGGCAGCCTCCACCAAAGCCGATTGTCTGCACCTCAGCAAAATTCACGGCTTTTGTGTTAATTCAGTTCCGAACCCACCGACTGGATGTGTCTCGAATCGTTCTCCAAACCCCGAAATAAGGGGCCTTCCTGCCGAAAGTGCGGCCTTCACCGCTGGCAGATCAAGCGATGCTTTATGACTCTCTGCACTGTCCCATACCTCAGTAATCCATAAAGCATCGTCATTGCTGGGATCGGCAGCAACAATGTAACTTAGGCATCCGGGCATTTTCTGCGTTGCTTGCAAGAGGATCGATGCCAGAGCGTCTCGTTGGCCCGCGTTCGTTTTGATCTTCCCTATAAGTCCATACATTGGTTTTGATTCCTTCGTTGACTATGGAGTGGACTGACATGCAGTGAGGGACCTTCCCTCAGTGTACGGCCGTGCCGCTCTCAGGACAAGAACCTCCTTTATTCGGCACACTTGGCGGCGTCCGCGCAACCATCCCGGCGTGCGCGCAGGTAGGCGCGCTCGACCTCGTTGCCAGCCAGCGCGATGGCACGCTCGTAAGCGGCAACAGCCGCCGGGATGTCGCCCAGGTGTCGATGGAATTCCGCGCGCGCGGCGTGCAGGTAGTGCGAGCCATCCAGCCCTGCGACCTCGTCCAGCGCCCGCAATCCCTGGGCAGGCCCGTGCGCCATGCCCACGGCAACGGCCGCGTTCAGCCTCGCCACCGGGGTCGGCAGGTGCCGCAGCAGCGCGTGGTACAGCGCCGAAATCTGCCGCCAGTCAGTCGCCGCCGCGCTGGCGGCCTTGCAATGCAGCGCGGCGATCGCCGCCTGGATCTGGTACGGCCCCGGCCTGCGTAGCGGCAGCGCGCTGTCCAGGATGGCCAGCCCCTCCCTGATCGCGCCGCGATCCCACAGCGCGCGGTCCTGCCGTTCCAGGGTCAGCAGTTCGCCTACCTCGGATACCCGCGCCGCGCTGCGCGCATGGGTGAGCAGCATCAGGGCCAGCAGGCCGCGCGCCTCGGCATCCTCCGGCACCAGCTCCGCCAGAAGACGGCCCAGCCGGATCGCCTCCCGGCACAGGTCGGTGCGCACCAGGCGCTGGCCCTCTGTGGCGCCGTAACCCTCGTTGAACACCAGATAGATCACCTGCAGCACGATCGATAGCCGCTCCGGCAGGTCGGCGGCGGCGGGAATGACGAACGGGATTCTTGCCTCGGCAATCTTGCGCTTCGCACGCACCAGGCGCTGGGCGGTCGCGGTCTCGCTCTCGCAAAAGGCGCGCGCGATCTCGCGCGTGGACAGGCCGCACAGGGTGCGCAGGGCCAGCGCGCTTTGCGCGGCGGGATGCAGGGCCGGGTGACAGCACACGAAGATCAGGCGCAAGCGGTCGTCGTCGATCAGGCCTTGTGCGTCCGGCGTCCGCCCCTCCCCTTCCTCGGGCGTCTCCGCCTCCAGCGCCGCCAGGGCGTCGGTGGAATCGTCGAGGGTGCGCGCGGCGCGGCGCACGCTGTCCAGCCCGCGGTTGCGGGCGACGGTGGTGAGCCAGGCGGCGGGGTTGTCAGGCAAGCCCTCGCGCGGCCAGCGCTCCAGCGCCCGGGCATAGGCGTCCTGCAACAGGTCTTCGGCCAGCCCGATGTCGCCGAAGCGGCGCACCAGCCCGGCCAGTACCTTGCCTCCCTCGCGCCGGCACACCTCCTCGATGGCGTGTGCGATCACCGCGCGCCCCGCGTCAGGCGCTGGCAGCCAGCGGACGCACCTCGATCGAACCATGCGGCGCCGACGGACACTTGGCCGCCCACTTGATGGCCTCGTCCAGGTTCGCGCACTCGATCAGGAAGTATCCGCCCAGGTGTTCCTTGGTCTCGGCGAATGGCCCGTCGCAACAGGTGATCTTGCCGCCGCGCAGGCGCACGGTGGTGGCGGCGTGGGATGGGGCCAGTTCGGCGCCGCCGCGCATGACGCCGGCGGCCGTCATCTCCGCCTCGTAGCGCCCGTAGGCGGCCATCACCTCGGCCAGTTCCTTCTCGGGCATGTCGCCATAGAACTGTTCGTCGGCGTAAATCAGGATCATGTATTCCATTCTGTGTTCTCCGAAAAAGTTCCCCGGAACGCCCGGGTACTGGTACGACGAACGGCCCTGCCGCATTTCGACAATTGTCGGCAGAAAGAATGGAAATATTTAATGCGCGTGGCCGCAGCCGCTGCGCACGGGTGCGCCAGGCAGCACCGCGCCCGGCTCGCGCCCGCTGTCCCCCTCGAAGCCGGCCGCGTGCAGGCGGCCCAGGTAGTCCCGCCACAGGGCGTCCTGCTCGCTGCCCAGCTTGTACAGGTAGTCCCAGGTGTAGATGCCGGTCGCATGGCCATCGTCGAACAGCGGTTTGACCGCGTAGTTCCCGACCGGCTCGATGCCCGTGATGCCGACCTCGCGCTTACCGACCTGCAACACCTCCTGCCCCGGCCCATGGCCCTTCACCTCGGCCGACGTGGAATACACGCGCAGCAGCTCGAACGGGATCGAGAACGCGGCGCCATCGTCGAAGGCGATGTCGAGCAGTTTCGATTGCTTGTGGACGGTCAGTTCGGTCGGATTGGGCATGCTCGCACCTTATTCTTGGGCAAACCGCCGGGCGATCTCGGCGGTCAGTTGGGGCAGCAGCGCACGGCGCGCCGCCAGGGTCTGTTCGTCGGTCGTGCGCACCGCCTGCGCCCACACCGGCGCGGGGAAGTGGGCGTCGTCGGCGTAGCGCGGGATCACGTGCCAGTGCAGGTGCGGCACCACGTTGCCCAGGCTGGCGACGTTGACCTTGAGCGGCTCCATCACCGCGCGCACCGCCAGTTCCACCCGCCACACCGCGTCGTTGAGCAGCAGGCGGTCGGCGTCGGCCAGGTCGCTCATCTCGCGCACGTGCCCGCGCCAGATGACGCGGCAAAAGCCGGGATAGTTCGCGTCGTCCACCAGGATCACGGACAGCTTGTCGTTGGCGTAGGCGGTGGGCACCGCCAGCTCGCACAGCTCGCACGCTCCGGACGTCATACCAGCACCCTTTCGATGCCGCCGTTGTTGGCGCGCGCCACGTAGTCGGGCAGCCAGTTCTCGCCCAGCAGGTGCTTGGCGATCTCGACCACGATGTAGTCGGCGCTGGTGCCGGAATCCTCGTTGTAGCGCGACAGGCCCTGCAGGCAGGACGGGCAGCTGGTCAGGATCTTGACCTCGCCGTTGAAGCCATCCTCGCGCAGCTTGTCGGCGCCCTTCTCCATCTCACCCTGCTTGCGGAAGCGCACCTGGGTCGCGATGTCCGGACGGCTCACCGCGAAGGTGCCCGACTCGCCGCAGCAGCGCTCGTTCTTCTCGATCTTCACGTTGTCGGCGGTCGAAACCAGCGCGTTGACGGTCTTGAGCGAGTCCTGCATCTTCATCGGCGTGTGGCAGGGGTCGTGGTACATGTAGCGGGTGCCGTTCACGCCCTCGAGCTTGACGCCCTTCTCGAGCAGGTACTCGTGGATGTCCATGATGCGGCAGCCCGGGAAGATCTTGTCGAACTCGTAGGTCGCCAGCTGGTCGTAGCAGGTGCCGCAGGAGACCAGCACCGTCTTGATGTCCAGGTAGTTCAGCGTGTTGGCCATGCGGTGGAACAGCACGCGGTTATCCGTCATCATCTTGTCGGCCTTGTCGTACTGGCCGGCGCCGCGCTGCGGATAGCCGCAGCACAGGTAGCCCGGCGGCAGCACGGTCTGCACGCCCACTTCCCACAGCATCGCCTGGGTCGCCAGGCCCACCTGCGAGAACAGGCGCTCCGAGCCGCAGCCGGGGAAGTAGAACACGGCTTCGGTGTCGGCCGTGGTCGCCTTCGGGTTGCGGATGATCGGAATCACCTTGTCGTCCTCGATGTCGAGCAGCGCGCGCGCCGTCTTCTTCGGCAGGTTGCCCGGCATCTTCTTGTTGATGAAGTGGATCACCTGCTCGCGCACCGGCGCCTTGCCGGTGGTCGGCGGCGGCGCCTTGGTCTGCTCCTTGGCCAGTCCCTTGAGCAGGCTGTTGCCCAGGCGCTGGGCCTTGTAGCCCCAGTCGATCATCGCCTTGCGGGTGGTGTTGATCGTCGTCGGATCGGTCGCGTTCAGGAAGAACATGGCGGCGCGGTTGGCCGGCTTGAAGCTGCGCTTGTCCATCTTGCGCAGCAGGTTACGCATGTTCATCGACACGTCGCCGAAGTCGATGTTCACCGGGCAGGGCGTGACGCACTTGTGGCACACGGTGCAGTGGTCCGACACGTCCTCGAATTCCTCCCAGTGGCGGATCGACACGCCGCGCCGGGTCTGCTCCTCGTACAGGAAGGCTTCGATCAGCGCCGAGGTGGCGAGGATCTTGTCGCGCGGCGAATACAGCAGGTTCGACTGCGGCACGTGCGTCGTGCAGACCGGCTTGCACTTGCCGCAGCGCAGGCAGTCCTTGATGCTGTTGGCGATCTCGCCGATGTCGCTTTGCTGCATGATCAGCGACTCGTGCCCCATCAGGCCGAACGAGGGCGTGTAGGCGTTGCGCAGGTCGGCGTGCGCGCCTTCCAGGTTGAGCAGCTTGCCCTTGTTGAAGCGCCCCTCGGGGTCGATGCGCAGCTTGTAGTCGCGGAACTCGCCAATTTCCGAGTCCAGCAGGAATTCCAGCTTGGTGATGCCGATGCCATGCTCGCCGGAGATCACGCCGTCGAGCGAGCGCGCCAGCTTCATGATGCGCTCGACCGCCTGGTGGGCGTCCTGCAGCATCGCGTAGTCGTCCGAGTTCACCGGCAGGTTGGTGTGCACGTTGCCGTCGCCCGCGTGCATGTGCAGCGCGACGAACACGCGCGAGCGCAGCACGCGCTTGTGGATCTCGGTGCATTCGTCGAGGATGTGCTTGTAGGCCGCGCCGTTGAAGATCTGGCGCAGCGGCGCGCGCAGTTCCTGCTTCCACGACACGCGCAGGCTGTGGTCCTGCACCACGTCGAACAGCGTGGCGCCCTGCTGCTTGGCGCTGCGCTGCGCGAAGACCGGTGCCTTTTGCTCCAGGCCCAGTTCCGACTGGCGTGCGGCATCGTTGGCGGTCAAGGGCTGGTCCAGGTTGGCCAGCACGAAGCCCCAGCGCGCCCGCACCTGCTCCAGCAGCGCCAGCGCCTGCTGCGGCCGGTCGCCCAGGATCTCCTCGGGCGCGACGCCGTCGCCGGTGGCGTCGTCGCTCTTTTCCAGCGGCAGGTGGCCGGCCGCGAGGTAGGCGTGCAGTTCCTCGGCCAGTTGCAGTTTGTTCTTGATCGACAGTTCGATGTTGATGCGCTCGATGCCGTCCGTGTACTCGCCCATGCGGTTCAGCGGGATGACCACGTCCTCGTTGATCTTGAAGGCGTTGGTGTGGCGCGCGATGGCGGCCGTGCGGGCACGGTCGAGCCAGAACTTCTTGCGCGCCTCGGCGCTCACCGCCACGAAGCCTTCGCCCACGCGCGTGTTGGCGATGCGCACGACCTCGGATGCGGCCAGCGCCACCGCGTTCTCGTCGTCGCCGACGATGTCGCCGAACAGCGCCATCTTCGGCAGCACGCCGCGCTTGGACTTGGTGGCGTAGCCGACCGCGCGCAGGTAGCGCTCGTCCAGGTGCTCAAGGCCGGCCAGGCGCAGCGTGGCGAAGGCCGGGTCGCCGTTCTTCGGCAGGCTGTCCAGGTAGTCCTTGATCTCGACGATCGACGGGATCGCGTCGCGCGCCTGGCCGAAGAACTCCAGCGCCACCGTGCGCGTGAACTTCGGCATCTTGTGCAGGATCCAGCGCGCCGAGGTGATCAGGCCATCCGTGCCCTCCTTCTGGATGCCCGGCAGGCCGGCCAGGAACTTGTCGGTCACGTCCTTGCCCAGGCCCTCCTTGCGGAAGCGCCGTCCCTCGATGCTGAGGGTCTCGGTGCGGAAGGGTTCGCCCTTCGGCGCACCCTTGGCCGAAGGGTGGGTCCATTCGAGCCTGAAGGTGGCCACCGGGGCGTCGTGGATCTTGGACAGGTTGTGGTCGATGCGGGTCACTTCCAGCCAGTCGCCGTTCGGGTCCACCATGCGCCAGGAGGCCAGGTTGTCCAGCGCCGTGCCCCACAGGACGGCCTTCTTGCCGCCCGCGTTCATCGCGATGTTGCCGCCGATGCAGGAGGCGTGGGCCGAGGTCGGATCCACCGCGAACACGAAGCCGGCCTTCTCCGCCGCCTGCGACACGCGCTGGGTGACCACGCCGGCGTAGGTGTGGATGGTCGCGTAGTCGCGGTCCACGCCCGGCAGGCGGGTCATCTCGACCTCGCCCAGGCCGACCAGTTTCTCGGTGTTGATCACGGCCGACATCGGCGTGAGCGGAATCGCGCCGCCGGTGTAGCCGGTGCCGCCGCCGCGCGGGATGATGGTCAACCCCAGCTCGATGCAGCCCTTGACCAGGCCGGCCATCTCGTCCTCGCCGTCGGGCAGCAGGACCAGGAAGGGATATTCGACGCGCCAGTCGGTGGCGTCGGTGACATGCGTCACGCGCGCCAGCCCGTCGAACTGGATGTTGTCGCGGCGGGTTGTCCGGGACAGCCGGGCGAGTGCGCGGCGGCGCAGCGCCCGCGTCTCCTCGAACTCAGCTTCGAAGCCGTCCACCGCGTCGCGTGCCGCGGCGAGCAGCGCGGCCACCCGCTGGTCGCCGGCATCGCGCTCTTTGCCTGGGGCACGGTCGAGCTGTTCATCGTCGACAAGACGCTGCGCCCGCGCCTGGTCGGCGGGCCGATCAAGCTGCCCTTCCTGCCCACCTTCTTCGGGCTGATCGGCGGCGTGAAGACCATGGGCTTTCTCGGCCTCTTCGTCGGCCCGGTGCTGATGGCGCTGATGGTCGCCATCTGGCGCGAATGGATGCGCGAGGTGAACCAGGAGGAAGAGGTGCCCGGAGCCGACCCCGCCGAGGCTGCCCCGCCCGTGCCGGAGGGCATGGCCGCCGTTCCGGTCGCCCGGGCGGCGCGCGGACGCGACTGAAGGCGTCCCGCCCCTCAGCGCGGGGATCGTCAGCGCCTAAGCCGCGCGCGGTGGAGGGCGCGGCCTTGGCCCTTGCCACCACCGTCGTCAACGCTATCGCTTCCGTCTTCACCTGTGCCGCCGCCTGCTGCGGGCGCTGCGCCCGGTATTGCCCCCCCGCGTGCGGCATGTCCGGGTGCCGCCGCCCGGCCGGTCTTTCCGTGACCGGCATTTGC
>FWWM01003377.1_pt1 | contig 12966 bp, 10 predicted proteins | sample 2228351 | NCBI WGS metagenome assembly FWWM01 (sample SAMEA103939774, study PRJEB20133) | metagenome | reverse complement strand
GCGACACCGTTGCGAGGGCAAGGGGTAGTGATTGAGTTTTCGCTGACCAAGCCGGCTCAAGTTCAAGCGGAAGTTTTGACTTTGACGGGGCGAAAGGTGGCGGTGTTGGAGGGGCAAAACCAAAGGCTGGCAGGGGCTCAACGACTTATTTGGCGCGGCAACAGCAATGATGGGGCGAAAGTGAGCATGGGCGTTTATCTCGTTCGGGTTCAGGCGGTTGATGAAGAGGGGCGACAGGTGCAGGCAGTGACGATGGTGAGGATGGGACGGTAAGTCGGCAGGTCGGCAAATCGGCAGGTCGGCAGATGGGCAGGTGGGCAAATCGGCAAATCGGCAGGTGGGCAGGTGGGTAAATCGGCAGATAGCAAATTCGTGGTTTGGTGCTTGATGTAGCAGCCAAGACGAACTTTGCGAGGTGAGAGACGATGAGAGGCGTTATCGGATGGTTGTTGCTTGTTGGGTTGTTTGGGATGGTTGCTGGTTGCGGAGGGGGCGGACCCAGCGACACCACACCGCCGACGATAAGCGATGTTCAAGTGAACCCATCCAGTTTGATTGAGCCAGACAGACAGGTGACGGTTCAAGCGAAGGTGACCGATAATCGTTCAGGAGTGCAAAGCGTAGTGGCAAGGGTGAGTTATCCTGATGGGGCGACAGAAGAGAAGGCGATGGAAAGGCAACAGGCTGACCAAAGCAAGTATTCGGTGACCTTCACTGCCCGATGGGATACCGACAAAGTTGGGGCAGACCCAACGCAATGGTTTGTTCGGGTGACGGTTCAGGCAAGGGATAGGGCGGGGAATCAAGCCCAATCGCCTGAGAGCCGCGTTCGGGCAGCAGCCGGTCCACCTTTACCACCGTTTTGAGAGGGTTGCGTTGTCCTTGCCCTTGTTGACATCGTTGGGACAAGAGAACCCACTATTGTCCATAGTGTCAAGCCCCCATCTTTCGTTGGAGGCGTTTGAACTGGAGGGTTCGCCTTTTAGCGAACCGTAATTCGGCGCATCAGGAGATGTGCCCCAAACGAAGGTCGTTAAAACATCTGTCGGGGACAAGCCCCGACGCTACCGCAAAAGAGTTGCCTTCGCTTGCTAAAGCAGGCGCTCATAACGGTATCATCTACCACTGGCTAAAGCCAGTGGCATGATGGTTTAGGTCAACGCTCCTGCGAAAAACTCAGGCTATGGGCTTTGGGCGAGTTTGTTGCGCCTGATGGCGCCCCTGAAGCGGAAAAACGATCGTCAGGGATAAGCCCCGACGCTACTAAAGTGATGTGAGGATGTGAGTATGGTTGTCAAGCCGGCGAAACGAAAGCCAACGGCATGGAAGGTTCTGAGAACGTGCGCCTAACCGTGCGAGAATTTAAATCTCGTTGGCGCCTGCTTGCTGCGGGTTTCTTCTGAACCGTTACGGGCGCGGCTTTATGGGACCGATGTAGCGGGTGGCGATGACGATATCGTCAAACCAGACGCGCGTGATGGGGTTGGGGTTGGCAACTTTGTTTTGACGAGCGGCATGTTCGGTGACATAAAGGAGCAGCCAGAAGAAGTTAATGGTCAGCGCTTTGCTGTTGCGCCAGCGGAAGCCCTCAAAGGGTTCGCCGTTTTCTTCGGTGAGAGCGAAACCCATCCCCGTCCAACGGGTGCGCTTAGCGCCTTTGACGAAATGGGCAGCCAACTTGCCATCCAGCCACAGCGCCAGTTCCCCATCGGGTTGGTCAGGTTCGCTGTTGAGTTTGAGCATTACTTCCACGCACTGCCACTTCCCGCGCGGAACCAACTGTGGTTTAGGGGGGCGCAAACCGTTGCCCCAGTATTTGCCGTCGGCAGAGATTTTCATCTCGTGCCAGTAGCAGTAGAAGTTCCAAATGCCTGGTGGGGGGAAGCGCCCGTAATCGCCGAAAGGCTCAATGCCCACTGTGATGCGGTCATCGCCGCGCGGTCGCTCACCAGCGCCTCCCTGCGGCCAAGGAGTTGGTGGGTTGTAGCCGCCGATGGTGACAAAGTGGTGAATGTAACCGCAGTCGTCAGCGAATTTGACATAGAAGCGAGCAAAGGCGATCTCCGTGCCGCGAAAGCGGGTGTAAAGGTGTCCGCCCGTGTTTTCGCCTAAAGTGGCGGTCATTTGCAAGGAGCGTTTGCCGGAACTGACGGGTGGCACATCGTCGCTGAACGCCATCACTTTGCCACCCTTGTTGCTGATGTTGCCCCAACGCTTTGCCACATCTTCCAAAGTGCCGCTCTCAAAGTTCTCCGCGAACAAGACGGACGGGTCGCGTTCCAAGCCGATGTCGCCTGGGTATTGAGCGGCAAGACCGAAACCTTCAGGCAACGACGAAGGTTGTTGGGAAGCGGTAAACGCAACCAGCGTTGAGAGGGCGAGACAAGCGAGAAGCCCCACACCCGACGCTGCCCGATGCCTGCGCACCATTTGTCCTATCGCCTCCTTTGCCTTCAGTTAACGACGCCGCACCAATTTTAGCCACCTAAGTTGAGGCTGGGTTTACTCGGACTGTGTGGAGAGCCTTGGAGCGTTCACTGTCGTGACTTTCCCTCAAACTTCGGCGCCGTAGAAGTCATGATAGTGCTGTCAGGCTTTCTGTGGGGTGGCGAACTTTTTTGGGGATTTTTCCCGACAGCATTTCCCGCAACTGGGCAAAGATTATGAATGGCGACGGGCGCATCCTGAATAGGAGGCGCAAAGCGATGGGACTAAAACGGCAGCCGATCGCACCACCCCCAACGCGGGTGCGCGGATATGTGGTCATTCATGAAGAACGATGCAAAGGTTGCGGGTTCTGCATAGAGTTCTGCCCGAAGGGCGTATTGGCAGCCTCCCCCAAGTTTAACTCAAAAGGTTATCACCCCCCGTATGCGGCGAAACCCGAAGAGTGCGTCAATTGCAACCTTTGCTATCTTGTCTGCCCCGAGTTTGCCATCTACTCTGTTCCCGCCGATGAGCGGAAGCCCGTCGTGGTCACGGCTATTTCTGTTCCGCCAAGTTTAGCCCGCGCTGTTAGCGAGGAGTGAGAGGAGGGTCTTGCCTTGGTGACGCGAGAACGGACGAGGAGACGCCGTCCCGCTGTGTTGACGGGTGAACACTTTATGTTGGGCGACTTCGCCTGCGCAGAAGGCGCCCTTGCCGCTGGTTGTCGCTTCTTCGCAGGTTACCCCATCACCCCCTCAACGGAAGTGGCGGAACGGATGGCAGAACGGTTACCGGAAGTTGACGGCACTTACATCCAAATGGAGGACGAAATCGCTTCCATCGCTGCCATCATCGGCGCTTCTTGGGCGGGCGTGAAGTCCATGACCGCTACCTCAGGACCTGGGTTTTCCCTGATGATGGAGAACATCGGATTGGCAGTGATGTTTGAAACGCCCATCGTGATCGTGAATGTTCAGCGAGCGGGTCCTTCCACTGGCTTGCCCACTTTGGTGGGGCAAGGCGACATGATGCAGGTGCGATGGGGCTCTCACGGCCCTTACGAAATCATCGCCCTTGTCCCTTGGTCGGCGCAGGAGTGTTTTGACCTGACCGTGCGGGCGTTCAACTTAGCGGAGCGGTTTCGGGTGCCTGTTTTCGTGATGACGGATGCGGAAGTAGGGCACTTGACAGAAAAAGTGGTTATCCCGCCCGCCGACCAAATCCCCGTTGTGAACCGCAAGCGCCCCAAGGTATCGCCTGAGCAGTTCAAGACCTACGAACCCGACCCCGATGATTTGGTCCCGCCCATGCCCAATGCGGGCGAGGGCTACCATGTCTTCGCTGAAAGTTTGACCCATGATGAGCGCGGCTATCCCGTGATGACCGCTGCGGCGCAGGAGAAACTGGTGGAAAGGTTGATCGCAAAAATCAAGCGGTTTGAGCACGAGATTTTGGACTGGGAGGAGCGGGATGTGGAGGGAGCGGAAGTGGTCGTGCTTTCCTACGGCATTTCTGCTCGCATCGCTACCCGTGCCATCGCGCAAGCCCGAGAGAAGGGCATCAAGGTCGGCTTCTTCCGCCTCATCACTGCTTGGCCTTTCCCAGAGCAGCGGGTGCGGGAAATTTCCCGCCACATCAAAGGGTTCGTGGTGCCTGAAATCAACTACGGGCAGATAGCCCGGGAAGTGGCACGATGTGCCCGCGATAACTGTCAAGTCGTGTTGGTGCCCAACGCGGGCGGTGCGATGCACGACCCGAAAGACATCTTGGATGCCATCTTAATGGTGGCGAAAGGCGCTGCACCGAAGGGAGATTGACGGCAATGGCGCGCATCGGTGTCTTCGTCTGCCATTGCGGTGAAAACATCGCTCGCACCGTTGATGTGGAAAAGGTGACAGCATTTGCTGCTCGCCTCCCTCATGTGGTGCACGCAGAGCACTATGTCTACATGTGCTCCGAGCCAGGGCAAAAACTCATCCGCGACGCGATTGCAGAGAAGAAATTGACGGGTGTTATTGTCGCTGCCTGTTCTCCCCATTTGCACGAACGAACTTTCCGCAGAGCCTGCGAGATGGCGGGGCTCAACCCCTACTTGTGCGAGATGGCGAACATCCGCGAGCATTGCTCATGGGTGCACCGTGACCGAGAAGTGGCAACGCAGAAAGCAATGGAAGCCGTCGCCTTCATCGTGGAGAAGGTGAAACGCAATAAGCCGCTGAAGCCCGTGCGGTTACCTGTAACGAAGCGGGCGTTAGTGATCGGCGGAGGGATTGCAGGCATCCAAGCCGCTTTGGACTTGGCAGAAGCGGGCATCCCCGTCACACTGGTGGAAAAGCAGCCGTCTATCGGTGGCAACATGGCGCGCCTTTCGGAAACCTTCCCCACTTTAGACTGTGCCCAGTGCATCCTGACGCCTCGGATGGTGGAAGTCAAACAGCATCCGAACATTGAACTGCTCACTTACAGCGAGGTGGTGGAAGTTTCGGGCTATGTGGGCAACTTCAAGGTCAAAATCCTGCGCAAGCCCCGCTATGTGGACGAAGAATTGTGCACGGGTTGCGGCGACTGTGCGTCTGTGTGCCCTGTGGCGGTGCCCAATGAGTTTGATCGTAACCTGACTTGGCGGAAAGCCATCTACCTGCCCTTCCCGCAGGCTGTCCCGCAGGTTTACACCCTTGACGTTCAAAACTGTTTGAACACGCCCCGCATGTTCCCCTTGGTGTGTGAACGCTGCTTCCAAGCCTGTGCTCCCAAAGCCATCAACTACGATGACCGTCCGAAAATCGTTGAGCGAGAAGTAGGTGCCATCATTTTGGCGACGGGTTATGACCTTCTCCCTGCCGAGCAAGCCCGCGAGTATGGCTACGGCAAGCACCCTGACATTCTGGACGGGTTGGAGTTTGAGCGGCTCCTTTCTGCCTCCGGTCCGACAGGCGGTGAAGTCCACCGTCCTTCCGATGGCAAAGTGCCTCGCGAAGTCGTGTTCATCCAGTGCGTGGGTTCGCGCGACCCTGCTAACGGCGTCCCCTATTGCTCCAAGATTTGCTGCATGTATACCGCCAAACATGCCTTGTTGTTCAAGCGCAAGGTGCCCAACGGACGCGCCTATGTCTTCTACATGGACATCCGCGCGGGTGGCAAGGGCTACGAGGAGTTCATCCGCCGCGTGATGGAGGAGGAGCGGGTGCTCTACATTCGTGGGCGGGTAGCGAAAATCATCCCCGAAAACGGGAAACTGCTGGTGCAGGGGATTGACACCCTCAGTGGGCAGCGGATTGAAATCGCTGCCGATATGGTGGTGTTAGCGACCGCCATCGTCGCCAATAGCAACGAACTGGTGCAAAAGTTGCGGGTCGCTACCGACGAACACGGGTTCGCACAAGAAGCCCATCCCAAACTGCGCCCTGTGGAGACGCTGACATCTGGTGTCTTTGTGGCGGGTGTGATGCAAGGTCCGAAAGACATCCCCGAAACTGTTGCGCAAGCCAGCGGCGCTGCTGCCAAAGCCTTGACTTTGCTGACGAAAGAGATGTTGGAGCGCGAACCCACTATCGCCCAAGTCAACGAACAAACCTGCGTCGGCTGCTTTGAGTGCCAACGGGTGTGCGCTTACGGCGCCATTGAGCGAAAGGAGATTCGCGACCGACAAGGCAACCTGCTCAAAGTCGTGGCGCGGGTGAACGAAGGCATTTGTGAGGGTTGCGGCGCTTGCGTGGTGGCGTGCAGAAACAAGAGCATGGATTTGGCAGGGTTCAGCGAGGAGCAAATTTTCGCAGAATTGGCAGCAGTTTTGTGAGGTGTTTAGGCGATGCAACCAGAGCATGTATTGCTGTTTGAGCCGCTGCAGGTGAAAGGGTTTCGCTTGCGCAACCGAATTGTGTGCCCGCCGATGGTGACCAACAGGGACATTGTCGGCGAAGATGGCATCGCTTGGTATCAACGCATCGCTCACGGCGGCGTGGCATTGGTCATCGTTGAAGCGCCCCGCACCAGCAGGTTTGAAGACGGGACTTTGAACGCCCAAAACCTGAGCCGCTTGGCAGAAGCCATCAAGCGGGAAGGGGCTGTCGCTGTCATCCAGTTGTTCATGGCGCCCGTCAACGGTCGCAACACACCTGACGAACTGACGAAGAGCGACATCCGCTTGAGCATTGAGCGGTTCCGCAAAGCCGCTCGCATTTGTAAGGAAGCGGGTTTTGACGGCGTGGAGCCTCACGGCGCTCACGGGTTCCTGCTCAACCAGTTCTTCTCCCGCCGCACCAATCACCGCACCGACGAATACGGGGGCAATTTGGAAAACCGAATGCGGTTAGGGTTGGAGATTGTGCGAGCCATCCGCGAAACGATTGGCGACGAGATGCTCCTCCTCTACCGCCACACGCCGAAGGAATACGAAGGCTACAGCCTTGAGGAGAGCGTGGAGTTTGCTCAGCGGTTGGTGGAATCAGGGGTTGACATTTTGGACATTTCTCCCGCCAGCGAATCGGCACCTGCCGACTTAGCCGCACCTTTCAAGCGCGCCGTCAATGTGCCCGTCATCGCTGTTGGTAAGATGGCGCGACACGAGCGCGCCGTTGAGGCGCTGCGGGAAAAGCGCGCCGATTTGATTGCTATCGGGCGCGGGCTCATCGCAGACCCCTTCTGGGCTCTCAAGACCAAGATGGGGCAGTTGGACAAGATCATTGAGTGCCGCTACTGCAACGAAGGATGCTACGGCAACCTTCGGTCGGGCAAGCCCATAGAATGCGTCCAACATGCCGAGTTGGGAGAGTTGTTGCTTTGGGGGTGAGGAAGATGGCGCAAGGGAAAATCAACCGACGCTCTTTCTTGCAGTTGACAAGTGCTGCCACTGTCGGGTTGCCGCTGGTCTTAGCGTTGGAAAATCGTCCCGTTATGGCGATAAGTGGCTTGGAGCGACAGAAGAAGAAACCGCTCCCTGTTGTCCGAGCCGTTTTCGTCCGCTTGCCGACCCCTTGGTGGATGGGATGGCCGGGTGCGGCTTACCCCGTTGAGCAGCGGGAGCGAGAAATCACTGCCAATTTGCAGCGCCTTGCGCGAGAAGTCGGTGTGGACCTGCTCGTTGAGCCAAAGTTTTTGAGCAACCCTGAAGAGACAAACCGCTTTTGCGAACGCTTGAAAGCGAGCCCGCCAGATGCCCTGTTGGTCATCGTCCACCACCTTTACTTGTGGAACTTGGCGGAGGCGTTGGTCAACACGGGCATCAAGACCATCATCTACGCTCCAGTGGGCACCGCGTTCATCGGACCGATGCACGCCTTTGCCAATCGCCCCAAAGTGTGGTATGCGTCCACAACGGAAGTTGCTGGGCTAAAACCTGCGCTGAAAGCGGTCAAAGCAGGACGGCTGATGCGGGAAAGCCGCATGGCAGTCATTTGGGGCGAGAAGGAGGAGCGCTACCGAGTGGAGCCGCTGGGCACGGAGGTTGTGACCGTGCCTGTGAAGCGCTATGTTGAGGAGTTCAACAAAGTCTCGCCCGACGACAAGCAAGTGAAAGCGTTGGCGGAACTTTACCGACGGACGGCGCGCAAGATTGTGGAGCCGAAGGGTGACGACCTTGTTCACGCTGCTCGCACCTACTTCGCCCATCGGCGCATTATGGAGGCTTACGATGCCGATGCGGTGGCGACGGACTGCTTGCCCTTGGTGGCGAACCGTCAAGCCCCACCCCCATGCCTTGCCTTCACTCACCTGCGGGACGAAGGCTTCCCCGCCGGTTGCGAAGCCGACCGAGATGCCACTTTGACCTTGATGCTGACCCAATACCTGCTGGACTGCCCTGGCTTCATGGGCAACCCCGTGCCCGACACGGTTCGGCATTTGCTCATCACTTCGCACTGCACTTGCCCACTGAAGTTGGGAGGCTTTAGCGCTAAAGCGGCGCCAGTGATCCTGCGCAGCCACGCGGAGTCCAACACGGGGGTTGCTATGCAGGTGCTGTGGCCTGTGGGTGAGCGAGCGACAGTCACCCGCTTCCTTGGACCGAACAATCTGATGGCAGGGGTAGGAACCATCGTGGAGAACCTGAACACGCCCCCTTGGGGTGGCTGTCGCACTTCGGTGGCAGTGCGGCTGGACGAGGTGGCGGACATCCGCAGGCTGCGTGGTTTCCACCACCAAGTTTTGGTCTTGGGCGACCACGCAGAACTGCTGCGCGGTTTCGCTCAGTTGCACGGTATCACCCCGCTAACCTTGACAGCAGCAGCGGAGGTTGCACCCCGTTACCTTGCTTCGGACGAAGAACACGACGGGTGCTGCTAAAAATGCAAACAAGGGCTCACTTTTGAGGTGACAGGTGCGATGGCGACGGAAGCGAGACAGCAAAACTGGGAGCCGAAGATTTTAGCGTTCGTGTGCAACTGGTGCACTTATGTGGGTGCGGACATGGCAGGCACCAGTCGGATGCAGTATGCGCCCAATGTTCGCATCCTTCGCTTCCCGTGCACGGGGCGCATTGACCCCCTTTTCATCATTCGCGCGTTCCAACAAGGCGTGGACGGGGTCATCGTTTCTGGCTGCCACCCAGGGGACTGCCACTATGTCAGCGGCAACTTGGTTGCTCGCCGCCGCTGGATTGTCTTCCGACGGCTGATGGAATTCTTGGGCTTAGACTTGCGGCGTCTGCATTTTGCCTGGGTGAGCGCGACCGAAGGGGCAAAGTGGGCGCAGTTGGTCAACGAGATTGTGGAACAGGTGCGAGAAGCCGGTCCTGCACCGAAGTGGGCGCTGCCTACCAACGGACAAACCTCCCTTCCGCTGACTTTGCCTGAGTTCCCGCTCCCCAAAGTGGCGCCAGAGACAACTGAGCAATTGCGCGCCTTAGCGAAAGAGTTGCTGAGCACGCAACAGGTGGGCGTCGTGGTGGGTTACGAAACAGGAGCGAGGGAAGGGACCGCGACGCCCACCTTTGTCACTAACCCCGACGACGCAGAGCGCCTCGTTTTCAACGAACACTGCGTCCACAACTTAGCCGTCTATTTGACCAACCCGCTGGTCAAAAAGTTCGGCAAGGTTGGCATCGTCGCTAAGGGCTGTGATATCCGCACCATCGTCGGGCTCATTCAAGAGAACCAACTGAAGCGAGAGGATGTGCACATCATCGGTGTCGTTTGCGACGGCGTGGTGGTCAACGGGAAGTTGGCGAAAAAGTGTGTGGCGTGCCCAGTGAAAGTGCCGCACCTTGCCGACAATGTGGTGGGCGACCCGAACGCTGTCTCGCCCCCCGCTTCCGAACACCCGTTGGATGCACAAATCGCCTACTTGGAGAGTTTGCCGGCGGAGCAACGGTGGAACTTTTGGATGTCCCAGTTCGCCAAATGCATCCGCTGCTACGCTTGCCGGGCTGTTTGCCCGCTTTGTTATTGTCAACCGTGCATTGCGGAGAAGCACCGACCGCAATGGATTCCCACCAGCCCGCACCCGCAGGGGAATTTAGCGTGGAACTTTATCCGCGCTTGGCACTTGGCGGGGCGATGCGTCGGCTGCGGTGAGTGCTCGCGAGTTTGCCCTGTCAACATCCGCTTGGACTTGCTCAACCGCAAGTTGGCGATAGAGGTGGAGAAAGCCTTTGGCTATCGTGCTGGCTTTGACCCTTCCGTGCCGCCACCGTTGTCCACCCATCGCCCTGACGACAAAGAGGACTTCATCCGATAAGGAGGCAGGGGCAATGTTGCGGAAGCGATTGTCCAAGCCTGCACTGTCGCAATGGATTGATGCGCTGATCGCCAGTGGTCGGCGGGTCATCGCGCCCGTCCGAGAAGATGGGTTGACCGTTTTCCGCCCTATCACCAGCAGCGCCGAAATCGCTCCCGATTACACCCGTTCCGACCTACCGTTCAAAGAGTGGCTGTTCCCACCAACGGAAGTCATCTTGCGCTACCGCATAGAGGATGGCGAACCCGTGTTGGAAGACCCTGAGGTGGACGCACCCGAAACCGTTGCGCTCTTTCTGCGCCCCTGCGATGCCGCTGCGGTCGCTATCCTTGACAAAGTTTTCGGCAGCGACTACGAGGACGAGTTTTACCTGACCCGTCGCCGCCGAACGACTATTGTCGGGCTTTCGTGCACCGAGCCATTGCCTGAATGCTTTTGCGCTGCTGTCGGGCTTTCGCCCACCGCTGAGCAAGGCAGCGATGTCTTGCTCACGCCCATCGGCGATGAGTTTCTCGTGGAGGCGCTGACGGAAAAAGGCGAGCAACTCGTTCAGCAGTTTGAAGGGATGTTTGCCGATGCGGAAGGGTTGACGAAGGAGCAAGTGACGGCGGATGCCGTTGCAAAAATGGAACGGGCAGAGCCGCTGCCGTCGCTGATGGGCGACTACGCGCAGTTGTTTGAGCATCCCGTTTGGGAAGAAGTGGCGCGAAAGTGTTTGGGCTGTGGCGTTTGTGCCTACACTTGCCCCACCTGCCATTGCTATGACATCGTGGACGAAGCGGGGTTGTTTGAAGGGGTGCGGTGCCGCAACTGGGACTGCTGCGCCTTTGCCCTGTTCACTCTGCACGCATCAGGACACAACCCGCGCCCCACCCAAGCCCACCGCTATCGCCAACGGATGCTCCACAAGTTCGCCTACTTCCTGCAAACCTATGGGCAAAACATGTGCGTCGGGTGCGGTCGCTGCGTTGTCAAGTGCCCAGTCGGCATGGACATTTACCACCTTGTCCGCCTCGCCCATGAGGCCCTCGCTGGCAGTTCGGCGGCAACGCCGTAAACGGAGCACAGAGCAAGGAGTGTCAGGAAACGAACGGAAGCGAAATAACGGACAACGGAAACGGCAGGTGAGCGAAGGATGGTTGTGACGAGTATGACGCAGGCTGCGCCGCGCGAGTTGGTGCGGATTGAGCGCAACATCTACAAGCCCTACTTGATGACCATTGTGGACATGCGGGACGAGACCCACGACACCCGCACGCTGCGGCTGCAGTTCAAAGACCCGAAGGTGGCGGAAACTTTTGACTGGCGACCGGGGCAGTTCGCTCAATATTCGGTCTTTGGCGTGGGCGAATGCGTCTTCACCATTGCGAACTCTCCCACCCGCAAGGGCTACATTGAGTGCACCTTCCGCCAAGTCGGCAAAGTCACTTCAGCGCTCCGAGAGATGGAAGTGGGGCAAACGATTGGTTTTCGCGGTCCTTACGGGAATTGGTTCCCCGTTGACGAATGGGAGGGCAAGCGCCTTTACTTCGTTGGTGGCGGCATCGGCACCGTTGCGCTGCGGGGCGTGATGCAATACTGCTTGGACAACCGCAAGCGCTACGACGAAATCCTCATCCTGAATGCGGCACGCACGGTTGGCGATTTGGTTTACAAGAGCGAGATGGACGAATGGGCAAAGGTGGACGGGGTCACGCTGGTGAAAGCCGTAGACCCTGGCGGCGAGACGCCTGACTGGGACGGCAAGGTTGGATTGGCGCCCAATGTGTTTGAAGAACTGCGTCCAACCCCCGACAACGCGGTGCTCATCACTTGCGGTCCGCCCATCATGATTCGCTTCATGCTGTTGGCAGCGGAACGCTTGGGCTTCAAGCCCGAGCAAGTTTACACCACTTTGGAAAACCGCATGAAGTGCGGGTTGGGCAAATGCGGACGGTGCAATGTCGGTCCCTACTATGTCTGCAAAGACGGTCCCGTCTTCACCGCTGCCCAACTGGCTCGGTTACCCAAAGACTTTTGAGCGGGAGGCACACAGCCCATGCGGATGGCACGGCGCGACGAACGGCTAACGGTGCAAATTTGGCAAGAGCCACCAACCGCTGAACAACTGTGGGGTGCGATGCCCGACGAGATGAAAGCGTTGTTGCCCGAAGAGTGGCGCGCCCGCAAGGAATGGCTCTTTTCCCTGTGGGCGTTGGAAAACGGCATGAGCGTGATCGTGAGCGCCTTCGTTCAAGCCGTGCGGCAAGCCGAAATTGACCCTAAAACCCTGTGTGTTGTCTCCGCTGTGGACTGTTTGGTGCCCATTTACGAAACCCTGCCGTGCGATTGCTTCCATGTCCATCAAGGGCGGTCAATCCCCTTCGGCATTGGGCTCCACTTGGGTAACCCAAGCCTAAAAGTCGTTGTGCTCAGCGATGACAGCGACATCTTAGCGTTGGGCGGCAACCATGTCATCCACGCTGCGCGGCGCAACTTGGACATGATAGTGGTGTGCCTGCACGAAATCGCGCTGGACGGACGAGACGAGCAACCGCCCTTCAATCTGCCCTACCTGCTCTCCGTTTGCGGAGCGCCTTACATCGTTCGTTGGAGCGTGCTGCATTGGAACGAGTTGCGCTACTCCCTTACGGAGGCGTTTTACAAGCGCGGCTTTCGCTTCATTGAGGTGCTGCTCCCCACGCTGCTCACGGAAGAGCCGTCAGAGTTGCTGGAAGCCCTGCAAGCCTTTGAGGCGCGAACGGTAATCAAGCACTTTGCCGAACCCCAAATGGAAGGGGCGTTGACGAACGAGCAAATTGTGCTGGGCAAGTTCGTGGACACGGAGCGGCTGACTTTCCTTGACTTGGTGGAGCGAGAGATTTTGAG
>FWWM01013740.1_pt1 | contig 12970 bp, 9 predicted proteins | sample 2228351 | NCBI WGS metagenome assembly FWWM01 (sample SAMEA103939774, study PRJEB20133) | metagenome | reverse complement strand
CGTCCGTCAGCCAAAACAGGTCGCTCATTACCAGTCTCCTCACGGAGCCTGAATCAGATCGCGACGCTCACATCAATGGGTCCTGACCCTAGGGCGCGAAGCTGACTGGCCGATCTCGCAGCTTTGAACGGCGGCTCTTGGCAGAAGCCGACGTTCAGGCAGGAATCACCGAACGGCCCGAATTGGTCGAGAGCTGCCGCAATGCTATACTTCGGCAAGACCCACAATCGGTCATTCAGGCCAACTTTTTAATCGCTTGGAAGCGGACATTCGTTCAGGAACGACACCTCGACCAGAATTGCCCGTCAGTCGCCCGCCTGCTCCGAAATGACGGCAACATGAAGCCACGGGTACAATGCGCTCGAGGCGCTGCGCACCGGTCCATTTTGGGTCGAACTCCGTGTGTCGCGCAAGACCTTCGGAGCTAAGCCCGCACGCGGTGTGACGCTTGAGCATCACCTGTGGATAACTGCCATGAGGCGGCAGTTATGCCTTTGACTCGACTGTACTTCTGAGTCAGCCTGCTGATCTATGTTCAGCAAGATCGTGATAAGGAATGTCGGTCTTCTCAAGGCCTTCGACACCCCCAACGCGCCGAAGCTGGCGAAGCTCACGCTGTTTTACGGACGTAACGGACGGGGCAAGTCTACACTGACCTCGGTGCTGCGCGCGGCTCGTGACGGCGAGGCCGATACGGTGCTGGGCCGCCAGTCGCTTGGAAACGGTGGGGCAGCACCCAAGGTCGCCCTCATCTCGAACGGCGGCACCATCAACTTCGATAACGGCCGTTGGAACACGAGAGGCGCTCCGGTCGAGGTGTTCGACACGGCGTTCATCACCGACAACGTCTACGCCGGGGAGTTGATTGAGCTCGCCCACGACCGCGGTCTCTTCTCGATCATCATCGGTGCTGATGGTGTTCGACTGGCGAAGCATCTTGAGCGCTTCAACGCCATCGCGAAGAGCTGTGCGACCGCGCTGAAGGAGGCCGAGGTTAGGCTCGCTGACGACGTCCCCTCCGACATGAGCAAAGAGGAGTTCTTCGCGCTTGGCCCCAACCCGGACTACGCGAAGCGGCTCGACGCCACCGAGCGCGCTCTTAAAGCAGTCCAGCAGGCGGATAAGATCGCCGCCCTCAAGGCGCTGGAGGCGCTCCCGGTGCCCGAGTTGCCCGCCGGTCTCCCCGCCGTGCTTGCCAGCACTGTCGCCGACATCGACGCCTCCGCGCGCCGCCGCCTCCTCGAACACTTCAAGCGCTTCGGGCTCGACAAGAAGGGTGAGGCGTGGATCAGCTACGGGGTCGAGCATATCCACGACGACGCCTGTCCTCTTTGCGGCCGCGACGACGTCGACGCGGAGGGCATGGTCACGCTGTACGGGCAGATTTTCGGCGAGACGTACAAGGCCCACCTCGCCACCATCACGACCGCCTCGACCGAGTTGGAGGACGGCCTTGGCGAGAACGCGCGGACGGGGTTGGCCGGCAGGGTCGCCACGAATGCCGACGGGGCGGTGAAGTGGGCCGAATTCGTCGCGCTAGGCACGGAACTCCCCGAAGTGTCCGAGCTCGGGACCCACGTCGCAGACGCCCACAAGGACGCGAGGGCGTTGCTCGACCGGAAACGGTCATCGCCGCTCGACGTGATCGAGGCGGTCGATGAGCTCGCCGGGGTGGGTCGCTCGCTCGGCTCCGCCAGGGAGCTCATCAACAAGTACAACGCCGCCGTCGAGGCGATTAACGAGGCCACCAAGAAGGCGGTCGGCGCTGCTTCGACGACTGAGACCGCCGCCACTCTCGCCCGCGACAACGTGAAGAAGCGCATGGGCCGGCACGATCCGGGCGTTCAGAGCCGGGTCGACGCCTTCTACCAGGCGAAGAGGCGCGACGAGCGGGCACGCAGCACCCGCGCCAAGATTCAGAAGGCGCTCAAGAAGGCGAACGAGGACGCGGCCGCACACTACCACCAGCGCGTGAACCATTACCTCGGGCGGTTCGGCGCCAGCTTCACCATCTCTAAAATCACGAATAGCATGCAGGGGAACGCTGGACAGGCCGACTACGGTCTGCTGATCAAGGGAGAGAACGTCTCCCGGGGGCGGGGCCGGCCAGCCGACGCAATCCCGACGTTCAGGAACACGCTCTCGGCGGGTGATAAGACGACGCTCGCGCTCGCCTTCTTCCTCGCCAAGCTCGACAGTGACAACACGCTCCACTGCAAGACACTCGTCATTGACGACCCTCTGAGCAGCCATGACAGCCACCGGCGCCGAGAAACGGTGAACGCGATCAAGGACCTGTGCGGCCGTTGCCTCCAAGTGATCGTGCTGTCACATGACGAGTTCCTGCTGCGCGAAGTCGAGCGGCGCTGCGTGGGCGTCCACTGCGCTGCGTTCCAGATTGACTTCGACGGGGGCGATGAGTGGTCTTCCGTCTCCGCGGTCGATCTCGACAAGTTGTGTCGAGCAGGGCACGCGAAGATGATCGAGGAGATTGTCGCCTACGTCGACCACCGGCAGGGGGCAGCGGATGACGTCGTGCTCAAGGTCCGCCAAGTCTTGGAGACCCACTACCGGCGCTCATACACGGCCTACTTCGCCCACGACCGCAACCTCGGCGGGATCGTCAAGGACATCGCCGACGAGGGCGTCTCTCATCCGTGCCACCGCGACCTCGTCCGACTCGACAATTGCAACGACGCGACGTGCGACAAGCATCACGGCGATGACGCCATCGTGTTGGTGAAGAGAGGCGTCGACCCCGACGGCCTGCGGGTGATCGCGGCGGACGCTCTTGAGTTGATCGGAGCGCGACGCTCTGTTGCCGCTACTCCTGTGACGCGCCTCGCCCCTGCCGTGACGGCACTCGCGCCATGAGCTTCGCGGAGTATACGCGCGCCACGTTTATGCCACTTCAATTTTGGTTCGAATGAAATCAAAAATGGTTCTAAAGGTCTCAAAGTGCTGAGCATCAAGGCCGGGCACGATCTGTTTGGCAAATGTAACCTTATTGCCAAAGAAACGAATGCAGCCGTCCCGTTCATCTGGATCAGGCCGAAAGTTATCGTCTAGCTGAGGAACATCACGAAAAATAAGCTCGATTGCGAGCCGAGATTTATCTCCATAGTGCCCAGACCCATCTGCCTTCAGCACTTGCCCACGCACGCTCAAGTTCGCAGATACGGGCAATAGCAGGCCATATCCATTGCGGCCGTTCCACTGCTTTATCAAACCCTGGGCAGGATCGTCCTGGATGACCTGACCAAACTGATTCCACTCCTTGTAGGCCTCGTCGAAATCAAAAAGGGCGAAGAAGATGCGATCGGGGTGCTCATCATAAAGATGCGTGTTGGTAAACATATTGCGCAGCGTCGACGCGCCATATCCCTGCTCAATGGCAAACGGCCGAGCGCTGCCAGGGTAAAGCTTGTCCCATGCACAGCGCAAGATCAGAGCGTCGCTAATCCCTTCTGTGAACAGCACCGCGCCGCCGTTTGACGCGAGGGCCTGCTCGATGCTCAATGCCGCTTCCGTTTCCGAGAAGGTAATCAGCCCGGCCGATAGCGAGCTTACGATGGCGGATTTGTCCAGCTGATCGGCGGTTACACCCCCCGCACCCGATGAAAACAGGCGGATGCGGCTGTCGCACTGCGCGGCTACGGTTGATGCGCTGTGGCTGCTGAGCAGGATATGATTGGTCTTTGCTGCCTCTGCCGAAATAGCGCTGACCTGATCGAGAAAATCGAACTGCCATTCCGGGTGCAGGAATGCGTCCGGTTCATCCAGCAGGATTAGGCAATTCCGCTGCTTGAACAACTCGGACACGGCAAAGAGATAGACCGATTGAAACTGGCCACCGCTGAAGCGGTTCAGCTCTGAAACTTCCAAGCCGTCGAGCGTGACCCGAATGCTGATGTCTTCCAGCATTCCGAGGACGCGTAGGGCATCGAACGACCGAAAGATCGTTTCCGAAGTCGCGTCGCCATGGGCTTCCCGGAACTCGTCAAGGTAGCATTCCAGGACGTAGCGGTCTTTCTCCCTGTCATAGAGCGTGCCAGGGGTGAACGCGCCTGCCATGCAAGCGACAAGCTGATCGAGGAAGGAACGGACAACACCTGTCGCTCCCCAGAAAAGTTGCTTATCCTCGAACGGGTCAAAATCCCCGTCGCCTGCAAATTCAGGACGTTTCAGCACGATCGAAACGATGCGGCTGTTGCTGAGGATGCCCAGCTTTTGACAGAGATAGCCGCGCGCCAGACTGGCCTCTGGCAACAGCATTAACACGACGATGAGCAACTTCTTACAAGCAGGGCCAATGCCGACAAAGCGCGGAAGCATCGTTGCGTTCGCCCGGCGTAGGCTGCGGCGATAGCGGTCCTCATACCGCGCGACCAGCGCCGTCACGTTGTTGTTCTGACCCGAGTAATAGACCAACACATTATCCGGCAGGGAAGTCGTTCCAATCGTCCGCCGCTGGGGGTTGCCGTTGATGTTTAGAAGACGATCGCGCCATTCGATCTGCGTCTTCGCCCCAGCAATCTCGAAGCTGATGGCATACTCGAAACCAGGCCCGGCGGCATCGGGATCAAAATCGAAGATGTGGTCGAAAATCTCGATCAGGGCTTCAAGGAAATTGGATTTGCCCGACCCATTCTTGCCGACAAAAATGTCGATGAAGCCATCGCCCTCGAAGCCGATCGAGAAATCGCGGAGATTCTTATATTCGCTGATCCAGACCGAGCGGAGGCGCATCACGCGGCAGCCCGTTCGGTGATGGCGTCTGCGAGGAGACACTCGGTCTGGGCCGCGTCGGCGAGGCGGGCTTTGAGCGCATCGCACAGCGCCATCAGGGCATCGACCTTCGCGACGATGCAGCGTTGTTCCGCATACGTGGGAATTGGAATCGGGCATGAGCGAAGCTGGGTCATATTAATCGAAGCGAGATTCGTTGTCTGCTTCGCAGCCCGGCTGAAATATTCGCGCCCCAACGGACTGTTTACGAACAGAACCACCCATTCTGGTAGAATCGCGCTCTGCTCGAAGCGCAAGCGAAAAACATGATTTTGATGAATGCAGTTCGGCACTTCATCGCGCCAGATTGCCGCGCGACCAAGTTTATCCCAATCCCCTCCTTCTGTCATCAATACGTCGCCATCGCGGAGTTGATAGCGTTCAAGTCGCTCTGCTTGACGGTGATTGTTTTCATTTCACCTAAGTCTAATTGACCTCGTTGCACGTTTGCGACGCGCAGGTAGGGAGTCTCAATTGCCTCGCGCGGCTCACCCGGCTGCTGACCCTCGGCAAGTCGCGTGCTGGCAAAGGTGGCTGCACGCTCGGCTGGAGCGACGTCGTCGCGTGGAACAAGGGGCTGATTGCGATCCTGCTCCCAGGCGACGCGGGTGCGGCGACCGCGGCGCATCTTGACGAGCTGCGCACGACCTTCGGCGCGCGCGGCTATTGCGGCCTCGCCTTTCGCCGCCGGCCCGACGATGCGTTGCGGCTGCACGATCTCACAGCGCTTGCCGGGGAGGCAGGCGTACGGACCGTAGCGCTCGGCGACATCCTCTTCCATGCCCCGCAGGCTCGGCTTTTGCAGGACGTCGTCACCGCGATCCGCGAGAAGTGCACGGTCGACACGCTCGGCTACCGTCGCGAGCGGCATGCCGACCGACACCTAAAATCCCCCGCCGAGATGGAGCGGCGCTTCGCGGCCTTTCCCGATGCGATCGCCGCCACCGCCGCGATCGCGCGCGCCTGCACCTTCGACCTCGGCGAACTCAGCTACCAATATCCGCAGGAGCGCGTGGTAGAAGGACTGACCGCGCAAGGCGCACTCGAACGGCTGACCGAAACGGCGGCGGCACGGATGTTCCCCGAGGGCCTGCCGCAAGCCTATCGCGACCAGATCGCACACGAGCTCAGGCTGATCGGCGAACTCGGTTACGCGCCCTACTTCCTCACCGTGAACAGCATCGTCGCGGAAAGCCGGCGGCGCGGCATCCTGTGTCAGGGACGAGGCTCCGCAGCCAACAGCTGCGTCTGCTTCGTGCTCGGCATCACCAGCATCGACCCGATCAAGCATGAGCTGCTCTTCGAGCGCTTCGTCTCCGGAGAACGCCGCGAACCGCCCGACATCGACGTCGATTTCGAGCATGAACGGCGCGAGGAGATCATCCAGTGGATCTATGAAACCTATGGCCGCAACCATGCCGCACTGACCGCCGTCGTTACCCGCTACCGTGCGCGCGGTGCGGTGCGCGAGGTCGGCAAGGCATTGGGCCTGCCCGAGGATCTGACCAAGGCGCTCGCCGGCCTCATCTGGGGGTGGAGCCAGGAAGGCGTCGGAGAGAAACAGGTCACCCAGCTCGGCCTCAACATGAATGACCGGCGGTTGCGCCTCGCACTGGAACTGTCGCGCCAGTTGATCGGCGTACCGCGCCACCTGTCACAACATCCCGGCGGCTTCGTCCTCACCCATGACCGTCTTGACGATCTCGTCCCCATCGAGCCCGCCGCGATGGTCGACCGGCAGGTGATCGAATGGGACAAGGACGATATCGATGCGCTGAAGTTCATGAAAGTCGATGTGCTGGGCTTGGGCATGCTCGGCTGCATGAACCGCGCCTTCAAACTGCTGGAGGAAGCCAAGGGCCTGCGCGTCGGCATGGCCGACCTGCAGGACGACGATCCGGACGTCTATGCGATGATCCAGAAGGCCGACACGCTCGGCACCTTCCAGATCGGGTCCAGAGCGCAGATGAGCATGCTGCCGCGCATGAAGCCCGCGCGCTTCTACGACCTCGTGATCGAGGTCGCGATCGTCCGCCCCGGCCCGATCCAGGGCGACATGGTCCATCCCTATCTGCGCCGCCGCGAGGGGCGTGAGAAGCCCGACTATCCACGCCCCGAATTGCGCGCGGTGCTGGAGAAGACGCTCGGCGTGCCGCTGTTCCAGGAACAGGCGATGAAGGTCGCGATCGTCGGCGCTGGCTTTACCGCCGTTGAGGCCGACCAACTGAGTCGTGCCATGGCGACGTTCAAGTTCACCGGCGGGGTCAGCCATTTCTACGACAAGCTGGTCGAGGGTATGGTGTCGAGCGGCTACCCCCGCGACTTCGCCGAGCGCACCTTCAAGCAGATTGAGGGCTTCGGCTCCTACGGCTTCCCCGAGAGCCACGCGGCCAGCTTCGCCAAGATCGCCTATGCCAGCTGCTGGATGAAGCATCATCATCCCGACGTGTTTTGCGCGGCGCTGCTCAACGCCCAGCCGATGGGCTTCTACGCGCCCGCCCAGGTCGTCCGCGACGCGCGCGAGCACGGCGTCGAGGTACGGCCGGCCTGCATCAACGCCAGCCGCTGGGACTGTACGCTGGAACCGACACGCGGCCGCTATCTTGCCGTGCGGCTCGGACTGCGCCAGGTGCGCGGCCTTGCCAATGCGCATGGCGCGGCAATCGTCGCGGCGCGGGGAGACGCCCCTTTCCAGTCGGTCGAAGAGGTGTGGCGGCGTGCGGGCGTGCCCCGTGCCGCGATCGAGCGACTGGCCGAAGCGGATGCTTTCCATGCGCTGGGCGAGGATCGCCGTCAGGGGTTATGGAAGGTGAAGGGCTTGGGCGAGGCCCCCCTCCCCCTGTTCGCCGCCGCCGATGCGCGCGAAGCCTCGTTCAGCCCGGAGGGGCTGGAGCCGGACGTCTCGCTCCGCCCGCTGACCGAGGGCCGCGAGGTAGTGGAGGATTACCGCGCGCTGAAATTGTCGCTGCGCGCCCACCCCCTTGCCTTCCTGCGGCAGGATCTCACCCGCCGCGGCATCGTCCGCTGCGCCGACCTTGCCCACATCAAGGACGGCTGCCACGTGGAGGTCGCCGGCATCATCCTTGTCCGACAGAAGCCCGGCAGCGCCAAGGGCGTGCTATTCATTACCATCGAGGACGAGACCGGCATCACCAACGGCATCCTCTGGCCCGATCGGTTCGAGGCGCAGCGCCGCACCGTCATGTCGGCCGCGATGATTGGCATGAAGGGCCGGGTCCAGCGCGAGGGGCTTGTCATCCATGTCATCTGCGACCGAATCATCGACTATGGCGGGCTGCTCGCCCAAGTCGGACAGATGGACTTCCCCCATGCGACCGGACGGGGAGACGGTGCGCGCCATGCCGGGTCGCCCGACCGGGGCGATGCCGGCTGGCGTCCGGGTCCGCGCGACAGCTATTGGCCGCCGCATGCCAACGGCGTGGATCCGGAGCAGGTTGTGCGGATCAAGTCGCGCGACTTCCATTGATCGACCATGTCGCGCCATCAGCGGATCATCGTCGAATTGTCGCTTCACATCCTGCGCGCGGCCGCCGCCCGGTCGGGCAAGGGCAAGGTCGACACTATCGAAGTGCGCCTCGTGCTGCGCTGTCTGATCGCGCATTGCCCGGACCGCTGGCCGCTCGACATGTTTTGGAGCTCGGCCGGAACCGATCACGACATCGGACGCGCCCAGGGCTGTACGGCAGCGCTGAATGGAATCGTGAGACAGCTCAAATTGAACGCTACTGTGTGAGGCTCAGGCGGAAACGCGTCCGCATATGGAGAGCGGATAGATCTCAGAATCATGCAACGCCAGCTTCGCCAGCGTTCACGTTCGGCCGCCGAGAACCAAATCAAAAGTGGGCATGAATGTGGGCACGAGATCATCGTTTTCTATTTTATCGAATAAAATCAACGAGATCTGGCGGAGAGGGAGGGATTCGAACCCTCGGTACCGTTGCCGGCACGCCGCATTTCGAGTGCGGTGCATTCGACCACTCTGCCACCTCTCCGCGAGGACGATCCGAAGCGGTGCGAAACCGCATGGGGCTGATCGATTGGAGGCGCGCTCCTAGATCAGCTTTTTGCGCATTGCAAGCGCCTAAACTTGTGCGACGCGACAAAGACATTAAATCGGAGGGCATGGACCCGATCGACACGCTTCCCCTCCCCTCACGCCTGGACGTGGAGGCCCCGATGATCGCAACCGCACGGTTCGCGATCGGGGATGTCGTGCGCCATCGCATGTTCGACATTCGCGGGGTGATTTTCGATGTCGACCCCGTCTTCGCCAATAGCGACGATTGGTATGACGCGATCCCCGAACAAATCCGTCCGGCCAAGGACCAACCCTTTTACCACCTGCTCGCCGAAAATGCGGAGTCGAGTTACGTCGCCTATGTCAGCCAGCAGAATCTGCTGCCAGACGACAGCGACGAACCGATCGAGCACCCCGCCATGGCGGGGCTGTTCAACGGCTATGCCGATGGTCGCTACCTCCTGAAGCGCGAACATCGGCATTGATCCTGGACGGCCGGGCTCCTGCCCGGCCGGTCGGGTCAGAAGCTCACGGCCGCGCGGGCGTAGAGGAACCGACCGTTGAAGCCGAAAGGTGACAGATTCGAATAGGGCAGGAAGTAATTGTTGCTGCCGAACGCCCCGCCCGCCGGAGCGCGGGTCGGATAGACGTCGAAGATATTGTCGGCGCCCACCGCCAGTTCGAGGGCGGGGATCGGCTTCACCCGGATTTCGGCATCGGTGATCCACTTGGGCTCAAGGTAAAAATCGGCCGCCCCCGCCCCGGGTGCGACCGCCAGATCAGTCGCGGTGCCCGGCGAGAAGACCGAGCCATAGCGGTTGGTCCGGACGGTCGCCGACACCCGACCGATATCATAGTCCGCGCCCAGGTTGATCTTGCTGCGCGGCTGCCCCTTGGTCAGGCGATAGCTTTCGGCGCGACCGAACAGGATCAGGCCGGGCAGCGACGGTAGCGAGGCGCGGCTGGTGATCGTCTGCTCGTTATAGTTGAACCCAGCGGTCAGCCGCAGCTGCCCCGCCCCGAAATCGGGCACGCGATAGGTGGCGACCACATCCACGCCTTGCGTCTTGGTATCAACGCCGTTGACGAAGAACCGCGCCGAGCTGACCCCGGTGATGCCCTGCGATGCCAGCACCGCATTGACGGCTGCGCCTTGCAGATTCTCGGTCAGTACGATCCGGTCGCGGATGCGGATCTGATAATAGTCCGCCGTCACGCTGAATCCGGGGATCGGGTCAAAGGTGAGGCCGCCGCCGAAGTTGGTCGCCTTCTCGGGCTGGAGCGGCTTGGAGCCCAGCGCCACCGCGACCGGATTGGACACCGGGACCGTCAGGATGTCGATCAGCGTGCCTGCGACATTGTTGGTCGAGGTGGTGTTGAAATATTGCTGGGCCAGGCTCGGCGCGCGGAAGCCGGTCGAGATGCTGCCGCGTACCGCCACGCCGGAGAAGAGCTGCAACCGTCCGGCCAGCTTGCCGTTCACCGTGTCGCCGAAGTCGGAATAATGTTCGTACCGGCCCGCCGCCTGGACCGACAGCGCATCCGTGACCTCGGCATCGAGTTCGACATAGCCTGCATAGCCGTTACGCGAGACATCGACCTGGTTTTGGGGCTGGAAGCCGGGGAAGACCTGCGCCCCGCCCGGCGCGCCATTGGCGACGAATGGGCCATTGACATAACTGGCCTGGTCGCCCGCGCGGATGCGGAAATTCTCGTTGCGATATTCGCCGCCCAGCGCGAGTCCCAGCTTGTTGAGGAAGCTGACATCGAACGTGTGGCTGACGTCGAGATTGACCACCGTCTGGCCGAAGCTGAGCCCCCCGGCGCGGAAATTGCGCGGGCTCGCCTGACCGCCGAGCGAGGTATTGAAGCTGTTGAGCACCGTATAGGTCAGCTCGTTGGTGCCGTAGACGACGGACAGATCGGCGGTCCAGCCATCGGCGATATCGCCCTTCACCCCGACCGCGCCCGAGAAATCCTCTATCTCGGCACCGATGAACGGCAGGAAACCGTTGGGATAATAGGGCACAAAACTGGTAGTCGATGCCGCCCAGTCGCGGTTGCGCGCGTCGTTGGGCCGCCGGAAATAACCCGCGCCCAGGCCATCGCGAATGCCGTAGGAGCCGAAGGTATAGAGGTCGAACTGCCCCGCGATCGTCGTCCCGGCATTCAGGAACAGGTTCATGTCGCGGGTCTTGCCGTCGCCATAGCCATGGTTGAAGCGGTTGGCGGTCAGCTCGCGCGCGTCGCCCGCAAGATATTGGCGGCGGGGATCGGCCCCCGATCGCTGGGTCGGATCCCGATCGCGGAACTGGCTGGAAAAGACGAAATAGCCGTCACCCCCCATCGGCAGCCCGATCGACGAAGCCAGGGTCAGCGTATCGCCGTCATGGCGCACCCGGTCGTCCTGCGATTCATTGAGGCCCAGTATGTCGTTGGCCCGGTTGGTGCCCCCCGATACTGCGATCACCGGGATGCCCGCCGCATCGGTCTGGACGCCCAGCACGTCCTTCACCCCGGCCATGCTGGTGCGATATTGGCCATAGGTGACCGATCCGCGCACGCCCTGCCGCCGGGACAGCTGGATATTGATGACGCCCGCGATCGCGTCCGACCCATAAAGCGAGGAGGCCCCGTCGCGCAGGATTTCGATCCGGTCGATGGCGATGGGGATGATCTCGTTCAGATCGACCGCGCCCGATCCGCGGCCCACCGATCCGTTGAGATTGAGCAGCGCCGCCTGATGCCGACGCTTGCCGTTAACCAGCACCAGCGTCTGGTCCGGCGCCAGCCCGCGCAGCGTGGCAGGGCGAAGCGAGTCGGTACCGTCGGTCAGCGACGGCTGGGGGAAGTTGAACGATGGCACGAGCTGGTTCAGCAGGCGGCTGGTTTCGGTATAGCCCGCATGGGTCAGCTGCTCGCCGCCGATGACGTCGACCGGCACCGGGCTGTCGGCGATGGTCCGCCCGGGAATCCGGCTGCCGGTCACGACGATCACGTCCTGCGACTCGCTTGCCGCTTCCTGGGCGGAGCCTGGTGCAGGCACGGCGACCTGCGCAGCGACCGGAAGGGCCAGGCACAACCCCGACACGGAGGCGAGCAATAGCGTGGCGTGAAATGCGCGCATCAAATTCCCCCTTTTTGATACCAGGCGGCCATCATGCCGCCCTCACCCATCACAATATGTCCTTGATGCGCACTCACAATTCCCATTTCGATCGTTTCATGATTTTGTCATGCGATTGTTGCTGCGGTGCAACATTGCCGGAACGGGATCAGTGTCGTGACACCGCCTCGCCAGCGGTTCAGGCGGGGGCCGACGGCGAAAACATCGAATCCTTGGTTGACAATCCGGCCACCTTTGCCTAGCTGGCCGTTCTTTCCCGACGGGCATTCCCGCGCGGGAGCCATGTATTTGGGAAGTGATAACAGCCATGTTCGCAGTCGTGCGCACGGGCGGCAAGCAGTATCGCGTCGCCGCCGGAGATAAGATCGTCGTCGAGAAGATCGAGGGCGAAGCCGGCGCGTCGGTGACGCTGGGTGACGTTCTGCTGGCGGGCGAAGGCTCGGAGCTGAAGGCCGTCGACGGCATCACGGTCGCCGCCGAGATCATCGCTCAGGCGAAGGCCGACAAGGTCATCGTCTTCAAGAAGCGTCGTCGCCACAACTATCGTCGTCGCAACGGCCATCGTCAGCAGCACACGATCCTGAAGATCGTGTCGGTCGGCGCCTGAATTTCAGCCGCGCCACCTCAACGAAATCCAGGAGTAGTTCGCAATGGCACATAAGAAAGCAGGCGGTTCGTCGCGCAACGGTCGTGATTCGGCCGGCCGTCGCCTTGGCGTGAAGAAGTTCGGTGGCCAGGAAGCCATCGCCGGCAACATCCTCGTGCGTCAGCGCGGGACCAAGTTCTATCCGGGTCGCAACGTGGGCATGGGCAAAGACCATACCCTGTTCGCGCTCGTCGATGGCCGCGTCGCGTTCCACGAAGGCAAGCTCGGCCGTAAATTCTGCTCGGTCGAACTGGCCGCAGCGGCCGAATAATCGGGCAACCGCGCCGGGTTGCCCACCAGGGTGACCCGGGTTCCGCGCAGGAACCAGCAAAAAAGGGAGACGGGTCACCCCGGCTCCCTTTTTTCATGC
>FWWM01013737.1_pt1 | contig 12972 bp, 12 predicted proteins | sample 2228351 | NCBI WGS metagenome assembly FWWM01 (sample SAMEA103939774, study PRJEB20133) | metagenome | reverse complement strand
CGAGAGGTCGAGGGATACTGCCGCCTGCAACCACCGAACCGCTCGTGCTGGAAACCGAAGCCTTGACCAATCGACTGCTCGCCGACATGAGCGAGATGGCCAGCGCAAAAGAATCCGACGCGCAAGATCGGCGCCATTGGCTCAAAAAGGCTCTGGCGGGGTGGGCACATCATCCTGTGCAGCGCCGAACCCCGCGGGAAACGATTGTCGCCCAGCTGCATTGCTACCGTGACTGGCAGGCGATCTATGCCATGTTCGCCGGCCAAGCCTTCTCTTCTCCACACGCCGTGGAAGTCACGAAACCATTTACCGAATCGCAGCGCATTCGATTATTCGGTGAGACGACGTCGGAAATCGATCGGGAAGCGGCGCGTTGGGCCAAAATCGAATCCATTGTCGCTCCCTGGCGCTCGGTGTGGCAACAAATCGACGGTAGTACCTCCGGTTGCATGGCCATCGCCACCACCTTGACGGCGGAGGACGCGATTGCCTTCGAACCAGGCATGCTTTTGGCGTTGCAATGGGTACAAGGAGCAGAACTGAGTCCGCCTCGTTTGGCTCGGTTGCGCTGGCGTCAATATGCCTTTGTGGACGAGATGCGCATTGGGGTGGAATTTTTCCCGTTTGCCCATTTATCCGCTGCAGCCATCCGAGCCAACGTCCGCGTTGGAGAGCCCGAAGCTCCTTGGTTACCGGCCCTGATCGCTGAATCTGTTCAAGACCCCCAGCGCCTTGCCGTGATCGCACCCCGTGAAGCGCTGCAGCATCTGTGGAGCTGGGAACTGTGGTGGCAGCACCGTCGACGCCTGCTGGAGTATGATGATCTGGTCGAGGAGGGTCGCGACTACCTCTGGCTGGTCTGCCGGGTCAGCGACTGATCCTTCCAGGCCTGGGCAGGGAAAACCAGGCTGAACTCGCTTCCTACCCCCACTTCGCTGCGCACCGACAGTTTTGCCTCGTGACGTTGCGCCACGTGCGCGACGATTGCCAACCCCAGACCCGTACCTCCGCTGGCGCGCGAGCGGGCACGATCGACCCGGTAGAAGCGCTCGGTGAGCCGTGGCAAGTGCTCCGGCGCGATGCCGATGCCACTGTCGCGCACATACAAGGCCAGCTGCCCGGGTGCCGTTTCCCGGCATCCCAGCTCGATGCTGCCCGGCGGCGGCGTGTAGCGCACGGCGTTGCTGACCAGATTGCCCAGCGCCATCGTCAGTTCGTGCGCATCGGCCAGCAGCTGGTAGTCTTTTTCTGGCCAAAGTACGATCACCTCTTGCCCGGGTCGCGCCAACGCCCGGGCCTGCGCTTCGGCTTGCGCCAGCACCTCACCCACGCTCAGCCACAGGCGTTTCGGGGGCAATGTTCCTTCCAGCTCCGCCAGTTGCAGTAAGTCCTGGATGAGGCGCAACATGCGCTGCGCTTCGCGGTGCGCGCGCTCCAGATAGGAGGGCAAGGCATCGTACTGCGCCCCCGCAGCGTCCTCGAGCGCCGTTTCCAGATAGCCGATCACCAAGGTCAGCGGCGTTCTGAGCTCGTGCGAAACATTGGCGACAAAATCGCGCCGCATCGCGTCAACCCGGTGCCGTTCGCTGCTGTCCTCGATCCACAACAACCCGCCGTCGTTCTGCGGCCACCAGCTCAGACGCCAGCGCTTTTCTACACCCTCTTGGAAAAAAACACGTTCGATCGCCCCGCCACTGCCGGCAGCCAATTCCTGCCACCATTCCGGATACGGCAACAGCCAGGACACGTGCAGCGGCTGGCGCATCGGCGCACGATAGGACAACCAGCCTTGCGCGGTGTCATTGAGCCAGCGCACACGCCCCCGCGCATCCAACCATAAGATCGCCACCGGCGCCCGATCCAACGCCAAAAAAAACCGCGCCAGATCCGATCGGGACAATGGCAGCGCCTCTCCCTCGGTCAAAGCCGACGATTGGGTGCTACTGGCCGCGCTGTGGTATGCTCCGCTACGGGTGAGGTTCGACGAAGGCTGCGGAGGCAAGGTCTGGCGGAGCGAAACGACGAGCACGACCAGCGTCAAAACTAACGCCAACTCGCGTTGCGACCACCCCACCGCGAGCGCTACCCCCAGCGCCAAGAGAGGCAAAGCAAACCGACGCCAGCCGCTCATGCCGAAAAGGCGCTCACCTCGGGCGCTGCGAAACGATATCCCAACCCGCGCACCGTCTGCACGTACGCGCTGACGCCGATCGGCTCGAGCGCCAGGCGCAGTCGCCGTACATGCACATCCACCGTGCGCTCTTCGATGAACACATGATCGCCCCAGACGCGGTCGAGTAACGCAGCACGGTCCCAGACGCGCTCGGGATGGGCAAGGAAAAATTGCAGCAAGCGCGCTTCGGTCGGCCCCAACGTCACCGTTCGCCCGGCAAAACGCACCTGACGCGTCATCGGATCGAGCCGTATTCCGCCCCACTCGATCGGTTCTTCCAGGCGTTCCGGCAGACGCCGCCGCAGCACCGCCCGCACCCGGGCGATCAACTCGCGCGGCGAAAAGGGTTTGGTGACGTAGTCGTCGGCGCCGCGCTCCAGCCCCTGGATCTTATCCTCTTCGCTCGCTTTGGCCGTGAGCATCACCACCGGCAGCGCTTGCGTGCGCGCCTCGCGTCGCCACCGCTCGACAATCGCCGGACCGGACAGATCGGGCAGCATCCAGTCCACGATCGCCACGTCAGGCAGAACCTCGGCCACCTGCTGCAGCGCCGCGCGACCATCCGGCGCCTCGAGCACCTGAAAGCCGGCACGCTCGAACTGCAAGCGCAGCAACTCGCGAATCCCGGCCTCGTCTTCCACCAACAACACCGTCGGCATCCCACGCCCCTTCATCGCCTCACAACCCAAGGGTCATACCATCCAGATATGCTAACGGACTTTGATGACAATCTGATGACAAAACGATGACGCCGCCCTCTACTCATCTCGCGACCTCAGGTTCCCCGCTCAGCAGAGGTTTTCTGCGATACTCTCCACCGGCGAGATACCCTTCTTGGTAATTTTTACGCTAACATTCGACGACTTGGCAAGGAAAGCATCATGAACACCTCGGGTTCGCACGACACGCCGCTGGTCGACTTCGGCTTTACCGCCGTTCCCGAACCGCAGAAAAAGACGCTGGTCGGGCAAGTCTTCTCCTCGGTCGCCGACAAGTACGATCTGATGAACGATCTCATGTCGGCAGGACTGCACCGGCTGTGGAAACGCTTTACCGTGGCCACCTCGGGCGTGCGCCCCGGTATGCGGGTGCTCGATCTCGCCTCAGGCACGGGCGACCTGGCACTGGCGTTCGCGCGCCAAGTCGCTCCCAGCGGCGAAGTGTGGATGACGGATATCAACCACGCGATGCTGGCGCGTGGCCGCCAGCGGCTCCTCGCCGAGGGCGTCGTGTTGCCCACCGTGCAATGCGACGCCGAATGCCTGCCGTTTCCGTCTGATACCTTCGATTGCGTCAGCGTGGCGTTTGGGCTACGCAACATGACGCACAAGGACGTCGCGTTGCGCGAGATGCGGCGCGTGCTCAAACCGGGCGGCCGGGTGCTGGTCCTAGAGTTCTCGCGCGTCTGGGCGCCCCTGGCCCCCGCTTACGACTGGTACAGCTTCAAGGTGTTGCCGCAGCTTGGGCAATGGGTCGCCAACGACGCCGCGAGCTACCGTTATCTTGCGGAATCCATTCGCGTACACCCGGACCAGCGGACCCTCAAGCACATGATGGAACAAGCTGGCTTCGTCGGCGTCGAATTTTATAACCTAACGGCAGGCGTGGTGGCACTGCACCGCGGTTTCAAGCCGTAGGTGGGATGCCGCAAGTCCCATGACGGTATTCCCTGCTACGGGAGGCGAACCGAGGGTGGAAGCGTCCGTGAGTCAGATTTTATGGTCAATGCAACAGCAGATTGCGCAACATCTCAAAAACTGGCATCAAGGAGGAACCCGATGAAATCCATGCTGAAAGTTCTCACTGCTTTGACTGCGTTCATCGCGTTGAGCGCCGCGCCGCTGGCCGACGTCTGGGCCAAGCGCCTGGGCGGTGGCGGCAGCGGCGGCGTAGGAATGCAGCGGCAGATCACCCCGGCGCCCGCACCGGCGCGCCCCAGCACCCAGCCCACACAGCCAGCACCGCGTCAGCCGCAAGCCGCGCCGCAACAGACGGCGCCAGCCGGCGCCGCGGCTGCCCCTAACCGCTCGTCGTGGATGGGCCCATTGACAGGCATCGCCGCGGGGCTGGGACTGGCGTGGCTATTTTCTTCGTTGGGACTGAGTGAAGCCTTTGGCTCGCTGTTGCTGCTGCTGGTGTTTGCCGCAGCGGGCTTTTTCCTCGTGCGCGCCCTGATGCATCGCCGTGCCGCGACGTCGCAAGCGGGAAACGCTGCGTCGTGGGGCTCCCCTGCGACCGCGACCGCCAACGCGGGGGTCAGCGCAAAAAGTGCTGCCGATCCCATGCCTACCTCGTCCGCGTTCACGCCGGGCGCTGCCGCAGCACCCGACTCGTTGCTGGCCCGCTTGGGTGGTTTGGGGCAGTCTTCAGGAAGCGAAGCTTCTGGCTCGCTGCGTGATCAACTCGACGAAGCGGCGTTTCTTGCCGAAGCCAAGCGTCAATTCGTCGCGCTGCAGGCAGCGCATGACCGCCAAGAATGGGATCGCCTCGCCACCTTCCTCACCCCAGAACTGCTAGCGGAACTGCAGCGGCGCAACGACTGGACCCCAGAACAACACACCGAAGTGCTGCAGCTCGATGCCGAACTCATCGACGTCGTGCAGGAAGGCGATCGTTATGTCGCCACGGTGCGTTTCCAGGGCCTCATTCGCGAAGCGCCCCAAGCCGCTACCGAACCCTTTGCCGAATACTGGCATCTGGTCAAACCCGTCGCGGGTGGCGGCTGGCGGTTGGCTGGCATTCAACCTGAGCCTGTTCTCAGCGCTGAAAAGTAAGCAGACAAGCGGCCGGTAGTCAAAGCCAGCTGCGCAGGGAGACAAAAGGCAACCGCCGCTCACAGGAACTTCAGCATGCCCATGAACGCGACGGTGAGCGTAAAGCCTAAGCCCATCATCCATTGTAGCGCCGTAAAGCGCTTGTCCATCGCCTCAAAGCGCTTATCGACCGCCTCAAAGTGCTTGTCGACCGCCTCAAAGCGCTTGTCGACCGCCTCAAAGCGCGCATTCATTTCGCGCTGCAGCGCCTCAAAGCGTTTGTCGACTGCCTCAAAGCGCGCGTTCATTTCGCGCTGCAGCGCCTCAAAGCGCTTGTCCATCGCCTCGAAGCGCTTTTCGCTCGCCGCAAACTGCGTCATCTGCACTTCGCGCAGCGCCTTGAGCTCCTCTTCCACGCGCACGATGCGCTCAAGGAGCGAGAGTTCCCGCGCCCGCTGTTCGTTTTGCTGCACAAACGCAGCGACTTCCTCTCGGACTGTGGCTTTGAGCCGCTCGCGCAGAATCGCTTCCACCAACCGCTTGACGGCTTCGGCATCCAGCGTTGGCGTGGTCGTGCCACCGGTACGCGCGGTGGGAGAGTTTTCAGCGACGATATCCACGGCTTCGGTCATCGTCAGCGCTCCGTCAGGGCGGTTAGCCCGAATCTTTCGTCAAGCACGCTCGGCACAGCCCTAGAACCCGTGCAACATCCGGGAGCTGAAAACATTTTACGCCGAACTGTACCGAAGTCAAAGCGCACCTCGGTCAGTGTCAAACGTACCCGGCGGGCTGATACACCCGCTTGCCCTAACCGCTGACCCGCGCTAGAATCGCTGGGTTTTCCCGGCTCGAGACGAGGAGCATCGATGGACCTGTCGAATAAACCCGCCGATTTGCCCACGGTGGAAGAACTGCTGGCGATGCCGGAAGAAGCGTACATGAACGAACGACAATTGGCGTTCTTCCGCTGGTTGCTGGAGGAGGAAAAACGCAAGCTGCTGGAAAACGCCGCACAAACCACGGCGCACTTGCAAGAGGAAAACGTCGCCACACCAGACTGGACCGACCGCGCCACCATCGAGGAAGAGCAGGCGCTGGAGCTGCGCGTGCGCGACCGCGAGCGTAAGCTGCTGAAAAAAATCGACGAAGCGCTCAAACGCATCGAAAACGGCACCTACGGCTACTGCGAAGAAACCGGCGAACCGATCGGACTGCGGCGGCTGCTGGCGCGTCCCACCGCCACTCTGTCCATCGAAGCGCAAGAGCGTCACGAACGCATGGAAAAACTGCGCGCCGGTTGATGTCTGCAATGAACCTTCTGTTGCACGACACGCTCACCCGCTGCGAGCGCCCGTTCGAGCCGTTCGACCCGCAGCGCGTCACGATCTACGTCTGCGGACCGACGGTCTATCACTACGTGCACATCGGCAACGCCCGTCCGGTGGTGGTGTTTGACGTGCTGGTGCGCCTGCTGCGGCTCCTCTACCCGCAGGTGGTCTATGCGCGCAACATCACCGACGTCGACGACAAGATCAATGCCGCCGCGGCGCGCGAAGGCGTGCCGATCCGTGCGCTGGCCGAGCGCTACGCCGCCGCCTTTCACGAAGACATGGCAGCGCTGGGCGCGTTGCCTCCCGACGTCGAACCGTACGCGACCGATCACATTCCGCAGATGATCGCGCTCATCGAGCGCTTAATCGCCCGCGGTCACGCCTATGTCGCCGAGGGGCACGTGCTGTTTCATGTGCCATCTGACCCCTCCTACGGAATCCTTTCCAGACGCGCGCGCGACGAGATGATCGCTGGGGCGCGCGTCGAAGTGGCACCTTACAAAAAAGACCCGGCGGATTTCGTGTTGTGGAAACCGTCCCCACCGGAACTTCCCGGCTGGGCGTCGCCGTGGGGCCGCGGACGCCCGGGCTGGCACATCGAATGCACGGCGATGATCGCCACGCATCTGGGGCCAGTAATCGACATTCATGGCGGCGGCCAGGATCTGATTTTCCCGCATCACGAAAACGAAATCGCCCAGGGCTGCTGTGCCCATGGCACGAGCGAATACGCGCGCTATTGGATGCACAATGGCTACCTGACGGTGCATGGCGAAAAGATGTCCAAGTCGCTCGGCAATTTTCGCACCGTGCGCGAGCTGCTGGCGCACGTGCCGGGCGAAGTGATCCGCTATGTGCTGCTTTCCGGCCACTACCGTAAGCCTCTGGACTTCACGCCGGAAGTGCTGGAACAAGCCGCGCGGGCCCTCGATCGCCTTTATGCTGCCTGGCAGCGTGCCGAAGAAGTCCCCTTGGCGCCCATTGATCTTGTCCAGTGGGGGCAGGCGGTCGGGCTTTCCCCCGCACGAATCGAGGAACTTTGCGCCACTGTCGGGCCGACGCTCGCCCCTGAGCGTCTCGCCGCAGCGATTCGCGCCGCGCGCCCGGAAGAACTTCCCGGCCTAGGAGCCGCCCCCACGGTGATCGCGGCACTGGCTGACGACGTCAACACCCCCGCCGCACTCGCGGCACTGCATGAGTTGGCGGCGGAACTGCGTCGTGCCCCGACGCCGACAGGTAAAAGCGCCTTTTTCGCCAGTGCCGCGCTGCTTGGACTGTTGTTTACGGGACTTGACGCCTGGCGCCAGGGCGCGGCGAGCCACGCTTTGCCCATGGCTGAAGAACAAATCGCTGCGCTCATTGCCGAACGCGCCGCGGCGCGTGCTGCACGCGATTGGAAACGCGCCGACGCGATCCGCGACGAACTCAAAGCCGCCGGTATCGTGCTCGAAGACACACCGTCGGGAACCACCTGGCGCTTCGAACATGCGCTGGTCAGTGCCGAGCCTGCCTCCCGCCCTGAAGGAGAATTGAGATGAGCGGATATGTTTCCGAAATCACGCAATTTTTGCGCCACTACTTGACCCAGCATCCCGAGCAACGCGAAGTGGCCCGTCAAGGCCGGGCGCTATGGTGGGACCGGCCACAGGACCCGCAATGGCGGGAAGCAGTCGCCAAAGGGCGCGTTCCCACCTATCCCTACTACTACGACGCCGCGCATGCCCGACTCGACCCCTTCCGGCGTGACGAAGAGCGGCCCATTCCCATCGTGTGAGCGGCGTGCCTCAGTTCGCCCCGGAGTGGGGGCCGAACGCGGCGCTGCTGCCGCCGCGCTGCGTCTTGTTGGATCTGGAAACGAGCGGCGCGCATCCGGTGCGCGACCGCATCATCGAAGTAGCGCTCACCCGCGTCGAGCATGGGCGTGTGGTCCGCCGCTGGTCCTCGCTCGTCAATCCCGGCGTTGCCGTGCCGGCGGTGATCCGCCGCATCGTTGGCATTGACGATGCGATGCTCGCCGATGCACCACCCTTTGCAGCGATCGCTCCAACCTTGCACCAGCAACTGCAAGACGCCGTGCTGGTGGCGCACAACGTCATGTTCGACTACGGTTTTCTCAAACAGGAATTCGCGCGCTGCGGTCTGGAATTTTCTGCCCCCACTTTTTGCACGGTGAAATTCGCGCGGGCGCTGGAACCGAAAGAATCCCGCCACGGGCTGGATGCGCTGATCGAACGTTACGGGCTCACCTGCCCGGCGCGTCATCGCGCGGAGGGCGACGTCGCGGTTCTGGAGCAGTTCCTGGCATTGGCGCTGCAGCGCTATCCGGTCGAACGGCTGTTGATCGCGCGCGAAAGCGCGATGAAGCAGCCGAGTCGCCCGCCGGGGCTGCCCGAGGGGGTGCTCGAGGCGATTCCGGACGTGCCAGGGGTTTACCTCTTTTTTGGCGCCAACGGCCTGCCGCTGTACCTCGGCAAAAGCAAAACGTTGCGCTCGCGTGTGCTCAGCCACTTTTCCGCGGCCAAGCGGCAGGATACGGATGCGGAAATCGCGCGCCAGATCACCCGCCTGGAGTGGATCGAAACCGCGGGCGATCTGCATGCGCAGCTGGTAGAAGCCGAGTTGGTCAAAGCGCTCAAGCCCCGCTACAACAAGCGCCTGCGCGCCAGCACCACCGCCGTGGCGATCGAGGTGCTCCCCAACGGCCAGACGCTCGCCGTGCGCTACCGCCCGATTCACAACACCGACCCGCGTACCTGGCTCGGGCGGGCGTTCGGCGCTTTTTCCGATGCCCGGCAGGCCGAACGCACCCTGCGCGAATTGGCCGCGCAACAAAGTTTGTGTCCGGCGCGCCTGGGGTGGGAACCGCCACGGCGTGCCTGCAGCGCCCACCAACTGGGCCGCTGCGCCGGCGTTTGTGCCGGCAAAGAAAGCGTCGAAGCGCACGATGCGCGCCTCTTTGCTCTGCTCGCGCGCCTGGCTCCAGGCCCCTGGCCTGCCCAGGGACCGGTAGTGATCGCCGAGGAGGATGCAGAACGCGGTGTAGCGCAATACTTCGTGATCGATCACTGGTGTTTGATCGCTCGCTGTGACACCCCGCCCACCCTCGAAATGATTCGCACCGCACAAGAGCGCCCATACCAATTCGACCTAGACCTCTTCCGTATCCTCCGTCCCGCGGTACAATCTCGGTTTTCACTCGAATCGGTTTAGGAGTAAAGACATGGGCAAAGGGGATCGCAAGACCCGCCGCGGCAAAATTTACCGTGGAACGTATGGCAACGCGCGTTCGCACAAAAACAACCGTCCGCAATGGCCAACCCTCGCCAACCCAGCGCTAGGTCAGGTCGCGGACAAAGGGCGTTGACATTTGTTTGAGGCATGCTATATTTGTGCACTGCAACATCGTCTCCTCCTTCACTTCTCCTCCTCCTTGCACCCGGCCTTGTGCCGGGTTTTTTTTGCCGGTACCATTGCGCTATGGTTCAAAGCGAACTCATCATCATCAATAAGCTCGGGTTACACGCACGCGCCTGCGCTAAACTCACCGAGATTGCCGGCCGTTTCTCGAGCCAGATCTGGGTGGAGAAAAATGGTCGGCGCGTCAATGCCAAAAGCATCATGGGACTGATGATGCTCGCGGCGGCCAAAGGCAGCCGCATTCTCGTCAGTGCGGAAGGCGACGACGCCGAAGCCGCTGTCGCGGCGATCACCGAACTTGTCACCAACCGTTTTGGCGAGCCGGAATGAACGATGTTCGGGCAAGGCGTCCCGTTTAGTCTGCACGGTTTGGCGGTCTCGAGCGGCATTGCGATCGGCCGCGCGCACCTGGTATCGCACGCGCTGCTCGAGGTTCCCCACTACGAGATCGTCCCCGAGCGGTTGCCCGAGGAAATCGAGCGGTTGGAATCCGCAGCAGCCGCGGTGCGGGACGAACTGCAGCGGTTGCGAACACACACCGTCGTCTCGAGCACCGAAGAGCTCGAAGCGTTCATCGAGCTACAAAGCCTGATGCTGGCCGACCCCATGCTGTTGCCTGCCACCATCGAGCGCATCCGCGCGCGCCACATCAACGCCGAATGGGCTTTGGCGCAGCAGCTGGAAACACTGCTGGAATCGTTCGACGCGATCGACGATCCCTATTTGCGCGAGCGTCGGCACGACATCATCCAGCTGGTGGAGCGGCTAATCAAAGAATTGCGCGGGCTGGCGCGCCCAATCCGCCCGCGTCACGAGGACTGGCCGACGATCGTCGTGGCGCACGATTTGTCCCCTGCCGATACCATCGGTTTTCGTGGGCAACGCATCGGTGGCTTCGTCACCGAGGTCGGTAGTCCCACCTCCCACACCGCGATCGTCGCCCGCAACCTCAAACTGCCGGCGGTGGTGGGAGCGCGCCTGGCGCGCCATTTGATCGAAGACGACGATCTGATCATCATCGACGGCCGCCGCGGCGTGGTGATCGTCAACCCCAGCCCGTTCATCGTCGAAGAATATCGGCTCAAAAAAGCGGAATTAGAGATCGAACGCGCCAAGCTGGCGCGCGTGCGCGACGCCGCGACGGTAACGATCGACGGGGTGACGATCCAGCTGCTGGCCAACATCGAAAGCCCCAAAGACTTGCCTGCGGTGCGCACCGTCAATGCCGATGGCATCGGCCTGTACCGCACCGAGTTCTTGTTCGTCGGCCGCAGCGATCGTCCCAGTGAAGACGAACAATTCGAAGCCTACCGTGAAGTGCTCAGGAGCCTACGCGGCAAACCTGTCACCATTCGCACCTTCGATCTGGGCGCCGACAAAGATTTCGATGAAGAAGGCGAACGCCGCGCCGTCCCTAACCCGGCCCTGGGGTTGCGCGCGATCCGCTATTGCCTCGCCGAACCCGCTTTTTTCCTCACCCAGCTGCGTGCGTTGCTGCGTGCCGCGTCCTACGGCAATCTGCGCATCCTGCTGCCGATGGTGATGCACCCGCACGAAATCGAACAAGCGCGAGCACTGATCGCCCAGGCGCGCGACGAACTCATCGCCGAAGGGCACAAAGTGCCCGAACGGATCCCGCTCGGGGCGATGATCGAGGTACCGGCCGCCGCGCTGGCGTTACCGGCGATCGCGCGTCGCGTCGATTTTCTCTCCATCGGCACAAACGACCTCATCCAGTATACCCTGGCGATCGACCGGCAAGACGACGCGGTGGCCAACCTGTACGATCCGCTGCACCCGGCGGTGTTGCGCTTGATCAGCCAGGTGCTGTCGTTTGCTGCCAAAATCGACTTACCGGTAAGCATCTGTGGTGAGATCGCCGGGGAAGAGGAATACGCGTGGTTGCTCGCCGCGCTGGGGCTACGGCAATTTTCGATGCACCCGGATCGCGTGCTGGCGGTACGCCAGCGCCTGCGCTACGCGAACCTTGAAGAACTCGCGCCGAAAGCGCAGCGCCTGGTCAAACTGGAAGAACCACAGCGCATCCACGAAGCGTTCACGCGCTTCAATGTCGGGGGATAACACAGCGCAAACCCTGCCCCCGATGACGCTGGGACCAATGCGCATGAAAACAACGATCGTTGCGACGACCGCAGTCTTAAACACGTGCCATGGCTTGGCTTTTGTCATTTTTGGGGTATCATTCCCAAATGGCTTGGGCGCGCTTCGCAATTATTCTCTTTTCGGGTTGGATCGCAAGCGGTTGTGTCAGCACCGCGGGTAGCGGTTCTCGCTTGTTCTCCTTACAACCCGATGCGGTGGCAACCGCCAGTGCCGAAGAAGCAGAAGACGAACCCGACGCCGAATCGGAAGACACCGATGCGCTCGACGCGTGGCTGCAAGCGCTGACCTACCGCAGCCCCTCGTACCAACTGGAACTGCCGCAGCGCAGCAACCGCCTTAGCCAAGCCCTGCAGACTGCCCTTGGGCTGCAGGGCACCCCCTATCGCCGGGGCGGGACCAGCGAAAATGGCCTGGATTGCAGCGGATTGGTGTATGTCTCCTACGGCGCGGCGGGCATCAAATTACCGCGTACCTCGCAGGAACAATTCCGCGCCACCCGCCGCATCGAACGCCATGAGCTGCGGCCGGGTGACCTGGTGTTTTTCCGCACGGGGCGTATCCGCGGGCGGCAGGTCGACCACGTGGGCATCTACCTTGGCAACGACAAGTTCCTGCACGCGCCGCGCCGCGGCAAACCCGTCAGCGTCGCCTCACTCAATCACCGCTATTGGCAACAGCGCTACGTCGGCGCCGGAAGGGCCAGCGACGAGGCGTTGCCCTCATTTTCTACGGCCGAACTGACGGCCATGGCCGAACAACAAGAACAACCTCCCCTGCCCTCATCCCCGCAAGACACCCTGCTGCCCACGGCGCAGCACGGCGCACAGGCAACCGTCACTTCCCCGGCTGTTTCCCCCCCACGGGCAAGCCGCACCTCCGGCAACAAACCGCCTCGCCAATCCAAAGCAGCGCGTGCAGCAAAAACGAAGTTCTCTACCGCCGCTTCCCGCGCACAGCCAAAAGTTGCCGCGACCGCTTCTGCGACCCAGGCCAGCTCCGCAACAACGCCACCCAAAGCGTTGGCGAAAGTCAACAAGAAGTCGCCGCCATCCAGTCAAACGACCAGCGCTCAAAAGTCGAGTAAGACAACCGCGGCACAGACCCGGCCAGACGCTCGCCAAGCCAACGCGCCTGGCGCGGTGCGAGCAGCCACCGCGCCGGCACGAAACGCCAA
>FWWM01013733.1_pt1 | contig 12975 bp, 11 predicted proteins | sample 2228351 | NCBI WGS metagenome assembly FWWM01 (sample SAMEA103939774, study PRJEB20133) | metagenome | reverse complement strand
GCCTATTTTCAGGGAAGTGGACCTAATCCAGGATGGTGGGATGCTTTTATCCTAAAATTTACCAACAATGGAGTGAGATTATGGGCTACTTATTATGGAGGAACTTACGTTGATCAAGCTTCTTCAGTTTCAGTTGATGCAAGTGGAAATGTATTTGTAGTAGGATGGACAGGGTCATTTAACTTTCCAACATATAATCCTGGTGGTGGTGCATATTATCAAGGATTTGCAGGAGTTTATGATGCCATTGTCATAAAATTCAACAACAATGGAGTGAGATTATGGGCTACTTGTTATGGAGGAAGTTATTGGGAACAAGCTCTTTCAGTTTCAGTTGATGCAATTGGAAATGTATTTGTGGTAGGATTTACAGAATCAACTGACTTTCCAACATACAATCCTGGTGGTGGTGCATATTATCAAGGGACTAATGCAGGATATAGGGATGTTTTTATCCTAAAATTTACCAACAATGGAGTGAGATTATGGAGACTGTTTGAAAATTACTTTTATAAGTTGTCAAATTAAGTACTTTATAATAGATTACAAAAATAAATTTAACAAGGAGCCTTATATTCCACAAAATAAATCTCACAATAACACATCTTTCTGCAATAGCAGAGTTCTTTAAATTAAGTCTTCTATAATTACCTCTCTTTAAAACACCAAATACAGACTCTATTAAACTCCTTTTAGGATATATTTCTACTTTCCAAAGTTCATAAGAATCCCTATATACCTTTCTATCGCTCTCATACCTCTGACTTAAATATGTATCTATCTTACAAACAGGAGTTATCCCTTCCTCATCTAATTTCCTCAAAAACTCTAAATCAAATCCATATAACCTGTCTCCAACGAAAAACTTAGAACCTGTAAAATCAATATCAATTCTTTCAATAGCTTTCTTTGCTAATGAATTCTCGGAATCATTCTCATTCCCCGCCTCAACAGTTAAAATGCAAACTTTATTATTAGGTAAAACTACCCCTAACGCAAAACATCGAACATAACGCGAAGACTTCTTTCCATTCCTACATATCCTCTTATCGTTATATGTAAAGCATGTCCCATCTCCTATAAGAATAAGATGACTTTTATGACCATTTAAGAATATCTTTGAACACATCTTTCCTAAATACTCTAAAAACCCTTTTAACACTTCAATAGGTATTCTACTCATCCTATAGAAAATTGTTGAAAAATCTGGTACTTCATGTTGCTTTAAAATTCGCTTTGCAATTTCTTCTAATTTCCTGTATGAAAGATTAAAAATTTCCTTAATTGCAATTAGTGTGAATATGAGCCAATATGGATATATTGGTTTTCTTCCTCTTCCTTCCCTTACTAATTCCCTCTCCACTGACCTAAAATATGCTTTTGAAAATTTAATCACATCTCTGATACTTAAATTGTTCATAACCTAAAATTATAAACTATACCCTAAAAATTTTTTTCAAACACACTCGTGAGATTATGGGCTACTTATTATGGAGGAGGTGTTAGGGATGATGCTCGTTTAGTTTCAGCTAAAGCAAGTGGAAGTGTATTTGTGGTAGGAGCTACGTGGTCAACTAACTTTCCAACATATAATCCTGGTGGTGGTGCATATTATCAAGGGACTTTTGCAGGAAGTATAGATGCATTTATAGCCAAATTTGCTAATGTAACACCTATCTCAACAGATGAAAGAACATATTCTATTTCCAAAAACTATCTTTCGCTTAACCTAGAGCCTTCAAATGCACCAATGACTATTAAAATATATTCAATTGATGGTAAGCTAATTCTTTCAAGGTATTATAGCTCAACAAAATCAATTAAGCTTGATATATCATCGTTAAAGAAAGGTGTTTATATTGTAAATGTTTATTCTAACAAGAGTAAAATTATAAATGAAAAGTTTATTAAGGAATAATATGGTGGGCTTTTGCCCACCTTAGATCTAACTAAATTCTATATATTCAACTTTGGTCAAAATTCCTCTATACAAGAATTCAATCTGTCTTAAGGCACTATAATAATCAAATTCATTAAGTGCAGATATACCATCAATTGGCACAACTACATTATACCATCTAAGTGCGGCACTTCCTGCTGTATGCAAAACACATATATTTGCAACAGTTCCAACTACTACAACATTTCTAATTCCGTAGATTTTTAAATAATGCTCTAAGCTTGTTCCATAAAATCCATCATATCTAAGCTTCCTGATGACAATATCACCATCATTTGGCTTAAGCTCTGGTATAATCTCCCAACCCCATGTCCCTTCAACGGCATGAACAGGCCATATTTCAAATTCCTTGTCATCTTTCTGATGAGTATCTTGTGTATAGAAAATCTTTACATTATTCTTTCTTGCCTTTTCAAGGAGTTTTTGAATTGGTTCTATCGTTTTCCTACTATCTGGAACGAAAAGTGTTCCTTTTTCATCACAAAAGTCATTTTGCATATCTACCACAATTATTGCAGTTTCCTTGCTATCTAACTTAACATTCTCCGATATCTTAATTTCAGGAACTTTTATCTCCATAAGAAAATTTTAAAGCATATCATTGACTTTCGAGTTCTCTTATAATCCTAAATTCAACCCTTCTATTCATTTGATGCTCTCTTTCAGTTTTTGCACCCTTTATAACAGGTTGTGTCCATCCATAACCCTTTCCAATCAATCTTCTTGGATCTATACCTTTTCTCACAAGATAATCAACAACTGCATTGGCTCTTGCTTGTGTAAGTCTTATATTGTATTCATATCCTCCTCTTTCATCCGCATGCCCTGCAACCTCTACAACAATAGTAGGATTTTCTGCTAAGAACTGGTAGATTGAATCAAGTACAGGATAAGATTCTTTCCTAAGTGTAGCCTTATTAAAATCAAGGTAGATATTTCTAAATGTAAATACTTGACCAACCCTTGTAAGTAAGAAGTCCCTTCTATATCTTTCACCATTATTTAATTGAATATCCGCGATTCTTGGTGCATAATCCTTAGCTCTTACTTCAAATACATAATTTCCTGCATCTAATTTTAGATAATAACTATCAGCATTTTCAATCGTTTTTATTAGATTATTATCCTTTTTAACATCTATATTTGCTTTAACTCTAAACCCCTTTTCAGCGTCGAGAACAAGTCCATATATAATTGCAAATTTTGGAACAAGTCCTATTACAATTCTGTTTCTTGAATCCCTCTCAATTTGAAAAACTTCAGAACCTGGTAAGTATTCATCCTTTTGTGCTATAATTTTATATAAACCTGCTCCAAGTGAAGTTTCGTATTTACCACTATTATCAGTAATTGCCCTTGAAACCGTATCATTCTTTTCAGAAACTATATAAATTTGTGCATCATCCAAATGCTCACCAGTAGTTTTATCTATTACTTCAACAATTAAATATCCAATATCACTTCTTAAATAAACTTCCTTTGTTAAATCAACACCACCTTTCATCTCAAAAACATCGTTATACTGTGAATAACCTTCTTTACTTACTACCAATTTATAAATACCATCTTCTAGTTCAGTTTTCAATGTTTCGCTTGTTATACTTGTTATAAGACTATCATTTTTTATAAGTTTTATATTAGCACTAAGTGGCTGCTTTGTCTTCTCATCAAATACTTTAACAAATAGCTTTGTAAATTTTGGAGACATTAGAATTTCCTTGTAAATACTATCACCAATTTTAACATCAACTATGCTATAATAATCTTTATATCTATCTTTAAATGCTCTAATTTGAGCAGGTCCTTCCTTTCATTTATAACAACTCTAACATCCCTTAATGTATCTCTTGTAATACTATCCAAAACTACAATGTTTAAAAGACCACCTGCTGGCACCAATTTTACTATTTTTGTATTTAAAATTTTGGGAATAACTTCAACAGAATCAGTTTTTGAAATATAATTTTTTGCAGAAACTTCAAGTTTATATTTATCAGGTGATAGATCTGTAAATATATTACCTTCATAATTAGTATAAAGCTTTTTTATTTGTTTTGAACCTTTTAATATATTAACCTCTGCATTTGCTATAACTTTATTTGTTAATGAATCTATAACTTTAATATTTAGTTTTCCTTTAATTGGTGATTTAAATGCACTTTCTAAATACAATCTGTGACCCTTTGCAGAATAGCTAAATCCTCTTGACCAATCCCAACCTGCTGTCAAAATCCAAATTCAAACTTCTCCCTACCCCCAATTGAAATATAAAATCCTAATGGCAAAATGCTAATTAACTTATAAAATGCACTTGCTAAAAATTTTGGTCTTTTGGTAGAAATGAATGTTTCTGAAAAGCCTATTTGTTAAGTCCCTATATCCAAAATCTAATGATAAAATGGGTGGAAGTCTATAGTTTCTTGAAACATTTCTAATATAATTTGCATTTGTTATTATAAGTCTTGCAGATGTATCTGAAAATAGTAATCTTAAAACATTAACACTGTCTAAATGTCCAACGAATGAAAACTCAAATGCTTCATCAGGTGATATATAAACTAAAAAGCTGTCAATTTTTTTAAATTCTGCTGTTGTATCTTATAACCCAAATGCTATCTCTGAAATTAGGTTTATAAAATGGTAATTTCCAACTATTTGAAAGCCCTAAATTTGACAATAAATTCCTTACATTAAATCCTACAAACCATCCCTTACCTCTTGGCTCATATAGAAATCCAAAATCTGATGAGATACCATCCGCTCCCGAATAGTATTTTACATTCACAGTATCAAAACTACCTATGTGATGCTTTGCATTATCAAAATTTATATTTCCATTTATTTCAACAAATGGAGATGTTTGCAAATAATTTAATCTAAGTCCAAAAATTAAATCTCCATATCTATATGCATATCCTAAAAAGTATTGAATGTAATTTAAAGCTTGAAAATTATCTATTGAAAGGTCATATAATTTATCTATTTGATTGTTAGCATTAAATAGAAATTCAATAGGGTCATTTGTCTTAGTAGCAAGATAAATCCCATTAGTATTTTCAAGACCTAAATAAAATCCTCTATAATTTATAAAAGTACTTGCATCTGCAAAAGTCCAAATGAAATAATTTCTACCATCAATTTCGGAAATTAAATAGTTTTTATCATCGTCCGTTATAAAGCTATTTACATATGCATTGTATATATTTAAATTTAACCAATTATTTGTGATTTGGGCTTTTAGATAAGGAATTGAGAAGTAGAAGTTTGGAAAGTATAAAAGTCCAGGATAGGCAGGGTTAAAATAAGAAAGAAGAATTAGCATATTAGTCCTCCTTAATCTTGATTTACGCCTATAATAGCCTTTATATCACCCCAAACTTCAAGTGAATCTTTACTTCTTACATATGCTTTTTCAGGATAAGCAGTGTATATAGGGGCAACACCGTATAGTGAAAACTTAAGCTTACCTCTTCTTTCATTATAAAATTTTAATTGATTTGTATCAAGAACTATTATAATACTATCAAATACATAACCTGTTGAATAGCCTGTACTTGGATCCTTTGGAGCACTCTTGAAGTATTCATTTGTTAATGTATCTACAAGCCAAACATTAGATAGAATTTTAAAAGGTAATGAATGTCTTGTGTATAACTCAACCCATAATTTTTTAACCTTAAAACCCGTAGTTTATAAGCTATAACAGTATCATATGCTTCAAAGTGCGGTGGAACCCAAAATTGACCAATTGAACTATCTAATATTGCAGCTGAATTTGGATTATTTGAAGCATTTGCTATGAAATCCATATAAACAATTGTTGTTTCAGCTTTAATTCTAAAACCATCCTTTTCATAAATAAAAGGATTTGCTCTATAATCGCCAGGTAGAACTTTTATGTTCCCAATTAAATAATTTTCTTCCGTTCCAGTTTGTTTGAACACTATTCTTAATTTAAGATAGCCATATATCGTATCATTTAAAATATCTCTAAAATAAAGTTTTATCCTTGCCTTACAATCATTTATATAAAGTTGCTCATAACCTCTTATAATTTCTTTTGGTTTGTTAAAGTTTATAACAAATATAGAAGCAACAGTATCAGATGGTAAGTTTATTTATCCAATAAAACCAAATATCATCAATCCTTACAAAAATCGTTTCATATCTTTTTAAATAAAAAACCTTTCAAATATAAACTTTCCGAAAATTTTAAGGTCCAAGGATGATCTTTTGATTGATATAAAGTTTCTAAAATAATGAAATTTTCTTTTGAAGCATTTTTAATACTTTCTAATAAATGTTCTTCCTTCACATAAAATGAACAACTAAATGTTGCCAAAAACCCATTATCTTTCAATAAATTTATTGCATATCTATGCATCCTATTATATGCTCTTAATGCATTTTCAAGCTTCTCTTTGCTCTTTGTAAATGCGGGTGGGTCTAAGATAATAAAATCAAATTTTTTATTAGTACTTTTTAAATATTCAAAAATATCAGCATTTACGATTTCATAATTTCCTTTAATTTCATTTATACTTAAATTTTCCCTTAATATATCAAGTGCATCTTCTGAAATATCTAAAAACATTACATTTACATTAAAATTTTTCAAAAAATGAAGACCAAAACCCCCAACATAGCAAAATGCATCCAAAATTTCCATTCCATCTTTTACATACTTTAATAATTTTAAATAGTTTTCAGATTGATCTAAAAATAGCGAAGTTTTTTGACCTACGAAAAATTTGAAATTTACATCATTTATTTTTATAATGTAATTTTCAGGTATTTCACCATACACTAATTTATTTATATAAGGGAGGCCTTCCATTTTTCTTAAATGTCCAGTGCTTTTTTCATAAATAAATAGTGGATTAAATAGCTCAATTAAAGCTTTAATTACTAAATGTTTTCTCACTTCAATTCCAATCGAAAACACTTGAAATACAAATCCATCTTTATATTTGTCAATTATAAGACCTGGCATGAAATCTACTTCTGAATAAACAAGTCTAAATGAATTATCAAACCCTAAGTTTTTCCTATATTCATACGCTCTTAAAATAGCTTTTTTAATATACTCATAATCAAAATCCTCTTCCTTAAATGAAAAAATCCTTAAATTTATTCTTGAATGAGGATTATAAAATGCACTCCCTATAAATTTACCACTTTTATGATAAACATAAACAACATCACCAGGCCCAGGACCACCTTCCCTTGAAATTACTAAATCATCGTAAACTATGGAGTATTCAGGAAATGCTTTAATATAAACTTTTTTCATATTTCTTTAAACCTTCTAATTAACAATATAAGACTCCCAAATAACATAAAAATTGGACCAATCCAAACAATTTGAATAAGTGGCTCATAGAACAGAACCATGTATAGTCGCTTATCCTCATTATCAACATCACCAACAGCAATATAAATATCACCCTTTAAAGTTGTTATAATATCAACTTCGGGTGTTTTCATATTCCACTTATGATAAAATCTCAACTCAGGGTTACTTTCAATTACTTTATTATCCGTTTGAATTTTAAGCTTTACTCTATCATAAAGGTAATCGGGTGTAAAACCACTTTTAACATCCTGATATGTAATTTTATAATTTAGAAATTGGATAGTTTCGTTTTGTCTTAAAATTACCTCTCTCCTTTCCTTAAATAATGTGTTTGTTATTATGCCAATTGATACAATTGCAACACCTATATGAACAATAATCCCCTCCCTAATGCTTCTAAGCTCAAAAAATAGGAAGTTATAGATTATTAAGAATATTGAAAGTAATGCAAAACTCGATACTATATCCAAATTCTTAAATACAAAGTAGATGATAGCTAATGTTATAATACTTAAAACGATAGGGAATATAAATTTTTTGAAATATGCTTTGGAAACTTTACCATATGGAATATAAGGAGCAAATGACATAAGAAATAGCATTATTGTAAATGGGATATATGTTGTAGTTTCAAAGAATGTTGCACCAACAGTTACTTGATGACCTATGACTGCATTTGATATAAATGGAAATAATGTACCAAATAAAACAGTAAAGGCAATAATTGTTAATATCCAGTTATTCAAAAGTAAAAAGCCTTCCCTTGAAATTAAGTTTTCAATAGTTCTTTGAGATTTTAGATTTTTATAATTTAAGAAAAATAAAGCAAGTCCTAAAATTGTTACAAAAATCATAAATCCAAAGAAAATTGAGCCAAGTTCACTTTGAGCAAAGCTGTGAATAGATATTAAAGCACCACTTCTTGTAATATAAGTTCCAAGCAAAACAAAAATAAAAGTTATTATTGAAAGAAATACATTCCATATTTTAAACATACCAAATTTTTCGGAAAGTAATAGTGAATGAATAAGAGCAGTTAATGTAAGCCATGGAATAAACGATGCATTTTCAACAGGATCCCATGCCCAATATCCACCCCATCCAAGCTCTAAATAGGCCCATCTACCACCAAAGTAAATACCAAGTGTTAAGAATATCCAGGATATGATTGCCCATTTTTTTAGCTCTTTAAATAATATATTGTCAAATTTTCTTGAAAATAACATACCAAGAACAATAGCAAAAGGAATTGCAATACCTATATAACCAAGATATATACTCAGTGGATGAACATGCATCCACCAAGTAAAAAGTAAAGGATTTAATCCTCTTCCATCCTCTACAAATTGAGGATTTTCTTTAAATGGATTTGAGAAAAATAGCACTACTGATATAAAGAATAAATAAACCAAGCTTATTGAGAAAAGTGAAAAATGATAAACTTCTTTATATTGCTTAATACTTGAATTCAAAAGGAACATAATATAAATGCCAAAAATTAAATTCCAAAATAGCATAGAACCATCCATCCCAGCCCAAAATCCAGCAATTCTATAAATTATAGGAGTAGAATTAGTAACTTGAAGTGCCACATAAAATATAGAATAATCTCCAATTATAAGAGCAAATATTAAATAAATTGAAGAAACTACTATAAATACAAATGATAAAATCAAAGCTCTTTTGCCTGAAATGATAAACTGCTCCTTTTTAAAGAAATTGCCAATAAGAAATGCTACAAATGAATATAGAATAAGTATGAAGGATAATATTAAGGTTAATGTTCCAAGTTTTGAAATCATATTTAGTTTCTTAATCTAAATCGAGCAGTAAAGAATCTTAAAAATGGTGGTTCATATTCAAATTCAAGACCTTTTATTTCATACCTTCTTTTATATACATTTAAAATTGTCTCAACAACATGGTCCATATGCCTATTTGAATAAACCCTTCTTGGAATTGTAATTCTTACAAGTTCTAAACTTGGCTTTCTATTCTTTTTTGTAATTGGGTCTCTTCCTGCTGAAACTGTTCCCCTTTCCATCGTCCTTACCCCTCCTTCCACATATATTTCTCCTGCAAGAGCTTGTGCAGGATAGTAATCCTGATCTAAATGATCCAAAAATAATTTTGCATCAAGATATATTGCATGTCCTCCAATTGGTTTTACAATTGGTATTTTATTTTCAATTAATTTATTCCCAAGATATTCAACTTGCCTAATCCTACTTTTTAAATAATCATAATCTACCATTTCTTTTAATCCTATTGCAAGCATTATTAAGTCTCTCTCTAGAAGTCCTCCATTATATGGACTACCATCAAATGCAGTTGCAAATTCATATATTTTTCTATAAATTTCATCATCTCTTACTAATAACAATCCACTTATATTTGTAAGTGGGTCTTTCTTTGCAGATATTGTAGCAAAATCTCCATAACTTAAAATTTCCCTTACAATCTCCTTTATAGATTTATCTTTATATCCCTCTTCTCTTTCACGTATAAAATATGCATTTTCTGCAACTCTTGTAGCATCAAATACAATTGGAATTTTATAATAGTCAGCAACTTCCCTTAATTTCTTTATATTCTTCATCGAAATGGGTTGGCCCCCTGCCATATTTACATTCGTCTCAATACAAATATATGCAATATTCTTTGGACCTTTCTCTTTAATAAATTTTATTGTCTTTTCAATATCAAAATCTCCTTTAAATGGATATTCACTTTGCGAATTGTGTGCATCTTCTACTATTAGATCTACAAATATGCCACCTGCATATTCCTGATGAAATCTCGTTGTTGTAAAATACATATTATTTAAAACATATTGACCCTTTTTAATTAAATGCTGGGATATAAAGTGTTCAGCTTGCCTTCCCTGGTGCGTTACAATAAACTTATCAAATCCAAGAATTTCATATATACTTTCTTTTAATATTTTATATGCATCTCTTCCATCATATTTTAAGCCTTCAAAAAACTGCTCATCGCTTTGTGAAGGTGTTCCAGAATCTGTTAATAAATCAATATAAATATCTTCACTTTTTAGCAAAAATGTATTATATCCTGCTTTCTCAATAGCTTCTCTTCTATATTCCTTTGATTTATTAAATATAATCTCAACACCTTTTAACTTATAGTTAAATCCATCATATTCCAAAACATCATACCTTTTAATTGGCTTAACAATTTCATAATCCATAATCTCAACTTCATAAAATTTTGTTTCAAATTTCTTTTTAAGCCTTGGATATTCCTTATCTTTTAAGTAATCTAGAGCATTTATAAAATAATCAAAATGCTCCCTAAAATATACCCTTTTTGGAATTCTAACAAATACCTTATTATCATATGCCCTTACTCTAATTTGAGAACACAAGAATAATGCAACATTAAATCCAATACCATTTTCAATATCTATATAAAATCCATCACTATTAAAATCACTTACTTTATATCCAATTTTTTTAACATTTTCAAAAATTTCCTTAATTTCATAATATCTATATTGCCAATACTCTTCATTTAATACTTGAATTAAACTTACTGCAATAACTGCCATATCCCTTCCTGAAAGTCCTCCGTATGTATGAAGTCCTTCAAACGATACAAGCCATTCACAAAGTTCTCTATAATAATTTTCATTGTTTAAAATAATTAAAGTACCAACATGTCCTGCCAAATCACTATCAGCAGATATTAGTATAATGTCAAAGTCTCTTGTAAGCTCATATACTAAATCCTTTAAATTTCCGCTTAATTTATTCTCAATTTTCCAAAATACAATTTGTGAAAATAAATTATTTGCATTTAAAATAGTAACACCTTTCCTTATTTCCTTTAATTTCAAAAATTCCTCAAAACTAGTTGGTATTGTAAAATAACTAAAATTACCATTTTCCCTTGAAATTTTTCTATTAAAATAATTACAAAGCACTTTTAATGAATCAGTAGGCTCATTTGAAAAAATATCTCCTTCAAATACTTTTAAAATTAAATGCTCTGCACCTCTTAAATTGTGAACAGGAACTACAAATTCCCTTTTAAAAATTTCCTTTACATTTTTTAATATATTTAGAAAATTTTCGCTTCCTGCATATGCCTCATCTCCTATAAATAATGCAGAGTATTGTTCCTCACTCAATGCATTATAATGATTATAAAAATCTATTATAAAGTATTCAGAAGGAATCTTATGTATATTGTAATTATATTCTCTTAAAAGATTTAAACGTTCACTATAATCTATCTTTTTTATATACTGAATGATTTTAGCTTTGTAGTTTTCTGAAATCATGTGAAAATTTTAAAGAATAATCCAAATTTTATTTTACAACTACTTTTAACTTTTCATTATTTATCCTCACAAAATAAATACCAGCCTTTAAGTTAATTTTTCCTTCTTTTATTACAACTTCTTTAATCTTCTTACCAGTCATATTATAAATTTCAAGTTTTATTAACTTTTTTGCTTTAACTTCAATAAATCCTTTACCTCCATAAATCCTAAAATTACAGCTTTTATACTCATTATAATTTATTGGTGTAATTTGACAATTTGGTTCCTGTTGAATTGAAAATTGATATTCATTTAAGCTTATGTTATTTACACCTGTATAATCAATAAGTGATAGAGTGTAATTTCTGTTGACAAGTGATAGATCTACCAAAACAAGGATTAGATGAGCCAATTGAATCAACTGCTGCAATAAATCCATTGTGTTGCTCCACGCCTGTTCCAAGATAACCTGATACAATTATGTTCTTGATTAGGAGGTGCTCCATCCCAATATCCTGACCACATAACACTCCCATCACTTTTATTTATCTTAACAACCATAGGATATGTTGTATTTCCAATTTTAACAGAACCAGAAATCAAATAATTTCCATCTAAATCAATTGCAATATCATAAAATCTCATATCATCATATGCTAAGTATTGTTTTGAGTATAAGATAGTTCCAGAGGGATTAATTTTCGTTAAATAGCTCCTTTCAGCAGCGTCAGAAGCACCTATAAAAATATAATTTCCATCATTATCCTTAATAAGCTTATATGGTCTATAAATATTATCGAATCCTCTTATGATCGTTGGTGTAGTCCCATTAAAACTTATTTTATATATTAAAGGTCTTCTGTCATTGCACATTCCTAAGATAACATATCCATCTGGTTCTACTATAACTGATAAATTATCATTGCGATTACAACCAAAATTTGTTTCTCTTCCCCAGATTAAATTCCCATTTAAATCAAGTTTTAAAATTGCACCTCTGTTGCTTATACGAGTTCCAACAATACCTGCAACTATATAGTTTCCATCCTTTACTAATCCCCTTACTATAGCTTTATTTGAGAGGTATTTAGCCCATACAAAATTTTTACTATTTAAGTTAAATAGACCTATAAAAGAACAACCTATTGGACAATCCTGATCATCTCCATGACCTCCGCCTACTACAATAAGTGTATCATCTATTTTCAAAAGGGAAGATATGTCAAGGGGGTACATCAGGATTTGGTGTAAGTGCTTCATACCATAAAACTTCTATCCCCTCTTTAACTTTTATACCCATTAGCATAGGTCTTATCTTAGCACTATAATGTAAAGAACCAAGAATGAATGTACTATCATTCATCTTCAATATTG
>FWWM01013731.1_pt1 | contig 12977 bp, 10 predicted proteins | sample 2228351 | NCBI WGS metagenome assembly FWWM01 (sample SAMEA103939774, study PRJEB20133) | metagenome | reverse complement strand
CCAATTGAAACTGATTCAATTGGTGTGGACGGATAAAGATTATAATACCATTTAATATCTGTGTAAGGAGGAATATTATAATACCACTTAATATCTGTGTAAGGAGGAATAATATTTCCATATTCATCTTTTTGAGGATAAAGTCTTTGTTTTAAATCATCTAAATTTGAAATAGAGTGTCTATTTCCTGTTAAGATCATCCAGAAATTTGTTCCTGGTTGCCAGTTATTTTTTTCAATACTATAATAAGAGTCTATATTTTCATTAAATAAATCCATATATGATAATTTTAATAAAAATTAAAAAAATTAAAAATTTAAAATTAAATAAAATTAGTTACGAGTTACGCGTTACGAATTTTGAGTTAAAAACAATTTAACAATAAAAAAAATAATTGACGTTTGAAGATTGAAGTTAGAAGTTTAATAATGAAGCTGGAAGCTTGATGTTTAAAGTTTCATTCTTTTTGAATTTTGGTTTGTTTTTTGACTTTTGATATTTGATTTTCAATATTTATATTATGTTATAATCATTTAATATGAAAAACTTTCAGTTAATTTTGGAAAATTATGCAAAAGTGATGGTTGATTTTGCTTTGGGAAAGGGAAAAGGAATTAAAGAAAAAGATGTTGTTTATTTAGTTTTTGATAGTGAAGCAAAGCCTTTGGCTTTAGCAATTTTTAAAAGAATATTAGAAAAAGGTGGTCATCCGATTATAAAATCTGTTGATGAAGATTTTGAAAAAGTATTTTTTGAAGTTGCTAGTGATGATCAGCTAAAATTTTTTCCCAGAAAATATTTTAAAAGTTTAGTTGAAACAATCGATCATCGACTTTATTTAATCGCTCCAAAAGACCCTTTTTTACTTAAAGATATTGATCCTAAAAAAATAGTTTTGGCCAATTCACAAAGAAATATACTAAAAAAATGGTTATTTGAAAAAGAAGATCGAGGCAAATTAACTTGGTCTTTATGTCTTTATCCAACAAAAAAAATGGCCAAAGAAGCGGGTTTAACAATCGAAGATTATTGGCAACAAGTGATTTCAGCTTGTTTTTTAGATGAAAGAGAACCAATTACAACTTGGAAAAAAATATTTTTTCAGATTGAAGAGTTAAGAAAAAAACTTAATCAAATGCCAATTGAAAAAATTCATGTAATTTCAAAAAATACTGATTTATGGATTAATTTAGGAAAACAAAGAAGTTGGCAAGGAGGTAGTGGTGCTAATATCCCTTCTTTTGAGATTTTTACTTCGCCAGATTGGCGGGGAACAGAAGGTAAAATCTATTTTAATTTTCCTTTGTATCGTTATGGAAATTTAATCGAGGACATTTATTTAGAGTTTAAAGACGGTCGAATAGTTAAGGCTCAAGCAAAAAAAAATGAGAAATTACTTCAAGAAATGATTAAGCAAAAAAACGCTGATAAAATCGGTGAGTTTTCATTAACTGATAAAAGATTTTCTCGAATTAACAAATTCATGGCTAATACTTTATATGATGAGAATTTTGGAGGAGAGTATGGTAATAGTCATATTGCTATTGGTTCTTCATATCATGATTGTTTTTCTGGAGATAAATTAAAAATGAAAACTAAAGATTGGGAAAGATTAGGATATAATGAGTCAGTTGAACATACTGATATTATTAATACTTTACCAAAAACAATTGAGGTGCTTTTAAAAAATAAAGTAAAAATATCTCTTTACAAAGATGGTTTGTTTTTAATATAATTAATTTATGAGGTTAATAAACCTCTTAAAAGAAAACAATATCATCAAGGTTTCTTCTTCAGATAGTTTAACTTCTGTTTTAAATAAATTATTAACTTCTCATGATGCCGCTTTTGTTTTTAAAGATGAGCGTTTTTTAGGAGTAATTAGTCCTTATTATGTATTGATAAAAAACTCTTATCCGCCAAATACTAAATTAATTCATTGTTTATTTCATCCACCAAAAATTTATTTAAATTATCCTTTAAATAAAGTTTGTCAATTATTTATAGAATCAAAAGTTCATTATTTACCAATTTTTGATAAAAATGATAATTTTTTAGGAATTATTTCAGCAAGAAGAGTTTTAAGGCATATTAAAGATTTGCCGATTTTTAAAATTAAAATTAGCGATTTTGTAAAGTATAAAAGATTACCAGTAATGATTTTTGAAAATGAAAAAATGGGTAGTGCTTTGGGGTTGTTTAAAAAGACAAAGATTTCTAAATTAATTGTTATTAATAAAGATCGTCAGCTAAAAGGAATTTTAGCTTATTATGATTTAATTGGGTTATTATCTCAACCCAAAATTAAAGAAAGCCGAGGAGATCGATTGGGAGAAAAAAACTCAATTAATAATTTGCCAATTAAAAATTATTTTAAACAACAAGTGTTAACTTTGAGTTTAAAGGATGAATTGAAAAATGCTATTGAGTTAATTTTAGAAAGAAAAATTGGTAGTGTGATCGTTTTAGATAATAATAAAAGACCAGTTAATATTATAACTACTCAAGATATTTTAAAATACTTTATTGAAGAACAAACAAAATATTTTAAACAAATTTCTTCAGAAAAAAATAAACATCTTTCAGATGAAGAAACTTTAATGGATAATTGATTTTTTTATCAATTAAGTTAGTTATCCAAAGAATTTTTGTTTTCTTTTGAGAAATAAGTTTTTTTACAATATCCCAATTATCTTCGACATAGTAATTCAATTTTAGTTTTTTAATCATTTTTAGTTTAAATTGATCAGGTTGTTCGTCTTTTTTGTTGTAGTAAATTTGTTGAAAAATTTTTTTAGCATTAAGTTTTTTTAGCCAATTATCAAGATCTTTTTTTAAAAAAGAATAGCGACCAGTGATAAGATAGAGTTTAATATTTTTGTTTTTGGCTAATTTTTTAATATCATCATACCCAGGATTAATCATAAAGCTGGTTTTATGAAGTAAATACCAAATGAATTTTTCAAACGATTTTTTAGGGACATAAAAAGTTATATCTTCATTTTTTTTAAGAAGTTTATTTTTGATTTTTTTAAAAAAATCAGTAATAAAAACGCGAAAGACTCTTATTGGATTATAAAGAACTACTCCATCTAAATCAAAGCCAATTTTAATAATTTTTTTTGTTTTTGTCATTAAATAGATATTATAAAGCATAAAACAATAAATAAAATATCAAAAATCAAATATCAACCCATGAACCAGATCCGCCTATGGCGGAACGGTTCAGTGTTACTTTGTATTAAATAAAATACAGAGTAAAAATGAAAAAACACATTTCTAAATCAAAAAAGAATAAAACATAAAATTGGTTATAAAGTTGTAGATTGTAGTAAAAAGATATCAAATATCAAATATCAAAAATCAAAAAAAATAAAACATAAAACATCTAACATCTAACTTTAAACTTTACAAACTTTATGAACTTTAAGAACTTTATAACTTCTTAAACCAGAACAAGTTCGGTTTAGGGCAGGCTTTCTAACTTTTAAACTAATTTATTAATCTTCAAGCTTCATAATCAAACTTCAAACTTCCAACTTCAAACGTCAATTATTTTTTTTATTGTTAAATTGTTTTATTAAGTTGTTATATTGTTTTAACAAGCAACCAGCAACGAGCATAACTCGTAACTAATTTTATTTAATTTTTAGTTGTTGATTTTTAATTGTAATTTTAAATTTTTAATTATTTTTAGATTTTAATATTTGGTTTTGAATTTTGAACTTTGAATTTTCATATTTTTTATATTTTTAATTATTTTCAAACTCTTGTGTCAATTCATAAGGAGATTAAAAGATTACCTAGCAAGGTGACTAACAACAAGCTAAAAATTAATAAAATTAAGGATTTGTTAATAGTTTTATAAGCTTTAGTCACTCTATTCACCCTGTGAGTTGATGGGTAAAACCTCAAACCTTTCAACTATCTTTTTTATCTTTCTTTTTATCTTTTCATCAATGATTACTCCAATTACTCCATACAGCCAATGACCATATAAAACTAAAAAGCCTAAAGGCGCAAAAAGAATTGCTGGCAAAGCCAAAAGATCTTCTTCGCCATCAATAATTAGCCAATTATAGGAACTATTTCTAATAGGGGCAGTTTCTTTTATAGTCTTTTTTATAATTACCCTTAATTGCTCTACGGTATTAAGATTTATTGTTCCGGCTCTGTTTTTTAAGAACAGAACCTTTTGTAACTTATACTTATAAGACTCTGTCGTTTTATAAGGTTGTCGTCTTGATTTAAAATCAATAATTTTAATATCCGGATCTATTTTGTTTTTTAAAAGAGAATCAACAATCACATCTCCTACCGCTATTATTTTAATAGGCTTATTTAACTTTATAAACTTTATAACTTGATGAACTGTTTTAAAAACTCTTCCCAATGGTCTTCTTAACTCTTCTTTCAAGTTTCTTGGTAATTTTAATTGTTGACTTTGATTTTTCAAAAAAAAACAAAAACTTCTTCCTTGTCTATCAATTTCTCCCATTCTAATTCTTTCTGAAGAAATAATATTTTTATCTTCAGCTAAAACTTCTTTAAATAAAATAATTCTTAATTTTTTTAAACCATTTTTTTCTCTTAATTCATTTAGTCTCAAACTATTCTCATAAGTATTTTTTGATACTAAAACTGCTTCAATTTTTCTTTCTTTATCAACTCCGCCAGTAAAATCATTAATCTTAATTATTTTTGCTCGTTGGTGAAAATTATTTTTAACTAAAAACTTTTCTACTTGATTTTTTCTTATTTGATAATCTTCAATTAACAATGATAAAAATTTATTTTTCACAAACTCATTACTAGTTATTCCTATCAAAATTTTTTTTCCTAAAAAAAAAGCGGTTTTTAAAAACTTTTTATGACCTAAATGAAAATGATCAAAAGTTCCTCCCAATGCTAAATTATTAAAAACATAAGATTTTTTTTGAAAAAATTTTTCTAAATCTTTAACTAAATATTGAGGGACTCTTTTTTGCCAATTCAACGAACGTTTAATTAATTTTCTAATACGCCAACCTTCATATAAATATCTTTTATAATATGGAAAACGCCTAACTAAATAACCAGCATTTTCCATAATTTTATTAGTCCATTCATTATTGCTAATTACTAAATCAAACTCACCTACGATTTTTTTAACATTATCTAACCATTTTTTATCATTAAAAAAATCCTCTAACTCAACTATTCTAATAATTTTTTCTTTTAAGTTTTCTTCTTCTATAACTTTATTTAAAATTATTCGTCTTTGTTCACTACTTAATGGATTATTTTCATCATAAATACTAGCACTACCAATTCCAATCACTAATTTATCAACTGCTTTTAATCCTTCTTTAATTAAATAAAGATGACCGTAATGAAAAGGTTGAAACCGACCAATTAAAAGTCCTATTATCATGGTTTTATTTTATCAATTTATTTTGTATAATAGGGACAAATATGAATTATTTACCAGAAATTAATCCAAAAAAAGAAACAGAAAAAATCATAAGTTTTTTTAAAAAAATTCAAAAACAAACTAGTTTAAAACGAGTTGTTTTAGGTCTTTCAGGAGGAATTGATTCTTATACTGTCTTTAAACTTTTAAAAAAATCTTATTCTTTAAAAAATATTTTTGTAGTTTACCTGCCTTTTGAAACTGGATTTTTTTCTTTTTATAATGAAGAAACAAAAATTATTATTTCCTTAATAAAAAAAGAAAACTTACCAGATGAAAACTTTTTTTTAATTTCTTTAAAAGAACCTGCCGAAAAAATTTTTGATCAAATGAAAACTTTAAATAAAAAAGGTTTAGATAAAATTTTCTGTGAAATTAAAGAGTGTTTTACTTGCCCTGATACTAGTTATGTTAATCGAGTCCGCGCTGGAAATGTCTTGGCTCGCTTAAGAATGATCTTTCTTTTTGATATTGCGAAAAAAATTAATGGTTTGGTTTGCGGCACTGAAAATAAATCAGAAAATCTTTTAGGTTATTATACCCGCTTTGGCGATGCTGCATCAGATATTGAACCAATTTCCCATCTTTATAAAACTCAAGTTTATCAATTAGCACAGTTTCTTAAAGTTCCTCAATTTATAATAGATAAACCTCCTTCAGCTAATTTATGGAAAAATCAAACTGACGAAAAGGAATTAGAATTTACTTATAAAGAAGCAGATCAAGTACTTTATCTTTATTTAGAAAAAAAACGATTAATTAGTTATATAAAAAAACTAGGTTTTAAAAACACAGAAAAAATTATTAACCGCTACAAAAACAATTTTTTCAAAAACCTAACGCCATATAAAATATAAAAAAATCAAAATTCAAAATCAAAAAAACATTTCACAATCCAAAAAGAATAAAACATAAAACATGAAACGTAGAACTTGAAACGTGAAACGTTAGACTTTAAAATTCTAACTTTAAACTTTATAAACTCTAAAACCAGATCAAAGATCAGTTTGGAACAAGCTTTCTAATTTTACAAATTTTATTTACCATGTATCGTGCTTTGCTCTGATACAAAGCTAATTTTATGAACTTTAAAAACTCTATAAACTTTACTCGAAACGAATAATTTGTAATCCCGCAATCCGCAACACGTAACCCGTAACGCGCAACACGTAACACCTAATTAATTATTAATTAATTTATATATATTTAATTTTTAATTATTGATTTTAAATTGTAATTTTAGATTTTCAATTTTTAATTATTAATTATTAATTATTCTTATTATTTTTCAGAGCCTTGTGTCAACCCATCTGATACCTTAGAAAATAGTGGGTGGCTAGGATAAGCAAAAAATTAATAAAATTTAAAGATTTTTTAATAATTTTGAATTCTAAGTTGTAATTTTAAATTGTATTTTTTCTCTAATTCAAGGAAGATGTAATTTTTAATTATATTTAGATTTTTATATGTAATTTTGATTTTTAATTTTTGATATTCGATATTTTTATAACACCATCTCCATCAAAACAAATAATAAATAAACCAAAAGAAGAATTTTTCCTTCATATGAAGAAATTTCTTTTTTTGATTTAGAAAAAATAAAGAATAACCCTAAACCAATAAGATAAGCTATTAACGTTCGTAAAGAATAACTTAATATATTAATTCTCGTTCCGTTTAATAAGGTTAAAATTCCAAAAAGCAAAGTATTAGCCGCTGCGCTTCCTAAATAATCACCTAAAGCTACCTCTTTTTTTCCCATTAACACTGATTTTAATGCTAAAGACAACTCAGGTAAATTACTTCCTATTGGTAAAAAAATTATTGAGATAACAAAAGAAGAAACTTTTAAAAAATTAGCAATATCTATTGTTGTTGAGACAATAAAACGACTAGTTAAAAAAGTCACTAAAACAGCAACAATTAAATAAATCCAGTCTTCAATCATTGGTTTATCTTTAATTTGCGAAACATCTTTTACCAAAGACATTAGCCCTTTTTTCTTTTCAATAAAATAAAAAAGAATTCCATAAATAATAATTAAAAACACTCCTTCGGTCCGAGTTAATAAATTATCAGCAATTAAAAAAATTGGCGCTCCTACTACCAACAAAGAAAAAATCATATCATTTTCCGAAAGTTGATGAAGCATTTTTACTCCTCTACCAAAAACTGCTAAAAGTGGAATAATAAAAACAAAAAACATTAATGAAGCACCAATTAAATTACCAATAAAAACATCTGGAGTTTTATTAATAACTGAATTAATACCTATTGATGTTTCAGGAATAGAAGTTAAAATTCCCAAAACAAAAAAAGAAAAAGCAAAAGATGATAAATTTAATCTTTTAGCAAATCTTTCAACAATTGAGATAATAATTCCTGAACTATACCAAAGGACTATAAACGACAAAGGATAGAAAACTGCTTTAATAATTGCCATAATTATATGGTAGCAAATTTTCTATCCTTGTGTAAATTTTTATTGATTATTTTCTTGGTTAAATCTTTCTCGTCTTTGAAATCTAGCAAATCTTCTGCTTCCGCCATTACCTCGACGAAAATTATTTTCTTTTGGAGGTCGAGCTTCAGAAACCACTAACTTTCTACCTTTAAAATCTTGACCATTAAAAATATCAATTGCTTTTTGAGCTTCTTCTTCTGTTGACATCTCAACAAAACCAAAACCTTTTGATCGACCAGTGTCATGATATCTAATAACAGTAGCTAAAACTACATTGCCAACTTGAGAAAAATGAGTTCTTAAATCCTCATCGCTAACTTCATATAAAAGATTACCAACGTAAAGCTTTTTTGTCATTTATCTCACCTCCTTTCCAATAAAAGCAAAATTAACCTGTCTTTTTATAAAGTTTGAAAAAATTGAAGTTAAATCAATCACAAAAAATTAATTTAAAAGCTTATGAGGCTATCAATAAGACGCATCAAAAAGCATAAAATAATAACAAAATAATATTATAACATATATTAAAACTAAATTGCAAGAAGAATTTTAATTTAAAAAATAAAAGAGATTAGAGAGTTTTAAAAGTAATAAAACTATTAACAAATCCTTAATTTTATTAATTTTTAGCTTGTTGTTAGCCACCTTGCTAGGTAATCTTTCAATCTCCTTATGGTTTGACACAAGAGTTTGAAAATAATTAAAAATATAAAAAATATCAAAATTCAAAAATAAAAACTTAAAACCACATATTAAATATTAAAAATAATTAAAAATAATTAAAATAATTAATAATTAAAAATTAAAAATTAATAAATTAGTTATGGGTTACTCGTTACTGGTTGTCTGTTAAAAAAATTAAAAATTGAAAATTAAATCCTCCGAATCGGAGTAAAAAATTACGAAAAATTAATAAATTAGTTACGCGTTATGGATTGCGCATTACTCGTTAAAAACAATTTAATAATTTATCAATTTATCAATAAAAAAAAATAATTGACGTTTGAAGATTAAAGGTTGAAATTTAATAATGAAGATTAAAACTTGATGTTTAATGTATCATTTTTTTTAAATTTTGGTTTGTGTTTTTGATTTTTGGATTTTGATATTTGATTTATTTTTTAAAGTTTCATGTTTTATGCTTAATTTATTTATCTGGTCACCTGGTAGCTTTTTACCAATTCCAACAGTTTTTTTGCTTGTTTATTTTCTTGAAAATGGCGTCGGACTGGCTCAATTAACTGATTAAGTAATTTGAACAATTTTTGCTTTACGTCCATTGGATGGATTAATTTTTTTTCAAAAGTTTCTTCTAACTCTTGATAGGTTTTAAAACTAATATCACCACCAAATTTTTCTGGTCTTTCAATTTTTACCTCATTTATCCCTAACCTATCAAAGCTTTCAAAAACAATATATTTATAATATTCAAGAATTGGATTATCTTTAACTATTCCCTCTGGACAATAAGCTTTCATAATTTTTCTTTCAATATCTTTGCTGGTATCAGTCATAAAAATTGCTGAGTCAGGAATTGATTTTGACATTTTTTGTTCAATAACTTTTTTAATCTTTAACTCTTTTTCATCTTGATATTCAATTTTAAATTTTATGTTTTTAGGTTTTTGTAATCCCATTAGCATATGATGTGAAATAACCACCGGTTTCCAAAATCCAAGCCCCGGCCCAATCTCTCGCGCCAACATATTAACCTTTCGCTGATCCATCCCTAACTGACAAATTTTTGCCCCTAAATAAAAAATATCAGCGCATTGCATACAAGAATAAATAATCATTGCCCCTGTTAACTTATCTAAAGATTCCTCTCTACCCATAATCTCCGCTGTCCGGATAAATCTTCTTAAAGCATTAGATCGACCAATTTTTAAAACTAACTGCCAATAATTTGGATCTTTTACTAAATCTGACGCCCAAACAAACTCAACTTTTGATAAGTCCATACCACTAGCTTTCCAAACCTCAATGAAGTATTTACCAACTGTTTGAATTTTTTCTAAATCTCCATTTAATTTATTATTAGCCATTGCATGCCAATCTGCTACCAACATCTTAAATCTTATTCCTGCTTTAGTGATTTTATTAACATTAATAGCTCGCAGTAGTCCTTGAGCAATATGAATTTGTCCAGAAGGTTCAAAACCATCATAAGCAATTAACTCCTCCCCACTTTCAAGAAGTTTTTTTAATTCCCTCTCTTCAATTATTTCTTCACCAACTTGTTTTATAAGCAATAATTTTTCATTAATCTCCATATTTTTATTATAACACTGTAAACTTGAAAAATATATCTTTTTAAAGTTATTATTAAATTATGAATCTAGATTATGAAAAATTATATAAACAATCAATTTCTAATATTGAAGCTTTTTGGGAAAATATTGCTCATGAATTAAGATGGTTTAAACCTTGGAAAAAAGTCTTAGACTGGAAATATCCATATGCGCGATGGTTTGTTGATGGAGAAACTAATATTGTTCACAACGCTCTTGATCGCCATTTAAAAACTTCAGTTAATATGTCAACTTTTGTACGACCGAGCAAAAGTGGTATAGGTAAAAAAGATAAACTAGCGTTAATTTGGGTAGGTCAGGACTTGACAGAAAAAACTTTTACCTATCAACAATTAAATGATCAAGTCTGTCGATTTGCTAATGGTTTAAAAACTTTAGGAGTAAAAAAAGGCGATCGAGTCACTATTTATCTACCACGCATTCCTGAACAATTTATTGCTATGCTTGCATGTGTCAAAATTGGCGCTATTCATTCGGTCGTTTACTCTGGTTTTTCTGCTGAAGCTTTAAAAAACCGGATTGATGATGCCCAAGCCAAAGTCATCATCACTACCAATAGTTATCCATATGGTGAAAAAACTATTGATTCATTAAAAAATGTACATGCTGCTTTAAAAGAAAATCAAACTGTTAAATATGTAATAATAGTTAATCGGATAAATCAAAAAAATTCAACCAACATCAGCTCTTATCAGAAGTCAAACAGATCATATAAATCTGATACATCCGATCTATCTGGTCTTCCGAATTCTCCTGACGATAGCCGAATTCCTCGAAAGTATTCAGAAATACTTTGGGATGATTTACTTTCAAAACAAGATACTTTATGTTCAACTGAAATAATGAATTCTACAGACCCTGCTTTTATTCTTTATACCTCAGGTACAACTGGTAAGCCAAAAGGAATTTTACATAGTCATGGTGGTTATATGGTTGGAGTTTACTATACTTTTAAAACTGTCTTTGATATTCAAGAAGATGATATTTTTTGGTCAACCGCCGATGCTGGCTGGATTACTGGCCATTCATATATTTTATACGGACCGCTTTTAAATGGAATTACTACCTTTATTTACGAAGGTCCTCCTCATTACCCAGATATTGAGATTTGGTGGAGATTAATCGAAAAATACAAAATAACTAAGTTTTATACTGCGCCAACTGCTATAAGAATGCTGATGCGCTATGGCGATGATAAACCAAAAAAATATGATTTATCAAGTTTAAAAATTTTAGGAAGTGTTGGCGAGCCGATTAATCCTGAAGCTTGGAAATGGTTTTATAAAAATATCGGTCGTGAAAAATTACCTATTATGGATACTTGGTGGCAGACTGAAACCGGTATGCATATCTTAACACCAATCCCAAGAGTTAGACTTAAACCTGGTAGTTGCTTTAAACCTTTTTTTGGTATTGAGGCAGATGTTGTCGATATTAAAGATAACAAATTAATTACTGAAAAATCACTTCCTCGTCAAGGTCATTTAGTCATTAAAACTCCTTGGCCGGCAATGATGCTTGATGTTTTTAATAATCCTACTCGCTATCAAGAAACTTATTTTAAAGAAAATCAATTTGCTAATAAAATTAGTGAAAAACAACAATATAAAAACTTTCTTTATTTTACAGGCGATATGGCGAAAATTGATGAAAATGGATATTTTTGGATTTTAGGCCGTGATGATGATGTAATTAAGGTCTCTGGTCATCGATTAGGTTCAGCAGAAATTGAATCAGCTTTGGTAGCTAATAAAAAAGTCGCTGAGGCAGCCGTTATCGGCAAACCTCATGAAGTTAAAGGTGAGTCAATTAAAGCGTTTGTGATTTTAAAGCATGAAATTAAACCATCAGAAGAGTTAAAAAAAGAACTGACATTACAAGTAAGAATGCAGATCGGACCAATTGCTACACCTGATGAAATAAAATTTGTTGAAAAACTACCTAAAACTAGAAGTGGTAAAATCATGCGCCGGGTTTTAAAAGCTCAAGAACTCGGATTACCTATTGGTGATGTATCAACATTAGAAGATTAACATTAAATAGTAACACAATAAATATTATTTTAAAATTGGTTTAATAATATTTAAATCTGGCATTCTAAAATTTCTTGCTTGATTTATTGCCCATTTCCAAAAAGCTAAACCTTGATTAAAACTAGTTGCAATTCGAGATAAATCTCTAATTCCTAATTGTGGTAAAACAAAACCAAGAATAGCGCCCAAAGTTAAACCACTAGCCACTACCCAATTATGCCCATTTTCCTTTACAGTTAAACCATACAAAGAATTCAGAATAGAATAGGCTAATAAAGGATCAATATCAGATCCAAATAGTTGATTGGCTAATTGAGATAAAGCTATACCTAACATACCAAATCCAAAAGAAACTAATTGACGAACAACCATTTCAGAGAAAGATAAATTACCTCCTGCTAGTTGAATAGCAAGGTTAGAATGATTAAAAGCAGCACCTATTATAGGAATCATTTCTGGTAAATATGTCATTTTAATATTATAAAATGACTTATAGTTTTTTTCAAGAGGAAAATAATATGTCTTTATAAAATTATTATTAAATTAATAAATTGTTTAAAAACCCATAGTCTTGCTTCTCTCATTGTCATCCTGAATTTATTTCAAGATCTTTTATATCAAGAACTGACCTTAAATTAACAACAGTTCTTATAAAAAATAATTTTAAAAATGCGAAACGAATTCAGTATAACAAAAGGTAAAAAGTGTCATTATCG
>FWWM01013729.1_pt1 | contig 12979 bp, 10 predicted proteins | sample 2228351 | NCBI WGS metagenome assembly FWWM01 (sample SAMEA103939774, study PRJEB20133) | metagenome | reverse complement strand
CGGCGCGCTTTTCCGCCGGGGGGAGCTCCGAGGCGTAGAGGCGCTCGAGCTCGGCCCGGCGGCGGGCGACGAGGCCGAGGAGGCGGTCGGTTGCCGCGCGGCGCCCCTCCCAGGCGGCGAGCGCCCCGGGCCGGCCCGCGGCCGCGGCCCAGCGCCGCAGGCCCTCCTCCTCGACCGCGGTGGCGAACCCCTCGTTGAAGGCCGTGTCGCCGGCGACGTAGAGCAGGCGGTGGGCGAGCTCGTGGAAGAGCAGGGCCGCGAGGCGCTCCTCGTCCAGGGAGGCCCACGTGCTCAGCACCGGGTCGTCGAACCAGCCGAGCGTGGAGTAGGCGAGAACACCGGCGACGAGGACGTCGTAGCCCCTGCGGCGCAGCCGCTCGGCCTCGGCCTGCGCCCCGCCCGGGGAAAAGTAGGCGCGGTAGGCGGCGCAGCCGATCAGGGGGTAGCACCAGGTCTTGGGGGCGAGCGAGAACTCCGGGGCGGCGAAGACGTTCCACAGGACATACGGCCGGTCGAGGGCGACGAAGTCGCGGTAGGCCGACCCCACCGGCAGGAGGAGCTCGCGTTGGGCGAAATCGCGCAGGGTCTCGAGGGCGGCGAGGCGGTCGCGGATCGCGGCGGGGGTTTCGGGGTCGTCCTTCACCGCGGCGATCGGCCGCCGCGCCAGGAGAAGGCCGGCCTGGCCGACGGCCGCCTGGCCGTAGAAGCGAAGCTCGCTGCAGGCCGAAAGAAAGGCCGTGATCAGAAACGGGGCCGCAAACCAGCCGGCGCGGCGAAACGGGCGCCTCATCGGGGTGCTCCCGGAAACGAACGCATGGTGCGAGCATAGACCGGGCGGGGGCCGCGGGCAAGGCGAAGCCGCCCTTTCCCGCTCGCGGTCTCAGACGAGGCTGTAGCAGAATTTCTCGAAGATGCGGCGGCTGAACTTTCCCCGCTCCACGTCCTCCTTGATGATCCTCAGGGTGTCGAGCGGGTCCTGGGCGCGCCGGTAGGGGCGCTCCTCGTTGGTCAGCGCCTCGTAGCAGTCGATGATGCCGATCAGCTGGCCGGCGAAGGAGACGCGGCGGGTCCCGCGCGGGTAGCCGCTTCCGTCCAGCTTCTCGTGGTGCTCGAGGGCCCCCAGGACGATCTCGCCGTCGAGGCGGGCGACCTGCCGGATGATCCGCTCGCCGATCGCGGGGTGGGCCTTCATCACCTCGAACTCCTCGGCCGTGAGCCGCCGCGGGGCCTGGAGGATCTCGGAGGGGATCTCGGTCTTGCCGACGTCGTGAAGGAGCGCGCTCAGCCCCAGGCGGCGGGTTTCGGGGAGGGAAAGGCGCGAGAAGAAGCAGAAGCTCAGGGTGAGGGCCATCACGTTCACGGAGTGGATGACGGTCGAATAATCCTTGTTCGAGATCGTGGCGAGCGTCCGCAGGATCCCGGGCTGGTGCGAATAGCCGGCGACGAGGATGCCCATCGTCTCGGGCAGGGCCTGGATCGTCCCGGCCCGCGGCTCGGCGAGGGTCTCCTCGATCAGGCGGCAGAGCGTCTCCTTCACCCCGGCCACGTCGCCCTCGCGGATGTCGCGGGCGATGTCCCGGTTGAAGCCGCGGTGGACCTCGAGGGCCGCCTCGTCGCGGTCGGTTTCCTCGATGAAGAGCTTCGGGTGCAGGCCCTCCTCGAGCCGCACCTCGGAGATCGTCATCCCGGCCGGCTTGTAGAGCTGGAAGACGCCGGGCGCGCTTTCAAAGAAGAGCGGCACGCGCCGGTAGTAGCGGACCTGCGAGGGACGGACGGGGATGTAGGCGCGGGTCTTCATGTCGGGGCTCCCGATTCGTCATCGGCTAAAGCGCCCCTTTCCTTGAGGCCGATTGCCGGTTGCGGCCGGGCCCCCTCCTGGGCTAAGAGAGGCCCGAAGGCCACGAACCCGCCCCCCGCGGGGCGGGCGAGAAGGGAGGATCCGATGGCGATCGAACGCGTGACGGAGATCGATGACCGGGTCGTTTTGCGGCATGCGCTGGTGAGCGTATCCGACAAGCGCGGCCTCGAGCGCTTCATCCCGGAGCTCATCCGCCTGTGCCCGGGGCTGAAGATCCTGTCGACCGGCGGGACCTACGGTCAGCTCGAGAAGATCCTCGGCCCGGGGGGGCGGGGGCGGCTTGTCCAGGTCGCGGACTACACCGGGCAGCCCGAGACCCGCGGCGGCCTCGTCAAGACGCTCGATTTCAAGATCTACCTCGGCCTCTTGACCGAGACCTACAACGCGGCCCACCGGGCGGACCTCGAGCGCACCGGCAGCGTCCCGATCGATCTCGCGGTCGTGAACCTCTACCCCTTTCGCGAGACGGTGGCGAAAGCCGGGGCGGACCTCGAGGACGCGCGCGGCAACATCGACATCGGCGGCCCGTGCATGATCCGTGCGGCGGCCAAGAATTTTCTCCGCGTCGCGGCCGTGGTGGACCCGGCCGACTACGAGGGGCTGCTCGCCGAGCTCGAGGCCCACGCCGGGGGGACGACGCTGTCGTTTCGTTTCCGCCTCGCGAAGAAGGCCTTCGCGCTCACCGCCGAGTACGACCGGGCGATCGCCGACCACTTGGCGGGGATCGATCCCGGCCGGGCGGCCGAGCCCTACCGTTTCGCCCCCGCCCGCTAGCCCTGCCGTCGGGGGGGGGGCCGCGAATTCCCGGAAGGAGGCGCCATGGCCGAGGACTTGAAACGGATGTACCGCACCGTCATGGACGACCGTTTCCCGCCGCGCATGGAGATCCATTTCGTGGACGGGAGCGGCCGGCAGACGCTCTTCTACGAAAAGGTGAGCTGGGTGATCGAGGGGGTCGAGAAGGGCCTCCGCTACGGCGAGAACCCCGGCCAGGAGGCGGCCCTCTACCGCCTCGTGAACGGCAACCTCGTGCTCGGCGGGGTGGAGACCGTGCAGCCCGGCCGCTACCTCGCCTCGCTGCCCGAGCTTCTCCAGTCGGGCAAGCACCCGGGCAAGATCAACATCACCGACGCCGACAACGCCTTGAACATCCTGCGCTACTTCACCGACCGGCCGACGGCCGTGATCGTCAAGCACAACAACCCCTGCGGGGTCGCCCGCGCCGCAACCCTCCTCGAGGCCTACCGCCGCGCCAATCTCGCCGACCGGGTCGCCGCCTTCGGCGGCTGCATCGCCCTCAACCGGGCGGTCGACCGCGCGACGGCCGAGGCGATCGCCCAGCAGTACGCCTAGGTGATCGTCGCCCCGGAGTTCGAGGAGGGGGTGATGGCGATCTTCGGCCGGAAGAAAAACCTCCGCGTGTTGCGCATCCGCGCCATGGAGCGCCTGCAGGAGTTCGAAAACAGCCGCTTCGTCGAGTTCAAGAGCCTGATCGACGGCGGCCAGGTGGTGCAGTGGTCCTTCGTCCCGGTGACGCGGCGGCCCGAGGACCTCAAGCCCGCCGCCTGCGAGCACCGCGGCAAGACCTACCGCATCCGGCGCGAGCCGACCCCCCAGGAGGTGGAAGACCTCCTCTTCGGCTGGCTCGTCGAGGCCGGGGTCACCTCAAACTCGGTGCTTTACGTCAAGGACCAGGTGACCGTGGGGATCGGAACCGGCGAGCAGGACCGCGTCGGCGTGGCCGAGATCGCGCGCGACAAGGCCTACCGCAAGCTCGCCGACCGCTACAGCTTCGAGGCCTGGGGGATCGCCTACCACGACCTCAAGGACCCCGAGCGCAAGGCCGAGATCGACGAGCGCGTGCGCCGCGAGAAGGGCGGCCTGATCGGGGCGGCCATGGTGAGCGACGCCTTCTTCCCCTTCCGCGACGGGGTGGAGGTCGGCATCCGCGAGGGCATCCGCTCCGTGATCCAGCCCGGCGGGTCGGAAAACGACTACCAGGTGATCGAGGCCTGCAACGAGGCCGACGTCGCCATGGTCTTCACCGGGCAGCGCGCCTTCAAGCACTGAGGGGTGCCGCGACCCCGCGACGCGAAACGCGCCCGCAAGGCCCGAGGTCTTGCGGGCGCGTTTTTCACTCCGGCCGAAGGAAGTTCAGGTCGACAGGTAGGCCACGACCTCGACCCCGCGCGTCGTCCTGTCCTCGTTGAAGACGCTCGCCCGCACGTAGGGCCCCATCACGGGGGCGCGCAGGATGTGCGCGAGATCGCGGCCGCCGATCCAGGGCAGCCCGCCGCCCGCGGTGAGATCGCTCGTTTCGCAGTGCTGCAGGCGGTGGGTGAGGGTTCCGGGGTCGAAGAAACTCTCGAAGTTGAAGAAATAGCTCGTCTCGCCGACCACCCCCACCCCGTAGACGAAGTCGTAGAGCGAAAAGCTCAGCTGCAGGGTGAAGCCGCGCAGGTTCGTGCTGTTCAGGGGGTCGGAGATCACGTAGGCGTTGATCGTGCGGTAGCCGTCCACGTTGATCATGTGGTAGCCGTAGCCGGTGTGGCCCTCGACCTGGCGCCGGGGGAAGAGGGCCGTCACCGCCGTGCAGGGCCGCTCGCAAAGACGCGGGAAAATCGGCTTCTTGGCGAGCTTGCGCATCAGGGCCTTGTTTTCCTTGGGGAGAAAGTAGGGCCAATCGGGTCGTGCCGGGTGGGTCGTCTTGACGAACTCGATCTTGGGGGGCTTCTTCGCCTGCGCCATGGGACACCTCCTTGGAGGTTGGGGGGAGGGGCAAACAAAAAAGGCGGGTACCGAGCGACTTGTAGCCTTGATCGTTCAGAAAATCAACCGCGGCGGGGAGAGGTGAGAAACGAAGCGGGGCCTTTGCGGCCCCGCTCGGTGAGAAAGGGAAGGGTTTGAATTCCGGCCTGCACTCAGCCGCTGACGATCCTTCTGCGGGCCAAGCAGGCAAGGCCGATCATGCCGGCGCCCAGAAGAACGAGGGTCCCCGGCTCGGGGACGGCGGCCGCGAAGTAGGAAACGTGGCTGAGCCCCCTCTCCGGCAGGCCGAGACCGTCGAGTTCCAGGACGAAATCCCCGTCGTCCATGACCGCCCAGTGGTCGGGGTTTTCCCAACCCGGCTCGCCCACGCCGTACTTCAGCACCGCGTACAGCCAGGACGAGGGCACGTCGTCGAGCGGATTGGAATCTTCATCCTTGGAGATAAAATCCACGGGGAAGCCCAACAGGCCGCCTAGCCATGCCCCCTCCTCGGCGGGATTGGTGGGCGTGACCCACTGGGGGTTGTAGTAGATGTAGCTGTCTACCGGGTTGTCGGGGACAAGCGTGTCCGCCGCCGCCGGCAGCGCCGTCCAGAGCAAGAAGCCCACAAGGAGTAACATCGTTTTTTTACCGTTCGGTTCCTTTCGCATTTTAAGTTAACGCGTCGAATTCGCCTCGGCCAAGCCGCGGCAGCAACTCATTATGCAAATAACGTGCAAAATCTCCCAAAAAAAGAAATGGCAAACATATCGGCAGTTTTCCTTGTTTTGACGCTTGGGGCGGCGGGCCGTCTTGGGAAAACGGGCGCCCAAGGTCGGGAAAGGCGGGCGCCTTTGTTGTGGGAAAAAGTTCCCACCGTGCACATGGTCCGGGGGGCGTCGCCCCCGGACGGCTCAGCGGCTCACGATGCGGGCCGTCTTTGCGAGGGCGGTTTCGATGTCTCCTGCCGTGACCTCGTAGTGGGTGACGGCGCGCAGGGTGCGGGGGCCGACGGCGAGCATGCGCACGCCCTCGCGGTGCAGGGCCTCGACGAGGGCGGCCGCCGTGAGGCCGGGCTTGACGACGTCGAAGTAAACGATGTTCGTCCGCACCGTCCCGGGGTCGAGGGCGATCCCCTCGATCGCGGCGAGCCCGTGGGCGAGCCGGGATGCGTTTTCGTGGTCGAGGGCGAGCCGCTCGACCATCTCCTCCAGGGCCACGATCCCCGCCGCGGCGAGCACCCCCGCCTGGCGCATGCCCCCGCCCAGGAGCTTTCGCGCGCGCCGGGCGCGGGCGATGAACCCGGCCTCCCCGCAGAGCAGCGAGCCCGCGGGGGCGGCGAGCCCCTTGCTCAGGCAAAAAGAGACCGAGTCCGCGGGGCGTGCGAGTTCCGCGGCCGGGACCCCGAGGGCGATTGCGGCGTTGAAGAGCCGGGCGCCGTCGACGTGCAGCCGGATGCCGTGCCGGCGGGTGAGCGCGGCCACGGCGGCGACGTAGGCCGGCGCGAGCGGGGCCCCGCCGCAGAGGTTGTGGGTGTTCTCGAGGCAGACGAGGGCCGTGCGCGGGAAGTGGATGTTCTCCGGCCCGATCGCCGCCTCGAGCTCAACCGGCTCGAGCCTGCCGTCGGGGAGGTTTTTCACCGTGCGCGGGTGGACGCCCGCGACCGCGGCCGAGCCGCCCTGCTCGAAGAAGAAGCTGTGCGCGCGGTCGCCCAGGATCATCTCCTCGCCCCGGCCGCAGTGGGCGAGGATGGCGACGAGGTTCGCCTGGGTGCCGCTCGTCACGAAGAGGGCGGCCTCCTTGCCGAGAAGGGCCGCCGCCTTCTCCTCCAGGCGGTTCACCGTGGGGTCCTCGCCGAAGACGTCGTCGCCCACCTCGGCCTCGGCCATGGCGCGGCGCATGGCGGGCGTGGGGCGGGTCATGGTGTCGGAGCGGAGCTCGATCGCGGCCATGGGGGAAGGTCCTCGCCGTTTGAGAAATGAGGCCCTTTTATCGCACGGCGGCGCGCCGCGGGGCAAGCCGCGGTGCGGGCCGCCTCCTTGACCCCGGCCGAAATTCGAGGGTATATGCAACGGCTGAACGGGTTTCAGGTTCTTGAGGCCGTAACCGGAAAAAAGGGAGGGGGGCATGGCGAAGCTCTTGTGGCAGCCCACGCCGGAGAGGGTGCGCGCAAGCAACATGTTCCGGTTCATGCAGTTCGTGAACGAGCGCCACGGGTGCGACTTCAAGGACTACCCCGCGCTCTACCGCTGGTCGGTCGAGCACATCCCCGAGTTCTGGGCGGCGATGTGGGATTTCGCCGGCATCCGGCATTCCGCCCCCTACCGCGAGGTGGTGGACGACGTGACGAAGATGCCCGGGGCGAGGTGGTTTGCCGGGGCGAAGCTGAACTTCGCCGAGAACCTGCTGCGCTGGCGCGACGACCAGACGGCGCTGGTCTTCCAGGGCGAGGGCCGGCCGCCGGTACGCCTGAGCTACGCCGAGCTCTACGACGCGGTCGCGCGCCTCGCCCGCAGCCTGCGCGATATGGGCATCCGGCCGGGAGACCGCGTCGTGGGCTTTCTCCCCAACATGCCCCAGGCGACGATCGCCATGCTCGCCGCCACGAGCCTCGGCGCGATCTGGTCCTCGTGTTCCCCCGATTTCGGGATCAAGGGGGTCCTCGACCGCTTCGGCCAGATCAAGCCGCGCGTCCTCTTCACCGCCGACGGCTACTTTTTCAAGGGCCGCCGCATCGACTCGCTCGAGCGCATGGCGGGGATCCTCAAGGAGCTGCGCACGATCGAGCGCGTCGTCGTCGTCCCCTACACCGAGGAGGCCCCCGACGCGGGGCGGCTCCCGCACGCGGTTCCCTGGGCGGATTTCCTCGCCCCGCAGGCGGGGCTCGAGATCGCCTTCGAGCAGCTGCCCTTCGAGCACCCCCTCTACATCATGTACTCCTCGGGGACGACCGGCTTGCCGAAGTGCATGGTCCAGAGCGCGGGCGGGATCCTCGTCCACCACCTGAAGGAGCTGATCCTCCACACCGACCTGACGCGCCGCGACACGATCTTCTACTTCACGACCTGCGGCTGGATGATGTGGAACTGGCTCATGAGCTCCCTTGCCGTGGGGGCGACGCTGGTCCTCTACGACGGGAACCCCTTCCACCCCCACCCGGGGGTCCTCTGGGAGATGGCCGAGCGCGAGCGGATCACGGTCTTCGGGACGAGTGCAGGCTACATCGGGGCGCTCATGAACTCCGGGATCAAGCCCGCCGCGCGCTACGACCTCTCCGCGCTGCGCGCCGTGCTCTCGACCGGCTCGCCGCTCTCCGCCGAGGGCTTCGAGTGGGTCTACGCGAACGTGAAGTCCGATCTCCAGCTCGCCTCGATCTCGGGCGGGACCGATCTCAACGGCTGCTTCGCCCTGGGAAACCCCATGGGGCCGGTCTACGCGGGCGAGCTCCAGTGCCGGGGTCTCGCCATGGACGTCCACGCCTTCGACCCCGAGGGCCGGCCGGTGATCGGCAAACAGGGCGAGCTCGTCTGCTGCAAGGCCTTCCCCTCGATGCCGATTTACTTCTGGGACGACCCGGAGAACAAGAAGTACCTCGCCGCCTACTTCTCGGTCTACCCCGGCGTCTGGCGCCACGGTGATTTCATCGAGATCAACGAGCGCGGCGGGGTCGTGATCTACGGCCGCTCGGATGCGACCCTCAACCCGGGTGGGGTGCGGATCGGCACGGCCGAGATCTACAGCATCCTCGCCCTGATGCCCGAGATCGTGGACAGTGTCGTGATCGGACAGAAGTGGAAGGGCGACGAGCGCGTGATCCTCTTCGTGCAGCTGCCGCCGGGGGAGAGCCTGACCGAGCCGCTCAAGCAGAAGATCCGCGACACGATCAAGACGCTTGCCTCGCCGCGGCACGTCCCGGCGAAAATCGTCGCCGTCCCGGGCGTCCCCTACACGCTCAACATGAAGAAGGTCGAGATCGCGGTGAAGAAGGCGATCGAGGGGCAGCCGATCCTCAACCGCGACGCGTTGAGCAACCCCGACGTGCTCGATTTCTATGCCCGGATCCCCGAGCTCCAGGAAGACTGAGCCCGCGGCCGCCCCCGCGACCGCCGCCCCCGGGCCCGCCGGGGGAGGCCTCGTGCGCCTCGAGGGCGAGATCGAGCAGGTCTCCTTCGTCAACGAGGAAAACGGCTTCGCCGTGGTCCGCGTGCGCCTGGCCGGCCGGCCCGAGCCGGTCACGGCCGTGGGCACGATCCCCGCCCCCGCGGTCGGCGAGGTGCTCGCGATGGAGGGCGCCTGGGCGCGGCACCCGCGCTACGGCGAGCAGTTCCGCGTCGAGCGCTGCCAAAGCCGCATCCCGGCCACGGTCGAGGGGGTCCGCCGCTACCTCGGCTCGGGCCTGATCCGCGGCGTGGGGCCCGCGCTCGCCTCCCGCATCGTCGCGCGCTTCGGCACGGAGACCCTCGCGGTGATCGAGCGGGAGCCCGGCCGGCTGACCGAGATCGAGGGGATCGGCAAGAAGCGCCTGGCGCAGATCCGGGAGGCCTGGCAGGCCCAGCGCCACCTGCGCGAGATCCTGATCTTCCTCCAGGGCCACGGGGTCGGGCCGGGCCAGGCGGCGCGGATCTTCAAGACCTACGGCCCGGCCGCGGCCGCCCTCGTGCGCGAGAACCCCTACCGGCTCGCCACCGAGGTCGCGGGCATCGGCTTTGCGACCGCGGACCGGATCGCCGAGCGCCTGGGCGTCCCGCGCGACTCGCCCCACCGCATCGAGGCGGGGCTCCTCTTCGCCCTGCGCGAGTTCTCCGAGGAGGGCCACCTCTTCGCCGCCCGCGAGGCGCTGCTTGCCCGCGCGGCCGCCCTGCTCGGGGTCGAGGAGCCCGCCCTGCAGGCCGCGCTCGATTCGCTCGCCGCCGCGGGCCGGCTCGTGCGCGAGGAGGCAGCGGGCACGGAGGCCGTCTACCTCCCGTTTCTCCACCGCGCCGAGACCGCGATCGCCCGCGCGCTTGCGCTTCTCGCCTCCGTGCCCCGCGGCCGGCTCCCCGCCGCGCCCGAGGCCCTCGTCTCCTTCGCCGAGCGCGAGCTCGGGGTCCGCTTTTCCGCCGAGCAGGCCGCGGCCGTCTCCGGCGCGCTGCGGCACAAGGTGCTCGTGATCACCGGCGGCCCCGGGACCGGCAAGACGACGATCGTGCGCGCGATCGTGCGCGGCTTCGAGCGGCTCAAGGCGCGCGTGCTTCTCGCCGCCCCCACCGGCCGCGCCGCACGGCGCCTCGCCGAGGCGACCGGCCGCGAGGCGGCGACCCTCCACCGCCTGCTCGAGTACCAGGCCGACCGGGGCGGCTTCCAGCGCGGACGGGGGCGGCCGCTTTCCTGCGACCTGCTCGTCGTGGACGAGAGCTCGATGATCGACGCCCCCCTCATGGCCGCGCTGCTCGATGCCCTTCCGGCCGCGGCCGCCCTCATCCTCGTCGGCGACGCCGACCAGCTCCCCTCGGTCGGGCCGGGGAACGTGCTCGCCGACATCATCGACTCCGGCCGCTTGCCCGTCGTGCGCCTGGAGCGGATTTTCCGCCAGGCGGAAAAAAGCCGCATCGTCGTGAACGCGCACCGCATCCGCCGGGGCGAGATGCCCTTCCTCGGGGCCGAGGAGGGCGAGGCCTCCGACTTCTTCTTCATCGAGCAGGAGGACCCCGAGCGCGCGGCGGACACGATCCTCGAGCTCGTCCGCCACCGCATCCCGCGCCGCTTCGGCCTCGACCCCGTGGAGCAGATCCAGGTGCTCGCCCCCATGCACAAGGGGGAGGCCGGGGTCGCGCGCTTGAACGCGCGGCTCCAGGAGGCGCTGAACCCCGGCGAGGGCGGGATCGCCCGCGGGGAGCGGCTCTTCCGCGTCGGCGACAAGGTGATGCAGGTGCGAAACGACTACGACAAGGAGGTCTTCAACGGCGACATCGGCCGCATCGTCGCGGTCTCGCCCGAGGCGCGCGAGATTCTCGTCCGCTTCGAGGGCCGCGAGGTGGCCTACGACTTCGCCGAGCTGGACGAGCTCGCCCACGCCTTCGCCGTCTCGGTGCACAAGGCCCAGGGCTCCGAGTACCCGGCGGTGGTCATCCCGCTCTTAACCCAGCACTACGTGCTCCTCCAGCGCAACCTCATCTACACCGCCCTCACCCGCGCGCGGCGGCTTGCGGTGCTGGTCGGCTCGAAGAAGGCGCTCGCGATCGGCCTGAAGAGCCGCGGCACCGAGCGCCGCATGACGCTCCTGCGCGAGCGCCTCGAGCGCCTGCTGCCTGGGAAGTAAATTTCCCAAAAAAGGAAAATCAATTCCGATTTCCCTTTCCGGCCGCCCCCCGCACTCCCGGCCTTTTATCGCAATCCATTGTTTTTTCTTGAGAAAAAAGCTTATCCGGGGGTTTTCAAAATTTTGCACGCTTTTTGCTAGTAAGCTTTTTCAAAAAGACCCTGCCGGGGGCGGACACCGCACAAGAAGCGCGCGGGGAGCCGGTCGGCGGCGGGGCCGGGGAAAAAGGAGGGATCGTTCGGCAACGGGGACGCCGGCCCGAAGGAGCGGCGGAAAGCGGCCGCGGCCGGCTGTCCGGGGTGAGGGGGGTGCCGTAGAACGCGGGCAACCTCGAGCTTCGGGAGGTCCCTCATGTTTCTCGAGTACTTCCGCATCGCGGGCCTGGGGCAGTCGCTGGCGCTTGTGGATCTCGTCTCGCGGATCCTCTTCATCGTCTTCTTCGCCCTGATTCTCGCGATCGCGGGCTGGAAGATCCGCCGGTCGCTCGCGGCGGGGCTGGTCTTGATCTACGGCTTCTGGCTGGTCCTCTACAACGCGGGGCTGCTGCGCTGAAGCGCCGCGGCCGACCCCGCGCCAAGGAGCGCCGCAGAAGAGAGAGAGGGGGGAAAGTCGTCTCGATGAGCACCGTTTCGTTCCAGCGCACCCCGGCGGCCGGGGCGGAAGTCTCCCGGCTTTCTTTTTTTCCCAAGGCCCCCCTCCGGCCCGAGGAGCTGCGCATCCCGATCGGGATGGTCGAGGACCTCATGCTGCGGCGGCTCTACGCCAAGGGCGAGGCGACGCTCAAGGGCCTCTCGCAGGAGCTCAAGCTGAGTTTCCCGCTGCTCCACGCCCTCTTCCAGAAGATGCGCCAGAAGCAGTACTTCGAGGTGAGCGGCATGGAGGGAAACGACTACCGCTTCGCCCTCTCGGGCGTGGGCCGCGAGCAGGCGGCCCAGCGCTTCCTCACCTGCCGCTACATCGGCCCGACCCCGGTTTCGCTCCACGCCTACAACGCGGCCGTGCGCAGCCAGAACATCCGGCCGCTGATCGACCGCGCGGCCCTCCAGGCGGCGCTCGCCGACCTCGTCGTGACCGAGCGCTTCCTGGACGAGCTCGGCCCGGCGCTCGTCTCGCAGAAGTCGATCTTCCTCTACGGCCCCACGGGCAACGGGAAGACGAGCGTCGTGAGCCGGCTTTCCCGCATCTACCGCGACACGATCGTCATCCCCTACGCCGTGGAGGTGGACGGGCAGATCATCGTCCTCTTCGACCCCGGGGTCCACGAGCGGGCCGAGAACCCGCCGCCGGATCTCGACCCGCGCTGGGTCGTCTGCCGCCGGCCCTGCATCCTGGTCGGCGGCGAGCTCGAGCCCCGCATGCTCGAGCTGCAGCACGAGGAGAGCACCCAGGTCTACGCCGCACCCGTCCAGATGCGCGCGAACAACGGCATCCTCGTGATCGACGACTTCGGCCGCCAGATCGTCTCCCCGGTCTTTCTGCTCAACCGCTGGATCGTGCCCCTCGACCGGCACACGGATTACCTGAGCCTGCGTTACGGGCTCAAGTTCCAGGTGCCCTTCGAGGTGACCGTGGTCTTCGCGACCAACCTCGAGCCCGCCGACCTCGCCGACGAGGCCTTTTTGCGCCGCATCCCGAACAAGATCCTCGTGGACGGGGTCGACGAGGAGGTCTTCGAGCGCATCTACGCGCGCGAGATCGAGCGCCGGCGGCTCGAGGCCGAGGGCGCGGCCGGGACCTACCTGCGTGAGCTCTGCCGCCGCCGCGGGGGCGAGCTCCGGGCCTGCCAGCCCGCCGACATCCTGGACATCGTGGTCGCGGCAAGCGAGTTCGCGGGCCTCCCGCCCCGGGTCACCTGCGAGGCGGTCGGCCGCGCGGCCGAGATCTACTTCACCCGGCCCCACCGCGGGGAGGCGGCGGGCAAACCGGGCTGAGAGGAGGCGGGGGGGCGCCATGCTCTTCGTGTACGGCGGGCTCCTGGGGGCGTTCTTCCTGGGCGTGGTGATGCCCCGGATCCGGCAGGCGGCCGTGATCGCCGCGCCGGAGGCGAGGGGCGAGGCGCCGCGGGCGGGCGGGCC
>FWWM01013393.1_pt1 | contig 12979 bp, 12 predicted proteins | sample 2228351 | NCBI WGS metagenome assembly FWWM01 (sample SAMEA103939774, study PRJEB20133) | metagenome | reverse complement strand
CGAGCGGGGCGGTGTCCGTGCCGCTCTCCATGGCGCTGGTCAGAGCCCGGTCGAGCGCGCCGCCGCCCGGCAGGACGAGTTCCTGGATCGTCGCGGGCTGCTGGGTTCCCTGCGTCAGCCGGGTGAAGGCCGCGTTGGAGCGCAGGATCGCGCCGGCCTTGTCGACGGTCGCGATCGCCATCGGCGTCGAATGGAAGAAGCGCGCGAAGCGCACCTCGGCGTCGCTGCCGCGATCGACCCCCGCCTCGCCCGCCGTGCGGTTCAGGACAAGTGTGCGCGAGGGGCCGGCGCGGCCGTCGCTGCCGAAGGCGACCTGATGGTGCAGCCGCACCGGCAGGGGCTGGCCGTTGCGGCGCTTGAGGTCGACGTCGAGCACCTCGATGCGGACATCGCCGGGCTGGCCGCGAATGGCCTGTACGAGGGCGGCTGCATTCGGCGTCGCGATGTCGTGGAGGTTGAGGCCGCCGGAGCCGAAGCGGGCGAGGTCGAAATCGAGCCAGCCCGAGAGCGTCGCGTTGAGATAGGACACCTCGCCATCGGCGTCGATCGAGAGGAAGCCGGCCGGCGCATGGTCGAGATAGTCGATCGCGTGCTGGAGTTCCTGGAAGGCGTTTTCCTGGCGCTCGCGCTCGGGAGTGACGTCCGCGACGCTCCAGAGCAGGGCCGGGCGGCCGTCGCGCTTCAGCCCCGATACGCGCACGCGGTACCAGCCGACGCCGCCGCGCCCGCTCAGCGCCGGATGCGGGCGTCTCCTCGACCGTGGAGGCTTCACGCGGCAGGCCGGAGGGTCGTGCGTCCTGGAGCTCCGGGAACTGGCGCTCCTCCGCGACGGCCTGAGTCCGGAGCGGATGGTCCGGGGTCGCCGTCTCACGCGGCACGGCTGCGTCACGAGAGTCTGTGCTGCGGCCGCCGTCCCTGTCGGGCCTTCCGGAGGCAGGCTGAGCAGTCTCGGGCGCCGGCGCTTCCGCCGGGACACGTCCGGAAGGCGGCTCTCCGGGGATGGACGAAGGCTGCGGGATGCGGATGGTCTCCGCAGGCTCAAGGTCCGCCCCGGCGAGGGATGCTTCGGGTCGGCCGGCGGCTTCCCGCGAGGCCGTCCGCGGCCCGTCCAGAGCCTCTCCGGGCCGCTCCTCCCCGGCCCTGGCGCGCGGGCGGAAGACGGGAGGCTCGGCGGCCACCGCAACGGCCTGCCGGGTCGCGGGCGGGACCGGGTGCTCCAGAGAGGCATCGGCCCGCACTTCGACTTCGGAGGGCGCCCCGGCAGTCTGCCCGGCGTTCCGCAGCTGGGCTGCGACGGCCTGGGCGCCGGGCTTCGGTTGAGCAATCGTGGCGCGAGCATCTGCAGGACCTTGCGGCGTCTCCGGGGGAGGCTCTTCCATCCCGGAGGCCAGGCTCGACGGCCCTTCCGAAGGAGCTGCTGAAGGCACGGGCTCGCGTCCGGGTGCGGAAGCCTCTCCGGCGAGCGATTCTGCGTCACCCTGCGGCCGGGGCACGTCCGGCCCGGTCCGGGAGTTCAGTATTGGCGGCTGCTCCGCAGTGCCGGCAGGCGCCGGGTGAGCCTCGCGGGCGGAGAATGCCGGGCCGGCAGCGTCCCGGGTGACGGACTCCGCTCCGTGCGGAGAAGAGGCCGCCGGCTCTTCCACAACTGTCGGGACCGGCTCCTGAGCACCGGGGGACGGTGTCACACCCGTGGGGAGCAGGACAGGGACTGCCGCCTGCGCAAGGACATCCGCCGGGGGCAGGGCCGGTGGAGCGTCTTCGTCGGAAGCGGGCGGGGGCGCGGCCGGGGCGTCCGCGGGCTGCAGGGCGGAAATAGCTTCGCCCTCCTGACGTCCACCGCTCAAGACGGCGGAGGCGAGCGCCGCCGGGAAGGCGTCGGCGGGAGCCTGCTGCGGGCCTCCGGAGGCGGAAGCCGCCTGAGGCGCTCCCGCCACGGACACCAGGAACGAGGCGGCGCTGGAAGGCGCGGTCATGGCTGGTGCCCCCACCGGCTCATCACCGACGCCACATAGCTGCGGGTCTCCGGGAACGGCGGGATGCCGCCGTAGCGGCGCACCGCCCCCGGTCCGGCGTTGTAGGCCGCAAGCGCCAGTTCCACACTGCCCATCCTGTCGAGAAGGCCGCGCAGATAGCGCGCCCCTCCGAAGATGTTCTGGCGCGGGTCATACGGGTCGGTCACGCCCAGCGAAGCCGCCGTGGCGGGCATCAGCTGCATCAGGCCCATCGCGCCGGCGGAGCTGCGGGCTGAAGGATTGCCTCCGGACTCCTGCGCGATGACCGCTCTCAACAGGGCCGGGTCAAGACCGTACTCCGCGGCGGCCTCCTGGATGATGGGCTCCCACTGCGAGACACCGCCCGCCTGCTGACGGCGGACGGCCTGCTCCAGACGGGCCGCGAACGGCGCCTGCCAGAGCCGGGCCGGGTCCGGGGCGTGCCCCGCCGCCCGACCGGCAAGCTCGTCGATGCGGTCCTCGATCTCCGCGATCCTGTTCTGGACGTTGATAAGGCTCTCGATCCTCATTGCGTCCGTTCCGGTGCTGTCCTCCGAGGATAACAATCGTCGCCGCGCGGCCCGCACTTGAGTCCTGAGAGGTCCGGAAGGAAAAGGATTTCCCGGGAGCCAAGGGTAAATACAGAACAGGGACCGCGGTTGCCCCCTGTCCGCCGGCCCGAGAGCGCGGCGGCAGCGAGACGGTCCCAGCACACGGAGGTGCCGCAAATGGTCAGAGTCTACGTCACCAGCACGGGCGACGGCGGAGCCGCAGCCGCGGAGAGGATGGCCGAGCGGCTGTCCGCCATGGGGTTCAACCCCTTCGTGCCCCGCCACTACCATCGCAGGACCCCGGACGCCCGCCATCTGCCGGAGCGGCTTCCCGGCCGCAGCGACCTGGACTGGCTGTCCGCGTGCCACGCCCTTCTGCTGATGCCGGGATGGGAGGAGTGCGAGGACTCGCGCCGGGAGCTGGCGCACGCCCGCGAACTGGGCATCCCCGCGTTCACCACGACGGAGGAGCTCTCCCGCAGGTTCGCTCCGGAGATGGAGCCCGCGATGGAGATGCCCGACATCCTGCTGGAGCCGCAGCTCATCTGCGACTGAGACGGAGAAGGGAAGGAAGGCGCCGGGATGATCTTCCCGAAGAACAAGATGCGGATCATCGAGGTGCACGACGGCAAGCGCCCGGAGCGGGGCTGGCTGGAGCTGAACACCGCATCCGTGGACCTCGAGGGCGTCTCGAAGGTCTACATCAACCTGGACGAACTGGAATCGCTCCGGGAGGAGATGGCCCGCTCCGAAGACGCCGCCCGCCGCGCGCGCGAGCTGCTGGGAGGCTGAAGGGCGGGCATCGGCGAGGCCGGCGCGCAGGCGCTTCGTCCGGCGGCAGACGTCACACGGGAGAGACCGTCACCGCCCGCGGCTCGAAGTACTCGTAGAGCCGCAGGGAGATGAGGGCCACCGCGTGTTCGGCCGTCCGGCGGTCCCGGAAACCGGCGCAGAGGATGGCCGCAGCGTAGGCTTTGCCAGACTCGGTGATGACCAGTCCGCAGTCGTGGGTCACATCCTCCAGGCCGCCCGGCTTGCTGGCCACCACGGCTCCGGACGGTAGCAGGGCGGGCAGCTTCTCCCGATGCTGCTGGCGGCGCATGATGGAGAGGCATTCCTCGCAGGAGGCCGGCGACAGCGGCGGCAGGTCTCCGGCGTGCAGCCTGCAGAGCAGCTCCGCCACGTCGCCCGCGGCGATGAGGTTGTCCCTGCCCTGCGCCCGCGCCTCCATATCGAACAGCCGCCGCTGCAGCCTGATGCGCCGGAAGCCATTCGACTCCAGGAACCCCTCGATGAACGGCACCCCCAGGCGGTCGATGAGCATGTTCGTGGCGGTGTTGTCGCTGACCACGATCATCAGGCGGGCAAGGTCCTCGAGAGTCAGCGGAAGTCCGGGATGCAGTTCGAGCAGCACTCCGGACCCGCCCACCACATCCTCCGCCCGCAGCTCCCGCACCTCGTCCAGCGAGACCAGACCCGTGTCGCGCGCGGCGTAAAGGGCCGCCAGGAGAGGGACCTTGATGACGCTGGCGGCGGGGAACAGCTCGTCCGCATCCAACTCCACCCGCTCGCCGGAGTCGCAGCTGACGGCCGCCACCGCCCATCGGCCGCCGGCCAGTCTGGCCTCCCTCTGGATGGCGGTCAGCAGGAGCTGCGTCTCCGTCCGCCCGTCCCCGCCCGCGACGGCGGCAGCGCGTTCATCGCTCATTGGTGGCCCTCCCCAGGCTCTGCTCGGCGAACTGGCGCCAGTCGCTGTCGGGCCAGGCCTGCAGGAACCGCTTGAACGTCTGCGCGGCGAGGTCCGGCCTGCGAAGGCGCGTGAGCTGGATCTCCCCGATGCGAAGCGCCGCGACCTCGGCCTCCGCGGTGCGCCTCCCCGAGCGGACCAGCAGCTCCAGCTCGCTGAGCGCCTCCTCGTACTCCCCCATCTCCTCCAGCACGCACCCCATCCGGAACTGCAGGCGGCTCTCCAGAGGAGTCTCGGGCCATACGGAGCGCAGCTCCCGCAGCCTCTCGACGGCCAGGTCGCGGCGGTTCTCCTTCAGATACAGCTCCAGCGCCTTCTCGTAGTAGGGCAGAGACTGCTCCGGGTCGTCGAGGAGCATCCAGGTGCGCCCGAGCTCTGCGTAGGCGAAGGGATCCTCGGGGTCCACGGTCAGCAGTTCCTCGAAGTCCCGCGCCACTTCCAGAAGAGTCCCGCGGCGGAGCCTGTCCTGCGCGTCGGAGAGGAGGTACTCCTTCTGCGCCTCGAGCCCGAGCTGGCTCAGCTGGGCGAAGCCCATCCCGAAGATGAAGCCGCCCAGGTGAGCCCAGTAGCCCACCTGCGACAGGTCGAGATGCAGCCATCCGATGGTCAGCGAGGGAGCGTACAGGCCCACGATGCCCAGAACCACCTGCGTGACGAGCCAGCCCAGAAGCACGATGGAGGCCGGAAGCCGGACCGGACCGATCTCGAACCGGTCCATGTAGAACCGGATGGCGTAGACGCCCATGACGCCCGCGATGGCTCCGGACGCGCCCAGCGCGTGCTGCATCCGCGCCTCCGGCGGCATGAACGCGAAGACGATGGACAGGTGCATCACGCTGGCGGCAAACCCGCTGCCGATGTAGAAAAGGAAGAACTCGACGCTTCCCAGCGCCTTCTCGACCCTGCGCCCGAACAGGTACAGGAAGAACAGGTTCAGAGCGAGGTGCGGGACGGAGGCGTGCAGGAAGGTGGACGTGAACATCTGCATGAGTCCGGCGCGGCCGGGCACCAGCGCCCAGTCCCGGTAGATCTCCTCCCGGATGGTGCCGATGAGCGCCAGATACAGCAGAAGGTTGAACCCGATGAGCGAATAGGTCGCCACCGGGAAGTCTCTGTCACCGAGTATCCTGCGCATCGCCTTTCAGGCGGTCTCTTCCTTCCCCCTGGCCCGTGCGGCCTTCATCGCACGGGCGCTGATATTCCATTATAACAGGCCGGGGCCTCCCGGCGGAAGCGCATTCCGCAAGACCCGGCACGGACAGGCGTCAGCGCCAGGGCTCGCTGTCGAAGCGCCGGATGCAGACTTCGTCGGAGACCGCCGCGCCCTCCTGCAGGGCGCAGAAGACGATGGCGTCCGCCACCTCCTCCGGAGTCATCCAGAGCGAAGGGTCGTCGTTGCGCGACTCCCTGAGCTCCGCCGACAGGTCGGTCAGCACGCCCCCGGGAGACACCAGGTGCACCCGGATGCCCAGCGGCTGCCCCTCGATGGCCATGACCTTGGTCAGGCCGGCCAGACCATGCTTGGACGCGCAGTAAGCTCCCTGCTCCGGGTAACCCCGGCGGCCTGCCAGCGAGCCCACGTTGATGATGCGGCCCGGACGCTGCTTCATCCGGCGCATCGCCTCGCGCGCCACGATGAACGCCCCGGTCAGATTGACGTCCAGCACCGCGCGCCACTCCTCCAGCGACGTCTCCGCAAGAGGCCTGAGCAGCAGGGAGCCGGCGTTGTTCACCACGATGTCCACCGGGCCCAGCGCCTGTTCGACGGCGTCGAACGCCGCCGCCACCTGCTCCTCCGAGCGCACGTCGCACACCACGGGGAGCGCCCGTCCCCCGCCGGCGAGGATGGCCTGGGCGACCGCCTCGACATCCTCCCGCGTGCGGGCGAGCACCCCCACCGCGGCGTTTCGCGCCGCGAGGGCGGTCGCCGCGGCCCGGCCGATGCCGCGGCCGCCTCCCGTGACCAGCGCAACCTTACCCGTCAGACTCACAGCGTGCCTCCCTGTCCGATGCCGCCGCTTCTCAGCCGGTAGAGCGTCTCTCCGGCCTTCGGCACATACAGGATGCCCTCATCCTCCCGTCCCTGATACTCCTCCACCCGGACGCCCGAGGGGTCCATATAGCCCAGGTTCACCCTCCGGCAGCGCTCCTCCGGGATGCCGGTGGCGAGGATGACTTCTATCCGGGGGGTCTCGACGCCGTCCTCGAAGCGCCCGACCCCCTTCACGTGGGTGGAGTGCGCCAGCACGCCCCAGGGGTAGTAGCGGAACCTGTCCCACTGGCGCACGAAATAGTCGCGGACGTGGTAGCCCACCTCGTCCAGGATGCGCCCGTGGGTGTAGGACACCTCCGTGATGTGCGGGGCGTAGATGATGAGCCGTCCCCCGTCCGCCACCACCGGCTCCAGCTTGTACATGCACTTCCCGCCCACCCACAGGTCGTCGTACATCGGCGGAGCGCAGGAGAGCACCGTGTGGAACGGCCGCTCCACGTACCGGACATGCAGCCTGGCGGAGAGGTCGGCCGCCCTGGACCACGCCTCCTCCACCGGCCCGCAGAAGAGCCCCGCCAGCCCTTCCCCGCTCACCACCATCGCAAGGCAGGTGCGGGGGGTGGGGACGAGGCGCGCCGCCGCCTCGATGACGTCGCGGACGGGGGTGTGCTTGACCCCGATGATGCACGGATTGGTGATGAGCGCTCCCAGCCAGTGGAAAAAATCCAGGATCTCCCGTCCGGCCAGTCCGGGGAACAGATACTTGCTCCCGCCCGAGAACCCGACCACCTCGTGCGGGAAGACCGGCCCGATGATGAGCAGATGGTCGTAGTCCAGGACCATCCGGTTCACCGGCACCTTCACGCGCAGGCGGAGCAGTCCGGAAGAAAGGCGGCCGGTCTCGTCCTCGGAGAGCTCGCCCACCACGGCAAGCTGGTCCGGGTCGTTCCAGCAGTGGTTGAAGAAGCGCGTCTTCGGGAAGTCGCGCTCGTGCTCCGCCGGGGTGATGCCGACGCGCCGGTATATCTGCTCCATCGGCAGCGGATGGTGCGTCCCCAGCGCCACCACCACATCCAGCGCCTCGACTCGGGGAGCCAGCAGACGGTAGACCGTCCGGAACAGCAGGTCCACAGGGGCCGTGCGGGTGTGGTCGGGGATGACGGCCAGCACCCGCCGCCCGTCCACCGGCGTCCGCTCCAGGCCCTCCGCGCAGATGCGCTCCACATCCGCAGCCGTGAGCAGCCGGTCCACGCTCCCCTCGCCCGCCACGCCGAGCTCCACGGTTCGGGCCATCAGACCCCCGAGAAGGCCGAGAAGCCGCCGTCCACGGGCACCACGATGCCCGTGACGAACCGGGAGGCATCCGACGCGAGCCAGACAGCCGCGCCGATGAGCTCGTCCGCCTCCCCGAACCGTCCCATCGGAGTGTGCTCCACGATCGTCCGTCCGCGCGCCGTGAGCTCCCCCGTCTTCTCATCCAGAAGGAGGAAGCGGTTCTGCTCGGTCAGGAAGAACCCCGGAGCGATGGCGTTCACCCGCACGCCGGAGTAGCCGTTCTTCGCCAGATGCACCGCCAGCCACTGCGTGAAGCTGTTCACCGCGGCCTTCGCCGCGGAGTATCCGATGACGCGGGTGAGCGGGCGGATGGAGGACATCGACGAGATGTTGATGATGCTGCCGCGCCCGGCCCTGGCCATCTCCCGCCCGAAAACCTGGCACGGAAGGATGGCCCCCCCGAAGAAGTTCAGGTCCATCACCTGCCTGAGCGCCTCCGGGCTGAGGCTGAAGAAGCCGTCCGGCTCCATGACCGTGGCATCAGGCCGGTTGCCGCCCACCGCGTTGACCAGGACGTCCACCTGACCGAAGTCCTCCATCACCCGGGCGGCCAGATCCCGGACCGCCTCCGGGTCGGTGGTGTCGGCGCTGTATCCGCGCGCCTCGATGCCCCTGGCGCGCAGAGCCTCGGCCTCCGCCAGGTTCTTCTCCAGCGAACGGCTGGCCACGGCGACGCGCGCCCCGGCCTCTCCCAGCCCGCGCGCGATGGCCGACCCCAGCACTCCCGCGCCGCCCAGCACGACGGCCGTCCGGGACTTCAACGAGAATAGCTCCACTGAGTCTGCATCTCCCCTGCCGGGACCGTCCGGGCCCCGGTCCGAAGCATCCTTCCTCCGCAGCAGCCCCGATTCCTGCCGCAGGAGGGAGGGCCGGCGCCTGTCGAACCAGTCGCCGGGGAGAACCCCGCAGGAGGCATCGGGATGGGGCCCATGACCAGAAGAGAGTTCATCGCCGCGGCCGCTGCGGCCGCGGGAGCCGCAGCGCTGCACCGGAGCGCCGGGGCCGCCGGCGAATACAGGATCGCCCAGGTCGAGACCTTCCCGCTCAGCTATCCAACCGTGGGACGCTTCAAGTTCTTCGAGGACGCGCGGGGCCGTCCCACGGGTCGGCAGACCGTGCTGGTGCGCATCACGACGGAGGACGGCGCATCCGGATGGGGCCAGTCCGTTCCCATCCCCCGTTGGAGCTACGAGACCCTGGAAACGGTGCAGACCACCATCGAGAAGCACCTTGCGCCGGTGCTGGTGGGGAGGGACCCGTTCGACATCGAGGGCATCCACGCGGAGATGAACCGCGCCATCGCCCCTTCCTTCTCCACCGGACAGCCCATCTGCAAGGCGGGGATAGACCTGGCGCTCTTCGACCTGACGGGCCGCATCCTGGGGCAGTCCGCGGCACGGCGGTGGAAGCGGGAGGGCATCGGGAGAATCACGCTGAGCTGGACGCTGAACCCCCTGAGCATCCGGGATGTGGAAGGGCTCATCGAGCAGGGCCGCGAGAAGGGCTACCGCAACTTCAACATCAAGGTGGCCCCCGACCTGGCGTTCGACCTGGAACTTGCGCGCGAAGTGAAGCGGCTGGCTCCGGAAGGGTTCCTGTGGGCGGACGCCAACGGCGGGTACGACGAGGAGACGGCCCTCGAGGCCGCTCCGAAGCTGGCGGAGACCGGCGTGGCCGTGCTGGAGCAGCCCCTCCCGGCGAACCGCATCACCGGGTATCAGAAGCTGGTCCGCCAAAAGGCGCTTCCCATCATCATGGACGAAGGGGTGGTGTCGTCGGCGGACCTCGAGGAGTTCATCCGGCTGAAGGCGCTGGACGGGGTGGCCATGAAGCCCGCCCGCTGCGCCGGGCTCACGGACGCCCGGCGGCAGGTGGAGCTGCTGGAAGAGAACGGCCTGATGTTCCTGGGAAGCGGCCTGACCGACCCGGACGTGTCGCTTGCGGCGTCTCTGGTCCTGTACGGCGCGTATTCGCTGAAATATCCCGCGGCGCTGAACGGACCCCAGTTCCTGGAGGGCACCAGCATCCTGAAGCAGCCGCTGACCCCGGAGGACGGCCAGCTTGCGGTGCCGGACGGCCCGGGGCTTGGGGTGGAGGTTGACGAGGAGAAGCTTCGCGCTCTTGCGTCGGGACAGCAGGTCTGAGCCGGACAACGGCGACGGGCGCCACGCAGCCTTGAAAGTGCCGGGCCTCCGCGGCGCTCGCGGAGGCCCGGGTCCCCGGGACGCGGCCGGGAGCTTTGTATCAGTGGACGGTGACCGGCACGGCGGGTTTCAGGAGCAGGCTCGGCCGGAGGAGCGCGCCGTCCGCCTCGCAGGACGAGATGCCCGTCACCGTCACGACCTTCCCCTGCATCTGAGCGGATATGGACGGGTCGCCGCCCACGGAGACGCACCGGAAAGGGCTTGACTGAAGATGATAAAATTCCTGTTCTTCGACTGCCACGAGACGGAGACCGTCGAGGGCTTCCGGAGGGTGCCGCAGCAGCCCGCCAAGCACCCCGGGCCCCTGATGCTTGCGGACCGCCCGTGGGAGAACAACAACATGCAGCTGTACGGGAGCGTGGCAAGACCGGCGGGCGGGCCGTTCCAGCTCTGGTACACCGTGGTCCAGCCGCCGTGGAAGATGCTGCTGGCCTACGCCGAGAGCGAAGACGGACTCCACTGGCGGAAGCCGGAGCTGGACATCTTCGAACACGAGGGACGAAAGACGAACATCGTCCTTGCCCGCGACCCCCACGGCCCCGCGGTCATCTGCGACGAGCAGGACCCCCGGGAATCCTGGCGCTACAAGATGCTCTGCGGCGCCGGTCCGTCCCACGCCATCTGCGCCTTCCGCAGCGCGGACGGCATCCACTGGGAGGCGGTGAGGCGGTTCCCCGTCCTGCCCACCAATCCGGACTGTCCGATGGGTCTGCTGCGGACTCCCGACGGCCGCTTCGCGGCTCTGCACCGGGTGGACGGCTACGGCCGGCGCGTGTTCCGGAGCGAGTCCTGGGACTTCACGCACTGGAGCGGAGAACCGCGGATGATCCTGGAGCCGGACGCCGGAGACCCTCCCCAGACGCAGTTCTACGGGATGGGAGCCACGGCGTACGGGTGCTACGAGGTCGGCACGCTCTGGATATACCGGACCGAACCGGAAGACACCGGCATCGGGAAGATGCGGGGCATCCAGTTCCCGGAGCTGGTGTACGCCCGCGGCGGATACGCCTGGCACCGGGCCGCTCAGGGTGTCCCGTTCATCCCCAACGGCCAGGGCGGCGACTGGGACCGGGGCAACCTGCAGTGCGCCTCAGCGCCGCTTTTCCTGCCCGGCGAGATACGGTTCTACTATGCCGGGACCACGGCGCGCCATCAGGACAGCTGGGAACTGCAGCCGCAGCTGGCGGGACTCGGGATGGCCAGCCTGAAGCCGGACCGGTTCGTGGCGCTGGAGGCCGCAGACGAGGAGGCGGAGATGCTGACGGTGGCATTCCGGACGGAGGGCACCCGGCTCTGCGTCAACGCGAAGACGGCCGCAGACGGGTGGGTGAGGGTGGAGCTGATGGACCGCGCGGCCCAGCCGCTGCCCGGACACTCTCTGGAGGAGTGCCTGCCCCTGAGCGGGGACGGGACGGAGATGCCCGTGACCTGGAAGGGAGGAGAAGGCACGCTCCCGCCGCCCGGAGCTCTCATCCGTCTGCGCGTGAGGGCGCGAAGAGCGCAGGTGTTCTCTCTGTCCTGCTGCGTCCCGGAGGAAGCCGGGCGCTACTGGCTGTTCCGGGCGCCCCTGCTCTGAGCCTCCCGGGAGTCCCCAGCGCCGGACAACAGAGAGACATATCCGAACGCGGGAACGGTGATGCGGGTGTCGTAGCCCCACCCGGCCTTCACGGAGCCGCGCTCATGACCTGCCGATGAACCGCCAGAAGTTGCGCCCCAGCAGGTCCCGGCAGTCGCGCTCGATCTCGGCGTCGGTCACCTTCCATCCCAGCCCTTCCAGGGCCGCGTAGCGCTCCGCCAGCACCACCTCCGTGAAATGCCTGGCGTGCGTCCACTTGGGGATGACCTGCTCCATGACCCGCACATCCGAATGATGCGGGATGTGGCTGAACCCGAGCAGCTCCACGCGCATCCGGGTCATCTCGTCGATGAGATACGGGATGTTCAGGAACCACCAGCAGCCGAACGTCATCAGGTTCGGGAACTTGCGCGCCACCACGTTCAGCTCGTACTGGTTCTCGCGGGAGAGGACGGTCACCAGGAAGCGGAGCTTCGGATAGCGGGCCAGAAGCCTCTCCAGAGAGGAGAGGTCCGAGACGCCCACGGAGTCGCCGGCCAGCCGGAGGTCCGGGTTCACCTGACGGCGGCAGCCGGGCATTAGCGCCACCGGCAGGCCGCGCTCCTCCGCCACCACCAGCATGCCCTCCTCCAGCAGCCTGTTCAACCGGCTGCCGTCCGGATACCGCCAGCACGGGCTGAGCGAGAGCATCAGATACAGAGGCTCCATCCGGTCCACCCAGTGGTGCAGGAAGCGTCGGACCTCGGCGACGGTGCGGCCTCCGAGAGGGCCTTCGACGTCGTAGCCCCACTCCCGCAGCCGCGGATAGTTGGTGTCCCAGCTCAGGATGAGCGAGTCCAGGCGCAGGGCGGCGTGGAAGCGGGGTTCGATGCGCGGGCCGGACTCCCAGACGCTCCGCTCGGCATCGTCGAAGGGGTCGTTCGTCATCACCAGCGATTCGAGCCCCGCGCACTCGAAGACGCGGTCCACGATGCCCTCCGGCGTCTGCGATGCGAAATACGCCCGGTAGGACTCCAGGTCGCGCGAGGAGGTGTCCAGCCCGAGCGCCCGGAGGATCTCCAGCAGCCCCTCCGCCGACGCGCTGACCGGGGAATGGTCCAGGAACAGCGTCTTCCAGACCAGGTCCGCCTGCTCCCTCCGGCCCATCTCCCAGAACTCCGCCGGGGTCACCTCACCCCACCGCAGCGTCTCGGCGATGAGATAATGATGGTTCAGGAGTTCATCGATGCCCCACAGCAGCAGGTCGCCGAACACAGGGGCGTAGACGTGGGTGTGGATGTCGGTGACGGGCGCGCGTTCCAGGGCAGAGCGCACGCGCTGGCGCATCTCGTTCAGGACTGCGGAATGCTCCATTGTGGATTCAGACGCTCCCGGAGAAAGAGTGACGGGGAGGCGGAGCCCCCCTGAAGGCTCCTTCCCTGCCGGAAGCCAGCAATCCTGCCCGGCCTGTCAGAACGGGGTCAGCCTCTTCGCGCGGCCGCCACCAGAGCCCGGAACAGCACCGCGAAGCCCTCCCGCACGGCGGCGTCCTTCCGGCGTTCCGGATGGAACTGGACGGCCAGACAGAACGGATGTCCGGGAA
>FWWM01013726.1_pt1 | contig 12980 bp, 12 predicted proteins | sample 2228351 | NCBI WGS metagenome assembly FWWM01 (sample SAMEA103939774, study PRJEB20133) | metagenome | reverse complement strand
GAATCAGCAGGCGGTTGATCTCGTTGGTGCCCTCGAAGATGCGGTTGATGCGGCTGTCGCGGTAGGCCCGCTCGATCTCGTACTCGGCGGAGTAGCCGTAACCGCCGTGAATCTGCACCCCTTCGTCCACCACGTAGTCCAGCACCTCGGAGCCCAGCACCTTGATGATGCTGGCCTCGATGGCGTACTCCTCGATGCCGGCGAGCACCGCCTCGGCGGCGTTGGCCTTGTCCAGGCTGCTCAGGGCCTGGTCAATCATGCCCATGGTGCGGTAGACCGCGCTCTCACCAGCAAAAATCCGCGCGGCCATCTCGGCCAGCTTTTGCTGGATCAGGCCAAACTGGGCAATGGGCTTTCCAAAGGCCACGCGCTCCTGGGCGTACTTGGCCGAGAGCGCCAGGGCCCCTTTTGCGCCGCCAATGGCCCCCGCCCCCAGCTTGTAGCGCCCCACATTGAGCACGTTGAAGGCGATTTTGTGACCCTTGCCCAGCTCGCCCAGCACGTTCTCGACCGGCACCTTCACGTCTTCCAGGAAGACCTGGCGGGTGCTCGAGGCCTTGATGCCCATCTTCTTCTCTTCGCCACCCAGGCGCAGGCCGGGGGTGTCGCGTTCGACCAGGAAAGCGGTCAGGCCCTCCGGGGTCTTGGCAAACACGGTAAAGAGGTGGGCAAAGCCGGCGTTGGAGATCCACATCTTGGTGCCGTTCAGGATGTAGTATTTGCCATCGGCGGAAAGCTCGGCGCGGGTCTTGGCCCCCATGGCGTCGGAGCCGGACTGCGGCTCGGTCAGGCAGTAGGCCGCGATTAGCTCACCCGAGACCAGTTTGGCCAGGTATTTGTCTTTCTGTTCCTTGGTGCCCCAGTAGACCAGGGGCAGCAGGCCGATGGAGGTCTGCACCCCGTAGGTCACGCTGAAGCCGCCGGTGCCGGCCAGGGCCTCGGCAATCACCGTGCTGACGGTTTTGGGCAGGTCGAGGCCGCCGTACTCCTCGCCGACCTCCACCCCCAACAGGCCCAGCTCGCCAGCCTTCCGGAGCAATGGGATGTTGTGCTCGAGCTCGCCGTGCTCCAGGGCTTCGGCCACCGGGCGGTATTCTTTCTCCACAAACTGCCGCACGGTCTCTTGAATCATGCGGGTGGTGTCGTCGAAGTCTTCCGGGGTGAAGATCTGCTCGGGCTTCTCCAGGAGCCAGCCACCGCCTTTGGTTGAGAGTTTTTTGTCCGCGATCACAGCCAACCTCCACGCCATTTTTGACTCATTACAAAGTTATACTGAGTCAAAGTTTAGCGGCAAAGCCTAAAGCCGTCAATCGGCCCTACCACATACCCACCATGCGCTTCCAGCGCTAACGGCCTGCGGTTAAAGTAAAGCGCCGGTCTTCCTCAGCCAGCATCCGCTCCCCCTCCCAAAGCTGCCAGCGCAAACCGTAGGTGCCGGGGGCCACCGGGGGTATCTCGAAGCGGTAGAGCACCTCGAGCCAGGTGGCGTAGCGCAGCACTTCAAAGCCCTCCGGGTCGCGCTCGAGGCGGCCACAGCTCAATTTGTAGCTGGCTTCCTGCACTCCAACATCAAAACCCGGCGGGGCCTCGAGCAAGACCAAGCGTATCGCTGCCGGTCGTTCGTCACCCCTACCAAAGCGGCAGGTCTCCACAGGGTCGGGGAAGGGAGGCCTGGGCCAGAGCCGGCCCCCCAGCTCCAGGGTAATCGAAAAATCAAAAACGCCCGGCGGCCTGTGGGTCACAGCCGACCAGCGGCGCTCCTCGTAGCGCCGCAATCCATACAGAGGCTGGCCTGTGGGGCTGGTAAAGATGGGAAAGTCGTTGAGATTATAGGGATAGTAAGGCACACTGCCCAGGTAAGTCGGCGTGCAGGCCGCCAACCACAGCATAAACAGCGCCAGCATATAGCGCATGACTTAAGGCTAGCATCCCCACCGGCCCCCCACCTCAACCCAAAGCACGATTTATCACAATAAGTCCAGCACCCGCCTTTGCTGGCGGGTGCACAGGCCTCGAGGGGTTCAGGCTGCCGCTTCTGCCTGGGCTGCAACCGCCTCGACCTCGATGTTGAGTTTTACCTCTTCACCCACCAGCAAAGCGCCAAACTCGAGCACCTGGTTCCAGGTGAGCCCCCAGTCCTTGCGGTTAATCACACCCGTGGCCGTTGCCCCAATGCGGGTGAGGCCCCAGGGGTCTTTAATGGCGGGGCTTATCTCGGCTTCGAGGGTCACCGGGCGGGTGGTGTCCCGGATGGTCAGATCGCCGTGAATCCTGTATTTGTTCTGCCCCAGGGCTTCAATCTGTTTGCTCTCAAAGCGAATTTGAGGATACTGTTCGGCATCCAGGAAATCGGGCGAACGCAGGTGAGCGTCCCGCTGGGCCTCACCTGTCTCAATGCTAGCCGCCTCGATCGAGACGCTAATCTGGCTCGGTACCCCCTGCTCGTCAGTCGAAACGGTACCGGCCACCTTTTTGAACTGGCCGCGCACAGTAAAAAAGCCCATGTGTTTTACGGCAAAAGCCACGGTGGTATGACTGCTATCCAGGTTCCAATTCATGCTTCTCCTCCTGCTTGATCCAGCCTTCGCTTCGGATCAACAAGCGCATACTATTTTATAGCAGTTTGTTATGTCAAGCATTTGGGCAAAGAAAGTAAGGGTGTGCTAAGATAAATTTCAGTATGGCTAAAGCCATTGCCCCGGAAACCACCGAAGTAGACCACAGCTTTTGCCCTGTATACGAAGCCATCAACGTACTGCAGGAGAAGTGGACGCTACACATTATTCGCAGCTTATTGGATGGCTCGAAAGGCTTTAACGAGCTTTCCAGGGCAGTGGGCGGCTGCAACCCGGCCACCCTGGCCCAGCGCGTGGAGAAGCTCGAGCACCTGGGCATCATCTCCAAAACCATCCACTCCACCATGCCCCCGCGCACCAGCTATGCTCTAACGGAGGCCGGCCAGGCCCTGCAGGCTGTAATCGAGGCTATAGATCGCTGGGGCCGGCAGTACCTTCCCAAACCACCGGAACGATAAACCCAATTCATCTGTAAATTTTCCCAAACTGACCATATGGTTGCTTTGTAGCACCGGTGCACTTGGTTTGGGAATGTCTTGGGTACGGTATGCTTATGGTCCAATCCAAAAGACCATCCCTCGAGGATTTGCTGGAATTACTGGGCCAGCGCGGGGTTTACTTCATATTGCGCTCGCTTCAGCAGGGTGCGCTGCGCTTTGGGGCCTTGCAACAGGCCACCGCCCTGCCGCCAAGGAGTTTGTCGCTGCGCCTGCGGGATCTGGAGGAGATGGGTCTTATCAGTCGAACCGAGTACCAGGAGGTACCCCCCCGGGTGGAGTACGCCCTCACCCCCCTGGGCAAGGCCCTGGAGCCGGCCCTCGAGGCCCTGGCGGCCTGGGGTAAAACCGCCACCTCCTAACCCAACACGGTGTGCAGTTGGAGCAGGCCGCTGCATGTAAAAACCCCCTCTTCACATGAAGAGGGGGTTTGAGCGCGTGGTTGCTTTAGAAGTCCATGTCGCCGCCCATGCCGCCAGCGGGCGCAGCGGGGGCCTTCTTCTCTTCGGGCTTCTCGGCCACCACAGCCTCGGTCATGAGGATCAGCGAGCCGATGGAAGCGGCGTTCTGCAGAGCAGTGCGAGTCACTTTGGCCGGGTCTACAATGCCCCACTCCATCATGTCGCCGTACTCGCCGGTGGCCGCGTTGAAGCCGTAGCTCTTATCCTTCTTGCTGAGGATGTTGTTGACCACCACGCTGCCTTCGTAGCCGGCGTTGGCGGCAATCTGACGGGCGGGTTCTTCGATGGCGCGGAGCACAATCTTGGCACCGGTGGCCTCATCACCCTCGAGCTCCTTGATCAGGTTCTTGATGGCGGGCACGGCGCGCAGCAGGGCCACACCACCGCCCGGCACGATACCTTCCTCTACCGCAGCGCGGGCCGTGGAGAGGGCATCCTCGTAGCGGTGCTTCTTCTCCTTGAGCTCGGTCTCGGTGGCAGCGCCCACGCGGATCACGGCCACGCCACCGGCCAGCTTGGCCAGGCGCTCTTGCAGCTTCTCTTTGGCGTATTCGCTGTCGGTGGTCTCGAGCTCCTTCTTGATGCCGTTGATGCGGGCCTCGATGTCTTCCTTCTTGCCCTTACCGCCCACCACGGTGGTCTCGTCTTTGGTGATGCGTACGCGCTCGGCGCGGCCCAGCATAGAGAGGGTAGCGTTCTCCAGCTTGAAGCCCAGCTCCTCGCTGATCACGGTACCACCGGTGATGGCCGCCAGGTCTTTGAGCATCTCCTTGCGGCGGTCACCAAAGCCAGGGGCCTTGACGGCAGCGATGTTCAGGGTGCCGCGCAGGCGGTTGACCACCAGGGTCGCCAGGGCTTCACCCTCGACGTCTTCGGCAATGATGAGCAGGGGCTTGCCGGTCTGGGCAACCTGCTCGAGCACCGGCAGCAGCTCGCGCACGTTGCTGATCTTCTTCTCGGTAATCAGGATGAAGGGCTCATCGAGCTGGGCCTCCATCGTGTCGGGGTTGTTGACGAAGTAGGGCGAGATGTAGCCCTTGTCGAACTGATACCCTTCCACGAAGTTGAGCTCGGTGTCGAGGCTCTTGGACTCCTCAACGGTGATGACGCCCTCGCGGCCCACCTTCTCCATAGCATCGGCAATCAGGTTACCGATCTCGGCGTCGTTGTTGGCCGATACGCTGGCCACTTCGAAGATGGCCTTGCGGTCGTTGACGGGCACGGCCAGCTCCTGGATGCTCTTGATAGCCACATCCACGGCCTTCTCGATGCCGCGCTTGAGGTCGAGGGGGTTGGCCCCAGCGGCCACGTTGCGCAGGCCTTCGCGCACGATGGCCTGGCCCAGCACGGTGGCGGTGGTGGTGCCGTCACCGGTGATGTCGTTGGTCTTGGAGGCGATCTCGATCATCAGCTTAGCGCCAATGTTCTCGAGGTGATCCTCCAGTTCGACCTCCTTGGCTACGCTGACCCCGTCCTTGGTAATGGTGGGGCTGCCGAACTTCTTCTCCAGCACTACGTTACGCCCGCGGGGGCCCAGGGTCACTTTTACAGCATTGGCTACCGCGTTCATGCCGCGCTCGAGGCTACGGCGTGCAGCTTCATCAAAAACTAGCATTTTCGCCATGGTTCTGCTCCTTTCAAAACACCCTTAATAAACGACTTCTGTCGGTTTACAAAACGGCCAGCAGATCGCGCTCGGAGAGAATGATGTATTCCTCGCCGTCGATTTCGATCTCGGTGCCGCCGTACTTAGCAAACACCACGGTATCGCCCACTTTCACTTCCAGGGGCACTTTAGTACCGTTGTCTAGCACCCGCCCGCTGCCCACGGCAATTACCTTGCCCCGCTGGGGCTTTTCCTTAGCGGTATCGGGCAACACGATGCCCCCTTTGGTCTTGGCTTCTTCTTCGATGCGCTTGACCACCACACGATCACCGAGGGGTCTGAGCATGGTTGCGGTTGCCATAGAATTTCCTCCTTGAAAGGTTTTTGACAGTCGTGGGTTTCGAGTGTCAACCCAGCTTTATATTATTCGGGTCTTTCCATAAGAATGTCAAGAGGGCTGGGCAAGAAGACCTAAGACACTTGAGTCTACTTATGTCAAGCTGGGGTCAAAAATAAGGTAATCCACAGGGCTTCTCGGTTTTTCTGAGCAGCCGGAGTCGGCTTTGACGGGCTTAGTCGGTTTGGGATCAGCCGTATCTTGCAGCGGCTAGCTGATAGGGTCGGCTAGGTCAATTTCGGCGTTGCCTTTGGGCTTCGTATAACATCAGGGCTGCCGTTACCGAGACGTTAAGACTGTCGGCCTGGCCCTGCATGGGAATCTTGACCTTTAGTGTGGCCCGCTCGAGCCAGGTTTGGCTCAATCCCTGGTGTTCCGTGCCCAGCACAATGGCTACAGGCCCGCGCAGGTCCACGTCCCAGTAAGTTTGGTGGGTGTGCGGGGTGGTGGCTACTATGGGGATATTATGCTGCAGTAGCCAGTCCAGCACGGCCTGCTCGGGGGCGGCAAAGGTGGGGAGGGAAAACACCACACCCGTGGAGTTGCGGATGACCTGGGGGCTGTGGAGGTCTACCCCACCCGCCACCAGTACCGCATCGGCCCCGGCGGCGTCGGCCGAGCGCAGCAAGGCCCCCAGGTTACCGGGTTTCTCCAGCCCCACCGAGACCAGCAGCAGGGCGTTTTTGGGAGGGTGGAAGGTCGCAAGGGAGGGCCGGGGCATCCGGGCCACCACCACCACCCCGGCCGGGTGCTCGCGGCTGCTGATTTTCTTTAAGGGTGCTTCGGAGAGTTCATGCACCTCCAGGTGAAGGACTCGAGACAAATTGGCAACGGTGCGGGCCTCTTCGGGGCTGAGGTGCTCGCCGCAGTAGGCTTCGATTACCTCGAGGCCCACCGCCAACGCCCGTTCAATCTCGCGTGAGCCTTCAATCAAAAACATACCCGTTCGCTCCCGGCCCTTGCGCTCTTTGAGTTCAGCGGCAGCCTTGATGCGGGGGTTGGCCGTCGAGGTAATGCGCATGGGCCCATCTTAACGAAGTTGGTGCGAATCGGGCGCATTCGCTCTGGAAGCACGGCCTGTAACACCAGGTAATGATGTAATTTCTCGTTAATGTGAGCATTTTGGATTTATGCTAGGTAAGCCCATCCATGTTTGGGACAATCAAATCGGGAGGTCGTATGAAGCAGCTCGTTCGGTTGACATTACTCGCAGTGTTGGCCCTGGCCCTTGCGGCGTGTGGAAGTTCCATGCAGAGCGCCTCGAGCGAAGGGGTTTCCTCACAAATCACCTACGGCGAACTCGACGGCAACCGCCACCCCTACGTGGGTTTGATGGTCGCTCAAGACGCAGACGGGAACCCGCTGTGGCGCTGCAGCGGGACGCTGATGTCCCCTACGCTTTTCCTCACTGCCGGCCACTGCACCGAACCTCCCGCCGTCAAGGTTGAGATCTGGTTTGACGCCGACGTAGACGCAGGCAGGCCCGGCAATGGCTTCCCCTTCACCGGCCAGACCGGTGGCACGCCCTACACCCACCCACAGTACGACCCCAACGCTTTCTTCCGTTACGACCTGGGGATGGTCGTACTCGATGCCAACCGGCCCATGCTGATGAGCCAGTACGGCGCCCTGCCCAGACAGGACGTGCTCGACCGGTTGGCCCGGCAGCGCGGCCTGCAAAACGTGACCTTTACCGCGGTGGGCTATGGCCTGCAAAGAATCAACCCGGTCTTTGTCGAAGCCGCACGTGTACGCATGCTGGCACGGCCACACCTGGTTCAGATCAATACGGGCTACACCGGCGATTTCTCCATCCTGCTGTCCAACAACGCCAGCACCGGCGGCACCTGCTTTGGCGACTCGGGTGGCCCCAACTTCATCGGGGACTCCAACGTGATAGGTGGGGTCACTTCCTTTGGTATCAACGGCAACTGTGCCGGTACGGGCGGCGTTTATCGTGTAGACAGAAAAGACGACCTGGACTGGCTCGCCACTTTTGGGCTCTTTCCCCAGCCCTAGCTCTATAGCGCACAAACCGACCGATACTGGCTATCGGTCGGTTCCTTTCTTAGATAGCGCGCCTGCCTCATAGGCATTCCTACTCCCTTAGGTCGGCTTGAATCCTTCACTTATGACTGCGTCCAGCGGTGAAGGATTCAAGCGGAAACGGTATCAGTGGGGCAGCAACGGGCGCAGGTACGCGCGAACCTGGTCGTAAGCAAAGGTGTAGACTGAGCCGTTGGGGGTGGTGACTTCCAGTATATCGCCCCCCTCCTCTACCACCCGGCGCAAAAGCAGGAGGCCCGGCGGGCTATAGAGCTCGACCTGGGCCGCGCGGTAGGCCCCCTCGAGGCGGGGGTGGTGCTGGGTGGGGCTATAGGCCGAAATACTTGTTTCGGGAACCTCCACCGACTCGTGCGACCAGGCCGACTCGTTGGGGTCGAGCAGCTCGTCTTCCTCCAGATGGGCCAGCCCCTCGGCCAGCTCGAGCGCCGAGAGCCACAGCACCTCCTCCCCTACCCCATCCGACAAAACCAGTTTGAGGTTGTCGTAGTTGTTGTCATCCTCGAGGCGGGCCCAGAAGCCCTCCGGGGGTTTCATGGTTTCAGTTTACGACAGGTTGCTGGGCCAGCAGCGCGGCCCCGTAAGCGGTGGCCCAGCCGGCCAAGGGGGGTATGAGGGGCCTGGGCTCAATCTGGTAAAAGTACCAGACCCGCTCAAAGGCTCTGCGCACAGGCGCCAGGTCGGGCAGGTGGCCCACGATCACCATCTGCTTGAGCCCGGCGGCCTGCGCCGCGTTGATGGCGATCATGGCGATGACCTGGCCCACCAGCGTCACCAGGCCGGCGGCCAGGTCTTCGCGGGTAGGGTTGGTTCCATCCACCAGCCGGCCAAAGTTGACCGCGGTGGCATCGGGGGGCAGGTGCCCGATGCCCCCGCCAATCACATCCACCAGTGTGGAGTCCACACCGCTGGGGTTGCCTCGTTCGGCCAGGCGGGCCACCTCGAGGGGATCGGCCGTCCCTAGCAGCAGCCGGGACAAACCCAGCAAGGTTCCACCCCCCACCGCCGAGCCGGTGAAGTGCTGGGCCTCGCTTCCCCGCGCGGCAATCATGGCCGTGCCGGTGCCCGCCGAGACCACCAGGGCCTCCTCCAGGCCCGCCAGCCGCAGCGCTCCCCGCCCCACTGCCTGGGCCTCACCGATTTTATGAACGGGAACCCCCTCGAAGGTATCAGGCAGGCGGCGCGATAGGCCCCCGGTGCTGGCGATGGCCCCAAGCTGAGGGGGCTGTACCCCCAGGCTTTGCAACACGGCGGCCAGGGCCTCGTTGCTGGCTGGCCCGGTTTTGATGGTCTGGTGCGCCAGGATGGTCTCGCCCTCGAGCAGCACCGCATCGGTGTTGGAAAGACCAAAATCCACGCCAAGTTTCAGCATCATCTTCAGGATAACCTGTCTGGCCGCGGTTTCTGGGCGGTGCCTTTTGCTTTATATTTTATACCGCTTTGGATATTATGCATCCATAGCCCTCAATTCCAATCAAACCCTGGCCCTCACCAACCCCAACGGAGCGGCCGTGCAGGTTGTGCCGCCGTCGCTCGAGCAGGTAGATTGAGGCAATGACCACCTTTAGCAAAGACGACTTTGGCCCGGGCTTTCTGTGGGGGGTGGCTACCGCCGCCTATCAGATTGAGGGCGCGGTGAACGAGGACGGGCGCAGTCCCTCCATCTGGGACACCTTCTCCCACACCCCCGGCAAGATCAAAACCGGCGAGAACGGCGATGTGGCCTGCGACTTCTACCACCGCTACCGCGACGACATCACCTTCATCCGGGAGATGCACATGCAGGTGCACCGCTTTTCGCTGGCCTGGCCGCGCATCCTGCCCGGTGGAACCGGCCCGGTCAACCAGAAGGGGCTGGACTTCTACCATCGGGTGATCGACCGGACGCTCGAGCTGGGCCTGCAGCCCTGGGTGACCCTGTACCACTGGGATCTGCCGCAGGTGCTGGAGGACAGGGGCGGCTGGACCAGCCGCGAGATCGTGGGCTGGTTTAGCGAGTATGTGGAAGTATGCAGCCGGGCCTTTGGCGACAAGGTTAAGCACTGGATGGTGCTGAATGAACCCACCGTATTCACCGTGCTGGGCTACCTGCAAGGCACCCACGCCCCAGGCCGCAAGGGCTTTGGCAACTTTTTGCCGGCCGTTCACCACGCAGCTTTAGCCCAGGCCGAAGGGGGGCGGGTTTTGCGGGCCCATGTGCCGGATGCCCAGATCGGCACCACCTTCTCGGCCTCCTATGTGCAGCCGGCGGGCCCCACCTGGCTGAGCCGCATGGCCGCCGCCAACTACGACGTGATCGCCAACCGGCTTTTCCTCGAGCCCGCCCTGGGGCTGGGCTACCCCTGGAAAACCACCCCCTTTCTGCTGGCGTTGCAGCGCTACATCCGTCCGGGCGATATGGAGCGGCTGGCCTTCAACTTCGACTTTATCGGCTTGCAGACCTACTTCCGCCAACTGGTGCGCTTCGACCTGCTGAACCCCGGCACCTGGGGCCGGGAAGTGCCCCACGCCGAGCGGGGCAGCAAGGAGCTTACCGAGATGGGCTGGGAGGTCTGGCCGGAAAACATCTATCACCTACTCAAGAAATTTGCAGCCTATAGCGGGGTGAAACGCATCATCGTTACCGAGAACGGGGCGGCCTTCCCCGACAAACTCGAGGGCGAGCAGGTGCACGACCCCCAGCGCATCCGGTTCATCCAGGATCACCTGGCCCAGGTCTTGCGGGCCAAGCAGGAGGGGGTGCCGGTGGAAGGGTATTTCTACTGGAGCCTGCTGGACAACTTCGAGTGGGCCGAGGGGTACCGGCCCCGCTTTGGGCTGGTGTACGTGGACTACCCCACCCAGAAGCGCGTTCTAAAGGACTCCGGCAAGTGGTTCCGGGAGTTTCTAGCCAACTGACCGGCGGGTCAGCTAGAATGCCCTGGATGAGCACCTTACCCAAACGCTCGGAGCTACCCAAAGAACAGACCTGGAACCTGGAAGCCCTGTTTGCCTCGGAAGCCCATTGGCGGGCCGCCCTGGAAGAAGCGGCCCAAAGCGTAGAGGAGGTCAAGCCGTTTGCCGGGCGGCTGGCCGAGTCGCCGCAGGTGCTGCTACAGGCCCTGGAGACCTACCACACCCGGATGCTGGGGGCCATGAAGGTGGCCCAGTACGCCTCGCTGCAGCTCTCGACCGAGGGCACCAACCCCCATTTCATCCGCATGGTGGGCGAGGCCCGCGCCGTGGTTGCAGCGCTCGCCGCCGCCGGGGCCTACCTCGAGCCCGAGCTATTGAGCCTGCCCAAAGAAACCCTCGAGGCGTTCATGCAGGCCGAACCGGGCCTGGCCGTCTACCGGCACTACTTCGAAGCCCTGCAAGCCCGCAAGCCCCACGTGCGCAGCAGCGAGGTGGAAACCGTGCTGGCCGCGGTTTCCGACCCCCTGGGCGGGCACAGCGCCACCGCTGCGGCGGCCACCAACGCCGATATGCAGTTCAGGCCGGTGGAGTACCAGGGCCAGACCCTCCCGGTCTCCCACAGCACCATCGGCGAGCTGCTGGTGCACGAGAGCCCCGAGGTGCGCCGGGCCGCCTGGGAATCCTATGCCGATGGGCATCTGGCCTTCAAAAACACCCTGGCCTCCACCCTGCAGGGTAGCGTCAAGAGCTTTGCCTTCCAGGCCCGCACCCGCGGCTATGCCAGCAGCCTCGAGATGGCCCTGGCAGTAAGCCGCACCTGCGGTGACAACATCCCCAAAGCCGTCTTCGACAACCTGCTGGCCACCTTCCAGGCCCACCTGCCCACCTGGCACCGCTTCTGGCGCATCCGCAAAAAGGCCATGGGCGGTCAGCTCAGAAGCTACGACGTCCCCATCTACGACGCGCCGGCCCCCCTGGTGCCAAGCCCCAAAATCACCTTCTGGGAGGCCGCCGAGACCATCTGCCGGGGCATGGAACCCCTGGGGCGGGAGTACGTGGAGCCCATGCGCCGGGGCCTGTTCGAGGAGCGCTGGGTGGACTGGGGGCAGAACCAGGGCAAGCGGGCTGGGGCCTTCTCCTCGGGGCTCAAGGGCACCTTCCCCTACATCTTCATGAGCTGGTCGGACGACCTCTTCTCGCTCAGCACCCTGGCCCACGAGCTGGGCCACTCCATGCACAGCTACTTCACCCGGCAGACCCAGCCCATCGTGTACGCCCGCTACAGCCTGTTCGTCGCCGAGGTGGCCTCCAACTTCAACCAGGCCATGGTGCGGGCCATGCTCCTGCGCGAGGCCCCGACGCCCGAGTACAAGCTGGCGGTGCTCGAGGAGGCCTTTAGCAACTTCCACCGCTACCTGTTCGTGATGCCCACCCTGGCCCGTTTCGAGCTCGAGCTCTACCAGCGCATCGAGAAAGGCGGGGCCCTCACCGCACCCTTCCTGATCGAGCGGCTGGCGGAACTCTTCGCCGAGGGCTACGGCGGCGAGGTGGAGCTGGACAAGGAACGCCTGGGTGCGGGCTGGATGAACTTCTCCCACCTCTACAGCCCCTTCTATGTCTACCAGTACGCCACCGGCATCGCCGCCGCCAACGCCCTGGCCAAGGATGTGCTCGAGCAGGGCGAACCCGCCGCCAAACGCTACCTGGACTTCCTCAAGGCCGGCGACTCGGTCTATCCGCTGGACGCGCTGAAAATCGCCGGGATTGACATGAGCAGCCCCGAGCCGGTGGAGCGGGGGTTTGCGGTGCTAGCAAGCATGGTGGACGAGCTCGAGCGCCTGGTGGGATAGACTCTCTACCTTGCGAACTCCTGTCGCTCCGAGTTAATTCCATCGGAGAGCGTGACCTCGAAGCGGCCCCCCGCTTCCAGGCCCAGGGTCGAGAGGGTGGCCTCGCCACCCTCGAGCCACAGCCCCAGGGTGGTACGTCGGCTGCCTAGATGGGCCAGCGAGGCATAGGGGTAGGCAGTATGATCCCAGGAAAGGGCAACCGCGCTGCCCTGCTCGAGCAACCGCACATAGGGAGCGCGCTGGCCTTGCACCTGTGGCGCTGCCATGCGCTGGAGGAGTGGGCGGCCTGCCTGGGTGACCTCGAGGCCCCGCACCACCCCAGGGTAGGGCAGGCTGAAGCTAAAGTGCGCCTCCGACCAGGTGCTTTCTGGGGGCTGGCCGGGGCCGTGGGGCGCTTCTACCGGTTCAGCCTGGAAGGCAACCTCCACCACACCGCCCTGTGTGTCTAGCCGCAAACGGTACGCCCCCGGCCGGGGTGGCTCGGGCACGGCGTGTACCCTGTCGATGGGGTTGAGTTCGACCCGATCCCCACGAATGCGGCCGCTGATTAAGAACACCTCCTGCACCGCACCCAGGCTCTGGGACTGGACACCGGGGGGACGGGCCTCGAGGAAACCCTGCATCCCACTGTAGC
>FWWM01013724.1_pt1 | contig 12981 bp, 13 predicted proteins | sample 2228351 | NCBI WGS metagenome assembly FWWM01 (sample SAMEA103939774, study PRJEB20133) | metagenome | reverse complement strand
GAGCCCTGCGCAGCAGGGCTCGATGACGCGGCGGGGTGCCTTCGCTCAGCCGCCTACTTGGGGGGAGAAGTCGGCGACCAGCGCCTCCATGGCCTCCCACAGATGGGAGACGTCGTTCGCCATGATGACGAGGTCGCGCTTGACGCCGTGGCGATCCTTGACGTGCCCCTTCAGCACGGCTTCCTCGGAGAATCCGAGCTTGGCGAACGCCCTTCGGGCCCCGACCTGGTTGTCGACGACCTCGGCGATCATCTTGTCGACGCCGACGTTCACCGCATGGCGGACGAGCAGCCGGGCGAGGGCGGTGGCGAGCCCCGAGCGCTGGAACTCCCGCGCCACCACCATGCGGATGGCGGCCACGTGGGCGCTCCAGCCGTGCCTGGTGCGGTGGAGGGTCGCATCGCCGACGATGTCGCCTCGGTACTCGGCCAGCAGGGGGAACACCCGCTCGTAGTCGAGTTCCTCGACGAATCGCCGGACGACATCCTCGCGAGTGACGTCCTCCTTCAGGAACTGGCGGTCCTCCTCGGGGAGGGCGCGGAAGAAGGCGAGGAGCCGGTCCCCGTCGTCCGCGGTCATGGGCCGGACAGTGACCGTGCGCCCGTCGCGCACGGTGATGGCAACGGGATAGTTCTCCAGTGTCACGCTGCCCTCCTCAGGGGGTGGCGGCCGTCGCCTGTTCGCGCCCGTAGTCATAGCCGCGCTTGAGCGCCCGCAGGTTCAGGTCTTCCGTGCCCTTGGGGACGGAACTCTTGACGGCCGCGGCAATGGCGTCGTACGGCACCAGCTGGGTGACGCCGGCGAAAAACCCCACCATGACGATGTTGAGCACCAGCCGCCGCCCCAGCTCTTCGGCGAAGCGCGTGGCCGGCACTCCGAACGTCCGCGCACCGGCCGGCACGCGGTCGTCCGGGGTGATGAGATCCTGCTCGAAGAGGAGCAGGCCGCCCGGCTTGAGGGTGGGGATGAACTGGGCGTAGGCGTCCGGCGACATGACCACCAGGATGTCAGGGTTCTTGACGTAGGGGTAACCGATGGCCTCGTCGGCGACGGTGACCTGGGCGCTGCAGGCGCTGCCGCGCGCCTCCGGGCCGAAGGCCTGGATGAGGGTGGCGTACTTGTCGTCGAAGATCGAGGCTGCCTTGCCGATGATGTGGGCGGAGAGGATTACCCCCTGGCCGCCCAGCCCGCCCACGCGGATCTCAGTCTTGGCCATCGGTCGCTCCCCACGGTTGGTACCGGTCGCCGAGCACCTTGCCGAAGTGCTCGTTCATCGCGTCGAGCCAGGTCGGCCGCTCGCGATCGACGAACTTGCCGACGATGATGTCGCTCTGGAAGCCCAGCGCCACGTCCTTGGTGTCCGCGTCGTTCTTGGTGACGCTGCGCTCCTTGTAGTACTTGACCTGATCGACGCCATCGCCGAGACGGTTGCGGCGCGAGTACAGGGTCGGGCACGGCGACAGCGCCTCGATGAAGACGAACCCCTTCTTGTGGAGTCCCTCCTTCATGGCGCGCGTAAGCTGCTTCACGTGGTAGACGGTCCAGCGCGCCACGTAGACGGCGCCGCAGGCATCGGCCAGAAACGGCAGGTTGAAGGGGTGTTCAAAGTTGCCGTAGGGCATGGTGGTCTGCGTCGGCCCCAGGGGGGTGGTCGGTGCGACCTGGCCGCCCGTCATGCCGTAGGTGAAGTTGTTGACGCACACCACCATGATGTCCATGTTGCGGCGCGCCGCGTGGACGAAGTGGTTGCCGCCAATGGCAAAGAGGTCCCCGTCCCCCGAGTAGACCACGACCTTGAGCTTGGGGTTGGCAAGCTTGAGGCCGGTGGCGAAAGGAATGGCGCGCCCGTGGGTGGTGTGGAACGAGTCCAGGTTCAGGTAGCCGGCGACCCGGCCGGTGCAGCCGATCCCCGACACGATGGCCACGTTGTCGAGGTCCAGCCCGGACTCGGTGAGGGCGCGGGCGAAGCAGTTGACAGTGGTGCCGATGCCGCACCCCGGACACCAGATGTGGGGGATGCGATCCTGCCGCAGGTAGGGCATCACCGGGTTGTCGATGTCGATGCCAAGGCGGAAGCCCTCGGACTCGATGGCGCTCATCGTACCGCCTCCAGGATCTTTTCCAGGATGGTCTCCGGTTCGTGCACCGTCCCGCCGGCGTGGGGGACGGAGATGGTAGGGGCTCGGCCGGCCGCCGCCCGCTCCACCTCGAGGGCCATCTGCCCCATGTTCAGCTCCGGGACCACAAAGGCCTTGACGGAAGCTGCCAGCTCGCCAATGAGACGGGTGGGGAAGGGCCAGACGATGACCAGGCGCAGGTGGCCGACCTTGAGACCGCGCCGCCGCGCTTCGGCCACTGCCGCGCCGGCCACCCGCGAGGTGATGCCGTAGGACACCACCACCACCTCGGCGCCCTCCATCCCGTCCGGCCGCACATCCACCAGCTTGTCGGTGTTGTTGCGGATCTTGTCGCGGATGCGGCGCACCAGAAGGTCCTGGGCCTTGGCGTTCATGGCCGGGTAGCCGCGCTCGTCGTGGGTGAGGCCGGTGATGTGGATGCGGTAGCCGTCACCGGCCTTCACCATCTCCGGCACCAGCGAGGCGTCGGTTTCGTACGGCTTGTACTCGCCCGGTTTCTTGCTGGTCCAGCGCCGCTCCACCACCTCGATCTCCTCGGCGGGGGGGATCACCACCCGCTCCGTCATGTGGCCCACCACCTCGTCCATCATGAAGAACACCGGGACGCGGTAGAGCTCGGCCAGGTTGAAGGCGGTGATCATCAGGTTGAAGCACTCCTGCGGCGAGTTGGGGGAGAGGGCGATCACCTCGTAGTCGCCGTGCGAGCCCCACTTGACCTGCATCATGTCCGCCTGTCCCGGCAGGGTCGGCAGCCCGGTGGAGGGACCGCCCCGCTGCACGTCGACGAACACGCAGGGCGTCTCGGTGATGGCAGCGAGGCCGACATGTTCCATCATCAGGGACAGGCCCGGCCCCGAGGTCACGGTCATCACCTTCTGGCCCGCCCAGGCCGCCCCCTGGATGGCGATGGACGAGGCGATCTCGTCTTCCATCTGGATGAAGACCCCCCCGACCGTTGGGATGCGACTGGCGAACCGCTCCACCACCTCGGTGGAGGGGGTGATGGGATAGCCGGCGACGAAACGGCAGCCGGCCGCCAGCGCCCCTTCGCACGCCGCGTGATCGCCGTCGATGAAGTGGGTGCCTGTCAACACTCCTCGTGGATCCGCGTGCAATGTTCCCTCCTTGCTCTCGCCGCCCTGCTCACGGCTGCGCCGGGACGAGGGGCTCGGGTGCCGCCGCGGGCTTCAACTTCTCAAGGTCCTTGAAACGCACGCCGAAGATCGCGAAGTCCGGGCAGTACAAGCCGCAGAGATCGCACCCCGTGCAGTCCTCGGGGCGGGCCAGAACCGGGTAGTGGTAGCCCTTGCGGTTGAAATCGTTGGAAAACTCGAGGCAGTGAGTCGGGCAGAAGTCGATGCAGTAGGAGCACCCCTTGCAGACCTCGATGCGGAGGAAGATGGTGCCCTTGCCCCGCTTGGTGGTTTCGCCTTCGACCATGATCGAACCCCCTTCCAAGCCGCGCCGTCATCGTAGAAGACTCGCATGAACCTGACAAGTGCTCGCGCCCACACGGTCAAGGCCAGGGAGGCACCGCCTCGGTTGCGGCCGTTGCGCGGGAAGGTCTATAGTCGCGGCGGCTGCGAAAGGGGAGTCCAACCTCTTACGATGCGGCCAGCGGCTGACAGAAAGGGGAGGGAGCCTATGGTTTCGGCGGCACAGTGGACCGAGAGGTTTGTCGAGGTGATCGCCCGGGCGTCGACGCAGCTCGCCAGCGACGTTGTCCGCGCGCTCGAGGCCGGCAGGCAGCGGGAGGCAGCGGACTCCCTGGCCCGCAAGGCCCTCGATACCATCCTCGCCAACGTCGAGCTGGCCCGGGGCAAGTGGCAGCCCATCTGCCAGGACACGGGCACGCCCCTCGTATGGATCCACCATCCGGTGGGGATGTCGACGCGGATGCTCACCCAAGCCTTCGAGGCGGCGGTGCGGGAGGCCACCGCCCGCCAACTGCTCCGGCCCAACGCCGTCGACCCGCTGACGGACCGGAACACGGGTAACGGTGCCGCCCCGGGGATTCCCACCGTCCATTGCGAGGAGTGGGACGACGAGGCCGTCGAGGTGCACATGCTGCTCAAGGGCGGTGGCTGCGAGAACGTCGGGGCTCAGTACTCGCTGCCGAACCCTGCCCTCAAGGCCGATCGCAACCTGGAGGGCGTGAAGCGTTGCATTCTGGATGCCATCTACAAGGCACAGGGGAAGGGGTGCGCGCCGGGGATCATCGGCGCCTGTTTCGGCGGCGACCGCGGCTCAGGGTACCTCGAGTCGAAGCGGCAACTCTTGCGCCGCTTGGACGACCGCAACCCCGTGCCCGAACTCGACGCCATGGAACAGGAACTCCTGGCCAAGGCCAACGAACTGGGTATCGGCCCCATGGGTTTCGGCGGCGCGACGACGGTGCTGGGGGTCAAGATCGGCTACCTGGGACGCTTGCCCGCCTCGTACTTCGTGAGCGTGTCGTACATGTGCTGGGCGAACCGCCGGGCTGCGGCGCGGTTCTCGCCCGACGGAGGTGTGCAATGGCTCGACTGACGCTGCCCTGTGACGAGGCGACCATCCGGTCGCTGTCGGTTGGCGATTTCGTGGAGCTGTCGGGGCGGATGATCACCGGTCGCGATGCGGCCCACCACTGGCTCATCAAGGAGTTCCGTGGGGAGGTGGCGCCCTACATGCAAGGGTCGGTGATCTACCACGTCGGTCCGGTGGTGAAGAAGTACGAGGACGGCAGCTACTCCTTCGTGGCGGCGGGGCCGACCACCTCCATCCGCGAGGAGCCGTACCAGGCCGACGTGATTGGCCGTTACGGGCTGCGCGGTGTGATCGGCAAGGGGGGCATGGGCCCCAAGACCCTGGCCGGTCTCAAGGAGCACGGCGCCGTCTACTTCCATGCCATCGGCGGCGCAGCGCAAGTGCTCGCCGAGGCGGTGACCAAGGTGGAAACGGTGTTCCAGCTCGCCGAGTTCGGGGTGCCCGAGGCGCTCTGGGTCATCGAGGTAAAGGACTTCCCGGTGGTGGTCACCATGGACGCCCACGGCCGCAGCCTGCACGCCGAGGTGGACGTCGCCTCCAAGGCGATCCTCGATCGGCTTCTCGGTCTCGCCGGCTGACGTCGCGCTGGTGCGGCGGCGGGGCAACGGCCGGGGCGCGGGCGTCGCCAGCCGCCGAGTCGCCAGCGTCCCTCGGCCGGGCGAAAGCCGCCTCCCCTCGGGTGGTGTTACGGTTCGTCGCGAAGTGCCCGGTGGGCCGAGAGCAGGACCCGACCGGCCGAGCGGAGGAGGAACAGGGCGAGGACCGACGCGACGGTGAGATCCGGCCACCCTGACCCGGTCGCCCACACCCCGGCGGCGGCGGCGAACACCGATAGGTCGGCCACCATGTCGTTACGGGAGCACTCCCACACCGAGCTCATGTTGACGTCGTCGCTGCGGTGGCGAGAGAGCACGGCCAGGCACCAGGCGTTGGCCGCCAGGGCCAGGAGACTGAACACGCCCATGAACTCGAAACGGGGGAGCGTGGGGGCTGCCAGCTTGTAAGAGACGTGCACGAGCACGGCGAGGGCCGCCCACAGGATGAGAAGCCCTTTGAAGAACGCGACGCGAGCCTTGGCCCTGCGGCCGCGACGAACGACCCAGAGGCTGAGTCCGTAGGTCAGGGCATCGCCCAGGTTGTCGAGGCTGTCGCTCAGGAGGGCCGAGGATCTGGCGTGGAGGGCCGCAGTTGCGATGACCAGGAACATGATGGCGTTGATGACGAGTACGAGGGCGAGCGTGCCCCGCTGTCGCTCGTGCACGACCTCGAGCTCGCCCCCCCGGCAGCAGGCGCGCATGCGCGACTCTCAGGCTGCCTGCCGGGCCTCGCGCAGGCGCTGCTGTCGCTGGACAAAGGCGCAGACGGTGAGCGCCTCGGCGATGTCCTCGCGGCTGACCAAGCCCAGGTAGGTATCGCCCCGGAATACCGCCACGAGGCGCGTGCCCCGCGTGGCCATGAGCTCCTGGACGTCGGACAGCGGTGTGGCCGCGTCCACCCGCACCACCTCGCGCTGCATGACGCTGGTGACGAAGCTGTCTTCGGGATCGCTGGCGAGGGCCTTGAGGACGTCGTCGCGGGTGATGACGCCGAGGAGGCGACCGCCGTGCACCACGGCAAAGTCGGGTTGGTAGCTGGTGAGGATGTAGTCCACCACGCGGCTCAGTCGATCGGCCGGGACGAGGGTCAGGGCGTGCTTGTTGTACGCGTCGCCGACAAGCCGCGTGCTCAAGACGCTCTTGGCCTGGGCGTGGGCGCCTTCGAAGCCGGCGCCGAAGAAGATGAAGACCGCCACCAGGACGAGGATGAAGTTGCCGGCCAGTATCCCCAGGATCCCGAAGCCGATGGCGAAGAGCTGGCCGATGCCGGCGGCCAGGCGGGTGGCCCGGGCGTGGCCCACGGCCATGGCCACCACCGCTCGCAGGACCCGGCCTCCGTCGAGAGGGAAGGCGGGGATCAGGTTGAAGAGGACGAGGGTAACGTTGGCCTCGAGCAACCAGAGGAGGAGGGTGGCGAGGGACGGTGTGGGCAGCGAACCGGCCACCGTGCCGCGGGCGTCCAGGCCGGCGATCACGCCGGCCGGGCCGAGGACCGCCAGGAGGACCCCGGCGAGCACCACGTTGACGGCCGGTCCGGCTGCGGCAATGAGCAGTTCGTGAAGGGGCTTGTCCGGGTTCTTCCCGAGGACGGCCACACCGCCCAGGGGCAAGAGGACGATCTCGCGCACGTCGATACCGAACCGTTGCGCCACCAGGCTGTGACCCAGCTCGTGGAGCACGACGCAGGCGAACAGGAGCAGGATGAGGGTGGCGCCGAAGAGCGTCCCCGTGGCTCCGTGCGGACCGCCCCACTGGACCGCGCCGAGGGCCACGATGATGAAGAAGGTGAGGTGAATGCGGATGTCGATGCCAGCCACCTTGCCGAGACTGAAAGACCATTTCACGGGTTTCCGCCCCTCCTAGTTGCGAAACCTGCCGCCGCGCCGTGCTATTCCTCGCAAGGCACCCCCCGCCACCTCACGTGAACGCGGCGAGGACGTAAAAGGCGAAGAGCTTGTCGTTCATCTCTCGCACCCGGCCCGCCAGGGTGCGGACGAAGACCGACAGGACCTGGTAGGCGAGTTCCTTGTCGCGCGCGAGCAAGGCGTGGAAGCGCTCCCGGTCGATGACGAGCAGGCGGGCGTCCTCGTGGACGATGGCGTCGGCCGACCGCCTGCCGCCGTCGAGGACCGCCATCTCACCGAAGACGCTGCCCGGCCCGAAGATGGCCAGGGCCTCCTCGCCGACGCCGGAGAGGACCTTGGAGATCCGAACCTTGCCCTCCTCGACCAGGTACAGGGCGTCGCCGGGGTCCCCCTCGGCGAAGACCAGGGTGCCCTTGGGGAGCGAGATCCGGCGCACGATCCCGGCTATGGTCTCGAGCTCGGCGTTGGAGAGGCCGGAAAACAGGGGGATTGCTTGCAACCCACGGACGTCGTCCATGCTGGCCTCGAGCCTCCCGGACCACGATAGCAGACGCCGGCGGCGTCGAGGTGAGGTTGGTACGCCCTGGTGACGATCATGTGCTAGTCTGCACAAATGCAGCGTGACGAGCGCCGCGTGTCGTGGCAACGGCCGAGAACAGGCGTCGCTCCGTCCCCGCTGCCGCCGCCGCGTGGGGTGTCGAAATGCGCGGGTCGTGCCTGTTGCCGTGTCCCTCCCTGGGCGGCACACGGTGCGGCGATGAGCGTTTGGGCCGCAGTCCTCGCTGCGGAGAAAGGAGAGGAGTCCCATGAAGATTCTCGTGGTTGGTGGCAGTGGTGCCATGGGGAAAGCGGTGGCCTGGGACCTGGCGCAGGTGCCGAAAGTGGCCAGGATCGGTCTCGTGGGTCGACGGGCCGAGGCCCTCGAGGCGACGAAGCGCTTCATCGGTTCGGAGAGGGTCGTGGTGCACCCCCTCGACATCGGCGATCGCAAGGCGCTCACGGAGGTGATCGGCGCCTACGACGTGGTCGTCCTCACCTTGCCCGACCGCTACACGAGCTACACGGTGGTGGAGGCGTCCATCGCCACCGGCGTGCACTGCGTCGACATGCTGGAGGAGTACCACCGGCGGCCCGACGCCTACGAGATCGAGGGGCTCAAGCTCCCCGAGGGCATGACCCTCGACGAGTACGGTGACTACCTCCACGAGACGGCCCTCGCCAAGAACGTCGTGTTCCTCGACGGCATCGGCTTCGCTCCAGGCCTTTCCAACATCACGGTCGGCGAGGCGATCCGCAAGCTGGACGTGGCGGAAGTGGCGGTGGCACGGGTGGGCGGCATCCCCCGCAAGGATGTGGCGGCGCGCAACCCCTTGCGCTACATGATCACCTGGGCGTTCTGGCACGTGCTTCGCGAGTACATGGTGAAGCTCTATATCCTTAAGGACGGCCAGCGGGTGGAGATCGATTCGGCCACCGATCTGGAGGCGTTCCACTTCACCGACTTCGGGCAGGACGAAGTGCTGGAATGCTGCGTCACGCCCGGCATGCCGAGCTTCGTCTACACACGCCCGACCCTCACGTACTTTGCCGAGAAGACCGTGCGCTGGCCGGGTCACTGGCAGGGGGTGCAGACCCTCAAGGAGTGCGGCCTCTTGGGCCTTGAACCGGTGGAGGTGAACGGCGTCAAGGTGGTGCCGCGCGACGTGCTCCTCGCCCTCATCGAGCCGCGACTGCGGGCGCGGCCGGGAGACACGGACGTGTGCGTCATGTGGAACACCGTGGACGGGATCAAGGACGGCACGCGAGTGCGGATCAGCTACTCCATGTGGGACGAGGCCGACACCACCCTCGGCTTCTCCTCCATGGCACGCGTCACCGGGTTCCCGGCTGCCATCGGTGCCGTGATGATCGCCCAGGGCAAGATCAAGGAACGCGGGATCGTGCCGCCCGAGGATTGCATCTACGGGCCGCTCTACGCCGAGTTCATGGCCGAGCTCGAGAAGCGCAACATCAGGATCCTGGAGAGGGTGCACAAGCTGTAGGGGCTCGCCACCCAGTGGCCGCGCAGCGGCCGAAGGACGCCAGTCCTGTCATCCTGCGGCCGCCCCCCTCTCGTCATGCTGAGGCCGCGCAGCGGCCGAAGCATCTCGTCGCGTCCGAGGATTTCAAGCAACGCCCAGGCCGCGATCCCGTCGCGTCCGAGGCCGGTGATGGGTGGGCGGTCGAGCTGCACGCGCGTCGAGACCCTTCGGCGCTGCGCGCCTCAGGGTGACAGGGGGCGTCGAGACCCTTCGCTTCGCGCAGGGCGACAGGGCGGGCGCCACGGGACCCCCGCTACACCGCCACGCCTCGCAGAAATTCGGCACTCGCCTCGGGGAGCGCGGTGTTGATGTACATCCCCGAGCCCAGCTCGAACCCCGCGGTCTTGGTGATCTTGGGGACGATGGAGAGGTACCAGTGGCTCCACTGGACCTTGTCGTAGGCCAGGGGCGCCATACGGATCATGTAGTTGTAGTGGGGATCGCCGAGGCCGCGGTAGAGCTTCAGGAGGGTGGTCTTGAGGACAGCGCCCAGGCTCGCAAGCTCCTCGTCGCTCGCGAGGGTGAAGAGGGGACGGTGGCGGCGGGGCAGTATCCAGGTGTGGAAGGGCGAAAACGCCGCGTAGGGGATGAAGGAGACGAAGTGGTCGTCCTCGCAGATCACCCGCTCGGCCACCTCGCTTTCCCACCGTGCCATGTCGCAAAAGACGCACGTACCGTGCTCGTCGAAGTAGCGCATGGCTTCCTCGAGACGCTGGCGGATGTGACTCGGCACGATGGGGAGCGACACCATCTGGCAGTGGGGATGCTCCAGAGAGGTGCCGGCCGACTCGCCGTGGTTCTTGAAGGGGATGATCTGGCTGATCCGCTCGTCCCGGGCGAGCTCCCGGGCGCGGTCGCGGAGCGCGGCAAGGGCGGAGGCGACCTCGGCAGCAGGCATCAGGGCGGTCGTGGTGTTGTGGTGCGGCGACTCGATGAGGACGTCGTGGAAACCGTAGCCTTCCGTCATCCGTGCCACCCCCGCCTCCAGCCGGCGCGGTGGGGCGGTGGGGGAGAGGGCCCCGAACTTGTTGGGCACGATGCGCTGGCGCCACGCCCCCCCAGCATCGCGCACGACGAGGCTCGGCTCAGGGGTCATCCCCTCGTTGCCGGGACAGAAGGGGCAGGTGGCCACCCGGGGCGGCCGCTCGTGGGTGCGCGTGCGCGTTGCCGCGGTGAAGTCCTCCGGGCGCCTGGCCCGTTCGGTGGCGATGATGACCCACTCCTTGGTGGCGATGTTCTGACGGATCTCGGGCATGGCGTCGTCCTTTCCTGTGCTCGTGCCACCGTAGCAAAGGCGCATTGCCCGGCACAAGGGCGCTCCTTCGGTCGGTGCGAGGGTCGTGCGTCGGGAGTCTTGAGGATCAGGCGCGCGGAGCGCGGCCGCTCACCTCGGCGAGGGCGCGCAGGCGGGCGGCCAACGGGCGGCTGAGGTGCTGCAGGGAGGCACGCCACACCCAGTTGCCGGTGGCAACGCCGGGGGTGTTCATGCGTGCCTCGCTGCCGAGGCCGACCACGTCCTGGAGCGGCACGATGGCAAGGTCGGCCACCGAGGTGTAGGCGAGGCGGATGAGGTCCCACGCCGGCTCGGCCCCGGTGCCGCCCGCGTAGGTGGCCAGGCGGCGGCGCGCCTCGGCGGCGGCGGTCGCGTACCAGCCGCAGGCGGTGTCGTTGTCGTGGGTGCCGGTGTACACCACGCTGTCGCGGCTGTGGTTGTGGGGCAAGTGGGGACTGTCGTCCTCGTCGAAGGCGAACTCGAGGACCTTCATCCCCGGCAAGCCCCACCGGCGGCGCAGCGCCCCCACCTCGGGGGTAATGACGCCCAGGTCCTCGGCAACGATGGGAAGCTCCCCGAGGGCCTGGTAGACGGCGGCAAAGAAGGCGTCGCCGGGTCCCTCGACCCAGCGGCCGGCGACGGCGGTGGGCTCGTTGGCCGGGATCTCCCAGTAGCCGACGAAGCCGCGGAAGTGGTCGATGCGCACGAGGTCGACGGTCCGCAGCGCCGCGCGCAGCCGGCCGATCCACCACGCGAACCCCTCCCGTTGGTGGCGGTCCCAGCGGTAGAGGGGATTGCCCCACCGTTGGCCGGTCGCCGAGAAGTAGTCGGGCGGCACGCCGGCCACTGCGGTGGGCTCGCCCCTGTCGTCGAGCATGAAGAGGTCGGGGCGGCGCCAGACGTCGACGCTGTCGAGGGCCACGTAGATGGGCAGGTCGCCCATGATGGTGATGCCCCTTCCTCGCGCCTCTCGGCGGAGGTTGCACCACTGGCGGTAGAACAGGAACTGCACAAAGCGGTGGAACTCCACCTCCCGGGCCAGTGCGCGGCGGGCCGCGGTCAGGGCCGCAGGGTCGCGCCGCGACAGCGGCGGGTCCCAGCGTGTCCACACCTGCCCGTTCGAGCGCTCGCGGAGGGCGGCGAAGAGGGCCCAGTCGTCGAGCCACTCGCCCTGGTCCGGATGCCCGACCCACGCCTCGTACGCCTCGCGCAGGGCCGGGGGGCGACGGCTGCGAAAGGTGGCGAATGCCGCCTCGAGGGTATCGCGCTTCCAGCTCGCCACCCGCGGGTAGTCCACCCGTCCCTCGGGAAAAGCAGGTGCACTGACGAGGGCGGCCGAGGGCAAGAGCTCGTCCTCCACCAGTCGTGCCGGCGAGATGAGGAGGGGATTGCCAGCGTGGGAGGAAAGCGCGGCGTAGGGGCAGTTCTCGAGGGCCGGCGGGTTGAGGGGCAGCACCTGCCATACCGACTGGCCGGCGGCCTGGGCCCAGTCGAGGAAGGCGATGGCTGCAGCGCCGAGGTCGCCGATCCCGAAGCGACCCGGCAGGGAGGTGGGGTGAAGGAGGAGACCCGCGGCACGCGCCATGACGGACCGAGGATAGCAGCCCTTCCTCCCCCGCCTCGGCAGGCGGGGAACGGCGTCGCCTTGCGGCAGCAGGCCAGGGAAGATGCTGCGCGAGTGGCTCGGCGGCCGTTGCTCGCGAGCGACGAACGGGACCGGCGCCCCTTGAGGTCGGGCGCGCCGCTCGTTACACTGCGACGCTCTGGAGTGCCCATGCTGGATGCGTTGTCGGATCGCATGCACAAGGTGTTCAAGAAGCTGCGGGGCGAGGGACACCTCACGGAACAGCACGTGGACACGGCTCTCGGCGAGATCAGGCGCGCGCTCCTCGGCGCCGACGTGGCCCTTCCCGTCGTCAAGGAGTTCACCGAACGTGTGCGACAGCGGGCGCTGGGCAAGGAGGTGCTCGCCTCCCTCTCGCCCGCGCAGCAGGTGGTGAAGATCGTCCACGACGAGCTGACGAGGATCCTCGGTGGCGAACACCGGCCGTTGCGGCTCAAGGGTTTCCCGGCTCCGGTGATGCTGGTCGGCCTGCAGGGGACGGGGAAGACCACCACCTGCGCCAAGCTGGCCGTCTTTCTGAAGACGAAGCTCGGCAAGCACGTGCTGCTGGTGCCGGCGGACGCAGCTCGGCCGGCGGCCCGCGAGCAGCTCGAACAGCTCGGCCGCCAGGCCGGCCTGCCGGTGCTGGACACGCGGCCGTGGACGGATCCTCTGGCCATCGCCCGCGCTGCCCTGGTGGAGGCGCGCCGCAAGGGATTCGAAGTGATCGTCGTCGACACCGCCGGTCGCCTCCACGTGGACGAGGCGCTGATGGCGGAGGTGGAGGCGCTGCGCGGCGTCCTCAGCCCCTGCGAGTTGCTGTTCGTGGCCGATGCCATGACCGGTCAGGACGCGGTCCGCTCGGCCAAGGCCTTTGCCGACCGTCTCCCCCTCACGGG
>FWWM01013716.1_pt1 | contig 12985 bp, 11 predicted proteins | sample 2228351 | NCBI WGS metagenome assembly FWWM01 (sample SAMEA103939774, study PRJEB20133) | metagenome | reverse complement strand
CTACCCATCCCGAGACTGGGAGAAGATCTACCGCGATCAGTTCCATTACGACTCGACTTTCCATTTCCTTTGCGCTCCGAACGACACGCACAATTGCTTGTTGACCGCGTATGTGAAGAACGGGGTGGTCACGCGCCTGGGGCCCAGCTACGGCTATGGCGAGGCCCAGGACGTGTACGGCAACCGGGCGTCGCACCGCTGGGACCCGCGGTGCTGCAACAAGGGGCTGGCCATGCTCCGCCGCCTCTACGGGCCCCGCCGGGTCAAATACCCCTCCGTGCGCAAAGGGTTTCTGGAATGGTACCAGGCGGGGTTCCCGCGCGAGGCGGACGGCCGCGTCCCCGAGAAGTATCGCCATCGCGGCAAAGAGCCGTTCCTCAAGGTCTCGTTCGAGCAGGCTTGCGAGATCGTGGCGGCGGCGATGGAAAACATCGCCCGGACCTACACCGGCGAGCCAGGCAAAAAGCTCCTGGCCGCCCAAGGCTATGACCCCGCGATGATCGAGGCCACCAAAGGGGCGGGCACACAGTGCCTGAAGTTCCGCGGCGGCATGCCCCTGTTGGGCGCCACGCGGATCATGGGCTTCTATCGGATGGCCAACTCGCTGGCCCTGCTGGATGCCAAGCTCCGGCAGGTGGACCGGGACCATGCCCTGGGCGCTCGCGGGTGGGACAACTATTCCTGGCACACCGATCTGCCGCCCGGCCACACGATGGTCTGCGGCCATCAGACCATCGACTTCGACCTGGCCACTGCTGAAAACGCCGCCCTGGTCATCTGCTGGGGCATGAACTGGATTTCCACCAAGATGCCCGACGGGCACTGGCTCGCCGAGGCCCGGCTGAAGGGGACCACGGTGGTCACCGTGGCCTGCGAGTACCAGTCCACGTCCAACAAGGCCGATAAGGTGATCCTGGTCCGCCCAGGCAGCGACCCCGCCCTGGCCCTGGGCCTCGCCAACGTCATTCTCCAGGAAGGATCGTATGACGCCGAGTACGTCCGCGGCCATACGGACCTGTGTTTCCTGGTGCGGATGGACACGCTGAAGCTCCTTCGCCCGCAGGACGTTCTGGAAGACTACCGGCCGCCGGCGCTCAAGAATACCGACGTGCTTGAGGATGGGGCGTCTCCGCCGCCGGCCATCCAGCAGCGCCGCCAGATCATCACCCACTCGCTCCGCAACGAGTGGGGCGATTTTTTGGTGTGGAATACCGAAACCGGCAAGGTGGAGCTGGTGACGCGCGACGATTCGGGCCGCGCGGGGCCCTGGGCCCTGGAAGGCCGGTTCTCCGTCACCACCCGCGACGGCAAGTCGGTCGAAGTCCGCCCCGTGCTGGATCTGATCCGCGAACATGCGGCCCATTTCACCCCGGAAGTGGTCAGCGACATTTGCAGCGTGGATCCCGAAGCCGTGCGGTGGCTGGCACGCCAGATCGCGGCCCACCGGTCCCAGACCCTCATTGCCGTGGGCATGGGCCCCAACCATTTCTTCAACAACGACTTGAAAGACCGGGCGATCTTCCTGGTCTGCGCCCTGACCCGCAACGTGGGCTTCCACGGGGGCAACATCGGCAGCTACGCCGGGAATTATCGCGGCGGCTATTTCAACGGCCTCCCCCTGTATGTGACCGAGGACCCCTTCGATCTGGAACTCGACCCCGCCAGGACGCCCCGCACCCGCTACTACTACAAGGCCGAATCGGCCCACTATTACAACTACGGCGATCGGCCTTTGCGCGTGGGGAACAAGCTCTTTACGGGCAAGACCCATCTGCCCACCCCCACCAAATTCGTATGGTTCGGCAACGGCAATTCGATCCTGGGGAATCTCAAATGGCACCATGACTTCGTGGTCAACACCCTGCCGCGGATCGAGTGCGTGGTGGTCAACGACTGGTGGTGGACCGCCTCGTGCGAATATGCCGACGTGGTATTCGCGGTCGATGCCTGGCCCGAACTGAAGTTCCCCGACATGACCGCCGCGGTGACCAATCCCTTCTTTCAGATATTCCCGCGCACCCCGCTGAAGCGCACCCACCAGACGCGGGGCGATATCGAGGTACTGGCGGGCGTGGGCCGGGCCCTGGCCAAAGTCACCGGCGATCGCCGCTTCGACGACTGCTGGAAGTTCGTCCACGAAAACAAGGTCGAGGTCTATCTCCAGCGAATCATCGACGGCTCGACCACCCTGCGGGGCTACCAGATCGAGCAGGTCGAGGCCAACGCCCAGCGCGGCGTGCCCGCCCTGCTGATGACCCGCACCTACCCGAAGATCATGGGCTGGGAGCAATCACACGAGAACAAGCCGCATTACACCCGCTCGGGCCGGCTGGAGTTCTACCGCGATGAGGACGAGTTCCTGGAACACGGCGAGAACATCCCCGTGCACCGCGAGCCGGTGGATGGCACATGGTACGAGCCGAACGTGATCGTCTGCGGCGCCCCGGGGCTGATCCGCCCGAAAGGCCCGGAAGAGTACGGCCTGTCGCGCGAGGACCTGTCGGTCGAGGTCCGCCAGGTTCGCAACGTGGTCATCCGGCCGGCCGAGTTGACCCGCACCCGCCATCCCCGGAGGAAGGACGGCTTTTCGCTGATCTACATCACCCCTAAGTACCGCCACGGGGCGCACACCACGCCGGTCGATCTGGACTTGATGGCGGTGTGGTTCGGTCCGTTCGGGGATATGCACCGCCACGACCGGCGCATGCCGTGGGTCGGCGAAGGCTACGTGGACCTCAATCCGGAGGACGCGCGGGAGCTGGGCATCGAGGATGGCGATTACGTGTACGTCGATGGCGACCCTGAGGACCGCCCCTTCCGCGGCTGGCAGAACCGGCCGGACGACTACCGCGTGCACCGGGCGATCATGCGGGCCCGCTACTACCAAGGCTTGCCCCGGGGCGTGGCCCGCTCGTGGTTCCACATGTACGTGGCCACCTACGGCTCGGTGGAAGGGCAGGCCCAGAACCCGGACCATCTGGCCCGGAACCCCCGCACCGGCTATCAGGCCATGTTTCGCACCGGATCGCACCAGTCGGCCACGCGGGCCTGGCTCCGGCCGACCCTGATGACCGATTCCCTAGCGCGCAAAGAGTACTTCGGCCAGGTAATCGGAAAGGGCTTCGCCCCCGACATCCACTGCACTGCCGGGGCGCCCAAGGAGTCGTTCGTCAAAATCACCCAGGCCGAGCCCGGCGGCACCGCGGGGCAACGCCTCTGGCGGCCCGCACAACTGGGGCTTCGCCCGGGCTACGAAAGCCCCGCCATGCAGCAGTTCCTCCGCGGAGATTTCATCCAATGAACCACCAGGTTTACAACTGGCAGCTTGGCCGCACCATGGCCTACAAGTATCCCGAAAGCCGCCCCCCGCGCCAGGTGGCCTGGGTCTTCGATACCAATAAGTGCATCGCCTGCCAGACCTGCTCCATCGCCTGCAAGAGCGCCTGGACCGCCGGCCGCGGCCAGGAATACATGTTCTGGAACAATGTCGAGACAAAACCCTGGGGCTTTTACCCCCTGGGCTGGGACGTGCGGCTCCTGGAAAAGCTAGGGCTTCAGCGCTGGGAGGGACAGACCTACGCCGGCAAGACGATCTTCGAAAGCGCCCCCTACGGCGAGGAAATCCTGGGGGTCGAAATGTCCGAGGAGGATTGGGCCCACCCCAATCTGGGCGAGGACGAAGTCAACCAGCCAGTCCAAGCCAAGGCGGTCTACGAAGTGCCCCATAGCCGCTGGATGTTCTATCTCCAGCGGATTTGCAATCACTGTACCTATCCGGCTTGTCTGGCCGCTTGCCCCCGGAAGGCGATCTACAAGCGGAGCGACGGCATCGTCCTCATCGATCAAAGCCGTTGCCGGGGCTACCAGGAGTGCGTGCGGGCTTGCCCGTACAAGAAGCCCATGTTCCGCAACGTCACCGGCAAATCCGAAAAATGCATCTCCTGCTTTCCGGCAGTGGAAAGCGGCCAGCAGACGCAATGCGTGGAGACGTGCATCGGCCGAATCCGCTTGTTTGGATTCCTCAGCCGCCCCGAGGAGGCCCGCGCCGATAACCCCATCGACTACCTGGTCCATATCCGCAAAGTGGCGTTGCCGTTGTACCCCCAGTTCGGTACCGAACCGAACGTGTATTACATCCCGCCGATCCACGTGCCGGTGCAGTTTACGCGCCAGCTTTTCGGCCCTGGCGTGGAGCAAGCCGTGGAGGCCTACCGCCACGCCACCGAAGACCTCCGCCTGGCGGGCTTGCTGATGCTTTTCGGCGCGACGCGGAACATCGTGCACCGCTTCCGCGTCGAGGGGACGCTCTGGTCCGGCATCTGCGCCGGGCTCGATACCGACGGCCGGGAGATTGTGCGCGTCCCCCTGAAAGAGCCCATCGTTATCCGGGACGAGTTCGATGCGCAACACAATGTCTGCCGTTTCAGCGTCACTTGAAACCCTCGGGTGGCGCTACAAAACCCTGGCGCTGGCGTTCTCCTATCCGGAGGGGCCGTTTTTCGACTGTTTCGGCCGGGTGTTGTCCGAAACCGAGCGTCGCGAACTGCCCGAAGAGTACGACCGCCTGTTTCGCGCCATGGGCATTTGGCTTTACGGTGCGGAGCACACGGCGGCGAACGAGTTCGAAAAAGCCCGGGCCCTTGCGGACATCATGGGCTTCTACCGGGCCGCGGGGGTGGAGCCGGAAGCCGCCCGCCCCGACGACCTCACTTGCGAGCTGGAATTCATGCATTATCTGGTCTGCAAGGAGGTGCGGGCCGCCGCAGAGCGCCGGGGGGGCCGGCGTAAAGCCCGCGTCTGCCGGCAAATGCAGCAGAAGTTCCTGGCCGACCACCTCCTGCCGGCCGGGCGGGCCGTCGCGCTGGCCGTGCGCCAGTCCACCCATAGCGCGTTCTACCAGTTGGCCGCCAGCGAACTTCTGGACTTTCTGGCAAGCGAAGAGAAACGGCTCTTGGGGGTGCCCGCATGAGAACCACTGTTTATTTGATCATCGCAGCCCTGGTCGGTTCGTTCGGGGTGGCAACCTATTTCGGGGTGCGGCACTCCCGGGGGACACCGGTAGCGAAAAACGACCCGGTACCGGTGGTGCTTGACGCCCCCTTCCGCGACGAAGACCTGCAACTGGCCAGCGGCGTTTCCCTGTCGCCCTGGGATGGGCTGCCGGCCACCGAGGTCGAACTCATGTACCAGGTGACCGTGCTCCCCTGGGCCCGCAGCCTCGTGTCGCCTGTGGTGGCCAAGGCCTTCCACAATGGCAAGGAGCTGTTTTTGTATCTGAGCTGGAACGACGAAAGCGAAGACCGCGCCGTGGGTGTCAACCAGTTCGCCGACGCCGCGGCAGTGATGTTCCCCCTTGGCGAAACCATCGAGCCCTCGACGATCATGATGGGCTTCATGGGCCGGGCCAACCTCTGGCACTGGAAGGCCAGCCGCGACCAGGAGTATTGGCAAAAGGTCGCGCCGCAAAGTCATGCGTATAGCGATTTCTACTACCCCTTCGAGGAGCAGGAGCTGTTCGGAGTCTCGCAGGAGAAGCCGGCCTCGGCGGTGGCCGAGCTGCTGGCCGAACGCGTGGGCACCGTCACCCCCAGCCCGCTCCAGGAGGTCCAGGGGCGTGGCGTGTGGCGGGACGGGAGATGGCACGTCGTGTTCCGCCGGTCGATGAGCAGCGGCGACCCGGAACGGGCCCCCGCCCTGGTGCCCGGGAATACCTATCGGATTGCTTTTGCCGTTTGGAACGGCCGCCAGGGCGACCGCGGCGGGCGGAAGTCGATCTCCGAATGGGTCGATTTGCGGCTTGAACCTGGCGAGCCGCCGGTTTCCAACCCCTGACAGCCCCGATTCGAGGTGCCCTTATGTGGCTTCGCCTTGCAGTTGTGGCCGCGATGCTCGGTGGATTGCCCGCCGCCTGGTGGTATCTTCACGCGGGGGACGCCACAGCCCCCGGTCCTGCTGAGCGGGAACAGGCCCACGACTTCCAACTGATCGACCAAGACGAGCGCCCGGTGCGTCTGGCCGACTTTGCCGGCCGGGCCAAAATCCTAAGCTTCTTTTACGTGCGATGCAACAATGCCCGGGCGTGTCCGATGACCACCCGCCATTTCCGCCGGCTCCAGGAGGCGCTGGGCGAGGAACTCAACCGGCAGACGGTGCTGCTGATGGTCACCCTGGATCCGCAGGCGGATACGCCGGGTATCCTCAAGAAATACGGGGAGCTGTACGGGGCCGACTTTCGCAACTGGCATTTCCTGACCGGCACCCCCGAACAGGTGGCAGCCGTCTGCGAACGCTACCAGATCATCGCCGACCGCGAGTCGGACGGCAGCATCCGGCATTCGGTCATTACCTTTCTCATCGACCGCCAGAACCGCATCCGGCGGATGTACTTGGCCAACCAGTGGCAGCCCGAGGAACTGCGGCAAGACCTGGCGGCCGTGATCAACGCCCCCTCCGAGTGAAACGGAGACTGCGGTATGAACACCTTTGCGCTGTTGGTGATCTTCGCCTCGGCGGCGGGGGGCGACCCCGACCGGGTCGTGGAGATCCACGCCCGGCGCTTCGCCTACGAGCCGAACATCGTCCGCGTCCGGCGGGGCGAAGTCGTCCAGATCCGCCTCATCAGCCAGGACGTACGGCACGGCTTGTATCTGGACGGATATGAGCTGCAGACCACGGCGTCGCCCGGCCAGGAGGGCACCCTGAAATTCGTGGCCGACAAAACCGGCCGCTACCCCTTCCGCTGCGCCGTCACCTGCGGCGAGTTCCACCCTTACATGATCGGCTACCTGGTGGTCGAGCCCAACTGGCGGTTTTATGGCGGAATCGGACTGGTGGGCCTCCTGGGGCTGGGCTCGCTCGTAATCAGCCGACGTGGGCAAGGACCGCCCCAAGATAAACTCTTCGGCCTGATCCCCTTGGGGTGGCGGTTTGACCTGACCCGTTTCCGGCCCGTCCGCGCGCTGTTCAAAAGCCGCTGGTTCCCCCTCATCCCCATCATCGTCAACCTTTTTATCTTCACGATCATTATCCTGGCGGCCATTGTGGGCGGCTTCGGGCCGGGCAACTACAACTTCGGCATCATGATCGTGTGGATCCTCTGGTGGGTCCTGCTGATGATGTTCATGGTTCCCCTGATCGGCCGCCTCTGGTGCATGGTCTGTCCCTTCCCCTTGATTGGCGACTGGATCCAGCGCGGCAAACTCGTGGACGTCGGCCGGCAAAAGTCCTGGGGGCTCAACAAACGCCTGCCCAACTGGATGCGCAACCTCTGGCCGCTGGTGCTTCTGTTCTGGGTCGCCACGTGGTTTTCCGGATTCTTTACGGTCCGGCCCCTGGCGACCTTCCTTCTGCTGGGCGTGGTGATCCTCGCCGCGGTGATCGTCTCGCTGATTTACGGCAAGCGGGCGTTCTGCCTGTCGTTCTGTCCGGTGAGCGGGTTCCAGGGGTTGTATGCCAACTTCTCGGCCTGCGAGGTCCGGGTCAAGGACCCCGAAATCTGCAAAAAGCATACGCCCAAGACTTGTGTGGTCGGCAACGACAAGGGCTACGGCTGCCCGTGGATGGAATTGCCCTTCGACATGAACCGCAATACTTACTGCGGACTGTGCCTGGAATGCTTCAAGACCTGCCCGCACGACAATATGGCCTTCAACCTCCGGCCGTTAGGAGCCGACCTGGTCGCGCCCCGCAAGCGTACCGATGACCTGTATTACCGCCGCGGCACGGACGAAGCCTTCAAGGCGTTGACCATGGTGGGCATCATGTTCGCGTTTTTCATGGCCATGCAGGGGCCCTCCGGCCAGATCAAGGACATGGTGCGGGCCGCCACGCTCGGAGGATACCTGAGCTTTATCGGCGAGTCGGGACTGGTCGATTTCCTCCTCATCCCTGGCCTGTTCCTGCTGGCCGCATGGTCCTCCCTGAAACTGGCGGCTGCCAAAGAGGTGCGGCTCCGCACGGTGTTCGTCAATTTTTCGTATTGTTTGGTGCCGGTGGGGCTGGCCATCTGGGCCGCCTTCAGCCTGGGCATTATCTTCCCCAACGGAAGTTACCTGCTGCACATTCTTTCCGACCCGTTTGCCTGGGGTTGGAACCTGTTCGGCACGGCCCACTTCCCCTGGACGCCGGTGCTTACCGGCGCCGTGCCCTATCTCCAGATTCTGGTCGTGCTGTTGGGCATGGCCTTTGCGCTGGATTATGGCTTCAAATTTTCGCGGCTGACTTATTCCACCCTCGAACAGGCCAAAAAAGGCTGGGTGCCGATCTGCCTGTTCCTCATCGGTCTGCACGTGTTCTTTATCTGGCTTTTTGCGGCATGAGGGGTGTCCTATGAGCACACGGGAGTTCCTGGGCATCGCGCTGGTGTTCCTCTCCACCGTGGGCACGGTGGGGGGGATCCTGGCGGTCGAGCACTACCGCCGCCAGACGCAGTTCTCGGCTGAACTGGTGGCCCGGCAGCCCGATTACGGCAATTGGTACCCGAGCACCCTTCGCGTGCCCTATGGCCGGCCCCTGCGCCTGATGATCCGCAATATCGACACGGTCAGCCACGGCTTTGCCGTCCCCGATTTCCGGGTCGCCGTGCGCGAGATCAAGGCGGGCGAGGTGGAAGTAATCGAGTTCACCCCGGACAAGCGCGGCACGTTTCCGTTTTTGTGCACCGTATGGTGCTCGCCCCGCCACCAACAGATGCGGGGAACACTGGTCGTACAATGACGCCGGCGACAAAACCGGAATCCAGCATAAAACCCGGGCCTGAGGGCCACCCACGGCGACAAACGCCCCTTGGCGGGGGTTCCGCCGGCCGGCGAGGCTCTGCTCCGTAAGCTCCGGCAGCACCCCCGCGGCAAGCGCTGCTTGCCGCGTTTCTCAAGTACAACGGGGGTGGGGCGGCTCCGTTATCCCGTCGCTCGGATTTTTTGGCTATGAGCCAGTCGTTGCGGTTCTGCCGGAGGACTTTTCCGGCTGCTGGGCAGTGTGGGTGGCTGCTTGGGATGCCGGCGTGTCGTCGGCCTCGAATGCCTGGCTGATGAACTGCTCCAAGGTGCCGATGCTTTGGGCCCCGATCAGTCGCCACTTGCGCCATCCACGGCCCGTGTGGCGATACATAACCACCTGGGGGATCGGTCCCTGCTCGGTCAATTGAAGGGCCAGGTCCTGCTCGTGGTCGTAGTTCACGATGGCAAAGGCCACCTTGCGCAACAGTCCGCGCCTGCGGGCCTCGGGGATCACGGTTTGCTGCATCACGTGGCAAGCTGGGCACCAGTCCGCCGAGACGAGCACGACCAGGGGGCGGCCTGTCTCGGTGGTCTGCCGATGGGCTTCGGCATAAGTCTCTCCGCTTGCCGCTACCAACGCCCACGATGCCAAGGCGGACAGTGCCAGAGTCGTCATCAGCCGTTCTCCTTTTCGGGAAGTCGCGGTTCCTTGTGGGCCCGGCGATAGCCGAGCCGGCGTCGGCCCACAGGACGCCAGCCCGCAGGGTGCAGAGTCGGCCCCGACCGTGTCCCCATGCGCAGCCAGGGTGTGGCGGTGGCCCCTGGAGGCGAACATCGTCGCCTATGGGCACCGTGGCCGCCGCGGTGGTTGGAGTAGGGGCCGATCCCCGGTTTGGCCCGCCCCTTGGCCTTACGGGGACAATCCCCCTGGCAAGGAGCGGCCGGCGAGGCCGTCGTGGCCCCGAAAGTGCTCCGGCCTCTTCCTTGCCTTTCGATCCCCAGAAAGAAGGGGAACGCCGGAGACGAAGGTCGTGTCAGTTTATGCGAGCCAGCGGGAATTGCAAGGGGTTGCCATCCCGGGGGCTAGGGAATCGCGCTGGGTTGCCTGGGCGTCTGGAGCGCCCAATAATGGCTTCGACAAAATGCAGCCTCAACGAAAGCGGTATCATCGGCCCGAAACCCGGGGCCAAGGAGGTGTGGAATGGCTACGCGGTGCCCTTGGCCAGGCATTGGGCTGGCTGTTTTGGGGGTGGCGGTTTGCGGCGTGGGGGCAGCGACGGCCGAGGAGCGGGCCGCGGCCGACCGCATTCCCACGGCCAAGGGGGATCTGTGGGTCCACCCCGTTCGTCACGCGACGCTGGTGTTGCGCTGGGACGGCAAAGCGATTTACGTGGACCCGGTGGGCGGAGCGAAGGCCTTTGAGGGGCTGCCACGCCCGAACCTTGTGCTGGTGACCCATTTGCACGGCGATCACTTGGACGTGGCCACTTTGTCGGCCATGGTTGGCCCCGAGGGGGGCGTGCCTGTCGTGGGGCCGCCTTCGGTGGTCGATCGCCTGCCCCAAGGGGTCTTGCGCCAGGGGGCGCGTGGGTTGGAGGCGGGGCAGAAGGCAGAAATCGCAGGCATCGCCATCCAGGCCATCCCGGCGTATAACCTCACGCCCCAGCGGCAGAAGTTCCATCCCCAGGGTCGGGACGTAGGCTATGTGCTGGCCCTGGCCGACAAAAGGGTCTACATTGCGGGCGACACGGAAGATACGCCGGAGATGCGTGCGTTGGCGGGCATCGACGTGGCGTTTGTGCCGATGAATTTGCCGTACACTATGAGCGTGGCCCAGGCGGCCGCGGCGGTGCGGCAATTCCGGCCCAAAGTCGTGTATCCGTACCATTTCCGCAATGCGGATGGCACGCTGGCCGACCTGGACGAGTTCCGGCGCCTGGTGGGCCAGGAGGCCGGGGTGGAGATTCGAGTGCGGCGGTGGTATCCCGGGGCGAAGCCGTAAGGGGCGGAGGCCAGTCTGGAGGCCGGCTGCGTGCCGCGCCGGTGGGTACCGAAGCGACTTGCCGGCGGCAAGCGGTGCTTCGGGCCGTTAACTGCCGCCAGGCGTCTCGGGAAGCGAGCGGCCTTTTTCCAAGGTCACCTGGTTGCCGCGTTCGTTGAACTCGACGCGGGACATGAAGCTCCGCATGAGCATGATGCCGCGGCCGGAGGGGCGATCGAGGTTGGCCGGGTCGGTCGGGTCCGGGATCTCGGCGGGGTTGAAGCCTTCCCCCTCATCGGCGATCAAGACGCGCAGCAGGTTGGCCGACAAGTAGCACTGGATGCGCACGTGCTTGGTCGCATCGAAGTGGTTGCCGTGCTTGATGGCATTGACGAGGGCTTCTTCCAGGGCCAGGCGGATGGAGAACACGTCGCGGGCCGGCCACTGAAGACGCTCCAGTTCACGCACGATCTCGTCTTCGACGCACTGGCCTGCTCCGGCCTGGCTGGGGATCACGCGCTCGCATTGCCATACCCAGGTCTCATCGCTCATGGCCAAACGCACAACTGGTCGAGCGGGTGGGGGGCGGCTCAGATGGCGGCCAGGGCGTCGCTTTCGTCCGCTTTGATAATGAACACGCGGTTGAGGTTCGTGATTTTGAAGACCTCGAAGATTTCAGGCCGGATGCAGCACAGGGCCAGGCGGCCTTGCTTGGCCTTGACCTTCTTGTCCAGCTTGATGAGGACCCCCAACGCGGCACTGGAGAGGAAATCGACGGAGGAGAAGTTCAGCACCAGCTTCTTGCGGTTCTCGGTTTCGACCAACTGAAACAGTTCCTGCCCCAGCTCCTGGATCCGTAGATCCTCGATGATCTTCTGGTCGCGGAAGTGGACTACGGTAACATCGCCGACCTCGTTGATCACCAGGCGCCGATAAGTAGCCATCTCGAAAACTCCTCGGGCGATACCTCAATCCTCGGGCGGAAAATCCCTGGCCAACCCACTCCGCATGTCCACCGGCGGTCCGACGGGTCCGCGACGACCACGCTTGGCTACCCACCAGCGCGACACATGTCCCCCCATGATAGGTCCACCAAGACGGGCGTCAATAAGGGGAGCGGTTCCGCGGAGGAATCTCCAGCCGATTTCCCAGTTTACCTTCCGCAGCACCGGATGGCGATTCCTCTTGCCGCGTTTTTTCCCCGCCCATCCCCCTTGCAGGGTGGGAAGAGTCGCGGTCGGCCGGTTCCCGGCCCTCCGATTTGACAACCGCGGTCTCGATCAAGATGAAGTAATTCCCCTGGAACTCGGTGACCAAAGCGCTGACCTTCCATCGCAAGCGCCGCGGATAGCTGGCCACGGCCCGGGCAATCCGCTCCAGATTGCGGTTTTCCAGGGCCACCAGCGATGGGCCGGCCGGCTCGATCACGAACACCCAGCGATCGCCTGCCGTCCGGAAATAGCCTACCTGGTCCACCAGGTTGGCCCCTTCGCGCAGACCTGTCCGGCCCTGAAGGCCATCGGCCGGCGCCCCCACCCCCGTGCTCGCTGGCTGGGGGACCGGCGAGGCTTGTGGCGATTTTTGCGATGGGGCCAGGCTTTGTCCGCCAGCATCCCGGGGACGTCGGTTCGGCGACCCGACGTGCCAACCGGCCGACCTTGCAGAGACGGTTGGGGCTTCCGGTTGCGCCGCCTGCCCGAGATCGCCGAGGGTGAAGCATTGGGGCGGGTTTCCGGCTGGGGCTGGAGCCTGGGTTATTTCGGCGGCCTGGTGGCGCTGGGTATCTGCCTCGCCTACGTGACCCATGTCCAGGGCCAAGGCGCGACGGCTGCCGAATTCGTGCCGGTGACCATGCTGATCACCGCGGCGATATTCGCGCTCGCCAGCCTGCCGACTTTTCTGTTCCTGCGCGAACGCGCGCAGCCGCAGGCTGATGCCGGCACCGCGGTGCGGGCGGCCTTCGCGCGCCTTGCCGAAACACTGCGCACTGCGCAGCGTTACCGCGACCTGAGGCGTTTCCTGGTCTGCCTGGTGTTCTACCAGGCCGGCATCCAGACGGTGATCGCGCTGGCGGCGATCTACGCGCAGCAGGCGATGGGCTTCAGCACCCGCGACACGATCCTGCTGATCCTCGTCGTCAATGTCACCGCGGCGATCGGCGCCTTCGGTTTCGGTTATGTGCAGGACCGCCTCGGCCATGTGCCGACGATCGTGATTACGCTCGCGGGCTGGGTGCTGACTGTGCTGCTTGCCTGGACGGCCGAGGGGGCGGCGCTGTTCTGGGTGG
>FWWM01013715.1_pt1 | contig 12986 bp, 8 predicted proteins | sample 2228351 | NCBI WGS metagenome assembly FWWM01 (sample SAMEA103939774, study PRJEB20133) | metagenome | reverse complement strand
GGAAGCGCAGACGGCGATCGCGTGGGTGGAACACTTTGCCAAGGACCAAGACGCCACTCATGCCGACGAGGCGGCGCGCCGTCGTTATGAAGGTAACGCTTTTGTCGACGGGCGACGGAGGTATTGCCCGGAACTGGCGCGTTTCTACCCGGACTACGCGGCGCTGGTGCAAGCCGGGTTTCGCGAGTGGGCGCAGGCGGTGTTTGCGCCGATGTGGCGTGTCTTTAGCGGCGGCGGCGACGCTTTGCCAGGTCAGGAGCGATAGCCGTGGGCGAGGCGCAGGATCGGCAGGCGGCCATCTGGGCTTCTCAGGCGCTTGATGCGCTCACCTTTCCGCTGTCGCCCGGCATCCGTTTCATCGAGGCCAGCGCCGGCACCGGCAAGACCTGGACGATCGCAGCGCTGTACCTGCGCCTGGTGCTGGAGCGACAGCTCAGCCCCGAACAGATCCTGGTGGTGACGTTTACCAACGCCGCGGCAGCGGAGCTGCGCACGCGCATCCGTTCGCGCCTGACGCAGGCGGCGCGTTTTTTCCGTGGCTTGGCGGTGCCGGAGCCAGAGGCGCAATGGCTGCGGCAGTGGTGCGCGCATCAGGGGCGGCCGACAGACGACGCGGCGCTGGCGCTGCGCCTGGAGGCGGCGGCGCAGGCGATGGATGGCGCGGCGATTCATACCATCCACGCCTGGTGTCGCCGCGTGCTCGTCGAGGAAGGCTGGTTCGGTACCTGGGGGCGGTTGCCGGAACTGGCGCCGATGAGGCCGCTGCGCGAAGCCGCCGCGCAGGACTTTTGGCGCACGCACATTGCGACGGCCCAGCCGCTCGTTGCTGCGCTCGCGCACGAACTTTGGGGCGGTCCGGGAGGGTTACTCGAAGAATGCGCGAAATGGTGGCGAACCTCAAGCCAAACCGGCAACGCGTCACCGCCGGCCGGGGAAGCGGAGCAGACGATAGCGATAGAAAATGGGTCATCTTCAACGCCGCCTGTCAGCGTTGAGCTGACCCTAGAGGACGAAACGCTGCAGAACCTGGCCAGGAAACTGGCCGCGGCCAAAGCGGCGTGGCGAGAGGTCAGCGCTGAACTGCGCCAGCATTTTCATGCGGCGATTGCTGCAGACGAGACCGGGACGCAAAGAACGCTCAAAAATACTAGAGCTAGACCCGATCGCGCCACGATCGAACGCGTCTGGGCGCGCTTCGACGCTTGGGCGCAGAGCGAGACGGCATTGGCGCCGGAGCCGGTCGAAGAGTACGTGCAGGGCAAGAAAACGAAAGCGGGCGAAAGTCTCTTGAAGAACATCTGGGAAGGGAAATGGCGGACCAGCGAGCCGTTTCTCAAAGGCAAAGCGCCGGGCTGGGCGCAAGAAGCCCGCTGGGACGAGGTTTTTACTACGATCGGCGCGGCACAGCAGGCGCTGCAGCAAGCACGGCAAACCTGGCAAGAACGTTGGCTGCCAGCGATCGCGCGCTGGATCGAAGCGCGCACGCGGCAACTGGCGCGCCAGTCGTATCGTTGCGGGTTCGATGAACTCTTGAGCGAGATGCACGCGGCGCTCACCGGCGCGGGCGGAGATCGCCTCGCGCAGCGCTTGCGCTCGCGCTACCCGGCGGTGCTGATTGACGAGTTTCAGGATACCGACGCGCTACAGGCGCAGATCTTCGCGCGCTGGTGCCGTGATGCCGTGCTCTGGGTGATGATCGGCGACCCCAAGCAGTCGATCTATGCATTTCGCGGCGCCGATCTCAATGTCTACGTCCAATTGCGCGCTACCGCACAAACCATCGCTACCCTGCCTACCAACTACCGCAGCAGCCGTGCGATGGTCGCAGCGGTCAATGCGCTGCTGGGTTGGGGGCAAGCGCGTTGTCCCGACGGCGCATTCGCGCGACGGGAAATCCCGTTCGAGCAGGTCGAGGCGAATGGCTTGGCGACTTCCTTGATCATTGCCGGCGCAGCAGCCGCGCCACTGCATTTGTACCTGCCCGAACTCGGGGAAGACAAAAGGAGCGCCGAGGACTGGCGGGCGATGCTGGCCGAGGCGGCGGCGCGCACGATTGCGCATTGGCTGGCGCGCGGCGCGCGCGCTGAGGCGGGTTTTTTGGCGGAAGACGGCGGGTTTCAGCCCCTGGCGGCACACGACATCGCGGTGCTGGTGCGTGATCGCTATGAGGCCGAGGCGATGAAAGCGGCGTTGCAGCGCTATCGCGTGCCGGCAGTGTTTTGGTCGGAAGAAACCAGCGTGCTTGCCAGCATTGAGGCGCTGGACCTGTGGCGTTGGTTGGTGGCGTTGCTGCGTCCGGAAGACGAAGCGGCGGTGCGCGCGGCGGTGGCCAGCGCGACGATGGCCAGGCGGCAAGAAGAGCTGATGCAGTGGCTTACCGATGAAGCCGCGTGGGACGAGGTGATGGCGCGCTTTGCCGCCTATGCGCAAGCGTGGCGGCGAAGTGGTGTACTGGCGGCGCTGTGGCAGTTGCTGCACGAAGAAGACGTGCCGGCAAGGCTATTGGCGATGCCGGAGGGCGAGCGGCGGCTCACCAACGTGCTGCACCTTATCGAATGGTTGCAGCGCTTGGCGCATGAGGTGCCGGGGGAAATGGCGCTACTGCGTGCGCTGGCGCAGGCGATCGCCGAGGGGGGCGTTGGCAGCGGCGACGAGCACCTGTTGCGACTGGACGGCGACGCGGCGCGGGTGCGCATCGTCACGTTGCACAAAGCCAAAGGGCTGGAGTTTGCGCTGGTCGTTTTGCCGTTTGCCACCTGGCCAGCAAAAGCAGAGCAGGAGCGCGGTGCGTCGCCACCAACCAGTGCTGAAAGGGGAACGGCGCCTGATGGCGCGGCGGTGGGAGATGAAGGCAAGGGTGGTGATCGCCACGCCGACGACGCCTGGCGCGAAAACCTGCGTTTGTGGTACGTGGGGCTGACGCGCGCCAAGCACCTCACTTGGCTGGGGCTGGCGCCGGTCGAAAATCAAAACGGCAACTGGCGCGACAGCGCCGTGGGCTGGTGGCTGACCGGCGGCCGCGAAGGGGAATCGTCGGGACAAGCGCTCGCGGCGTCGGTGCAGGCGTTTGCCCAGCACGCCAACGACGAAGCGGTCCGCATATGGGGCGAAGCGGGGGACCAACTCGTCGCCGTCCCTTCCGCTACCGAGATCCCCGAACCCCCGGCCGAGCCGGAGGCATCCACGGTCCCGAGTAGCGATCGACTCATCGTTCGCCCCCTGCCGCCGGCGCCGCGGCGCTGGTGGATCGCCAGCTACAGCGCGCTCGTGGCCGGTCGTGACACCGAGGCGCTGATGGACCGTCTTGCGGAAGGCGCGCTTGCCGGGGAAAGCAAGCAGGGGCTTGTTTCCTCTGCACTGTTCGAAAGCACGAACTCCCCTCTGGATGCACCGGCAGCAGCCCTGGCGGCGTTGCGCCACGACCCCCCTGTCATGCCGCCAACGTCAAACGCCTTCGCCTGGAGGGGGATCCCCAACAGTGTCGCGTCCCCTGCCGTGCCTGCGCGTGCTGAAGGGGAAATGCAAGCCGCTCGTGCTCGTATCCTCCCCCCTGTCGTGCCGTCAGTTGCGCCAACCGCTGCTTCGTTACGGCGTTTACCTGACGAGTTACCGCCGGGGGCGGCAAGCGGCACGGTGGTGCATGAGCTGCTGCGCTGGGTGGGAGAACGAGGCTTTTTTGCCGGCATGAGCGCGGCGGCTTGGCACCCGCAGGCTTTGACTGAGGCGCGGCGCTGGCTGCGGCGCCATCGGCTCGAGGAGTCGTTGGCCCCGGCGCTGGTCGAGTGGCTCAGCGCATTTCTCGCGCTGCCCCTGACCCTTCCCGACGGCGAGCGGGTCAGACTGGGCGAACTCGAAACCCTGGCCTGTGAGTGGCGCTTTTTGGTGCCCGCAGAAAGCGGGCCGATTCCGGTAGCGGCGCTCGATGCGGCGATACAGGCAGCGGTGTTGCCCGGGCGCCGGCGCGCGCCGCTAAAAGCCGAAACGCTAAATGGTTTCGTGCAAGGGTTCGTGGATCTCGTTTTTGCGTATCGCGGGCGGTATTACCTCCTTGATTACAAAACCAACGTGCTGCAACCCGACCCCGACGCGTACCGGCGCGATGCGTTGGCCGACGCGGTGCTGGCGCACCGGTATGATGCGCAGCTGGCGCTCTATAGCCTGGCGTGGTGGCGGCAAATGCAGGTGGTTCGTCCGTCACAAACTCTCGGGGATGCCGCACCGGAACCGAGCGGGGAAGGGGCACAGACCAAAGCGCGGCCAAACGCTGCGGGGTCCGGGCAGGACCCTGGTGAAATCGGCGCTTTTGGCGGCGCGATGGTGCTGTTCGTGCGCGCGTGTGACGGCGACGCACATGGCGTATTCGGCTGGCAGCCGGACGGGGAGGCGCTCGCGGCGCTCGATCGTCTACTGGCGCAAGGAACGAGCGATGCGGGTTGATTGGCCGAAGCTGCTGGCGTGGTTCGCGTTGCCGTGGGTGTGCGCGCAGGCAGAAGAAGACGGCGTTCCGTGCTGGCGTTCTGCGGACGTGGCGTGGGCGCGCTGGCTACTACAGACGCACGATCCGGCCGCCGCGCAGCGGGTATTCGGTCAGGGCGCGCTGGCTGACGCCGAGGAGCTGGCGCTGGCGCTCATCGCGGTGTGGGTGAGCGCTGCTTATGGCGCCGGTGAGATTGCCGTGCGGCAAGAGGACCTGGCGCGCTGGCAGGCGTGGCTGAATCGACTGGGCGCGGCGGCAGCGGCGACGTCGGTCGGTCTGCCACCGGCCGGGGCGGGACGGCTGCCGTCGGTAGGGGGGCACAGCCACCTGACCACTACCGGTGATCCCTCGCGTCCTTTGCCCAAGACGTTGTCTTTCACTTGCTCGCTCGATTGCCTCATCCCGATCGAGGAAGGAGACGTTCGGACGCTTGCCGAGCTTTTCCCCGTCGTGCTCAGCACGGCTCCCAGTCATCACCACTCCGTGCCGCTCGTGTGGCAGGCAGGTGCGTGGTACCTGTGGCGGCACTGGCGCGATGTCACCACGCTACAGGCGGCGTTGCCGCAGCGCGCCGCGCAAGTGCCTGCCCGCGGTGCTCCAGACGATTGGCCGGCGCGGCTCGAGCGCTGGTTCGGCACCGCGAACGCCGAGCAGCGCCAGGCGGCGCAAGCGATCGCTACGCGCGCTTTTACGCTCATCACCGGTGGTCCCGGCACCGGCAAGACATATACCGTAGCCCGCGCGCTGTTGCTGCTGCAAGAAGCCGCCTGCGCGGGGAAACTCGCGGGTGACTTTGCGCCGGTGCCGTTGCGCATCGCACTGGCCGCTCCCACCGGCAAAGCCGCGGCGCGGTTGGAGGAGACGCTACGGCAACAGCTGGCCGGGGCGCCCGCCGAGTTGCGGCCGTTTCTGCCGCAGCGCGTTGAGACGCTGCATCGCTTGCTCGGCGTCTCGCCCCATGCCCCTGCCGGGCGGTTTCACGAATACGCGCCGCTGCCCACTGATGTGGTGGTCGTCGATGAGGTCTCGATGGCGGATGTGGCGTTGCTGGCGCAGCTGGTGCGGGCGTTGCCTGCGGGGTCGCGCCTCGTGCTCATCGGCGACCCGAAGCAATTGCCGTCGGTGCAAGCCGGGGATGTGCTGGCGGAACTGATCGCCTGGGCAAAAGAGTCGCCCGCGCTGGCCGCGCAATGGGTCAGGCTACGCGCGCCGCAGCGTTTTGCCGCCAGCAGCGCCTTTGCGCAACTCGCGCTGGCGCTCTGGCAACCCGAAGGCGACAAGATCGCGGCGCAACTGCTGGCCGAGTACCGCGTCGAGCACCCGGACAAAGCCACCGCCGACCTGGCGGTGTGGCAAGGGGTCGACGTGGCGGCGCTGGCGGCATGGGTGGCGAGTCAATACCAGCTGCTGGGGCAGGAATGGGGCTATGATGCTCCTTCCGATGACGAGGCCTGGCAGCGCTGGGCGGCAGCGCAGGTGGCGCAGCTTTCGCGGTTTCAACTGCTGACGCCGCGGCGCGAAGGGCCGTGGGGCGTGCGCGCGCTCAACGAGGCGGTCGAGGCCACGCTCGCGCGCACCTACGGCTGGGGCACCGAACAACCCTGGTATGCGGGTCGTCCGGTGATCGTGACGCGCAACGACTACGCGCTGGGTTTGATGAACGGGGACGTCGGGCTGACGTTGCCGCGCCGTGGGCGGTTGGTGGTGGCATTTGCCGCCAGTGCCGGCTCGGTGCGCGTGTTTCGCCCGGCGCGTTTGACCCATGTGCAGGCGGTGTTCGCACTCACCGTGCACAAGGCCCAAGGCAGCGAGTATGAACACGTCGCGTTCGTGGTGCCACCCCGCGCTGGGGCGGTGATGATGCCGCAGCTCGTCTACACCGCAATCACGCGCGCAAAACGGCGCTGTACGGTGGTGTTGCCGCCGGGAGGGGGCTAAAGGAGTCCTGAATCCGTGTTGATCAATGGCAGCTATGCATGCGACCCTCATTTCCAGTCGGCTCGAACACGGATTCAGGGGAGTCTGACGGGTGACGGCGTTGCTGCGCCAGAAAGACCGTTGCCGCAGTCGGGGAAATTACGCCTACCCGCGGTGATTTCATTGCTGGCTTGGGACCGCATTCGAGCGCTTTCTTGCACGCAATCAAGCCAAACCAGCGCTTACAGGAACTTCAGCATGCCCATGAACGCGACGGTGAGCGTAAAGCCCAGCCCGATCATCCATTGTAGCGCGGTAAAGCGCTTGTCCAGGGCTTCGAAACGCTTGTCCACCGCCTCAAAGCGTTTGTCCACCGCCTCGAAGCGTTTGTCTACCGCCTCGAAGCGCGCGTTCATTTCGCGCTGCAGCGCCTCGAAGCGTTTTTCGCTCGCCGCAAACTGCGTCATCTGGATTTCGCGCAGCGCTTTGAGTTCTTCCTCTACCCGCACGATGCGCTCGAGAAGCGACAACTCCCGCGCCCGCTGATCGTTTTGCTGCACGAACGCGGCGACTTCCTCTCGGACCGTGGCTTTGAGCCGCTCGCGCAGAATCGCTTCCACCAACCGCTTGACGGCTTCGGCATCGAGCGTCGGCGGGGTACTTGCAGCGGGCGGGGTTTCAATGACGGAATCTGCGGCTTCAGTCATCGCAAGGGCTCCGGCAAGGAGAGTAGCTCATTATGAGGATAAACTCATTACATAACCCGGCAGGGGAATTTGGCGGTGCGTCAAGGTCAGCGGCAAGGAGGATATACCCATTATAGCGCTACGGGGACGCTTTGATCGGTTCTCGAACCGTAATTTTTGCGCAGCGCAGGCCCGGAGGACGTTGTGGTGCGGCTTCGTGGTACTTGCCTCGCGGAACCTGAGGGGAGGGGGATTTTGCGCGCTACCCGACTATCGCGGCGCGCTCAGTCCCGCCACGCCTTGGATGGTCATGCCTACGACGATCCCCCGCTCGCGAAACCAGCTCGCTGGCATTTCCAGCGCATACGGCACCGGCTGTGCGGCGCAGTGGCTCTCCAGCGTCAGCGGGGACATCTCGGCGATATTGACGATGCGACCCGTTTCGTCGAGAAATGCCACGGAAAGGGGGATGTAGGTGTTTTTCATCCACATGCAGTGAATCGCCGCCACGGGAAAGACGAACAACATCCCCTCGTTGGGGGCGAGCGCTGGCCGGTACATCAGTCCTTTGGCGCGCGCTTCCGGGGTGGCAGCGAGCTCGGCCTGGATGTGATACATCCCCACGCTCAAGGTGACGCGCGGTAACGACGGTTGGGGTTGGGCGTGGGCGACGGCAAATGAGCCTACCCCCATCAGCCCCCATGCCAGCACCGCGGCGCATCGCCAGCGTCTTAGGCGATCGCCTAGAGACTCTCTTAGCCCGCATTTGCGAAGGGCACTGGCAATGGCCTCGCGCCAGCGCGGTACCGAACCATCTTGAGCCTGATCAAAAAACATGAACTTTTCCGGAACGTTGCGATCCACTCTTGCTAGAATGATAGCAAACGATGACACAAGGCCAACGGCGATGGATTCGACCTCACGCTGGTTTCGCCGCCTCCCCGACAGCAAGAAAGCCCCGCCGGGGTTAGAATGGAAAATTTTCAAGCGCCTGCCACGATGGTTCGTTGGTGGGTTACTCGCTTGCGCGGTGCCGCCGCTGGTGGCGCGGTGGTGGTACGCCGATCTCTCGCCGCAGGCAGCGGAAAAGTACCTCAACACCGTCGATATTCTCACCCTGGCCGCGCTGGGGCTGCATCTGACGGTGATCTTCACGTTGGCGTTTGGCTGCATCATCGTGATCGTGATGAAGGGCCACGCCTATGTTGCCGATGGTTTTCCGGTGCCATCGAGCAAAGAGGACGATCTGGCGGACCTGCGCGCGCGTCAGGCCGAGGAAGAGCGGCGGCGTCGCGGTAAGGAACAATAGCGGCTGTCATAAACTCGAGAGTGCTTGACAAAGGGCGGCGAGCCCGATGGCTTTGACACCGTTGCACAAAGGGAAGCGCTCGCTGCCCGAACAAACAACGAACCCTCTTTCTGGCTCCACGGCCTGCACCGCCAGAGGAAAGCCGCGCTCGAGTCGGGGGCAAGGCCGCGTTTGATTTCCACTGCCCACGGTTGACGGCGACCTTCAGCTGAGCAGAGGTGGGAGGGGAAAATGCGCTTTGCTGGTGTCGCTGCTATCTGTGGTGCCTCCGACCTGGCTGTCTGCGCCCAAATAGCCGCCTTTTTCCCCCGCTTTTTCGACCGCGGTCTGCTCCTAGCCTCAGGCACAATGACGATGGAATGGGTGTCTGAGGCACGGCCGTGGCCGAAGAAAGCGATCTAGAGAAAACCGAGCAGCCGTCAGCGCGGCGCATCGAACAGGCGCGCGCCGAGGGGCAGGTACCGCACTCGCGCGAGCTGCAGGGTTTTTTGGTGCTGCTGACCGGCACGTTGGTGCTCATGCTCCTGGGCGAATGGATGGCCGAGCGCGTGGCGCGGCTGATCGCCGAAGTCTTGACCTTTTCCGAGGCGCGCGCATTCGATGTGGGGGAGGTGTTGGCGCTCTTGGTGTTGGTGGTGCGCGAGACGCTGATTGTGCTGGCGCCGCTATTTGTGTTTTTGCTCATCGCCGCGCTTGCCGGGCCAGTGGGCATGGGCAGTTTCATTTTTGTGCCCAAACTGTTGGCGCTGAAGCTGGAGCGGCTCGATCCGATCGCCGGCCTCAAGCGCATTTTTTCCCTCAACGGCTTGATCGAAGCCGGCAAGTCCATCGTCAAAGTTCTGTTGGTCGGCGCGGTGGCGTGGATGGTGTTGAACCGCGAGTATGAGGTGGTATTGCAGTTGATCCGCCTGCCGCTGGAGCACGCACGCAGCGAGTTCATCGATGCCTTGGCGTGGAGCGCGCTGTGGTTGGTGCTGGCGTTCGGGCTGATCGCCGCGGCGGATGTGCCCTATCAGCTGTGGAGTTACTACAAGAACTTGCGCATGACCAGGGAAGAGCTCAAACAAGAGTACAAAGAAACCGAAGGCGATCCGCAGATCAAAGGTCGGATCCGCGCGGTGCAGCGCGAAATGGCGCGACGCCGCATGATGGCAGCAGTGCCCAAGGCCAAGGTGGTGGTGACCAACCCGACGCACTTTGCGGTGGCGCTCGACTACGACGCGGCAAAAATGGCCGCGCCCGTCGTCGTTGCCAAAGGGCGGGGGGAGCTGGCGCTCAAGATCCGCGAAATCGCCGCCGAAGCGAACGTGCCGCGGGTGGAAGCGCCGCCCTTGGCGCGCGCGCTGTACGTGCACGTGGAAGTGGGCGAAGCGATCCCGCCGGGGCTTTATACGGCGGTGGCCGAAGTGCTGGCGTACGTCTATCAGCTCGACGAATGGATGGCGCGTGGCGGCATGAAACCCGAACCGCCGCGGCAAGTCACGGTACCGCCTGAGTTGATGGTGCCGGAGCCGCCGGACGAGAACGAGGAGACGCGGGATGGGCAAGACTGAGCGGAGCACGATCCGGCGCGACCGTGAGTGGGATCGGCAGTCAAGCGCTGGGCCGACACAGAAGGGATGAGCGCCTGACCGAATCCTTCACCCTCGTAGGAGCGCAAGGGGGAAAGTGAGCGTGGTCAGCCGCGGATAGGCTCCAATTTCACGACAAAAGTAGGCGAACGACACAAGGATCATACCAATGGCCAATCCGATGACCGCATTCGTGGCCGATTGGCGGCGCTGGCTGCCGCCGGGCGGTAAGCTGAAGTTCCTCGCCGCACCGGTGTTCATCATGCTGGTGCTGGCGATGATGGTGTTGCCGCTGCCGGCGTTTCTGCTCGATGTGTTTTTCACCTTCAACATCGCGCTCAGTCTGATCGTGCTGATGGTGGCGATGTACACCAAAAAGCCGCTGGAATTCGCGGCGTTTCCGGTGGTGTTGTTGGTGACGACGTTGCTGCGGCTCGCGCTCAACGTCGCTTCCACCCGCGTGGTGCTGCTCGAGGGGCACACTGGTCCCGACGCGGCCGGCAAGGTCATCGAAGCGTTCGGGCAGTTTCTGGTTGGCGGCAACACGGCGATCGGTCTGGTGGTGTTCGTGATCCTGGTGATCATCAACTTCGTGGTGATCACCAAAGGGGCTGGGCGCATTGCCGAAGTGAGCGCCCGCTTTACGCTGGATGCGATGCCGGGTAAGCAAATGGCGATCGACGCGGATCTGAACGCCGGCTTGATCGATGAGGCAGAAGCGCGGCGGCGGCGCAAGGAGATCCAGCAAGAAGCCGAGTTCTACGGCGCGATGGACGGTGCCTCCAAGTTTGTGCGCGGCGATGCGGTCGCTGGCATTCTCATCACCCTCATCAACGTCATCGGTGGGCTGACGGTGGGGATGATCGGCCACGACATGGCGTTTGGCCGTGCCGTCGATACCTATGTGATTTTGACCATCGGTGACGGGCTGGTGGCGCAGATCCCCTCGTTGATGATCTCGATCGCCGCCGGTATGGTCATTTCGCGTGTGGCGGGCGAGGAGGACGCCGACGTCGGCAGTCAGGTGCTGAAAAACCTTTTCGAGCGGCCACAGGTACTGGCGCTGGCCGCAGGGATCTTGTTGTTGCTGGGCACGATCCCGGGCATGCCCAATTTCGTGTTCCTGCTCATCGCCACGGCGATGGGGGCGTTGGCCTGGTACGCTTGGCGCAAAATGCAGGAGCGCGCGCGCGCCGCGGCGATGCAGGCAGCTGCAGCGCCACCTCTGCGGGAAGAGGCGGTGGAAGCCACATGGGAGGACGTGCAGCCGGTCGACGTGCTGGGACTGGAGGTGGGCTACCGCTTGATTCCGCTCGTCGATAACCAGCAGGGCGGCGAGCTGATCAAGCGCATCCGCGCGCTGCGCAAGCGCTTTGCCCAGGAGGTGGGTTTTCTGCCCCCCACCGTGCACATTCGTGACAACCTGGAGCTCAAGCCCAACGTCTATCGCATCCTCGTCAAAGGGGTGGAAATCGCTACCGGCGAAGCGTACCCCGGTCAGTATCTGGCGATCAATCCGGGCAATGTGGCCGGGCCGATCGAAGGCCGCGCCGGCAAAGACCCGGCGTTTGGATTGCCGGCGGTGTGGATCGACGCCAGCCAGCGCGAGCGCGCTTACGCATTGGGGTACACGGTGGTGGATGCCGCTACCGTGGTGGCCACGCATCTCAATCAAGTGCTCATCGAGCACGCCGCGGAACTTCTCGGGCGCGAGGAGGTGCAGGCGCTTTTGGATCGCTTCAAGAAGGAGGCCCCCAAGCTGGTCGAAGACGTCGTGCCGACGTTGGTGCCGGTGAGCGTGTTGCACAAGGTGTTGCAGCTGCTGCTCGAAGAAGGCGTGGTCCTTCGCGACCTACGCACCATCCTCGAGACGCTGGCGGAGCACGCCGGCAAGACGCAGGATCCGTTCGAGCTCACCAGCCGGGTGCGCGAGGCGCTGGCCCGGGCGATCGTGCAGTCGCTGGTGCCCGGCCAGGGCAGGGTGCCGGTGATGGTGTTCGACCCAGCCCTGGAGCGCGTATTGATGCAGGCCGTCAGTGGTGCCAGCGGCGGCGCGATCGAGCCGGGGCTGGCGGAAAGTGTGCTCAAGCGGGTCGCGGAGGCGGCGCAGCGCATGGAACAGGCTGGAAAAGTGCCGATCCTTCTGGTCGCGCCACCGTTACGCTGGTTGATGGTGCGTTTTCTGCGCCGCGCCGTGCCGCTACTGCGCGTGCTCGGCAACAACGAGGTGCCGGAGGAGCGGCAGATCGAGATCGTCGAGATGATCGGTGCGTCGGGTTGAGCCTGATGACTTGGTGGCCCAGTCGGGTGCCAGTGCGCTGGCGCACCGACGGGCGGAAAAAGCGGGGTTTTGGCGCGTTTTCTTACCGGTTCTCGAACCCATGAAAAGGGGACAATGACGTAAAGAGACGCCTTCAGAACGGATCGGCTGGCGTCAGCTCGCCTAGGAGTCGCGATCATGAATGTCAAACGTTATCGAGCCGCCACTTCACGGGAAGCCCTCAAGTTGGTCAAGGCCGAGTTGGGGGAAGACGCGATCATCCTGGCCAATCGCACCGTGGCTGGGGCAGTGGAGATCATCGCCATGCCCGCCGAGGCGGTGGGTTCGTTGGGGAAGACGACCGAGTCGGCTGCAGGCGGGGGCCGTGCCCCGTCCCTGTCCGCTTCGCCGACACCTTCGGCACCCAAAGCCGCCAAAGCGTCACGTTACGCAGAGGTGGCGCAGTGGTCCGAGGAAGCAGAAGAGGAACCGCGCGTGCCGGTGCTTTCGACCAAAGGTGAACGCGAGCAACCGGCGAGTCAGATCCGCCCCTTTGCACCGCCACGCATCGAAACGCCCGACTTCATCGCCCGTCGCGAGGAAATGCAAAGCGAAGAAGAGCGCATTCGCCGCAGTCTTGAAGCGGCACGACAACGTCAGGCAGTCTCGGGGCGCCAGGCGGCGAGTTTGACCTCTGCCTCCACCGTGGGTGAAAAATCCACCAGGCAGGTCGTCGAGCAAATCGAGACGCTGCACGAACAAAACG
>FWWM01013710.1_pt1 | contig 12990 bp, 11 predicted proteins | sample 2228351 | NCBI WGS metagenome assembly FWWM01 (sample SAMEA103939774, study PRJEB20133) | metagenome | reverse complement strand
AGGCGAGCCCGACGCCGGCGGCCTCTCCGTCCGAGAGCCCGACGGCGTCCCCGGAGGTTTCGCCCTCGCCGTAGTCGTCCCCCGGCAGCGACGGCGGTCGCGTCCGTCGGGCCGGGCGACTGGGCCGGGGGCGGCCGCCGTCCCCTCGCACTCGTCTCCCTCCTCCTCCCGCCACGAGGCTCGGGCCCGCTGGGTCCGGGCCTCGTGGTCCTTCGAGCGGGAGCCCGCCCCCGCTACCATCGGCGGGCATGCGCCGGAGCCTCGCCCTCCTCTCGCTCCAACACGGCCTCATCCACGCCCAAGGCGCCCTCCTGCCCCTCGTCTTCGTCCGGGTCGTCGACGAGTTCGAGGTCGGGGTCGAGTCGATCGGCCTCGTCGTCGCCCTAGCGAGCCTTCTGAACGGGAGCCTCCAGCTCCTCTTCGGCCCTCTCGCCCGACACGTCGCCCGAAAGACGATCCTCGGCGGCGGTGGGCTCGTCGTCGGGCTCGGCATGACCGCCCTCGCCGCGGCGACCTCCTGGCCGCTCTTCGCCGCCGCGACCGTCGTCGCTCGAGCGGGCGGCGCCCCCCAGCACGTCGTCGGCCACGCCCTCCTCGCCGACGCCTTCGGGCTCCGGCGCGGAGCGATGGCGATCAACGCCCACGTCGCGGCCGGCAACGTCGGGACGGTCCTCGTCCCTCTCCTCGGGGGCTGGCTCATCGCCACGGCCGGGTGGCCGACGGCCGTCCTCGTCGTCGGGTTTCCCGCTCTCGTCGCTGGGGCGGCGATCCTCCGCTTCGTCGACGGTCCGGGGACGGGCCGAGCACCGCTCGCCGGCCACTCGATCCGAGACATCATCCGCGCTCTCGCCGGCGAGCGGGACGTCGTCTGGGTAACGATCGCCAGCTCGATCGCCGCCGCGGGGCGAGGGCTCGGGATCGTGACGACCTTCGTCCCCCTCTACCTCGGGCTCGTCCTCCGCCTCGACCCGGCAACGATCGCCCTCATGTACACCCTCCTCGTCGCCGGAAGCGTGCCAGGGCCGCTCGTCGGCGGCTGGCTCGCCGCTCGGCTCGGCCACCGGCCGGTCGTCGTCGGCTCCTACGTCCTCGCCGCCATCGCCCTCGGCGCCTTCGTCCTCGCCGGGACGAACCTCCTCTTCGTCTGGCTCGCCCTCGGCTTCGTCAGCGCCGTCGTCTTCGAGGAGAGCGCCCTCCTCCAGGCGCTACTCGCCGAGGTCGCCAGGCCGGCGATCCGCGACGTCGCCTTTGCCGTCTACTTCACGATCATGTTCGTCGTCGGCGCGGTCTGGTCGGCCGTCCTCGGCTGGCTCATCGGCGCCCTCGGCAACGAGACGGGGTTCCCGGTCGCCTTCGGCTGCATGGCGGTGAGCTACCTCCTTGCTGCCATCGCGGTCCTGCCGATCCGAGAGCCGCACGGGGGCGGGGACGATACGGGCGAGGGCGGGACAGTCTGGGCGCCTTGAGCGGGGCGTGCCTTCGGCTCGCGGCGGCCGGGGCTCGAAGAGGCGCCGAAGGCTCCTATTGAGGCCATCGCCGGGCCGCCGTCGACGACCCCGATGCGTGATGCGGACGAGGGTCCGGCGGCCCGGGAGGGCTGCCGTCAGGGGCTCGTCAGCCGGACCTCTGCTATCATCGGCGCGCCCGAACGACGCTCGCGGTCGGGGCGTGGCGCAGTTTGGTAGCGCGCAGCGTTCGGGACGCTGAGGTCGGAGGTTCTATGCCTCTCGCCCCGACCATGTCGGCGACTCCCGGCCAGGCTCCCTGGTCTTGTCGCTTGAGCTTCGCATCACCCAGAAGCCATAGGCCGTTTCCAGGCGTCGAGCCGCCCGAGCGCGGCGAGGACGAAGATGACGGCCTGCCGTCGGAGTTGGTGCCCTCGCGCCACACGAGGTCGCGCTCGGCGCTGGCCGCGAGGTAGGGCAAAGGGCTACACCCCTCGCTCGCGCGCGACCACGCCGTTCCCGGTCGTTTCCATCGCACCGCTAGACTGGTTGCCCGGCATCATTCCTCGACATGGCACTTGCTTAGGAGGGCTTTGTGGACACCGGGCAGATCCTCCTGGCTGTGGACAAGGAAGGTCACAAGGCTGACCGCGTTCCAGTCACGTCCCTCGAGGACGCAGGGCTCCTAGAGCGATCCCACCTTCAGGAGTGGGTGGTCGCCCATCCTGAGATCCTGGGTGACGGCGTGATGATCACCACCATCGAGTACGACGGTTTCGTCGTTGGCGGGGGCGCGCAGAAGGATCGGCTGGACGTGCTGGGACTAGATCCCGACGGCCATCTGATCGTCGCGGAGTTGAAGCGCGGCATTGCGTCCGATCCCGTCGTGATGCAGGGCGTGAAGTACGCCGCGCTTGCCAGCCGCTTCACGCTGCAAAGCCTGGCCTCAGCTCACGCCGTTTTCAGGACGCGGCGAGGTACGCCTATGACCGAGGACCAGGCCGCCGAGGCACTTCAAGCACACGCACCGACGTTGAGCGACGAGACACTGAGCGAGCCGCGCATCGTCGTCGTCGCTCAGGACTTCAGCCCGGGCGTGATCTCCTCGGTCGTGTGGCTCAGCAAGCGCGGCGTCGACATCGCTCTCGTTCGGTTCCAGCCCTACCGGACACCAGACGGCCGCATCTTTGTGACCTTTTCACGCCTCTTCCCGCTGCCCGAGCTTCCGATCGTCGCCCCGGGTACGCCAATGGCGGACATCCCGACGAATACATTGCCATCGACGGAATGGACGATTGCTGACCTCGTCGCCCTCGGCCAGATCGCCAATCTCACGACCCGGACCGCGTTGGATCTTTGTGCTGAGCATCCGGATAGCCCTGTCAGTCTTACCGAGATCGTTCAGAGCGCCGGGATCTCCCGTGCGACCGCAAAGGGACAGCTCGCAGGCCTCACCATGCTCGTCAAGAACCGCTTCCGCCGTCGGAACTGGCCCTTCGCCCATAGGTGGGCTGCTGACGGTACTCCCCAGTCGTTCTACGTGATGTCGGCCGAGACGGCGGCGCGATGGCGCGAGGCAGCGATCCAACTCGATGCGGAGCAGTCCGACGCCTCGGTCGAGGCTGAGATCGGCGGCGAGCAAACGGCCCAGGTGGTTGCTGCCTCCCCAGAGGGATGACGGCAGCGGTCTAGGGTCGGGATTCGGTCAGGCAGTCAGCGAGACATCCGCCGGCGCCTCATCGTGCCCGCTCACCGCGTCATCCACCGCCAGGATCTCGACGACTGGATGCAAGTAAGGCCTCCAGCTCCTCCTCGTTCCGCCGGCGGTGGCGGCCTGCCCGGAAACCAGCTCGGAGTTCGCCGAGGACGATGGCCGGGGCGCCGATCCAGGCGGCGCGGTCGATCAATTCGACGACCGGGGGGTGGCCACGGCAGAACTGGCTGTAGGTGGAGGTGTCGAGACAGTACCGGTTCACCGCCAGACTTCCTCGTCCACTGCCTCGAAGACCTCCGTGGCGCTCTCGAACTCACGAAGGTCCGCCTCGGACCAGGTCCCAGCCAGCCGCGCGAGGCCATTGCTCGGCGTCGTTCCCATGGCGAGCCGCTGGCGGAGGAGCTCGACAACGGTCTGATTCAGCGACCGGCCACGTCGTGAGCTTTCGCGCCGTAGCGCCTCGTGGAGGTCATCCGGGACGTTGCGGATCGTCAAGGTCTTCATCGGACACCTCGCCCGTCGGGCAGCTTGCTGCATGCATTACGGTGTCGTTGATGCATGCATCGTAGTGCTTGCCCCGACGCCTCAGCCACGGTCGGCGGCGGTCGTCGCGGGCCGCACCGCGGTGCGGCCGAAGCCTGCGTCGATCCTCCTCGCCCGGAGGGATCGTCGCTGACCGCGGTTCGGGGTTCGATGACGCAGCCGCGGGCTGCGCCTCACTCGACGCGGCCGACCACCCCGCTCATTCGCCGTCGGTCCCGCCTCGGATGCCCACCGCGGCGCTCCGGAGAGCGCCACGACCGATGAGCTCGACGCTCGGCGACATGACCTCACTCCGCGCAGCAGGAGAGCTTCGAGACGTCGCGGCTGAAGGCCTGGGCTCCGATCTTGAGCGCTTCTGCCATCGTCGGGTAGACGTGGATGAGCTCGACGAAGTCGCCGATCGTCGCCCGGAAGCGGAGCGCCATCGCCGCCTCGTGGATGACCTCCGGCGCCCCTTCGCCGATGACGTGGACGCCCAGGATGCGCTCGTCGAGGGCGGAGGCGACCATCTTCACGACGCCCTCGGTCCGGTGGATCGCCCCGGCCCGGGGCACGTAGGCGAGGGGAGTCGTGGCGACGACCGCCGGAAGGCGCCTCGCCTTCACCTCGGCCTCGGTCAGCCCGACGCTGGCGATCGGCGGGTCGACGAAGACCGCCCGGGGGACGACGGAGCCGTCGAAGCGGTGGCCGGCCTCGGCGAAGGCATTCTCGGCGACGAGGCGCCCCTGACGAGCCCCGACCGGCGTCGCCATCTGGGAACCGTGCTGCCGCCCAATGACGTCGCCGGCCGCCCAGATGTGGGGCTGGGTCGTCCGGAGATCAGCCCCGACGACGACGAAGCCGTTGGCGTCGACCTCGACGCCAGCCGAGGCGAGGCCGAGGCCGTCGGTGTTCGGCGTTCGCCCGGAGGCGACGAGGAGGCGCTCGGCACGGACGATGCGTCCGGAGGAGGCCGTCTCCACGGCAACGGCCACCGCCCTGCCATCGCCCGAGACTCGCTCGACGCGGGTGTCGGTGAGGACCTCGATCCCCTCGGCGCGGAAGACGTCCACCAGGGTCTCGCCGAGGACGGGCTCGAAGCCCCGTAGGAGGGTGGAGCGAGCGATGATCGTGACGCGGCTCCCGAGGCGGGCAAAGAGCTGGGCGAGCTCGACGGCGACCGCCCCGCCGCCGAGGACGACGAGGGACTCGGGGAGCACGTCGAGCCGGCCCACCTCGTCGGCGTCGAGGAGGTCGCTCGTCAGATACGGAACCGTGTCGAGGCCGGGGATGGCCGGGGTCGTCGGTCGGCTGCCGGTGGCGATGAGGACGCGGTCGGCCTCGATGGCCCGACCATCGAGCTCGACGGTATGGGGGCCGGCGAAGCGGGCGTCTCCGGCGAGGACCTCGACGCCGATGGTCTCAGCGACGGCGGCGTACTTCTTCGCCCGGTAGTCCCGGACGACGGCGTCCTTCTGGCGGACGAGGGTCGGGAAGTCGACCTCGACCCGAGTCGGCGCGAGGCCCTCGTACCGGGGGTGGGCCGCCTCCCAGACGATCCGGGCCGCCTCGATGAGGTTCTTCGACGGGAGACAGCCGCGGTTGGCGCAGGTCCCGCCGAGGGTCCGGCGCTCGGTCATGACGACCCGGGCCCCGAGCTCGGTCGCTCGGATGGCGGCGGCGAAGGCGGTGGAGCCCGAGCCGAGGATGAGGAGGTCATAGGGCTCAGGCATCAGCGGGTCTCCGGCGCCGCTCGAAGGCGTTGTAGCGGTGGCCGGTCGCCCGACCGATGGCCCGGACGGTCTCGGCGAGGACCGGGCCCTCGACGTCGGCGTGGGCGGTCACGACGGCCCTCCGGGTCGCGAGGTCGACCTTCGCCTCCGCGACGCCCGGGACGGACTCGAGGGCCCGGGTGACGTGACGGACGCAGTCATCGCAGGTCATCCCGCCGACGGCGAGGTCGATGAGCACGATGGGTTGCTCGGTCATGTCGCACCCTCCTTCTTGAGGCTCGCTTCGTGAGACTTCGGTCGGGCTGCGAGCGAGACGAACCCTGACCCGAGGCCACGGTACACCTTCGAGTGCGCTCGAAGGTCAAGGGGTATCCTTCGGCCATGCGCATCGGCGAACTCTCCCGGCGGAGTGGCGTCCCCCCGACGACCCTCCGCTACTACGAGGAGGCCGGCCTCCTCCCCCCACCCCGACGCACGGCCGCCGGCTACCGGGCCTACGACGAGGGCGCCGTCGGTCGGCTCGCCTTCATCCGGGCCGCCCAGGCGGTCGGCCTCACCCTGGCCGAGATCCGGGAGATCCTGACGATCCGCGACGGTGGTCGGGCGCCCTGCCGCCACGTCCAGGACATCGTCGAGCGGCGGCGGGCGGAGGTCCGGGCCCGGATCGCCGAGCTCCGTCGCCTCGAGGCGGACCTGGCCCGAGTCGCTCGGGCCGCCCGGGCTCTCGATCCAGCGGCCTGCGACCCGTCAGGGATCTGCGCCGCGATCGAGCTTGGAACGCCCCCCGTGGCAGCGGTCACCCGCAGGAGACGAAGCTCGACGCGACCCGACGAGGGACGGCGTTCGCCGAGGCGCCCTCGTATCACACCGGTTGCAGGCGCCACCTGAGCCGAACCGCCGCGTCCCGCCCGTCACCGAACAGCCCGAGCGCCGTGCGCACCGAACACCAAAGCCGCCGCAGCCAGCGACCCCGAACGCGCACCCCGGACGCCCCGCCTCCAGCGCGCCTCGAGCGCCCGAGCGCTGTGCGCACCGAACACCAAACCCGGCCCACGGACCGGCCTCCAGCCGCCCGTTCCCGGGGAGTGTTGTCCACCGAACACCACTTGCCGGGAATGCATCGACTCGATCCCAGTCGTGCGGCCGTTTTGGTGTTCCACGGACACGCCGCCTCCCAACTCGGCCGTCCGCCCGGGCCGTCAAGAGCCGGTCGCGCAGCGGCGCCCCTCTCGAGTGGAGCGGACGTCCCGAGCCAGCTCAGGAGGTTGACAATCGGGAACGGACCGTTCGCCTCCGCAGCGGACGGAGCGTCTCCCGGCCGCTGGCGTGGCGGTGAGCCCCCGGTCGGTCCTCGACCCGAGTCAGGCCGCCACCGGCGCCGCCTCGAGGGCCGCCCCCCGGTCGTCGCCGAGGACGAGGTAGAGCTCCTCCTCCTGGGCCATGTGGAGACGGAGGATCGCGTCGAGCCCGTAGAGGACGCGCCGGAGGTCGGTCAGGTCTTCGGGCCCTGGGCCCTCCTCGGGGATCTCGCCGACGAGCCGATCCATGAACCGGACCAGGTGGAAGATCTCGACGTGGGTCCGGTGGAGGGCGGCGGTCACGTCGTCGTTCCCGACCGCCTTCGCCAGGAGCGGGAAGACCTCCCGATCCTCGCGCTCCTCGTGCGGCACGAGCGTCTCGACGAGGAACCCCCGGAGCCCATCGAGGCCCGCCTTCGCCTCGGCCGGTGGCATCGTCCCGAGCCGGTCGGCGAGGGTCCGGATCTGGGCGATGGACGGGGCGATCGAGCGATGCTCCTCGGCCAGGCGCGGGCCGATCTCGCTCCAGCCCGGGACCGCCATCGGCCGCTCGAGGCCACCCGAAAGCGCCCGGAGGGCGTTGACGATGACGATGACGTCGATGACCTCCTGGAGGATCGCCCCGGCGACCGGGACGAGGACCCCCGTCGTGGCGACGAGCATCGCCCCGATCGACATTGCCATCCCCGCCACGACGCTCTGGACGGCGATGTCACGGGAGCGACGGGCGATGGCGATCGCCTCCGGCAGGCGGCCGAGGCGGTCGACGGTGACGACGACGTCCGCCGCCTCGGAGCTCGCCGTCGCCCCTCGCGCCCCCATCGCCACCCCGACGTCGGCAGCCGCCAGGGCGGGGGCGTCGTTCAGCCCGTCGCCGACCATGACGAGGATGCCACCAGCGTCGGCCATCTCCTCCTTGACGGCATCGACCTTGTCGGCCGGCGTTCGCTCGGCCAGGACGGCGTCCATCCCGATCGCCGCCCCGACCATGTCAGCGACCCCGTAGTGGTCGCCGGTGACCATGACGATCCGCCGGACCCCGGCCCGCCGAAGGGCCCGAACGACCCGCGGCGTCTCGGCGCGGATCGGATCGTCGAGGACGAGGACCCCCGCGAGCTCACCGTCGACGGCGACGTAGACGCCGGTCGCCCCCTCGATGTTCACCCGGCGGCGGACGTCCCGCGTCCAGGCCGGGAGCGCCCGATCGCCGGCGACGAAGTCGGCCGTCCCGACGAAGACCCGGCGGCCTTCGACGGTCCCCCGGATGCCGGCGCCCGCCACTTCCTCGACGTCCTCCGGGAGGACCGTCTCGACCTCTCGCTCCCGCGCTCCGGCAACGATCGAGGCGGCGAGGACGTGGGGCGAGAGCTGCTCGACCGAGGCGGCGAGGCGGAGGACCTCGTCGGGCGTCCAACTCGGTCCGGCGACGACGTCGGCGAGGTGGGGTCGCCCGGCGGTCAGGGTTCCGGTCTTGTCGAAGAGGACGACGCGAGCCCGGGCGAGGGCTTCGAGGGCGCCACCACCCTTGACGATGATCCCGCGTCGCGCCGCCCGGCTGATCCCGGCGACGATGGCGATCGGGGCGGCGAGGAGGAGCGGGCAGGGGGTGGCGACGACGAGGACGGCGAGGGCCCTGACGGGGTCGCCAGAGAGGACCCAGGCGAAGCCGGCAATGGCGAGGCTGAAGGGGACGAAGAGGAGGGCGTAGCGGTCGGCGAGGCGGACGAAGGGAGCCTTCGAGGACTGGGCCTCCTCGACGAGCCGAACGATCCCGGCGTAGGTCGAGTCCGCTGCCGTGGCGCTTGCGACGAGGTCGAAGGGCGGGCCGGCATTCACCGTGCCGGAGCTCACCGCCTCCCCCGCCACTCGGGTCACGAGGCGGGCCTCGCCGGTCAGGGCGGACTCGTCGAGGACGGCGGCCTCGCCGAGCACAGTCCCGTCGACGGGGACGACCTCGCCAGGCTTGACGACGAGCCGGTCGCCGACGCCGACCTCGGCGATCGGCCGGTCGACGATCGCTCCGTTCTCGTACCGGTGGACGGTCCGGGGTGCCCGGGAGACGAGGGCGGACAGCTCCCGTCGGGCCCGTCCCTCGGCGAAGGCCTCGAGCCAGTTGCCGGTGGCGAGCATGACACCGATGACGGCGGCGGCGAGCTCCTCGCCGAGGAGGAGCGCCGCTCCGATGGCGAGGATGGCGATGACGTCGACGCCGGCCTTGCCGCGGAGGAGGTCGGCGACGATGTTGACGGCGAGCCAGACCGCGACGACGAGCGAGGGGACGATCCAGGCGATCGCACCGAGCTGCTCGTTGCCGCCCCAGCTCAGCCCGAGCACGAGTCCGCCGAGGGTGAGAGGGAGGAGGAGCTTCGCGGCGAGCGCATTCAACGCGCCGAGGGGCCGGGCCATCGATGGCATTCTACGCCCCCGCCACCGCCGGAGGACCGAACTCCGGTCGCCATCGTCGGTGGACCCGGGCTCAGCGCGGGTCCGCCCTCGTCCGCGGATCGCCGCTCGCGACCCCGGCGCGCGCTCGCCGTCCCGGCCCCCGGCAGGCTACCCTTCACGGCGTGACGACCCGCGCTGAGCCCAGCAACCCGCCGACGAGCCCGCCCTCGGCGACCCCGGCCGACCTCGCCCGCTGGCGAGCGAACCTCCAGGGCGAAGTCGACGGCGCCCTCATCTACCGAGCGATGGCAGCGAACGCCGGCGACGAGCGCCTCGCCACCCTCTACCTCCGCCTCGCCCAGACCGAGGACCGCCACGCCGCCCTCTGGCGAGAGCGCCTCGCAGCCGCCGGGGCACCGACGAACCTCCGGCCAACCCCCCGGGCTCGGATCCTCGCCGTCCTCGCCCGCCGCCTCGGGGCGAACGTCGTCGCCCCGATCATGGCCCTCGAGGAGCGCGAGGGCCGGACGATGTACGACCACCAGCCGGAGGCCGCCGGAACCTCCCTCCCTGCCGACGAGCGGTCCCACGCCCGCCTCCTCCACACCGTGACCGGCGGCGTGACGGGATCGATCCTCGCCCGCTTCGAGGGCCGGCACCGGGCCATCGGCGGGAACGCCCTCCGGGCCGGGGTCCTCGGCGCGAACGACGGTCTCGTCTCGAACTTCAGCCTCGTCATGGGCGTCGCGGGGGCGAGCGGCGGCGGCCCGCCGGTCCTCATCGCTGGGATCGCCGGCCTCCTCGCCGGGTCGCTCTCGATGGCCCTCGGGGAGTGGCTGAGCGTCCAGAGCGCCCGAGAACTCTACGAGGGCCAGATCGCGACCGAGGCCGAGGAACTCCGGGTCTTCCCGGCCGAAGAGGAAGAGGAGCTCCGCCTCATCTACGAGGCGAAGGGGCTCCCGGCCGAGGAGGCACGGCGCCTCGCCCACCGGATCGTCACCGGGGACCCGGCCGTCGCCCTCGACACGATGGCCCGGGAGGAGCTCGGGATCGACCCGAAGGAGCTCGGCGGCTCGGCCTGGACGGCGGCGATCACCTCCTTCCTCCTCTTTGCGACCGGGGCGATCGTGCCGGTCCTCCCCTTCCTCGTCGCTTCAGGGCCGACGGCGGTCGGCGCCTCCGTCGTCCTCTCGGGGCTCGCCCTCTTCGGCCTTGGGGCGGCGATCACGCTCCTGACCGGAAAGGACCCGCTGCGCTCGGGGCTCCGGCAGGTTGCCTTCGGCCTCGCCGCCGCGGCGATCACCTTCGGCATCGGCTCCCTCCTCGGCACCGCCGTCGGCTGAGTCGAAACCAGAACGGGCGGACCCCCGGGAAGGGGCCCGCCCGATCCGGCTGCGCACCAGCAAGCTCAGGGCCCGGAGATCGACGCCCTCCGAGCGCGGCGAAGAGGTCGGGTGATCAATACGCCTCTAGATAGCGATCGATCTCCCACTGGGTGACCTGCATCCGGTACTCATTCCACTCGGCCCGCTTCGCCTCGACGAAGTGGGAGAGGACGTGGTCGCCGAGGGCCTCACAGACGACCGGATCCTTCTCGAGCTCGTCGATCGCCTCGGCCAGGGTCCCGGGCAGTTCCCGGATCCCCTTCTCCTTGAGTCGGACCTCGTCCATCTCGAAGACCGACTCCTCGACCGGCTCGCCGAGCTCGAGGCCCCGCTCGACCCCGTCGAGGCCAGCGGCGATCATGACGGCGAAGGCGAGGTAGGTGTTCGAGGACGGGTCGGGGCAGCGGACCTCGATCCGCGTCCCCTCGATCGACTTGCCCGGCGAGACCTTCGGGACCCGGATGAGGGCCGAGCGGTTCGTCCGGCCCCAGGTGAGATAGGTCGGCGCCTCGTAGCCGGGGACGAGCCGCTTGTAGGAGTTGACGAGGGGCGCCAGGACCGCGCTCATCCCCCGAGCGTGGGCGAGGATGCCGGCCATGTAGGACCGGGCGATGTCGGAGAGGCCGTACTCGTTCGAGGGGTCGGCGAAGGCGTTCCGGCCCTCGGCGATCGAGTAGAGGGACTGGTGCGTATGCATCCCCGAGCCGTTGATCCCGAAGATCGGCTTCGGCATGAAGGTCGCGTAGAGGCCGTGCTGGTTCGCGATCGCCTTGAGGGTGAACTTGAAGGTGATCGCGTTGTCGGCCGTCCGCAGGGCGTCGGCGTACTCGAAGTCGATCTCGTGCTGGCCGACGGCGACCTCGTGGTGGGCGGCCTCGACCCGGATCCCGAAGGCCTCGAGGGCGTCGACCATGTCCTGGCGGATCTCCTGGGCGAGATCGGTCGAGAAGTCGAAGTAGCCGGCCTCATCGTGGGGGAGCGGCTTGATGTCGCCGTTCTCGCGCCGGAAGAGGAAGAACTCGAGCTCGGGGCCCATGTTCACGACGTAACCGAGCTTTCGAGCCCGCTCGACCTGGCGACGGAGGACGTACCGCGGGTCGCCGACGAAGGGCTCACCCCGCGGGGTGTAGACGTCGCAGATGACCCGGGCCGTCCCCCGGGGCCCCGAACCGGGCTGCCACGGGATCTCGGCGAAGGTGCTCATGTCGGGCATGAGGTACTGGTCCGACTCGGCGATCCGGGTGAAGCCCTCGATCGAGCTCCCGTCGAACCAGGTCCCGTGGGCGACCGACGCCTCGAGCTGGTGGATCGGGATCGTGACCGCCTTCACGGCCCCGAGGATGTCGGTGAACTGGAGCTGGACGAAGCGGATCCCGTTCGCCTTCGCCCGTTCGATCTTCTCGCGCGCCTCGGGCGCGATCTCTTCCGCCAACGCGGCCTCCTTGCGCTGAGCTGTTGCGCTGGGCACCAACCATCGCCCAGCCTTTCGTGACGGAGCGACGATAGCAGGCGCTCAGCCGGAGGAAGGTTGCGGTTCGGTCGCGGTTGCTAGTTCAGATTGCACAAGATAGATGGCCACGGCGAGGGGGAGCCGGAGGTCGGGATCGGTCGGGTTCCAGCCGCTCAGGGCCTCGATTCGGCGGAGCCGGTAGGCGACGGTGTTGCGGTGGACGCCGAGCCGGGCTGCCGCCTCGGCTGGACCGCTCGCCTCGAGGACGGCCCGGAGCGTCGCCAGGCGCTCCCGGACGAGGGCAGGTCGGCCGACGAGGAGGGGGGCGAGGAGGGCGCGAGCGTGGCGACGCCCCTCGGGCAGACTGTGCAGGGCGCTCAAGAGCCGGTAGGCCGGCAGGCGATCGGCCTGGGCAAGGCCGCCGGGCCAGCTGCCGACCGCCTCGAGGGCCTCCGCCGCTTCGAGGGTCGCTGCCCCCCGGTGGGTCGCATTTCGCCTTGGAGCGGCCCGGCGGCGAAACCCTTGGACCGTGCATGACCGATATCCGCACCCAGCTCATCCACCACCCTTACCGCGCGCCGGCCGAGTTCGACGCGGTGCCGGTCGCGGTCCACAAGGCCTCGACCGTTTTCTTCAACAACGTGGCCGATTTGCGCAGCCGCCGTTGGAAAGACAAAAGCGGCTACACCTACGGTCTGCACGGCACACCCACCACCTTCACGCTGGAAGAGCGGCTGGCCACCTTGGAAGGGGGCCGGTACTGCCTGCTGGCGCCCAGTGGCCTGGCGGCGGTGGCGCTGGTGGACACCGCCTTCCTGCAGCAGGGCGACGAAATGCTGCTGCCCGACAACGTTTATGGCCCCAACCAGGCCCTGGCGGACGGTGAGTTGGTGGGCTGGGGCATCACCCACCGCTTCTACGACCCCATGGACCCGGCCGACCTGGCCGCCAAGATCACGCCCGCGACGCGCCTGGTGTGGTTGGAGGCCGCCGGCTCCATCACGCTGGAGTTACCTGATCTGCCCGCCTTGACGGCCGTGATCCGTGACGCCAATGCA
>FWWM01013709.1_pt1 | contig 12991 bp, 10 predicted proteins | sample 2228351 | NCBI WGS metagenome assembly FWWM01 (sample SAMEA103939774, study PRJEB20133) | metagenome | reverse complement strand
GGTACCGGAACGGCGGCGTTGGGCGTCCAAGGAGGCGATTGCGTATGACACGCGCCACATAGGCGCCCTGTTGAATTGCAACGGGCGCCACCCCAGGCAGCGGCGCATTTCCCTGATGTGCATAGTGCGCCATATCGCCAATAACAAACAGGTTCGGATATCCTGGTACGGAAAGGTCGGGATTGACTATCAGGCGTCCGCCCTTATCGGTAGGGAGCGAAGCCCGCTCGGCAAGGCGTTCGGCTAACGGCGCCGAGCGAACACCCGCTGCCCACAATACCGTCCTTGTGTTTATGCGCCCGATTTCCCCTTGATACTGGTACTGAACCTGCTCGGTGCTTACATCCGTTACCACCGCCCCTGTGTATACTTCAACGCCCAATCGGTGAAGCGCCCTGCGAGCGTGTTCGCTTAATTCTGGAGGATAGGTCGGTAGGATTCTTGGTCCTCCTTCCAGCAGCACCAGTCGTGTCGCGGCAGGATCAAAGTTTCGGTACTCTCCACGAATCGTGACGCGAACCAGCTCCGCCAGGGCGCCTGCCAGCTCCACACCCGTCGGACCGCCCCCCACAATGACGAAGGTCAGCCATGCGTGCTTGCGCTCGACATCGGTTTCACGCTCCGCATGCTCCAGAGCAAGCAGAACACGCCGCCGAATCTCCTGAGCATCCTCTATTGTTTTCAGCCCGGGCGCATGGAGGCTCCATTCGGGATGACCGAAATGGTGATAAACCGATCCCGCCGCCAGAATCAGAAAATCATAGTTCACTCTATCTCCGTCGTGAAGCAAAACGGTTTGCGTTTGCGGGTCTATGTCTATAACTTCGGCGTTCCATACGCGCGTGTCGGGGTGTCGTTTCAGAAGGGCACGAATGGGCGCGGCAATCTCTGCGGGTCCTAAACCTCCTGTCGCTACCTGATAAAGCAGGGGCTGAAAGAGGTGAAAGTTTCGTTTATCGATCAGGGTTACCTCAACAGGCGCTTTTCGAAGTGCCTTGGCGGCTTGTAGCCCCCCGAAGCCGCCTCCCACAATCACCACATGGGGCTTGCCAGCGGAAGCCGTGGTTTGAAAAACTTTGCTCACATCTTAAGGATACCTGAAGAGAACACCTCTTAGCGAGGGGTTATCCCTCGCTAAGAGGAGGAAAGGGGCAGGCAGTTATGTCCCTTCCTGCCACGAGTTGAGGTACTTCTCCTGTTCGGGGGTGAGGGTGTCAATTGCGACGCCGAGCGCCTGGAGTTTGAGTCGCGCCACCTGCGCATCAATCTCGGCAGGCACGGGGAAGACCCCCTTCGGCAGCGCGCCCTGATTCTTGACCAGATACTCCACGCTGAGCGCCTGATTGGCGAAGCTCATGTCCATCACGGCGGCGGGGTGTCCCTCGGCGGCAGCGAGGTTAATCAGGCGTCCCTCGCCGAGCAGGAAGATGCGGCGCCCATCGTTCAGCTGATACTCCTCCACGAAGGGGCGGATGGTACGCTTGCTCACAGAGAGCCGCTCCAGCGCGGGGATGTCTATCTCCACATTGAAGTGCCCTGTGTTGCAGACAATCGCGCCCGACTTCATCACGCGGAAATGCTCTTCGCGAATCACATGGTAGTTGCCCGTCACGGTCACGAAGATGTCACCGATCGCGGCTGCCTCCATGAGGGGCATTACCTGATAGCCATCCATGAGGGCTTCGAGCGCCTTGAGGGGGTCAACCTCGCACACAATCACATGGGCGCCCATGCCGCGCGCTCGCATGGCGACGCCGCGCCCGCACCAGCCATAGCCAATCACCACGAACTTGCGCCCTGCCAGCAGCAGGTTCGTCGCCCGCATAATCGCGTCTACGGTGCTTTGACCCGTGCCGTAGCGGTTGTCGAACAGGTGCTTGGTGTAGGCATCGTTGATGGCAATCACGGGGTACTGTAGCACGCCGTCTTTTGCCATCGCACGCAGGCGGATCACGCCTGTGGTGGTCTCTTCCGTGCCGCCAATCACGCCATTCAGATGCTCACGCCGTTCGCTGTGAAGCACCGTAACGAGGTCGCAGCCGTCGTCCATTGTGATGTGGGGCTGGATGTCAATTGCCTGATGGATGTGTCGGTAATAGGTCTCTTTATCTTCGCCCTTAATGGCGAACACGGCGATGCCCTCGTATTTGACCAGCGCGGCAGCGAGGTCGTCCTGCGTGGAGAGGGGGTTTGAGGCGCAGAGGGCAATCTCCGCGCCACCTGCTTTGAGCGTGCGCATCAGGTTGCCCGTTTCGGTGGTTACATGCAAGCATGCCGCAATCCGAACGCCTTTGAGGGGCTTCTCTTGCTCAAACCGCTGACGAATCAGGCGCAACACTGGCATCTCGTTGTCTGCCCATTCCATGCGCAGGGCGCCCTGTTCTGCCAGAGCCAGATCCTTCACATCGTAATTCATTTCTTGCCTCCTTACGCCCCAATTGTACCTGATGGGGCAGGGGGTTGCCGTTGCGAATTGTCGGTAATCCCCTCCATTTCTCTTGACATCCGCCGAAAATTGGGTATAATAGAGGCGCAAGGCGGAGGGTTGCCTGAGTGGTCGAAAGGGGCCGCCTGCTAAGCGGTTGTAGGGAGGTTATGCTCCCTACCCTGGGTTCGAATCCCAGACCCTCCGCCAGCCTACTACGATGCACGAGTCAAGTCGGTACGCATGGTGGCTTCTTATACTTCTTTTTTCCCTCATTATTGCCCTCAACTTTGCCCTGTTTGGCTGGATGCTGAGCCAGCCACCCAAATCGGTAAGCAGGTCATTAGAAGAGGCAGAGATTTCGCTCAAGCTGACGTTCGCGCTCGGCTCGGACCCTGCCTCTAATCCTCTCCTGAATCAGGCTCTGGAGGAGCTGGAAAGCCCCGTGTGGGAGCAGCAGGTGCGTAAAGCGATTGTGCAGGCGTATCTGGGCAAGAAGGGGTATGCAGAGACGCTCCAGCGCGCCGCGCAACTGCCTGCAGAGAGGCTCACCCCTGCCGAGCGACGCTGGTATACGACTCTCTGGACGTGGGCGCTCACGGGCACACACGCGCCTGAACGAATCTCAGGGATTCTGGAGGCTCTGTCGCCGACGGTTTCGCCTTTTTATCTGCGCCTTGCGGAGGCGGTGATGGCGCAAAGAGCAGGGGAGAAGGCGAAAGCCGAGCAAATACGCGACTCGCTCCGCAGGCGCGGCGTGCTGGGAGTAGCAGTGCTATTTGCGATTCTTATCGCAGTCTGTTTGGGGGTGGTGATAGGGCTGGGGGTGCTGCTGTGGGTGCTGGTGAACCCGCCGCGATTGCCCGCACGCCCGCTGGAAAACGCCTCGCCGTTTGCATTAGACCCGCTTTTATGGGCGCTGATCATCTTTTTGCTGACGGTGATTCTTTCCCCTGCGGAGTTTCTGGCGCGTTTTCTGGAAGGGTTCGGCGTGCCGCTCCCCGAAACGACGCTGCTGAATCAGCTGATTGCGACGGCACTGAGCTTATCATACCTGCACACCGTGCAAGAGCGACTGGAAACGGAGGTGCGCTGGTTCGCGCCGAACGGCTTCTGGAAGTACGCCCTTGCCGTGTTGACAGGCGGGCTGGCGTATGTACCGATTGCGGTTGGGGGGCTTGTGCTGGTGGTGCTGTTGGGACCTGCTCTCTCGCAGCTGAGCCACCCCTTTCAGGAGATGGCACAGGGCGCAGAGAACTGGCTGCACTGGGTGGTGATTTTCGTACAGGGGGTTGTGCTGGCGCCGATTGTAGAGGAGTTCGTGTTTCGGGGTGTGTTGTTCCAGACGCTCTGGCAGCGCACAGGGCGCGTGTGGCTCAGCGCATTTGTCAGTGGGTTTCTGTTCGCGGTGATTCATCCCCAGTTTCTCGCAGGGCTGATTCCCCTCACGGCGATTGGCACGGTGCTGGCGCTCCTGTTTGCCTACACCCGTTCGCTGGTGCCGAGCATTCTTTTGCACGCCATAAATAATCTCGTGGCGATGCTCGCGCTCTGGTCTATCGCCTCGTAGGGTATAATAGGCGCGGAGGTCAGTGTATGAAACTGAACACGGTTATCTTACTCGTCTTGTTGTTAGCGGGGTTAGCTTTCACCGTGACCGCGTTCATTCAGAACACAAGCCCCTATGTGAAGGTGTCCCAGCTCGCGCAGCGCGCAGAAAATGTGCATGTCGCCCTCAAGCCCCTCAAGGAGACCATCCAGTTCGATGTGCGCAGCATGACGCTCACCTTTGAGGGCGAAGACGAGACAGGCAAAGTCAAGGTGGTGTACCCGAAAGGCAAACCGAACAATTTTGAGATGGCGTCGCAGGTGGTGGTGATTGGCAGCTACCGCGACGGCGTGTTTTATGCCGAGGATATGCTGGTGAAGTGCCCCAGCAAGTATCAGGGCACGGAGACCACGCAGGGGCGGTGAGCAGATGCTACTGGGCTATCTGGTGGTCTGGCTGGGGTGCGCGTTTGCGCTGGGGGCGGTAGTCGCGTATGCGCTCAGTGGGCGCAAGCCTCACCTCATCCGCTGGGGCAGGGGGCTGTTCTGGGGCGCGTTTTTGATGATTCTCGCCACTGAGGCGGTACTGCAGTATGCCCTCATCACGGGGCGCTACGACCTGCAGTATGTGTTCAGCTTCAGTGAGCGGAGCCTGCACCTGTGGTACAAGATTGCGGGCGCGTGGGCAGGACAGGAAGGGAGCTTCCTGCTGTGGGCAATCTGGACGGGCATCTACGGCCTGGTGCTGATGCGCACAGCAGGGGGCTATGAGCGCTGGGTGATGACCCTCTATTCGGGGCTGGTGCTGGCGCTGATGGGCATTCTGGCATATCAAAGCCCGTTTGCGCCGTTGCCCAAGCCCGACCCCGCGCCTGCGGTATGGCCGCCGCAGGATGGCTTCGGCTTGAACCCCTCGCTGGAAAATATCTGGATGACCATTCACCCACCGATTATCTTTGCGGGGTTCGCGGCGCTGGCGGTACCGTTTATGTATGCGCTGGCGGCACTCTGGCGCAACGAATATTACGAATGGGCTATTCGAGTGCGCCCGTGGGCGATTTATGCGACCACCATGCTCGGCTTCGGGCTGGTGCTGGGCGGCTACTGGGCGTACGAGACGCTCGGCTGGGGCGGCTTCTGGGCGTGGGACCCCGTAGAAAACACTTCCTATTTCCCCTGGCTGCTTATGGCGGCGGGAGTTCACGGCGTCATGCTCCAGATTAATCGGGGCAGGATGGTGCGCTGGAACCCACTGCTGCTGGCGATTCCGTTCCTGCTGTTCGTGTACGGGACTTTCCTGACTCGCAGTGGGGTGCTGGCGGAGGTCTCGGTTCACTCGTTTGACGCCTTAGCCAAGAGCGCGCTGGGCATTCTGATTGGCATGCTGGCGGGCGGCGTTCTGGTGACGCTGGGGCTGTGGCTCTATCGGTATCGGCAGATGCCGTTGCCTGCGCCCGACATGACGAAAGGCTTCTCGCGCGAGGCGGCTCTGCGCTGGGGAATTGCCCTGTTGAGCATCTCTGCGCTGATTAGCCTTGTGGGCACCTCATGGCCGCTGATTGCGAAACTCTTTCGCGGGCAGGCGGCGGCGCTCCAGCCTGAATTTTACAATCAGGTGCATATCCCGTGGATTATTCTGACCGCCATCGTGGCGGCGGCGGCGCCGATGCTCGGCTGGCGCGGCATGACACTGGATCAGATTCTGGAGCGCCTCACCAAAAGCTGGGTGCTGGCGGTGCTGACGGGGTTCGCGGCGTTCTGGTACGGCTTCCGTGAACCGCTGACCCTATTTATCGTGGTGCTACTGGCTTTCGTGGCATTCGCAAACCTGGGCGCGATCTGGCGTCGGGCGCAGGTCGGGAAGGGGAAGGGCTGGCAAGCATGGCTCCGCCCCGCCGCCTATGGGCAGGCGCTGGCAGGGCTATGGCAGGCTCGCTATTCAATGGGCGGATTCCTGACCCATTTCGGGCTGGCGGTGGGGTTAATCGGGCTGATTCTCTCCTATGCCTACGAGGTGAAGCAGCAGGTGGTCGTGGAGCAGGGGAGAGACACGATTGCCTTCGGCTACCGCTGGCGCTATCTGGGCATGACGGGCAACGAAAAGTTTCCGGGCGACCCGATGCGCGATAAGTTCAATCGGGTGCGGATTGAGGTTGCCTCGCATGACACGAAGTTTATTGTAGAACCGCGCTTCTACCAGTTCCAGCGTGGCGGGGAAGTGAGCAATGTGGTCTGGCCCCATATCGTGCGCTGGTGGGACCATGACCTCTATGTTTCTTTCTTCGCGCCGCCCCAGGTAAGCGCTGACCCCCTGACCCTGCGCCTGCATGAGAAAGAGAAGGGCAAGGTAGGGGACTACACGATAGAGTTCAAAGGCTTTGAAACCGCTGGGGCGATGGGACAGGAAGGCTTTCGGGCGATTGCGGTCGCACGGGTGAGCCATCCCCGCTGGAGAGAGTCTGTGGAGGTGGCGCCGTTCCGCCTGATGGATCGGAGCGGGATTATTCCCATCCCTGTGCCCCTGCCTGACGGCGCGCAGATTCTGGTGGGGCAGATGGATGTGAGCCGCCGACTGGTGGAGTTCCAGCTCATCATGGTGCCGGGCAAGCCCGAAACGAACCCGCGCTGGGTGATCCCGCTGGAGGTTCATTATAAGCCATTCACAGTTCTGGTGTGGCTGGGTCCGCCTCTTACGCTGTTGGGCGGCTTGCTGGCGGTGGTGCGTCGTGCCCGTGCTGTGCGAGAAAGCGTGCGCAAACTCTCGCCAGAGTGGGAGCCAGAGGAACCGCTTCCAACAAAAGAAAAGGCGCAAGTAGGGCTTTAGGGGTCTGTCTCCACCAGCCGTCGCACCTGCTCGCGCAAAAACTCCAGCTGTGCCTCTGTGTCAGGCAACGCCAGAACCTGCTCGGCAGGAATCACCTCACCAAAACGCACGGTGATGACAGTAAAGGCAACTTTTGGGTAAAGTTTTCCATAGGGCACGAGTTTTTCGGTGTTCATAAGCCCCACGGGTAGCACAGGCGCTTTCGTCTGGCGCAGAATCAGCAGCACGCCGGGCAGAAACGGCATCAGTTCGCCCGTTTCGCTCAGCTCGCCTTCGGGAAAGATACAGAGCGCCTCGCCACGCTGAACCGCCTGAATGGCTTCCGTCAGCGCACGCCTGTCCGCAGAACGCTGGCGCACGGGGATCATCCGCGCCAGACGGGCAATCGCGCTGATGATGGGGATTTGCAGGATGTCGGCGCGTCCCATAAAGCAGAGGTGGCGTGGCGAAGCGTACCAGAGAACCACCGGGTCGGCGAGCGAACGGTGATTGGCAATCACAATCAGCCCGCCGCGGCGCGGCATGCGGTGGCGGTTCTCGATTCGAACCCACGCCAGAAACGGAAAGCGTAGCGCCAGCCCGAAGAAAACTTTGCAGAACGCATAGGCGAGGTAGAAAGTGAGCCAGTAGAGGGCGTGGCGCATAGAGTCTGATAAGTGGGATTATGTTAACTAAAGTCGTCTGACTGACCTTCCGCCTCCAGCACCGACTCCACCATATAGATGGGCGCCCGGAAGCGCAACGCGAGCGCAATCGCATCGCTGGGACGGGAGTCGATCTCTATCTCCTCGTCGCCATGCAGGAGGTAAATCTTGGCGTAAAAAGTGCCCTGCCAGAGGTCGTCAATCACCACGCGGTCTACCGACACCCCCAGACGCATCAGGATGTTGCGCATCAGGTCGTGTGTCAGCGGGCGTTGAGGGACCTCATCGTTGAGCGCCATCACAATCGCGTGGGCTTCGAAGGGACCAATCACAATCGGCACGGTACGCCCGTAATTATCGCGCAGATGCACCAGCAGCGCCTGCGGTTGCCCCATCTCGATGCGCTCGTAGACGCCTGTGACGCGCACTTCCAGCTCGCGCCCGCGCTCAAAGCGTCGCGCCTCTTCCAGCTCATCGGGCGGCTCGCTTTCACTGCCAAAGAGGCGCTTCAGCTCCGCCTCGAGGTCGCGCGGCTCTTCTTCCTCTTCTTCCTCGAATCCGAAGAGGTCCTCAAATTCTGGCTCTTCAGGGTCCTCGTCGGGACGCTTGCGTCGTTCATCGTCGCGCATAGGAGCCTCCTTATGTCGTTCGGGTGCGTGCCACCACTTCCTGCAGGAATTCGCGGTTGGAGCGGGTGCGCTGCAGCAGCCGTATCAGCTGTTCTGCCGCCTCCACGAGGTCTTCCTGGTTTGCCAGCAGTCGGCGCAGTTGCCAGATTGCCATCAGTTCCTCGCGCGGGTAAAGCAGCTCTTCGTGGCGCGTGCCGGAGCGCTTCACATCAATCGCCGGGAAAATGCGCCGTTCTGCCAGCTCACGGGACAGCACCAGTTCCATGTTGCCCGTGCCTTTGAACTCTTCAAAAATCACCTCGTCCATTCGGGAGCCTGTGTCGATAAGACAGGTGGCGATGACGGTGAGGCTTCCGCCTTCCTCAATGTTGCGTGCCGCGCCAAAGAAGCGCTTAGGACGATACAGGGCGGCAGGGTCCAGCCCTCCGGAGAGGGTGCGCCCGCTGGGGCTGGTGGTCAGGTTAGAGGCGCGCCCGAATCGGGTCAGGCTGTCCAGTAGAATCACCACATCTTTACCCTGCTCCACCAGTCGCTTGGCGCGTTCCAGCACGAGGTCGGCGACGCGCATGTGGTTTTCGGGCGGCTCGTCGAAGGTGGAGCTGACCACCTGCCCTTTGACCGAGCGGCGCATATCGGTAACCTCTTCAGGGCGCTCATCCACCAGCAGCACCAGCAAGATGACTTCGGGATGGTTTGTGGTGATACTGTTCGCAATACTTTTGAGCAGGGTTGTTTTGCCCGCTTTAGGCGGCGCCACAATCAGCGCACGCTGTCCCTTCCCGATGGGCGCAATCAGGTCTACAATCCGCCCTGAAATGTTTTCGGGGGTAGTTTCCATGACAAGACGCTCGTTAGGGTACAGGGGTGTGAGTTGCTCGAAATCTTTGCGTCGGCGCGCCTCATCGGCGGGCACCCCATTAATGGCTTCCACTCGAAGCAACCCGTAATACTTTTCGCCTTCCTTTGGCGGGCGCGCCACCCCGAACACGAGGTCTCCTGTACGCAAGCCGAAACGCTTAATTTGCGATTGGGAGACATAGACATCCTCGTTGGTGTTCTGGAAGTTCGGGTGGCGGCGCAGGAAGCCCCAACCGTCGGGCAGGATTTCCAGCACGCCCCAGGTGTATTCCGTTCCGGGTTCGGTATTGAGGGCGCGCATCAGGCGGTAGACCAGTTCGGCTTTGTCGTCGGTCTCCTCCACGCCTGCACGCTTCGCGCGTCGTTTGAGGTCGCTCAGGGACATTTCCATCAGCGATTTGAAGTCGGCGACCTCTTTGACCCGTGCGGGGCGCATTTCCACCGCAAGACCGCCATTCTCGGAACCGTTGGGGTCGTCTGCGACTTCGCCCGAAGCGACAGTTGGACTCGTCTCAGGCTGTTCTTCTAAAGTTGCCGTGCGTGTTCGTTTCCTCATCGTTGCTCCCATCCGTTCGATGTTCTGGTATTCTGGCAAGTGGGCATGGGCACACGCTTGCTCGTTTGGGGATGCTCACTACCCACTATTATACCCTATTTTTCGCCGAATGCAAATGGCTTCTCTGCGCTTCCCTACTCTGGATCATAGTAGGTGTCTCCCGTGGTGGGGGCGAACCAGCCGATGTTGTGGGCTTGCGGGTTTGCGTCGGGATAGGCACCGCTTTGGGGTGTGGACTCTGCCATCTTCAGCGCCCTCAGGTGCCCGTCCACAAACACCACATTTGCGTTCCGGTTGTGTCGGAAATGCACTGAGGGATCTAATGGGTAGTAGCTGTTTGGGATGCGGCGGAGCACATCAGGGGGTGCAATCAGGAAGGTGTATTCCGCCAGTCCTGTGCCGATATCGAGGGCGCCATCCGCGAACATGGCGGTTTCGGCAGGCTTGCGGATTTCCCACTCTGCCAGCCCACAATCGTAGGCAGGTAGCCCTGCGGTGTACCCCATGAACCAGAGCCGTGAGCCAACGCCCACCTCGTTGTAAACATAGCCACCTGTGCCCATGTCGAATCCGACGGCGGTGTCAAACGAGGGGCATCGGCGTAGCAAGCCCCCATCCTTGAGATAAGGCACGAGCGGTCCGTTTTTCGGCTCGAACCGCCCTTGCCTGTTGCGTGTACCGAACCAGCGACGCTGGTCACGCAAAAATTCGGGCGCCGCGGGCACAAAGTAGCCCTCCCAGTCCTGAGCGTACATCTGATTCGCGAGCGCCAGCTGACGCAGGTTCTGTGAGCAGAGGCTTCGACGCCCCTGCTCACGCGCCTGCAGGAAAACAGGCATCAGGATTGCCATGAGCAACGCGACAATCGCTATGACCACGAGCAGTTCAATCAGCGTGAACGCTCGCATCTATTGCGCACCGCCGCCAATGGCGCCGACGCCTATCGTGCCTCCGGTGGGCGGAATGGGCTGGCGCTGCTGGATAGCCACCAGGTAGCGGTTGGAAACAGCAACCACCAGAATCGGGTCGCCAGCCGAGTCCAGCATCAGCGCTGGCGACACATTGATCGGCGCACCGAAGCTCAGCCGCCAGATTTGATTGCCGTTGGCGTCGTAGCAGTAGAGGAACCCTCTGTCGTCACCGAAATAGAGCCGACCGTTCACATCCACTGTGGGTGTGCATCGGCTCACATTCGGCAACGCGCGCTGCCACACCACCGTACCGGTCTGAGTATCAATCGCGTACAGAGTGCTTCGGTTGCTGGCGGTGCGCCCAATCACATAAAGGCGCTCGTTCCCTGCCCCGTCCGTGCCCAGGGAGGGACCCGCCATAATCGGGATGCGGCGGTTCACATCCAACTTCAGTCCCCAGATTCGGTCACCCGTAAGGGCATCCACCGCATAGATGCGCCCGTAGTTCGAGGCACAAATATAGGCGACAGTGTTATCGCGGTTAAATACAATCGGGCGATCCACCGAGTCGCTCGGAATGGGGTCGGGGTCGCTACTCGGATCGTTGGGATCCACGCGGTCATCCTGACTCAGGTCCATCACGGTGAAACCATTGGAAATTTGAGGTGCTGGGATGGCGGCGATATCATACTGTAGCACGACGCCGTTATGGTACGCGGCAAAGCCCGAATCGTTGTATTCGTTGAATACCGCCGTACTCCACACCGCCGAGATGATTGGGGGAAACGGTGTGAAGCTGAAATCAGTCCCGACGAAAGGTCCTGTGTAGCGGTTGCTGATAACCCAGTAGACCCCAATCGCGAACAGATTCCCGAAATTGTCGCCCAGCACAGCGTAGCTCATTAAGCCGTCGGTGTAGACGCCAAACCCACTGCGATAGGCGGGCACGCCACGGAGTGTTGTGTCCAGATCGGGAACGCCCAACACAGGGCTGGGGCTGATGACACGCGCCTCGTACTGTCCCCCGGACAGGATAAAGACGGGCCACTCAGGAATCACTTGCAGAAGCACATCGTTGTCGCCAAACACATAGACGGCAGTGTTGAAGGTCGTAAGGGGCGATACTTGTCCCCAGAAGGGTCCGAAGGGGCCACCAAATTCGCCTGTGAGCGAGTCGAAGAAGCCATAGTAGGGGTAACGCACGCTTCCAAAGGCGGTCATCTGGGGCGCGACAACGGTTCCCTGAAGGTCTGTCGGTTCGTGGATTGCGCCCCCAGACGCCACCCAGCGTACCTGAGGCACTGTGGGACCTGCGTAACGGCTGGTATGGCTCAAGCGCTGGTTGTCGCCAAAAATCGGGCGAGAGGAGATATCCTCAGGGGGCAAAGCATTCTGAACATACTGGGCGCTGGCTATCTGGCACAGCACCACACTCCCAAGCAAGAAAGACAGGATCGGTTTTCTCATCGGCGCACCTCCTTAAATGACACGCCCGCCCACAAACAGGTTCGCCTGACCGCGCGGCGTGGCAAGCTGCCCTACATAGGTTACAGGTACATTATTGATGATAAACTGAATCTGGATGCGGTCGCGAGGAGCTGTGGGGTTCGGACGCTGGAAAGCGTAGGGTTCCGTGTCCGTTACGGTTATCTGAATGGTTCCCTGCTGTTCCTGAATGTTACCGTTGTTGTCACGAATCTGAAAACGCGCGGGAAAGCTCGCCTGACCAATTCGCGCGCCAGGCACAGAGCGAGCCGTAACCTGCAGCTGGTTGGACGCCTGCGCAGGGTCGGCGGTGGCAAACAGCAGTTGCCCGTTCGGCACCGCGATTGGGGTAGCAGGCGTGAACTCGAAAAGCGCACTTCGAATCGGTTGATTTCCGAGCCCACTAATAAACATCAGGTTAATTCGCAAGCTCGCCGCTGGTCCAGGTCCCACCGCCGACAGAGCGAGCGTGTCATCATCCTCTGGGTCGGCAGTGGAGCCATGGATGGCGAAAAAGTTCATCTGAGCAAAGCTCACCAGCATGCTGGCGAACAAAACAGCCAGAACCGTCTGTATTCTCCACATAGGCAACCTCCGTTTTATCAGGTTCCCCGCAATTTTCGGGTCTCCTGCTAATATTCTACTCGACGGGCGACTATAACCCGCGTTTCGCAGGAATTGTGCGCGGCCGCCCGAAAATAAAACGGTATGGCGAGTCGGTTGCGAATTGGGATTGTCGGCAGTGGCTTTGTTGCCCGCTTCCATGCGCAGGCGTTTGTGAGTGTTCGAGACGCCGAGATTACAGCCATCGCGAGCCGGAACGAAAAGTCCGCCAGCGAACTGGCGCAGTTGTGCCAGAAGCTTGGCGTGGGTTCCCCGAAAGTGTTCACCGATGTACGCGCGATGGCGCGCGATGAGTCGGTGGATGCCATCTGGTTCCTCGCGCCAAACTATGTGCGGGTGGAGCTCATCGAGGCGATTGCCGACGAGGTGAGATCGGGGCGTGCGGCGCTCAAAGGGCTGGCGGTGGAGAAGCCGCTGGCACGGAACCTCGCCGAAGCGCGCCGCGTGCTTCAGGCAGTTGAAGAAGCAGGTATCCCCCACGGGTATC
>FWWM01013704.1_pt1 | contig 12993 bp, 9 predicted proteins | sample 2228351 | NCBI WGS metagenome assembly FWWM01 (sample SAMEA103939774, study PRJEB20133) | metagenome | reverse complement strand
CTTCATGATCGAAAGCTTTTTGCAAGCCGGCAATCAGCCGCTGACTGATCCAACCCAGCTCAAGTACGGTTGCTCGATCACCGACGCCTGCGTCGATTGGGCAACCACCGAGGCAATGTTGCGTAACGCGCATGCGATCCTGCGCGACGAGTTGCCGCGCCGCGCCCGGGGAGGGGAATGAGCGCTGCGGCCAAGACGATGCCGGGACAAACCGCGGATTCGCCAGCAGGCTCTGCTGTGCCGCCTACTTCCAGCGTGCGGGGCGGTGCGCTGCGGGTGCTTGCCAACGCCGAAACGCGAGCGCTGCTTGCCCAGTGGGGTGGACCGGTCGAACAAAACGGCGTTCTGACGCTGACGCAATGCCCACGTTCGCCCGAACGGGACGCGGCGTTGTTCGCTGCCAGTGCCGATTGGTGTTGGTACCAACCCGGCATGGACCTTGCCACGGTTCGGCTTTTCGTCACCGACATGGACTCGACGCTGCTCGAGGTGGAATGCATCGACGAGATCGCTGCTGCCGTGGGCAAAAAAGCCGAAGTTGCCGCGATCACCGAAGCAGCGATGCAAGGTCAGATTGATTTTGCCTCTGCACTGCGCCAACGGGTGGCGCTGCTGGCCGGCCTACCGGCGGCGGCGCTGGAACCGATCGTCGAAGCCAGTCGCCGCTACAACCCCGGTGCCAAGGAGCTGGTCGCGGCCCTGCGCGCGCAAGGCGTGTATAGCGTGCTGGTCTCGGGGGGCTTTACGCCGTTTACGGCGCGGATCGCAGCGGAACTCGGCTTCGACGAACATCACGCCAATGTCCTCGAGGTCGATGCCAACGGGCGGCTCACTGGGCGGGTGAGCGGCCCGATCGTGGACGCTGCGGCCAAAGCGAAGATTCTGGAACAGGTGCGCTCGCGCCTAGGGTTGCCGCGTCAAGCGGTGCTTGCCGCTGGCGATGGGGCCAACGACTGCGCGATGCTGCAGCGCGCTGGCATTCGCCTGGCCTATCGCCCGAAACCCGTGCTGTTGTCCCACCTCGATGTCGTGTCGATGCGCCACGGGCTTGACGCGGTGCTGCGGCTTTTGGGTCGGTAAGATAATGCCATCACGTTCGCATTGTCGAGGCAGATATGACTTCATGCAGAGTCAGTCCAAAGCGGCCAGTACGACCTCAGGGACTCTGTCCAGCACCTGGAGCAGCGCCTTGGCGGCACCGGTTGGGCAGGGCTTGCCTTGTTCCCCTTCCCAATAGGGTTCATTGGCCGACTTTTGGCAAGCTGGCATAGGGGTTGCGAGACCTCAAGGGTAAAATCCGGGATCCCTGTAGGATGCCTCGTTTCACATCGTCTGATCTTCCCGGAAAGGAAACCACATCATGCGCCTTGCTGTCATCGGAACCGGTTACGTGGGCTTGGTCACCGGCGCCTGTTTCGCCGAAATGGGCAATCACGTCTGGTGCATCGATATCGATGCGGCGAAGATCGAGCGGCTGCGCCAAGGGATTTTGCCGATCTACGAGCCGGGGCTGGAGGAGATTGTCGAGCGGAACCTACGCGAGGAGCGGCTTTTTTTTACCACGGAGCTTGCGGAAGCGGCGCGGCATTGCGACGTGTTTTTCATCGCCGTGGGCACGCCGCCGCAGGAGGATGGCTCGGCAGACCTGCAGCACGTGCTTGCGGCGGCGCGCAGCATCGGCGCGGTGATCGAGCGCGATGCGATCGTGGTGGATAAATCCACCGTACCAGTGGGAACGGCCGAGCGGGTCAAAGCAGAAATCGAAGGGGTGCTTACTCACCGTGGCGTGGCGGTGTCGGTGGCGGTGGTGTCCAACCCCGAGTTTCTCAAAGAAGGCGCGGCGGTGGAGGATTTCATGCGTCCGGATCGCATCATCGTTGGCGCCGAGGATGAGCGCGCACGGGCGGTGATGGCCGAGCTGTACGCGCCGTTCAACCGCAGCCATCAGCGCGTGATCTATATGGGCGTGCGCGAGGCGGAGATGACCAAATACGCCGCTAACGCGATGCTGGCGACCAAGATTTCGTTCATCAACGAAATCGCCACGTTGTGCGAACGCTACGGCGTGGACGTGGAGCAGGTGCGCATCGGCATCGGTTCGGATCAGCGCATCGGCTACCATTTCATCTACCCGGGTTGCGGTTACGGCGGCTCGTGCTTTCCCAAGGACGTCAAGGCGCTGACCCAAATGGCGCGCAGGGTCGAGGTCGAGCCGTTGGTGCTGGAGGCGGTGGAGGCGCGCAACGCCCAGCAAAAGCAGGTGCTGGAAGCCAAGATCGTCGCGCGGTTCGGCGAGGATCTCGGCGACCGGGTGTTCGGCGTCTGGGGACTGGCGTTCAAGCCCGGTACCGACGACATGCGCGAAGCCCCTTCGATCACGCTCATCGAGGGGCTATTGCGCCGTGGGGCGCGCGTCAAAGCCTACGACCCGGTGGCGATGGACAATGCCAAGACGGTCTTTGCGCGCGCTTGGCAGGAGTCGGGGCAGCTGACGTTCGTGCCGCATCAGTACGCCGCTGCGGAAGGGGCGGATGCGCTGGTGCTCGTGACCGAATGGAAGCCATTCCGACATCCCGATTTCGAGGCGATCAAGCGCCTGTTGAACGCGCCGCCGGTGATCTTCGACGGGCGCAATCAGTACGATCCCAAAGCGCTCGAGCGCATGGGCATTGCCTACGTGGGTATCGGGCGCAGAAATGGCTTGTAGTAAGCACCGCCAATCGAGCGGCTGCGCCTCGCGTGGGGCTCGCCTGCGTGGGTTTCCGTCAGCGGGCGGCAGGGAAAGGGCATAAAGACGGGGGCAAATGCTCACCGACAACCGCCAGGCGGCTTTGCGCTCAACGCGCTTTTTCGTACTCAATCGCCGCGCGGCCGCCTTCGCGCGGCACCAGCACGCGCACGACGAGCGCGGCACCTTCCGGGCAAGCGACGCGGTAGCTCAGATGCACGATGCCGTCGCTGTCCTCTTCACGCTGCGGGGTGCCGAGGCGATCGAAATGCTGTCTCAGATCCGTTTCCTGAAGACGCGCGCCTGGCAAAAACCCTACCAGCACAAGGCGCGGTTCATCGCGCCAATGGGCAGAGCGCTCGGGCGCCCAGGGTAAGCGCACAGCGCCCGAGGGGCTGACCTCGGGCTTGGCGCCGCTTGCCAACGCTTCGGTGGCCAGTTCAGGCGGTAACGCAAAGCGCAGCAGCAGTTTGCCGCTCATGCCCGCGGCCAGATAATCCTGAATCCAGCCTTCGAGCACGACGGGTTGTTGTGGCCGTTGCCACAGGGCCCATTCGATGTCGCTGCCAAGCTTCGCGATGACTTCTGCCGGCCTGGTTTGACCGAGCTGCCAACCCAACGCTTGCCCAACGAAACCATCGCAAGTGACCTGCCACGGCGCTTGTTCGCTGCCGCGCGTCGCAGGGGGTGGGGCCCAGAGCAAAGGCAAAAGGGCCGAGGCGATGATCGCTACCACGACGAAAAGCAACAGATGACGCAAGCGCACCTTCATCGAGGAGTTTCCCTTGGGCTTGAACCGTTGGTTGAAGGCGAAGAGGGTAACACGGAAGCGGCAGCGTTACGGGTTGCCGCTGGATTGGCTTGGATATCGGGAGAATCGTTGATTGCCCTTGGTTCGAATTTGCTTGCCGCTGAGGCGTTCGTTATCTCAGGTTCCGAGGCGCTGGTCGGCATAGACGGCAGCGCGCGTGCCAGCACCACTCCACGCTCATACCACCATACTTCATGTGGCACAGGCGGCAAACGGTCGAGGCGCGCGAGGAATGCTTCACCGGGCTGCGGCACGCGGCGCGGGGAGATGGCCTGGCGGTAGAAGCTGAAGCTGGGGGCGCGCAGGCCGGCATTGACCAGTTCCATGCCGCGCGCGGCAAGACCGGCGCGTTGGATCGGTCCTTGCAGCGTTTCGCCTGCCCACGGCAGGAGGCGAAAACTCAGCCAAACGCCAAGCACCAGACCGGCGGCGGCCAGCGTCGCGGCAGGGTTGAGCCAATGCCTGGCCTGCCCCACCACCGCGAGCAACAGCAGCGCCGCCAGGCCCGCGGCGCGATCCTGCCATGACCACGCCGCCGAGGCGCCACTGGCCAGCGCCTGATGAAACGGCGACAACGTGCGTGTTTGCACCCAGTGGGGAAGCAGCTCCGGCAACAGTGCCGAGACCACAATGACCAGCGCGGCGGAAACCACAGTGGCGAGCAGCCACCGATGCGCGCGCGACGAGTCGGCCAGATGCCGAGCAATCAACAGAACGAGCGGCGTGAGGCCATAGAGCATGTAATGCGGCAGCTTGGTTTGCGCCAGCGAAAAGAACCCCAGCACGAACAGAAACCACAGCCAGAGAAAGCGCCGCAGCATCACCCTGGCGTCGACAAGCAGCGCACGCAGCGGCAGCACGATCAGCAGCGAAAAAGGCAGCAGCAGTGCCGGCAACAGCGCCAGGTGATACCACCATTGCCCGCTATGACCTTCGAGCGGAGCAACAAAACGCTGCACGTTGTGTTTGAGAAAGAACCCTTCGACGAACGCCCAGCCGTCGCGCCACAGCGCATACGCATACCACGGCGCAGCGATCGCCAGCAGCATCGACCAACCCGCAGGATCCCACCAGCAGCGCAGCAGGCGCGTCCCTTCCCGGCGCGACAGCAAATACAGCGTCACCGTCGCCATCGGCACCAGCACCGCCACCGGGCCTTTGGTGAGCACCCCAAGGCCCATCCATACGAACGCACGTCGTCGGGGTGCTTCGCGGTGGGATTCCAAATGGCGCCACCAGTCGAACGCGGCAAGCGTCAGCCACAGGTTCAGCCACGCGTCGGCGGTGGCGGCGCGCGCGATTGCCCACACCCCAAGGCTGGAGGCCAGCAATACCGCGGCAAGCACCGCAGCGTTTGCCCCCAGCCGCGGGCGCGCAAAGTGCCACACCGCGAGCACCCACAGCACGCCGGCAAGCGCCGAAGGCAGTCGTGCGCCCCATTCATCGACCCCCACGAGGGCCATCGTCGTGGCCTGCAGCCAGTAGATGAAAATCGGTTTGTCGTAGCGCGGCGCCCCATCCAGCGTGGTCATGCCAAAGTCGCGCGAAGCGAGCATTTCACGCGAGGCTTCGGCAAATGCGCCCTCATCGACGTCAAAAAGTGGATAGCCGCCGAGGTTGAGCGCAAACATCATCGCCGCAAACGCGGCCACCAACAGCCCTTCCAGGATCGTGAGCTGACCTCTCTGGTGGCCAACCGCAGGAAGCGTAACGAAGTTCAGGGGCATGCGCATAGAGGGTTATCGTTGCGGGTTGCGGTCGTCGCGCGGCGTCTCGAACCAGCCGCCGTGGTCCACTTCGCTCGTGTCAGGTAGGCTCAGGCGCACCTGATACTGCGGTCGCTGGCTGCTTTCGTGATAGACGCGGGTCAGGAGCTCCGACAGCACGCCGGTGGTCAGAAACTGCACCCCGGTCACCGTCAGGAGCACCGCTACCGTCAGCAACGGCCGAGCGCCGATCGATTCTCCGGCAAAGAGCTTGAGCGCGAAGAGGTAGGCGAGGAGCACCCCCCCCAACCCAGTCAGCCCCAAGCCGATGCCCCCGAAAAAATGCCCGGGACGGGTGCGATAGCGCAGGAAGAAATACACGAACAACAGATCGAGGATCACCCGGAAGGTGCGCGACAAGCCGTATTTGGATTCGCCGAAGCGCCGCGGATGGTGCTCTACCACTTCCTCGGCAATGCGCGCGGGATGGGTGACGGAAGCCAGCCACGCCGGGATGAATCGGTGCATCTCGCCATAGAGCGTCACGTTCTTGAGCACACTGGCGCGGTAGGCTTTGAGGCTGCAGCCGTAATCGTGCAACGACACCCCAGTCAGGCGGGCGATCAGGCGGTTGGCAATGCGCGACGGAAAAGTGCGCAGCCAGAAATCGTCCTTGCGTTCCTTGCGCCAGCCAGCGACCAGGTCCAGGTCTTCGCGCAGCAACCGTGCCACCAAACGGGGGATGTCGCGCGGGTCGTTTTGCAGGTCGCCGTCCATCGTCACGATCACGTCACCGCGCGCTGCGTCGATGCCGGCCTGCATCGCCGCGGTTTGTTTGAAGTTGCGCTGCAGTACCAGTACGCGAACATGAGGCCCATAGCTAGGAGCGAGCTCCAGCAACCGTTCGGTCGTGCCGTCGGTGGAACCATCATCCACCAGGATGAGCTCCCACGGATACGGGTAAGCAGCGAGCGCCTCATGCACCGTCGCGAGCAACGGCGCCACATTGTCCCGCTCGTTGAAAAGCGGCACCACCACCGACAGCCGATGCGGAGCAAGGTCAGTCGTCACAGGATCTGCCATCACGAATCGTTCCGAGTCTTCGAACGTGCCTGGGCACGCTGATCCCAAAGATGGGCTACAAGTGCCATCAAGGCGCTTGTGCCAAACAGTAACGCATGTGCCGCTAGCGCCGCGGCCAGCGCCTCGGGCCAGGAAACGCCGTGCCAGGCGAGCACCGTGGCGACTCCGGCCTCATAGGCACCGAGTCCCGCGACACCTTGCAGTGGCTGAAGCACCGCCAATTCCCCGGCGAACGCCCCAGCCCCTCCGACTTCCCAAGTGGTATCGGTTAGCGCCGCCAGCAGCCAGCCCACGGCCGCGATTTTGACACACCAGTTGGCGATCGTCCAATGCCACACGCGCCGAGAGGAACGCATCGCTTGCGCGAGCTCGGCAATGAGCGCACGCAGCCAGCGGCCTGGTAGCCGTTGCCGCCAGCGCACGAGGAGCCAGAACCCGAGCATTGCCCCGAGCGCCAGCGCCGCAGTCACGCTGCGTTGCGCGACGCTCCAGCCCGGCCACGCGACGAGCGCCAGCGCCGCAGTCACGCTGCGTTGCGCGACGCTCCAGCCCGGCCACGCGACGAGCGCCAGCGTGGCGAGCACGAACGCATCCTGTACCCGCAGCCACAGCAGGGTGGCCACCGCGCGGGTACGCGCCACCCCCAAGCGCTGGTGCAGCAGCCACGGCAACGCCAGCTCGCCGCTACGCAAGGGCAGCACATTGACCCAGAAGGTGTGGGCGGTGAGAATCGCTGCGGTACGGTGCCGCGGCACTTCCGGAAACTCTGCCGCCAGGCGCAGCGCCCGGATGACGTGACTCAGCGCCAGCAGTACCAGCGGCCCGAGGAACTGGCGCAAATGCCAGCGCTCCCACGGAACGGCCGCCAACTGCGGCCACCACCAAAGCAGCGCGGCCAACGTCGCGGCGGTGAGGGCAAGCGTCAATAAGCGGCGCCACAAAGGGCTCATCGCCGCGGAATCCAGCGGTGACGATAAAACGCCGCGGCACCAGCGATTGTCGCGAGCGCCGCGAAGGTGCTCATCCAGGCCCCCGAGGGGTAGAGACCGCGGTCCCACCACCCGGCGGTAGTGCCGATCGCCGCGGCGATACCGACGAGCGTGGTTTGGACAAGCGGTTGCCGTTGCAAATATTGTTCTGCTGCCGCCACCCAGTGGTGTGCCAACGCCACGCCCACCAGCCCGGCGCCGAGGCCAGCCAGCACGTCGCTCGGCCAATGGGCGCCGACGGCGATGCGCGATAGCCCCACCGCCAGGGCAAAAAACAGCGCCAACGGCCAACGCCAGCGGCGCCAGCGCGGATGGCTGAGGCTAGCGATCGCGCAGGCGAGCACTACGCCGGTGGCGGTGTGCCCCGAAGGAAAAGCACCGCTTCTGAGGAGGTGGTCGATGATCACGAAGCCGTCTTGTGGCAACACGGCCGCCGGCCGCGGCTCGGCGATGAGCCGCTTGAGCCCTTGCACGAGCAGGGCAGTGGGCAGGCTGGCAAGCAGTGCCAGCACCAGGGGGCGCAGCGACCACACGGCACATGCTGCGACCAAGCCCGTGACCAACGCTGCACTGCCCAGGTTGGTCCAGCCCGCCCACCACCCAGCAGGCAGTGCCGCGAAGCTTTGGTTGAGCAGGAGAAACAGCGCCTGGTTGAGATCGTCGGTGCGCGCCAGCCAGGCGCCCGCTAGCAACAGCGTCGTGCCCGCCAGAAGTGGCCCCGCCGGCCAACGACGGGCAAAAGGGATCGTGCCCGTGTGTTCGCTTTGTCCCCCAGGGTGCCGCCAGCGCATTTATTTCAGCGCCGCCTCGATCTCGGCAAAGGTGCGCGCTTTGACGTGCACCGGCAGTTCTTCCCCCAGTTGGCGCGCGATCTGGGTGGAAGAGAAGATCCCGCGTACCACTGGGGTGTCCGAAGCAGAGTCCACCACCAGCGCATGCTGACGCCCGAGGTGTTGCAGCGTGGCGATGACGTCGGCAACGGTGGCGCGCATCACTTCGTCCAAGCGCAACGCGTCCATGGTCGAAGCGGGGGTCATCAAATCGGCAACGCGCACTTCGCGCGCCGAAATGCCACGGTCACGGGCCACCTGCACCAGCTTCTCCCCCAGGATGTCGGTAGCGGTGAGAATGCCCACCAGTTCATCGTTGACGTGGGTCACCAGTACGGAACGCACCCCGCGGCGGATCATGCGCGCCTCGGCTTCGCTCACCAGCTCCTCCGGCTGCGCGGTCACCGGTGGCACGCGCAGAAAATCGGTCATCACTTCGATCGCTGGGGCATGGCGGCTGGTCGGACGCACGTCCGTTTGGGGTTGCGCCAGACGCGCGCCAGCCGGAAAGGTGACCACGGAAAGGACATGGGCGTTCATCGCAATCTCCTCACTGGGTTGGATTGGGGAATGAGCATTCTACCCAAAGTTATGGCAATCGAGGGAATGGGGCAGACATGGTAAAGTTAGGGGCAGAGTGATCAACGGTTTGCGACCTCATAGGAATTCGGTACCATGACTTCTTCGATGAACGGTGACTCGATTGGGCAATTCGTCGGCGCTCCGGCCTGGAGTTCAGCGCGGGAGGCGCGGGTGAGCGATGCCATCTCGCGCGCCGCAGGCACCCGTTTGACCGTGCAGGCGCGCGCTTGGTATTGGGTGCAGTGGCGCAGCGGTCACGAAGCGCCGAACGAGGAGATGCTGGCGCGGCTGATGGCGCTACTTGCCGCGCAACCGGCCGATGGCGCGGCGATGGCGCAGGTTACGCTGGTGGTGGCGCCGCGATTGGGGACGATTTCGCCGTGGTCCTCCAAAGCCACGGACATCGCGCATCAATGCGGTCTGGTGACCATTGAGCGGATCGAGCACGGTACGGCGCTGTCGATTCTCGGTTGGTCAGGACTGACAAAGGCCCAGCGCGCCGCGGTGCTGCCCTGGCTGCATGACCGCATGACTGAGACGGTGTTTAGTGACCCCGCGCAGGGCAAGCACTTGTTCGATCATTATTCCCCCGCGCCGATGCAGACGATCGCGCTGGCGGCGCAAGGGCGGGCAGCGCTCGTGCAGGCCAACGCCGAGATGGGCTTGGCGCTTTCCGAAGAAGAGATCGATTACCTCGTCGCCGCTTATCAGTCGCTGGGGCGCGATCCCACCGACGTGGAACTCCTGATGTTCGCGCAGGCCAACTCCGAACATTGCCGGCACAAGATTTTCAACGCCGAGTGGGTGATCGACGGCCGGCCGCGCGACAAATCGCTCTTTGCGCTCATTCGTGACACGCACGCCGCGCATCCGCAAGGCACGCTGGTGGCATACGCGGACAACGCCGCGGTGTTTGAAGGGCGCACGGTGGCGCGCTGGTATCCGGACGCTGACGGCGTTTGGCGGCGGCACGACGAGATGACGCATTTTCTTGGCAAGGTGGAAACGCACAACCATCCCACGGCGATCGCGCCGTTTCCCGGCGCAGCGACCGGTGCGGGCGGCGAGATCCGCGACGAAGCCGCCACGGGCCGCGGCGCACGCTCGAAGATGGGCTGGTGCGGTTTTACCGTCTCGAACCTACTTTTACCGGAGTTCGAGCAGCCGTGGGAGCGCGACTACGGGCGGCCGCAGCGCCTTGCCTCGCCCTTGCAGATCATGATCGAGGCGCCGCTTGGGGCAGCGGCGTTCAACAACGAATTCGGCCGCCCAAATCTGGTCGGCTACTTCCGCACGTTCGAGCGCGAGGTGCTGGGTGAAGTGCGGGGTTACCACAAGCCGATCATGATCGCCGGTGGGCTAGGGGCGATCGCCGCGCCGCAGGTGCATAAGGTAGGCTTTGCCCCGGGAACGCTCTTGGTGCAGCTGGGTGGGCCGGGGATGCTGATCGGTCTGGGGGGCGGCGCCGCATCGTCGATGACCGCGGGCGCCAACGATGCCGAGCTGGATTTTGCCTCGGTGCAGCGCGGCAACCCGGAAATGCAGCGCCGTTGCCAGGAAGTGATCGATCGCTGTTGGGCGCTGGGGGAGGACAATCCGATTCTGTCGATTCACGACGTCGGCGCCGGTGGCTTGTCGAACGCGTTTCCAGAGCTGGTGGATGGCGCTGGGCTGGGCGGAACGTTCGAACTTCGGGACGTGCCGATCGTGGAGCCGGGGATGAGCCCGCGCGAGATCTGGTGTAACGAAGCGCAAGAGCGCTTCGTGCTGGCGATTGCGCCGGAGCGGATGGCGGCATTTGCCGAGATCTGTGCGCGCGAGCGTTGTCCCTTTGCGGTGGTCGGGGAAGCGACCGAGGACGGCATGCTCACCGTCACCGACCGCTTGTTCGGCAACCGGCCGGTGGAATTGCCGATGGAGGTGCTGCTCGGCAAGCCGCCGCGCATGAAACGGGTCGTTTCGAGCCGTCAGGTGTTCTTGCCGCCGTTTGATCTGACGCCGATTACGCTGCGCGAGGCGATCGAACGGGTGCTGGGGCATCCGGCGGTGGCGAGCAAAAAGTTTCTCATCACCATCGGCGACCGCACGGTCGGCGGGCTCACCGCGCGCGACCAGCTGGTGGGACGCTGGCAGGTGCCGGTGGCCGATGTCGCGGTCACCTGCGCCGACTGGGTGGGTTTTACCGGCGAAGCGATGTCGGTGGGCGAACGCACGCCAGTGGCGATCAACGACCCGGCGGCATCGGTGCGTCTGGCAATTGCCGAGGCAGTGACGAACCTTGCCGCGGCAGACGTGCGCGGTGATTTGACGCGGGTGAAGCTCTCGGCCAACTGGATGGCCGCGGCGGGGCACCGTGGCGAGGACGCGGCGCTGTATCGTGCGGTGGAAGCGGCGCGCGACTTTTGCGTCGCCGCCGGGTTGGCGATTCCGGTGGGCAAGGATTCGCTGTCGATGAAAACCGCCTGGCGCGATCCCGAAAGCGGGGAAGACAAGGCGGTCGTTTCGCCCGTGTCGCTGATTGTCACCGCGTTTGCCGCCGTCGAGGACGTGCGCGCCACCTTCACGCCAGTGCTTGATCGCGACGAGCCGGAAACCGACCTCGTGCTCATCGAACTCGATGCCGGGCGGCATCGGTTGGGCGGTTCGATTCTGGCGCAGGTGTTCGATTCGCAAGGGGAAGCAGCGCCGGATTGCACGCCGCAGGAACTGGTGGGCTATTGGAACGCGCTGCGCGCGCTCAAAGACGCCGGGCTGGTGCTGGCCTACCACGACCGCTCCGACGGCGGGCTGTTGGCCGCCGCAGCCGAGATGATGTTCGCCTCCGGTTGCGGAGTGACGCTGCAGCTCGATACGGTGGCGTTTGATCGCGCCAGCCACGACATCGATTACACCAAGCGCAACGACACGGTGCTGGGCCGACGCCAGGATGCCTTACTGGCGGCGCTCTTTTGTGAAGCCCCAGGGGCGCTCATTCAAGTGCGCCGTGCCGAGCGCGATGCGGTAGTGGCGATCCTGCGCGGTCATGGCTTGGCGTATCACTTCGTCGGCATGCCCAACACCTACGACGAGTTGCGCATTTGGCACGAAGGGCAACTGCAGTTCAGTGCCCCGCGCACCGAGTTGTGGCAACGCTGGAGCGAAGTCAGCCGGCGCATCGCGCGGCTGCGCGACGACGAGAGTTGTGTCGAAGAAGAGTTCGCGGCGCTTGCCGACGCCAAGGATCCGGGGCTGAGCTGCGTGCTGACCTTCGATCCGGAGGACGATCCGGCCGCGCCGATGATCGCCAGCGGCGCGCGGCCGCGGGTGGCGATTTTGCGCGAGCAGGGGGTCAACAGCCACGCCGAAATGGCCGCAGCGTTCGACGCGGCGGGTTTTGAAGCCGTGGACGTGACGATGACCGACCTGATCGCCGGGCGGCAGCGTCTGGACGAGTTCAATGGGCTCGCGGCGTGCGGTGGCTTTTCCTACGGCGACGTGCTCGGCGCGGGACAGGGCTGGGCCAAGGCGATCCTGTTCAACGAGACGCTACGCGAGGCGTTTGCAGCGTTTTTCGCGCGCAGCGATACCTTTGCGCTCGGGGTGTGCAATGGTTGCCAGATGATGGCGCATCTGGCCGAGATCATCCCCGGCGCCGAGCATTGGCCGCGCTTTTTGCCCAACCGCTCCGAGCGGTTCGAAGCACGGTTCGTGCTGACCGAGGTGTTGCCCAACCCCTCGATCTTTTTTGCCGAGATGGCCGGGGCGCGCCTACCGATCGTGGTGTCGCACGGTGAGGGGCGTGCGCATTGGGACGATCCGAACGCGCAGGCCAAAGCGATCGCCGCGCTGCGCTATGTCGATCACTACGGCCGTGCCACCGAACGTTATCCGTTCAACCCGAACGGTTCGCCGGGGGGACTGACCGCGTTTACCACGCCAGATGGGCGCTTTACCATCATGATGCCGCACCCTGAACGCTGTTGGCGCACCGTGCAGTGGAGCTGGGCGCCGGTGGGTCTGCCGGAAAAGAGCCCGTGGTATCGGCTCTTTGCCAACGCTCGGCGGTGGGTGGGGTAAGTGTCTGGGCTAAAGCCAGAGGAATTTCGTCCGTGTTCGACATGGGCGAAGTGCCGACGGGCGCGGTAGTCTGATCAGCCCGGATACAGCGCCTGGACCGCTGCCACCGCGGCGGCAATCCCGGCGATGTCCGCCAGCAGCGCCGCCACCAGCGCGTGGCGGTAGCGGGTGATGCCCACGGCGCCGAAATACACCGCGAGCACGTAAA
>FWWM01013695.1_pt1 | contig 13003 bp, 12 predicted proteins | sample 2228351 | NCBI WGS metagenome assembly FWWM01 (sample SAMEA103939774, study PRJEB20133) | metagenome | reverse complement strand
GTGGGCGCTCGACGTGGCCGTGCTGTTCCGCGCCGCGGCGCTCGTGCTCATCGTTCTGGCCTTCCTCCGGGATGCGCGCGCTGGGACCCTCTCGGCTCGTTGCCACGAGATCGGTGAGCGGCTCAGCCACGAGGCCGTTGGCAAGCAGCCCGGATAGCGCGACCGGCTCGCCGTCCGTCGGGCGCAGGACGGTCGCGCCTCACGCTCGCAGGAACAGGAACCCCTCCTCACCCCGGTAGACGAGCCGCCACCCGGGGTCCCGGCGGATGAGCGGGATGAGCCCGGCCTGTTGTTCGCGGTCCGCGGCGACGGCCTGGACATCCCAGCGGTCGAGGATCTCCTGCCAGTCCTGGTGCCCGTTGGAGACCGCGTAGTACTGCTCCCAGATGGCCTCGGGGAAGAGCTCGATCCTCGAGTCGACGAAGACCGGGGTTTCGGGGAGCGCGAACTCGAACCACGACCCCCAGACCTGGGCGGCGAAGATGCGGGCCCCCGGGGCGAGTGCGTCCGACAACTCTCTCGTGATCGCCGTGGGCGCGGTCGTGACGAGGTCGTTCTCGAGCGCCGCGGGCCACCGAGTGAGGAACACGCCGCCGAGGGCGACGAGCGCCCCCGCCAGTACCAGGTTGAGAGGACTCCTGCGGGGAGGCCCCGCCGCGGGAGGGGGCGCAGGCGCAGGTGGCCGGGACCCCCTAGCCTCCGCGACCAGGATCGGTAGGGCAACCGCCCACCATACGACACCCCGGACCGCGAGCAGCCCGAGCCACGCCAGCAGCCCCGCCCCGAGGACCGTCGTCCAGCGGGGGCGCGTCCGCTTGAGCGCGATCCAGCCGGCGAACCCGAGGACCGTCGCGAAGAACAGGGCGCCCGGGAGGGTCCGCGCGTCCGGCCGTGCCCACTCCGTGACCGCCCTCGTGACGACCGGGTTCGTGGTGAGGCCGAAGGCGTAGCCCCACACGCGGATGCCGAAGGGGTTGACGAGCGTCGCGAGCGAGGAGGCGGCGCCGACGGCGAGGATCCGACGGAGCCGGTCCCGCGCCCCCAGGTCCTCCAAGACCGCCACGCCGATGAGGGCGAGGCCGAGCGGGAAGCTCCCGTGGAGGTTGGACCACAGGGCCTCCAGGGGCGGGACGAGCCACAGCGCGAGGGGCTTCGTCGCGCGGAGGTCGAGGAGCCGGAGGAACGCCGCGAAGAGCAGGATCCCCACGAGCTGGGGGCGGAGGCCGAGGTAGGGCGCGGCGAGGAGGAAGCCACCCGCCGCGAGCAGCGCCGCGTCCCGCGCCCCGAGCCCGCGCTCGCGACAGCTCCTCGTGAGCAGCAGGTAGGTGCCCGAGATGAGCGCCGCCCGGAGCAACGCGAGCCCCGTCCAGCTCCCCGCCCCGAAGGCGGCCCGCAGGAGTACCTGCGCGCCCCACTGCTGGTTGAGCCACGGCGTCCCTGCCGCGGTGAACGTGAAGAGGTCCCGGGCGAGCGGGGCGCCCTCCCGCAGCGTGGTCGCCCCTGCGCGGAGGTGGTAGGCGAGGTCGATGGTGCTCACGGCGACCCCGAGCGATGCGACCCCGGGGAGGAGCGCCGCGACCAGGGACCACAGGCCCTCCATCGTCGGCCCCCGTCGGATCGCCAGCGGCACGAGGATCGGGCGCAGCGTCATGGTGCCCACGCATCCATCGGCACGCCATCGTAGGGGCTCGAGACTCGGTCCCGCGACGCGATCGTTCCCGTGAGCGTACGTAAGGTTGCGTAGCGTCCTTCCGGGAAAGTCGGAATCCCTCTCGGGCTACTCGGCCCGTATGCTCGGGGCGGCGTCGGCCCTCACCGCGGGCGGCGCCTCGGGAACGGCATCGAAGGGAGGTGGCACATGCTGGAGCGCCTCAGGGCGAAGGTGTTCGCCTTCTGGGTGGGCCTGCGCGAGGAGCGTGGCGCGACGGCTGTCGAGTACGCGCTCATGGTGGCGCTGATCGCTGCGGTGATTATCGTCGCGGTCGTGGCACTCGGCCAGAACGCCAGCCAGACGTTCCAGGACGTCGCCGACACTATCGCGGGCTCCTGAGACGGAACCCCGAGAACGAGAGCGGCCGGTCGCCGGCCGCTCGCTCCTCCGGGAAGGGGGAGGGGGAGCGAGGGGCCGGCGAAGCGGGAAGGGGGGACGGTCCGAAGCGACCACGCCCGGATCGGCCTACGCCCGGCCCGGAGAGTGAGGATGCGGCGGATGACGATGGGACAGCGTCCCCGGACGGGGGCCGAGCGCGGTGCGGCGGCGGTCGAGTTCGCGATCGTCGCGGCGCTCTTGTTCATGCTGATCTTCGGGATCATCAACTTCGGCCTGCTCTGGAGCCAGAAGAACGTCTACGTCGGTGCGGCGCGGGAGGGCGCACGCTTCGCGGCCGTCCGCTGCGGCGGGACATGCGGCCCCACCTCGGTCCGCGACCGAACGGTCGCCGCGGCCGCCGGCTACCCCATCAACGCAGCCGGCATCGTGGTCGACGTGGAGCCCTACGGCAGCGCCGACGATGGCTGCACCCCGACGACGTCCGGAAGCCAGGTGAAGGTCTCCTGGACCCAGACCATGAGGGTCGATCTGCCGTTGCTCCCCCAGGTCACCCTCGACGTCCCGATCGAGGCGGTGTTCCGATGCGAGTGATCGAGAGGATGCGGATGAAGGAGGAGAGCGGGGCGGTCCTCGTGATCGTGACGCTCTGCCTCGTGGCGCTGTTCGGGATGGTGGCGCTCGCCGTCGACATCGGCGGCCTGGCGGCCAAGCGGCGCGGGCTGGTGAACGCGAGCGACTCCGGCGCGCTCGCCGCGGCGATCTCGTTCGCCAAGCGCGAGGCCCAGTGCGGGACGGACGAAGCCCCCGCCATGGCGAAGGCCGATCAGCTCGCCGTGAGCAACGTCGCCACCGTCACGCGGCAGGTCGGACCGGCCGGTTGGCTGACGGACTGCGCCCAGAGGACCGTGACGGTCGGCTACCAGGACATCCAGCGGTTCTTCTTCGCCCAGGTGCTTGGGCTCTCGAACCAGGCCGACGTTCTGGGGACCGCGACCGCGACGTGGGGCCCAGCCGGCTCGGCGAACGGCGTGGTCCCGGTCGTGAACTACCTGGGGACCTTCCAGGGTAGCTGCGACGTGCGGGAGAACCCCCCCATCGACACCGAGTGCTACATGTGGTGGGACAACGACCTGTTCGATGGCTCGGCGTTCGGGTTCATGAACCTCGGCCGCTGGGGCGTCTCCGCGGATGCGAGCTGCCCGAACGCCGGTTCCGCGCAGCGCAGCGACTGGATCGTCAACGGGTACCCTGTCAGCCTCTCCCTCAACTACCCGAACCCGACCTACGTGTGCCGCGACTCGGGGCTCGCCCGGAACGACTGGGAACGCGACCTCGAGAGCCAGATCGGCCAGATCAAGTACTTCCCGGTGAACGACCCGGCCACGATGATCTGCAAGAGCGGGAACACCTACCGGAACTGCAACCCGGGCGAGGGGCCGCCCGACAAGTACAACATCATCGGCTTCACCGCCTTCGAGATCGTGGACGTCCTCACGCCCCAGGAGGCCGGGGGGACGGACTGGCGGAGCTGTAGCGCGGCGTGGAACGGCGTCACCGTCGGATCCACCCTCGACCTGGACGGCCTCGGCTGCCTGGCCGGCCGGGACCCGAGCAAGGTCCAGATCCGCAGCCTCACGATCACGCGGGGCCAGGGGAACAACCGGACCACCTACGAGGAGGGCGTCAACTACTCCTTCGACGCCCCGATCCACGTGGTCACCTGGATCACCCCGTCGAACGTCGGCCAGCTGGATGTGGCCTTCGAGTGGTCGGAGGAGGGTCGGTGCGGGGTCCCGCCGGGCAACAACGCGAGCGCCGCGTGCATGGTGCTGAAGTGGAAGGGCTACCAGACCGGCGGCGGCGCTCCAGGGGGTGGCGCGGACCTCGGGCTGCAGGCCGTGGCCCTGATCCGATGAAGTTCAGGTTCCCCGTCAGAGGGCCGATGACTCTCACGGATGCGAAAGGGGTAGGGCCATGAGATCGCGAGGACTGGTCGTGGTGCTGGCGCTGTTGCTCGCGGCGGGGGCCACCGCCGCGGTGTTCCTCTACGTGCGCGGCGTGCGGGAGGAGGCGCGCACGGGCGGGGAGCTGGTGCGGGTGATCGTCCCGACCCAGGACATCCCGGCCGGCACCCAGCTCGACTCCCTCATCCAGCAGGGCGCGTTCCGGGAGCTCGAGGTCCCCCGCGACGCCGTGGTGGTGGGCGCCGTCACCGACCTCTCCCAGCTCCGCGGCCAGACCGCGACCTCGGCCATCCTCGCCGGCGAGCAGATCCCGACCCAGCGACTGTCGAGCGGGGCCCTGCCTGGCGGGGCGCTCGGGCTCACCGAGGGCTACCAGGCCGTGACGGTCTCGCTCTCGGCCGAGCAGATCGTGGGCCCGGCCCTCCAGCGGGGCGCCCACGTCACGGTCTACGCGGCGTTCTCGGGCGTCGACACCCGCTCGCTCCGGGGCGCCGCGGCCCCGGCCCCGACCCAGGTCCGCGGGATCCCCGGGCTCGTGATGCCGCTGGTCCACGAGGTCCGGGTGCTCGACGTGCTCCGGCCCGGGGTGGCCGAGGGCGAGCAGGCCGCCGACCAGGGGGCGCTGGTGACGCTCGAGCTGCTCCCGGTGGACGCCGAGAAGGTGGTCTTCGCCCAGCAGAACGGCAGGATCTGGCTCGGCCTGATCGCGCCGGAGGACGTGGGCGCGGTCGAGGTCATCCGGCCGGTGGACTTCCTCCAGCTCGCCAAGAGAACCCAGTGACCGAGCCCTCCGTCGTCGCCGTCGGGACGCCCCAGTCGTTCCGCCAGCAGCTCGCCCGCGCGCTCGAGGTCGAGCCGGACGAGATCGGCTGGGTGCAGTCCTGCACGGCCGCCGAGGAGATGCTCATCAGCACCGCCCGGCCGGTCGACGTCCTCGTGCTCTCGCCCGAGGTGAAGGAACCCGACGCCCTGGGCCTGGCCGAGTTCGTCGGCCGCTCCGCGCCGGCCACGGCGATCGTGCTGGTCCGGGACCACACCTGGAACGGGCTGCTGCCGGCGGCGATGCGGGCCGGGATCCGCGATGTCGTGGACCTCACCCAGGGGACCGAGGAGCTCCGCGACGCCGTGGAGCGGGCCATCACCTGGGCCACGAACCTCCGCTCGATCGGCACCCAGGTCGTCGCCCCGAAGCAGCGGGGGAAGATCATCTCGATCTTCTCCTCGAAGGGCGGCAGCGGGAAGACGTTCCTCACGAGCAACCTCGCCACCGCCCTCGCCGAGATGGCCGGGGGGAAGGACGTCGCCGTCGTCGACCTCGACATCGACATGGGCGACGTCTTCACGTACTTCGGGACCGAGCCGCAGGGCTCGATCTCGGACCTGATGGAGCTGGGGGAGGCGAACGACCCCGGCGCGGTCCGGGCCGGGGGGCGGAAGCTCGGTGAGCACCTGTGGGGCTACGCGGCGCAGCCGGACCCGACGGCCGAGGCCCCGGCCGGGGAGGCGGTCGGGAAGTTCCTCCGGGCCCTCCGGAACGAGTTCGGGTTCGTCGTGGTGGACGCCTCGGTCGACTACTCCGACGCGGCCCTGGTCTGCTTCGACCTCTCCGACACGATCATCCTGGTCACCGCCCTCGACGTGGTGGGCGTGAAGCACCTCTCGAAGGCCCTCGACACGCTCCTCGCGATCGGGATCCCCCGGGACCGGTTCCGGATCGTCCTGAACCGGGCCGACTCCAAGGTGGGGCTCGAGGCGGGGGACGTGGAGCGGGTGATGAAGATCCAGGTCGACGCCATGATCCCCTCGAGCCGGCTGGTGCCGATGGCCCTGAACAAGGGCCGGCCGGTCGTGCTGGACGAGCCCCGCTCCGAGGTGGCCCAGGCCATCCGGGCCCTGGCCTCGCGCTTCGTCGGCGCGGGGTCCCTGGAGGAGGCCGCGGCCGAGCAGGTCCCCCAGCGGAAGCGGGGCGGCCTGTTCCGACGTTCGTAGGAGGTCCCCATGTCCCTCGCAGACCGCCTGGCGCAGACGCAGAAGAAGGACCGGCTGGCGGAGGTCCGCACCCGGGTCCAGGAGCGGCTCGTGGAGTCCCTCGGGCCGCGCCTGTACGACTCCACGATCTCCGACACCGAGCTGGAGGGGATGGTCCACCAGCGCCTCCGGGAGCTGCTCGACGAGGAGGAGGTGCCGCTCTCCGCGCAGGAGAAGCTCCTGATCGTCCGCCAGATCGGCGACAGCGTCCTGGGCCTCGGCCCGCTCGAGCCGTTCGTCCGGGACCCGGAGGTCACCGAGATCATGGTGAACGGGTGGGACACGATCTACGTCGAGCGGGGCGGGAAGCTCTACTGGACCGGGGTGAAGTTCCACGACGAGGGCCAGCTCCGCCGCACGATCGACAAGATCGTGGCCAAGGTCGGCCGGCGGGTGGACGAGGCGTCGCCCTACGTCGACGCGCGCCTCCCCGACGGCTCCCGGGTGAACGCGATCATCCCCCCGCTCGCGATCGACGGACCGTGCCTCACGATCCGGAAGTTCGCCACCGACCCCTACCAGGCCGAGGACCTGATCGAGTTCGGGACCATGACCTCCCCGGTGGCGAAGTTCCTCGACGCCTGCGTCCGGGGCCGGGTCAACATCCTGGTCTCCGGGGGGACCGGCGCCGGGAAGACCACCACGCTCAACGTGCTCTCGTCGTTCATCCCCGACGACGAGCGGATCATCACGATCGAGGACGCGGCCGAGCTGAAGCTCCAGCAGCCCCACGTGGTGCGCCTGGAGTACCGCCCGCCGAACATCGAGGGGCGGGGCGAGGTCACGATCCGCGACCTCGTGCGGAACGCCCTCCGGATGCGGCCCGACCGGATCGTGGTCGGCGAGGTCCGGGGCGGCGAGGCCCTCGACATGCTCCAGGCCATGAACACCGGCCACGACGGCTCGATCTCGACGATCCACGCGAACTCCCCGCGCGACGCGCTGTCGCGCCTGGAGACGATGGTGCTGATGGCGGGGATGGACCTCGGGGTCCGGGCCATCCGGGAGCAGATCTCCTCGGCCCTCAACCTGATCATCCACCAGGGTCGCCTGAAGGACGGGACCCGCCGGATCACCCACATCACCGAGATCGTGGGGATGGAGGGCGAGGTCATCACGCTCCAGGACATCTTCCTGTTCGACTGGTCGGCGGGGATCGACGAGAACGGCCGGTTCCGCGGGCGCCTCAAGGCGACCGGGCTCCGGCCCACGTTCCTCGACGACCTCCAGGACAAGGGCGTGTACGTGGACCCCGACATCTTCGCGCCCGAGCAGCGGGGGGCGGCATGAGGGGAGCGGGGCGCCGCGCCTTCCTCGCGGCCGCGGTCGCGGGCGCGCTGGCCCTGGGGGCCGCGCCGGCCGCCGCCCAGGAGGAGGCGGCCCGGATCACCGGCACCGACACCCACCGGTTCCCCGAGGTCCGCGTGACGTTCACGGTCCCCGGCGGCGAGGTGGATCCCTCGGCGGTCCGGGTGAGCGAGAACGGCGCGCCGGTGGCCGACCTCGTGGTCCAGCCGATCGCGGAGTCCACGACCGAGATCGACGTGGTGCTCGCCCTCGACGTCTCGGCCTCGATGCGGGGCGAGCCCCTGGCCCGGGCCCTGGAGGCGGGCCGGGCGTTCGTGGCCGGCCTCCCCGAGGGCAGCCGGGTCGGCGTGCTCACGTTCGCCGGCGAGGTCCGGGTGGTGAGCCCGCTCAGCCCGAACCTCGAGGCGGTGCGGGGGATCCTCGAGGGGGAGTTCGAGGTCTCCCGGGGGACCGCGCTCTTCGACGCGCTGGTCCAGGCCGCGGGGATGTTCGACGGCGAGGGGCAGCGGAACGTCGTCCTGCTCGCCAACGGGCCGAACAACGTGGGCGATACGAAGCTCTCGGACGCCGAGGCCGCGCTCCGGAAGGAGCGGACCACGGTCTACTCGGTGGCGTTCCGGGGCGGGGACGCCGACGTCCTCACGATGCGCCGCCTCGCCGACACCACGGGCGGCACGTACTCCTCCGGCCAGCTCGCCGAGCTGTCCGCGCTGTACGAGGCGATCGCCTCCCAGCTCTCGAGCCAGTACGTGGCGACCTACCGCTCGACCTCGACGTTCGGGAGCCAGCTCTCGATCCAGGTCCTGGGGCCCGGCTTCACGGCCGAGGCGGTGACCCTCGCGCCCCGGAAGCCGCGCCCGGCGGGCCCGCCGCCCACGGTCGAGCCGACCCGCCCCCTCCTGCGGGGGACCTGGGGGCTCGCGGTGGTGGGCGGGCTCGTGTTCTTCGCCGCCTTCCTCCTGGGCGTGATGCTCGTGGGCACGGGCGTCCGGGTGCGGCGGGAGCGGGAGGCCGCGGCCCGGATGACGGCGGTGGCCCGCCCGCAGGCCGTGCGGATCGCCGAGGCCGAGCGGAGCGCCGTGCCCTGGATCCCCGAGCAGATGATCCAGGTCGGGCAGCGGGTGGCCCAGGCCGGGGGGTTCGCCGGGATGCTCGACCACAAGCTCGAGCAGGCCGGGGTGCCCCTCCGGGCCGGGGAGTTCGTGGCCGCCACCGTGATCGGCGCGCTCGGCGCCGCGGTCCTCTCGCTCCTGCTCTTCCAGAACCTCGTGCTGGTCCTGGCCTTCACCGCGGCCGGGGGGCTCCTGCCCTGGGCGCTGCTCTCGCGGAAGCTCTCCCAGCGGAAGGACAAGCTGAACCGCCAGCTCCCGGAGGTGCTGAACATCATGGCCAGCTCCCTCCGGGCCGGGTACAGCTTCCTCCAGGCCCTCGACACCGTGGCCAAGCAGATCCCCGAGCCGGCGGCCGCCGAGTTCAACCGGACCATCGCCGAGATCCGCCTGGGCCGGAACGTGGAGGAGGCCCTGAACGCGATGGGCGAGCGGGTGGGGAGCGACAACTTCCGCTGGGCGGTCCTCGCGGTGAACATCCAGCGGGAGGTCGGGGGGAACCTGGCCGAGATCCTGGACACCGTCGCCCACACGGTGCGGGAGCGCGACGAGCTGCTCCGGGAGGTGGACGTGCTCACGACCGAGGGCCGGATCTCGATGTGGGTCCTGATCGCGCTCCCGGTGCTCCTCACGGTCTACATGCTCGCGGTGAACCGCGAGTACATCAGCCTGCTGTGGAGCACGCGGCTGGGCTGGGTGATGATGATCACCGGGGCGAGCCTGCTCGCGCTGGGGTACGTCTGGATCAAGCGGTTGGTGAGGATCGATGTCTAGCACCGGGTTCCTCGTCATCGGGCTCCTCTGCACGTTCGGCGCGGTCATCCTGCTCGGGCTGGCCGTGGACTTCTCGCTCACCGAGCGGCGGCGGGCCCTCCGCCTGCTCCAGGCGCAGGTGGGGGCCGCGGCCCCCGGCGAGATCCCGAACCTCCGCGAGCGGGAGCTGTCCCGGGGGTTCGCGCAGCGGGCGATCCTCCCGCTGGTCGGGGCCGCGGGGCGCGCCGCCCGCCGCTTCACGCCGATCGGGGCCCGGGAGCGCTACGCACGCAAGCTCGTCCTCGCCGGGAGCCCCGCGGGGTGGGACGCCGAGCGGGTCGCGGCCTTCAAGGTGATCGGCGGCATCGTCGGCCTGGTGGCGGGGATCGTCCTCACCTCGGCCGTGGGGATGGGGCGGCTGCCGCAGATCGGCATCGTGCTCCTCCTCACCGCGGTGGGGTTCTTCGGGCCCGACGCGGTCCTCGACCGGAAGGTCCAGGACCGGCAGAAGGGGATCCTCCGGGCCCTGCCCGACACCCTGGACCTCCTCACGATCAGCGTGGAGGCCGGGCTCTCGCTGAACGCGGCGATCGGGCAGGTCGTGAAGACGGTGCCGGGGACGCTGTCCCGGGAACTCGCCCGGATGCTCCAGGAGATCCAGCTCGGGGTGTCCCGGGCCGACGCGTTCAAGAACCTCGCGGCCCGGACCGACGTCGAGGAGCTGAACGGGTTCGTGCTCGCGATGGTGCAGGCCGACGTGTTCGGCGTGCCGATCTCCCAGGTGCTCCGCGCGCAGTCGAGGGACCTGCGGATCCGGCGGCGGCAGAAGGCGCAGAAGCAGGCGCAGCAGATGCCGGTGAAGATCGTGTTCCCGCTGATCCTCTGCATCCTGCCGGCGCTCTTCATCGTGGTGGCGGGGCCGGGCGTGATCCGGATCTTCAACGCCCTCCTCGGGCCGGGCGGCGTGCTGAAGTAACTCCCTCGTAGGGCCCTCGGCCATCGGTCCGACGTATCGCACCTACCGCAGGCGCCGCATCGCAGGCGGCGCGGCCCGGGCTACGCTCGCCGTAGCGCTCTCGAGGGGAGGACGTGCGTGCGGCGCGTGGCGATCGGTGCGGCGATGGCGGTGGCGCTGGTGGCGGTACTTCCGACCGCCGCCCTGGCGCAGTACCCGCCGTCCCCCAGCCCGTCGCCCTCGCCCTCGCCCACCGCCACCGCGTCCCCCTCCGTGCTGCCGACCTCCACGGTCTCGCCGCCCGGCGGGGGGCCGGGGGGCGGTGGGGAGGTCGGCGGCGTCGAGGTCGTCCGGCCCGCCGCCGGCGGCATCGCCTTCACCGGCGCGAACGTGACGTGGGGGATGCTCCTCGCGGCGGCCCTCTTCGTGGTGGGGGTCGTGCTGCTCGCGGCGGCCCGCCGCCGCAGCCACACCGACTGACCCCCTCGGCACCTTCGCGAGGCCGGCGGGTGGTATGCTGGCATACCATGAAGCGGACGACCGTGAAGCTCCCCGACGAGCTGGATGCGCGGTTGCGGTACGAAGCCCGGAGGCGCGGGGTCACGGTTTCGGAGCTCACCCGTGACGCGATCCGCTCCTACCTGGGCGCCGGCCGGCGTCGGTTGATCGCCGCGAAGGCCGGACGGAGCGGTCACCGGGATACGGCCCGGAAGATCGAGGAGATCCTTCGGGCGGAGGCTGGGCGATCGCCCTGATCGTCGACGCCGGCCCCCTGTACGCCTACGTGGATCTGGACGACCAGGACCACGAGAGCTGTCTCAGGCTCCTCGAGGAACACCCCGGGCCGCTCATCGTGCCGGAGCTGGTCGTGTGCGAGGTCGCGTATCTCCTCGCGACGCGGGTCGGCGCGGAGGCCGAGGTGCGGTTCCTCGGGGACCTCGCGGCTGGGAACCTGATGCCCGAGCCGGTCCACGCGGCCGACTGGCTCCGGATAGCGGAACTGGTGTGGGCGTACCGCGACCTTCCGTTGGGCACGGTGGACGCGTCCGTGGTCGCAGCGGCGGAGCGCTTGGGGATCACGGAGATCGCGACGCTCGATCACCGGCACTTCTCCGTCGTGCGGCCGAAGCACGCGGACGCCTTCCGCATCCTCCCGTGAGGGCGTTCACGGGCGGGCTCCCGTCGATCAGCGGCCGAACACGGGCGTCCGGAGGAACTCGAGCAGCTCGCGCCACAGCCGCAGCGGGAGGGGCGGCGCGAACGAGACCTCGAGCTCGAGGACGGGGCGGGGCTCGCCCTCGTAGCGGAGGCCGCCCGCCGCCGGCTCGAGCCCGGGGCTCGCCGCGGTGACCCGCATCCCGGGGGGCGGGACGACCTCGACCCGCACCCGGGGCGCGCGGACCGTGGGCTGGGTCAGCACGGTGAGCCGGTAGCTCCCGCCGGTGCCGTCGCCCGACCACGCGCCGGGGGTCACCGTGGACATCCCCAGCCGCGCCGCCTCGCCCCGGGGGATCCGCACGTAGCCCCGGACGAACGGGAGGCCCCGCTCGAGGCCCCCCGAGAGCGGCTGGGGCTCGCCGCCGGCCTCGAACGTCCGGGGCCGGCACCGGGGGGCGCAGTACAGCTGCACGATGGCGGCGTTCTCGAGCGGCGCCAGGCCTGGGGCCACGGAGGCGGTCGGCGCGTCCCGGGGCGCCCGGTTCGCCAGGGTCACGGCGAGGCTCCCCCGGGCCGAGCCGTCGGCGGCGAGCACCACCCGGTAGGAGACCTCGGTCTCCTGGTAGAGGTCGAGCTTGTTCCCGCCGGCGTTGTTCTGGACGACGGCGACGAGGTCGCCGGGCCCCGCCCGCAGCGCGCCCCCGACCGGCGTCCGCTCCAGCACCGCCTGCATCCCGGGGTCCCGGCTGAACGCGTGGAGGTGCCCGGCGGCCGCCACGCCGGCCAGGGTGCCGAGCGCCTCCGGCGAGGGGCGGGAGGCGAGGAACCGCGCGAGCACCGCCCCCGCCACGTCGCCCAGCGTGACCTTCCGGACGGTCTGCTTCACGAACAGCTCCCGGGCCTCGACCGCGAGGAAGTCCACGACGTCCTCCGCCTCGAGGCGGACCCCGACCCGGGGCACGGTCACCGGGCCGGTGACGCGGACCAGGGCCTCGAGCGCGACGGGGTCGGCGGTGATCACCCCGTCCAGGCGCTCGCCGGTGGCGGCCCGGTAGGCGTCGAGGATGGCCCGGGCCGCGGTGGGGAAGTCCGGGGTCATGTTGATGTTCAGCCAGAACCCGTTCCCGTCGCGGAAGGGGTCGTAGAGCGCGACGTACTCCTCGGTGGGCCCGGGGACGTCGCGCCGGTCGAGCTCGGGGAGGCGCTGGACCGGGGCGAACCGCGAGAGGGAGACCCGGCCCCGGTCGGCGGTGACGATCGCGTAGGCGCCGATCAGGCCGCCCGTGCCGCGCAGCTCCGCGGGGTTCTGGGCTCCCAGGAAGTACCGGCGCGGGCCGTCGGCGCCGAGGAACGACGGCAGCTCCCGGAGGAGCCCGGCGGCGGTGGCGAGCGAGCGGCGGAGCGCCGAGAGCTCGTCCTCCGCGAGGCGGCGGGCCCGGGCGAGCGGGGCGGGGAGGAGCGAGGCCGGGCTCCCGCGCACCTCGGCCAGGGCCTCGGCCACGAGCCCGGCGGCGCGCCGGGCCGGTTCCGCGAGCCCCTCGTAGGCCTCGAGCGGGAGCCGCCCGTCCCGGGGCCCCAGGCCGGCGAGCCCGTCCGGGACCTCCTCGAGCGCCCCGGCCAGGATCTCCCCGGCCAGGGCGGCCTCGGCCGCCGCCTGCGCCAGGGCCGTGGCGGCGTC
>FWWM01013692.1_pt1 | contig 13006 bp, 9 predicted proteins | sample 2228351 | NCBI WGS metagenome assembly FWWM01 (sample SAMEA103939774, study PRJEB20133) | metagenome | reverse complement strand
GGGGTAGAGGTGGGCGTAGGGGTCGAGGTCGGCGTGGGCGACAGGGCGGTTATGGCGGGCTGGGCTTTTCCGGTCGGCGATGGCCGGGCAGTAGCGGTCGGCGGCCGGGCTGTTGGCGTTTCTACACTTGCGGTGGGCGTGGCGGTGGGGACTGCCGTCCATGTTTGGGTGGCAGTCGGTGCGCCTGTGGTAGCGGCTCCAATAACCGGGGGCCGTGGGCTGCGGGTGAGGAAATAGATGCCTGCTGCCAGGGCTATGAGCAGCAATGGAATAACAAGCCACAACCGGCGGCGACGGTGGGTGGCCGGCTCTCCTTTTCCCCTGGTGGGGGCTGCGGCCGGGACCTGGGCCGGGATGGAACCTGGCCCTCCGATCTGGGTGGGGTATTCGAGGGGAGCGCCCTGGTCGGCGGCTTCCGGCCCCCGTTCACTTTCGGCCAGGATGCGCAGCTCGGCGATGTCCCGGTAGGCCGGATCGATCTCGGCAATCTTGTCCAGATGAAGGAGAGCTTCATTCCAATGGCCGACTTCTATGGCCCGTTGGGCGGCACGGTACAGGGCAGCCAGGCGGATCTGTTGGCCAACCTGGTTGAGCTGCTCGGTCACGTCGCGGTAGTCCGGGTCGGCCCTCAGGATTTGGCTAAAGAGGTCCACCGCTTCCTGCCAGGCTTCAGCTTCGACCGCCTGCCGGGCACGTTGGTACAGGTCCTCCAGGGAAAGGGAGATGCCCTTTGGGCCGGGGACCGGGGTCTGTGTCGGCAGGTCCTGTCCGGCCAGGATAGCATCTATGGCCGACACCATTTCGGCTGGGGTCTGGAAACGGTCCTCGGGGCGTTTGGCCATCGCCTTTTCCACCAGGCGGACGACCGGGTCGGGCAGGCCACGGCGCTGCCGCTTCAAGGGAGGTGGGGGCGAGGCCAGGTGCTGGTTGACGACAGCCCACGGGGTATCACCCTGAAAAGGCAGGCTGCCGCTGAGCATCCGGTACAGGACGATGCCCAGGGAGTAGATGTCGGCGCGGATGTCCACCGTTTTGCCCATCGCCTGCTCTGGGGCGGCATAGTGCGGGGAGCCGACGAACCCGGAGAGGGTGATGTCAGGCGAGGTCCGTGCCCGGGCGATGCCAAAATCCAGCACCCGCACGATGCAGCCGGGCCCGTTCTGGGGGTCGGTTGAGAGCATGATGTTGGCCGGTTTGATGTCGCGGTGAACCACCCCCTGCCGATGCGCCTGATCGAGGGCTCGGGCCACCTGGCGGGCGATCTCCAGCGCTTCTTGCCAGGGCAGGGCACCGCGCTCCTCCAGAACCTGGCGCAGGTCACGGCCTGGCACAAACTCCATCACCAGGTAGTGGGTATCGCGGTCTGAGCCGTAATCCAGCACGCGGGCGATGTTGGTTGAGGAAGAGGCCTGAGACAGGCTCATGGCCAGCCGGGCCTCTTGCATAAAGCGTTGCAGGAAGCTGAGGTCCTGGCTGTGCTGCGGATAGAGCACTTTGACGGCGACCTTTTGGTTGTCGCGCAGGTCTTCGGCCAGGTAAACCCAGGCCATGCCACCGCTGCCCAGTTCGGCGATCAGTCTGTAGCGGTTGCTGAGAATGGTCCCGATCATATCCCCATCAAAGTCTTTCGAATGGTCCTTATTATAACCGACTTTGACAGGAGCGACAAATCAAGATGCCCGGTAACTACCGCCGCAGAGTCGCAGAGCACCCAGAGCGACTTGGATTGCTGGAGCCAGGCTCCAGGGGTGTCCGTCAACTTTTTGCGCTACTCTCGGGCAGGTTGTCGGGGCAACCCTTGTGGTTGCCCGCCCTTGCTGGCTGGCGGTTGAAACCGCACCTGAGAGGGCGTAGCCCGCCGGCCGACCGCCTACGCGGTCGGTTGAGCCGTGTCCGCGAGAGAGGGAAATACACAGCCATGAGTAAACCGTTCACCGCTATTTTGGTTTCAGAAACCCATTGGGACCGGGCCTGGTACCTGCCCTTCCAGGCCTTTCGCCTCCGCCTGGTGCGCCTGATTGACCGCCTGCTCGACATCCTGGACGCCGACCCGGCTTTTCGCTGTTTTACCCTCGACGGGCAGATGCTGCCGGTGCAGGACTACCTGGAGGTCCGCCCCGAGCGCCGCGCCGACCTGGAGCGGCACATCCGCGCCGGGCGGCTGCTGGTTGGCCCGTGGTATGCCCTGGCCGACGAGTATCTGGTCAGCCCCGAAGCGCTGGTCCGCAACCTGCTGCTGGGGCTGGAAATGGCCTGTGAGCTGGGGGGGGCCATGCGCGAAGGTTACACGCCCGACGCCTTTGGCCACATCAGCCAGCTACCTCAAATTCTGCAGGGGTTTGGCATCGGTTCAGCCATCTTTTGGCGGGGTATGGGCGATGAGGGGGAAGCGCTGGGCGACCAGTTTTGGTGGGCAGCGCCCGATGGCTCGCGGGTGCTGGCAATTCACCTGCGCGACGGCTATGGCAATGCCGCCAACCTGGGGTATCCCATCCGCGGCGGCGACCCCAGCGCCTTCGAATTCGACCTGAACCTGGCCCTGGACTGCATCCGCGAGACGGTAGAGCGGCTCAAGCAGCACAGCCACATCGCCACCCTTCTGCTGCTCAACGGCACCGACCACACCGACGCCGACCGTCGCGTGCCAGAGATCATTGCCCGGGCCAATGAAGCCTTCCCTGACATCGAGATCGGGCACGGCAGCCTGCCAGAGTATGTTGCCGCCGTGCGGGCAGCAATTGGCGACGCTCTGCCCACCTTTCAGGGGGAGTTTAACCGCAGCCGCTACGCCAACTCCCTGCAAGGGGTCTATTCCTCACGGCTCTATCTGCAACAGGCCAACGAGCAAGCCCAGACCCTGTTGGAGTGCTACGCCGAGCCGCTGAGCGCCTGGGCCTGGTTGCTGGGCCAACCCTATCCGGCGGCCTTCCTGCGGCTGGCTTGGCAGACGCTGCTGCAAAACCATCCCCACGACGACATCTGCGGCTGCAGCGTGGACGCCGTCCACCGGGAAGACATGGTCCGCTTTGCCCAGGTTGAGCAGGTGGCCTCGGCCCTGGCCCGCGATAGCCTGCGGGCCATCACACGTCGCACAGACCGAACAGCCCAGCCGGGCACGCCGTTCATTGTGTACAACCCCACCGCTTGGCCGCGTACCGAGACGGTCGAGGTTGAATTGAACTTTGAGGAAGCCACCCGCGACTTTTACCTGGTGACGGCCGACGGTCAGGTGGTCCCCAGCCAGCGACTGGACCAGAAGACGATCGCCGTACAGGAGGTCAACAAATTCGGATTCGAGCAGCAGGTGCACCTGGCGCTAAGCGTGACCGGACTACCTGCCTGCGGTTATCGCCTCTACTATGCACTACCCGGCCAACCCAAGTCGCCCGCTATTGAGCACCCCATCCAGGCATCAGCCAACAGCCTGGAGAACCGTTACCTGCGCCTCGAAATCGAGGCCGATGGCACGCTGCACCTGCTGGACAAGGAGACCGGGCGCTGTTTCCACGACCTGGCCTACTTTTGCGACGACGAAGACGCCGGCGACGAGTACGATTATTCCCCTTGTCCCCAGCCAGAACGCCTGTGCACCCTCGGCCAACCGGCGGCCATTCGCCTGATCCACGCCGGGCCGCTGCAGGGAGCCTACGAAATCACCCACAAGCTGGAACTGCCCCGCTCCCTGTCTGCCGACCGCCAGCGCCGCAGCCGGGATCGGGTCGCCTGCACTATCACCACCACCGTCACCCTGCGCCACAATAGCCGCCGCATAGATCTGCGCACCACCGTAGACAACCGCGCCCAGGATCATCGCCTGCGCGTCTGCTTCCCTACCGACCTGCAAACCGATGTCGCCGCTGCTGACGGCCACTGGGATGTGCTGCTGCGCCCCATTGACCTGCCGGCCGGCGAGGGTTGGGTCCAGCCCCCCTGCCCCACCCGTCACCAGCGTTATTTCGTGGACCTGTCAGACGGGCAGGCGGGGCTGGCCATCTTGAATCGGGGCCTGGCCGAGTATGAAGTGCTGCGCGACGGTGGGCGCAACACCGTGGCCCTCACCCTGCTGCGCTGCGTGGGCTACCTTTCCCGCGACGACCTGCACACCCGCGTCGGCCACGCCGGGCCGGGCCTGCCCACGCCCGAAGCACAATGCTCCGGCATCCATACCTTCGAGTACGCCCTCGTCCCACACCCCGGCGACTGGCGAAGCATCTACCACGACGCTTACACCTTCCGCGCGCCGGTCTATGTGCGGCGGGGCACAGAGCAGGAAGGCATGATCCCCACCCCGACCGACCCGGCGGTCTGGGGCAAGGCCCGGCTCAGGCCAATTGACCTGAACGGTGACCTGCCCTCGGAGCTCTCCTTTTTGACCCTGAAACCAGACTCACTGGCCCTGAGCGCCGTCAAGCAGAGCGAGCAGGATAGCTGGCTTGTCATCCGCTTCTACAATCCCAGTGAGGGCCCTGTAGAAGCCAGGTTAAGCCTGTTCTGTCCCATCCAGGCAGCATACGAGTTAAATCTGGCCGAAGAGATACAAAAGGAGCTGGAAATCCAGCAAGACGGGACAGTCCGCCTGACAATCGGCGGCTGGCAGGCCAAGACGGTAGGGCTGCAGCTTCTTTCTTACTGATCCCCTGACCGCTACAACTAGGGCAACTCCCAGCGGTTGTCCTACAGGCCGGCAAAAGATATAGCGCAGTCAGGAGATGGCATACTTTTCCGAACCTGATACTGAAAGCATGCCTCAAGCCACTGCCTGGTTAGAGGCCGGTTGGCTTTTGACAGCCATACTGGTGCCGCTGGCAATCAACCTGTGGGCCAGGCAGCCGTTCGAGCCGCCCAAGGCGGCGCTGTTGCGCACATTGGCCTGGCTGATGGCCGGCTTGTGGCTGGCCGACTGCCTGCTGATCCGGCGTTCGCCCTGGCGTGAGCTGCGGGGCAATCGGCTGATCTGGCCGGCACTGGCCGTAGCGGCTGCCCAAACTGTGGCAACGCTCCTGGCCGCCGACCGGAGCCTAAGCCTGTGGGGCAGCTATGAACGCGCTCAAGGGTTGCTCACCCAATTGAGCTACGTTCTGCTGTTTCTGGTGGTCTCGGCCCGGCTGCGGACCCTGGAACAGGCGCGGCGGCTGCTGGCGACGATGGTGATGACGGCGGTGCCGCTGCTGGCACTGGGCCTGGCCCAGGCTCTCGGCTGGCAGCCGGCAGGCCTGGTCAGCGATGCCCGCTCGCCGGTCTTGGCCACGCTGGGCCGTTCCAACTTTCTGGGCGCTTATCTGGCCATGCTCCTGCCCCTGACGGCGGCCCTGGCACTGACTGCCCGGCAGCGTTGGCTCCGTCTCGCCGCCGGGAGCCTGGCCGCCGGGGAGATCGCGGTCGTGGCCCTCACCCTGGCGCGGGGGGCGTGGCTGGCAGCGGGGGTAGCCGTCGGCTTGTTCGGCTTGCTCTGGGCCTGGCCTCGATTGAAGCACGGATGGCGATGGGCAGCCGTCCTCGGGGGGCTGCTGGTGCTGGCCGGTGGGCTGGTTGGTGCGCTGTGGCTGGGCAGCCAGGGCGGCTCCGAGGCGGCGCGGCTGACCATCTGGCAAGCCACGCTGGAGCTCATCAGCCGGCGGCCGCTGTTGGGCTACGGCCCCGTTGCTCTGGGCCTGGCCTTCCCCCACGTCTACCCGCCGCAGCTGGTCTACTATCAGGGCCGGGGAGTGATGATAGATCGCGCCCATAACCTGCTGCTCGATTGGGCGGCGACAGTCGGCGTGGCCGGCCTGCTGACCGGGCTGTGGCTGATGCTGGCCTTTTTCACCACCGGTTGGCGGGCGCTGCGGCAGACAGCCGATCCAGAGCGGCGGGCGTGGCTGGCTGCCTGCCTGGCAGCGGTGGCGGGCAACGTCGCCGGCAACCTGGTGAGCTTTGACACGACGGCCACGGCCACGGCCACGGCGCTCTTGATGGCGCTGATAGCCGGCCTGACAAGCCCGCGGAAGCAGGGAGCAAGGGGCAGGGAGCAGGGGACAAGGGACAGGAGGTGGGCAGTAGCGGGGCTGTTGCTGGTGGGCATCGGCTGGGCGGTCGTGCAGGCCAACATCCGGCCTCTGGCCGCCGACATGGCTGCTCAGACCGCTGTCCGGCGGGCCGTCGCTGGCGACCGCCCGGGCGCTATCGAGGCCGGGAAAAGGGCGGTAGTCCTCTGGCCCACCGAACCAACCCATCGCTCCTGGCTGAGCTGGGCCTGCTTGCAACAGGCACAGGCAGCCGCCAGCAGCCCGCTCCCCTGGCTGCAACAGGCCGAGGCGGAACTGCTGGCCGCCCGCGACCTGCGCCCCGGCGACTACCGCCTCTGGGCGGCACTGGGCGAGCTGTACGGCCTGTGGGGCAACCGTTGGGACGCTGGGAAACTTCCCCTGGCCCACGACGCCTACCGCCGGGCAACGGCGCTGGCCCCCAATCACGCCATGCTGTACACCAACTGGGGGATGGTCTACCTGGATGGAGGAGATCTGGCCGGAGCAGCCGTCAAGTTCCGACAGGCCGTGAACCTGGATGCCACCGACGGCTACGCTTTCACCCACCTGGGCGACGCCGAGTTCGCCCAGGGGCACGTGGCCGAGGCACTGGAAGCCTATCGGCAAGCCGCGCACTGGGAGCCGGGGCTGGTCTATGCCCACCTGGGCCTGGCCCGCTGCTACCGGCAACTGGGCCAGCCCGAAGCAGCAGCGCTGGCCCTGCAGCAGGCGTTGCAGCTCGATCCGGACAACCCAACGGCGTTAGGTCTGCGTCAGGAGATGGGCCTGGGGCCGTGAGAAGAGAGGCAGGAGACAATAGGCAAGAAGCAAGAAAAAGAAAGATTAAAGGAGGAAGTGTATTGAACGAAAGAGAAGGGCGGAGTGATCATCCTCAGTTGGGCAGTGAAAATCACGCGCTAGAAAGGAAAGGAAAGAAATGAGAAGGCAAACGATGTGGCTGATTGTCACCCTGGTGGCAGCCCTGGTGCTGATGGCTGGCGGGGCCGGGGCGCTCTCTGAGAAGCCAGCACCAGAGGCGATAGTAGCGGGCAAGATCAACTACCAGGGCCGGCTGACCAATACTGGAGGCACACCGCTGACCGGCACCTTCCCCATGCGCTTCCAGGTCTACGACGACCCGGCGGCCGGGGCGCTACTGTGGGACAGCGGTATGATCAACGTAGACGTAGACAACGGCCTGTTCAACGTGGAGCTGGCCGTGGACACGCCCGAGTTCGATGGCCGAGGGCTCTGGCTACGCATCAACGTGGACGGCGAATGGCTCACGCCACGTCAGGAGCTGTTGCCCGTGCCCTACGCCCTCAGCCTGAGGCCGGGGGCCAGGATCGTGGGGAATACCGGCTGGGGGGTGGAGGTGTTCCAGCTCAACACCGTGGCCACCGGTGGGGCGATCCGGGGAGATAGCGCCACCAGCACGGCCATACAAGGCTACTCCACCGGCGGCTTTGGGCTGGCCGGGTACAGCCATGACAATTACGCCGTCTACGGCTATGACGGCGGCAGCACGGAGGCACGGGGCTATGGCGGCTACTTCCATAGCGACAACGGCATCGGCGTCTATGGCTACAGCAACGCCACCCGGACCGCAAACAACACCTTAGCGCCCGGCGTCTATGGCAAGAGCGCCAACGGCGTGGGGGTGTATGGCGTAGGGAACCACTCTAGCTCCGGCGTTGGCGGTTACTTTACAGGCCGGGTGGGGGTCCAGGCGAGGAGCACCGGTGCAGACACGCAGTATGGGTATGCCGGCTACTTTATCAGTGAAAACTACCGAGGCTTGTACGTCAAGAGCCTGTCAGGTTGGTACGACGCCTACTTTGACGGGGTAGGCGGCATCTACTCGGCCGGCGGGTATTGGAGCCTGCGCGCCGACCGGCTGCTGGTCGTCAACGGCGGCGACGAGACGCTGGAGCCAGGCGACGTGGTGGCCCTGGCAGGCGTCGTCGAATCGCCGTTCGGCGGTGAGCCACTGCTGGCGGTGCGTAAGGCCGACGCCGCCCACGCCTCGGCAGTCGTCGGCGTGGCCGTGCAGGCTATGCGCCTGGAGATAAAAGAGGTCGAGCCGGGCGCGGGCGGATCGCTGGACGTCCAGCCGGTAGAGGGCAATATCACACCCAAGGGCTACCTGGATATTGTGACTGGCGGGCTGGTACCCGCCGTCAAGGTAGACGTGCCCGCCGGGGGCCTGGAGATCGGCGACCTGCTCACCGTCTCTTCTACCCCAGGAAGGGCACAAAAGGCCGGAGCGGGTGTCGAGAGCACCGGCGCGATTCTGGGCAAAGTGGCCGGCCCGCTGGATGTCGAACATGGCACGGTGCCCGTCTTTGTTGTGCTACAGTAGAAAGGGGAATGGGCAATGCACAAAGGAACGATTCTGATTCTGACGTTCACCACCCTGCTGCTAGCCCTTGTCGCCGGCAGCGCCGTTCTAGCCCAGACCTCGGCCAGCTACAACCTGGAGTGGCACGTCATTGGCGGAGGCGGGCAGCCGGTCACCTCTGCCCACTATGCGGTCAACAGCACCGCCGGGCAGGGAGCGGCCAGCCCACCCTACTTGGCCAGCAGCAGCTACGTCGTCAGTGGCGGCTACTGGTTCGGCGGGGATTTGGCCTTTTTCCACTCGGTCTATCTCCCCGTGGTGCTCAAAGCCGTTCCGTAGCGACAATCTCCCCGAAAGCTTGGGCTTCCGGGGAGATTGTTCTGGCATAGCCGGCGCTTATGACCTGTCCGGTACACAATCCCACAAGGTTACAGTTTGCTATTCCTGTGCTTTTAGGTTACAATCTAGGCAGAGGGCGCATGGCTTCACAGAGTGAGATCAAGCTTTATCTGGACTGGTGAGGTGATTGAAGTGCAAGAAAACAAAAAAGCACAGCTGCTAGGACGATATATCGTCGCTGACCCAAAGATTTGTCATGGCGAGCCAACCTTTCGCGGAACACGTATTATGGTCTGGCAGGTACTAGAAATGCTCGCAGAGGGATTGGCTTGGGAAACTATCATCGAGGAATGTCACAATAGCATTACCAAAGACGCCATTGCTGAGGCAATCAAGTTATCGGGTGAGGCATTTCTCAAACATGCAGATGAGTTTGTGTTGGAGCCAGTATCCGCATGAACATCCTGGATGAGAATATCCTCGAAAGTCAGCGGCAACTGCTCATCAAGTGGCATGTTCCTTTTCAGCAAATTGGCTATGAAGTAGGCAGAAAAGGGATGGAAGACGACCAAATCATCTCCTTTTTGCTTACATTGTCAAGACCAGAACGCACGAACGTAAAACGCTCATGGACGTGATACAGAGGATCGAAGAGCTGCGCGAGCAGATACGCTACCATAGCTATCGCTACTACGTGCTGGATGACCCGGTCATCTCCGACGATGCCTACGACGCCCTCTACCGGGAGCTCCAGGAGCTGGAAGCGGCCCACCCTGAGCTTATCACCCCCGACTCGCCGACGCAGCGGGTGGGTGGGGTGGTGCGAGAAGAGTTCACCGCCGTCGTCCACCCCAGCCCCATGCTCAGCCTGCAAAACGCCTTCAATCCCGAGGAGCTGCGGGCCTGGCGCGACCGCTTTCTGCGGCTGCTGCCCGCCGATTTCCCCGAACCGGCCTATGTCGTCGAGCCGAAAATTGACGGGCTGACGGTGGTGCTGCACTACACCGCCGGCACCTTTACCCTGGGCGCTACCCGTGGTGACGGCATCCATGGCGAAGACATCACCCCGAACCTGCGCACGGTCAAAGCCCTGCCGCTGCATATACCGGTGACCAGAGACAAGGGGCTGAGGGCTCCGGCGCGGTTGGTGGTGCGTGGGGAAGCGTACATGCCGATTGACGCCTTTGAGGCGTTCAACCGCGAACAGGAAGCCCTGGGCAAAAAGACCTACGCCAACCCGCGCAATACCGCGGCCGGCAGCCTGCGGGTGCTGGATTCGAGCATCACCGCCTCGCGGCCGTTGAGCCTGTTCTGCTACCAGGTGGTGGAGCTAGAGGGCGGCCCGACCCTGCGCAGCCAATGGGAAGCACTGGACTACCTGCGAAAGCTGGGTTTCCCGGTAAGCAACTTGAACCGGCGCTTTACCGACCTGGAGGCGGTGGTGGACTATGTAGTCGCCTGGGAAAAGGTACGACACACCCTCAACTTTGAGACCGATGGGCTGGTGATCAAGATTGACGACTTTGCCACGCAGGAGCGGCTGGGAGCGGTGGGCAACGCTCCCCGCTGGGCAGTGGCCTACAAGTACCCGGCCCCCGAAGCGGTCACCCGGCTGAAGCGGATCGTGGTCAACGTGGGGCGCACCGGCAGCCTCAACCCGGCCGCCGAGCTGGAACCGGTGCGCATCGGCGGGGTGACGGTCAGCAACGCCACATTGCACAACGCCGATTACGTCGCCGAACGGGACATCCGTGAGGGGGATATGGTGGTCGTCAAACGCGCCGGCGAGGTGATCCCCCAGGTGCTGGGGCCGGTGCTGGAGCTGCGCCCGCCCGGCACGCAGCCGTGGCGTATGCCCGACCGCTGCCCCGTCTGCAACGAGCCGGTGGAGCACCCTGAGGGCGAGGTAGCCTACTACTGCGTCAACGCTGCCTGCCCGGCCCAACTGGTGCGGAGCGTGGAGCATTTCGTCAGCCGCGGGGCGATGGATATCGAGGGCTTTGGCATCCGCCAGGCCGAGATGTTTGTCGAACTGGGCTTGCTGCACGACGTGGCCGACATCTATTACCTGAGGGCCGAGCAACTCTTACCGTTGGAGGGCTTTGCCGAGAAAAAGGTGAGCAACCTGCTGGCAGCCATCGAGGCCAGCAAAACACGCGGCCCGGCTCGGCTGCTGACAGCCTTGGGCATCCGGGGGGTGGGCAGCACCGTGGCCGAAACCCTGATTGACCATTACGGCTCCATCGAGGCGCTGGCCGCTGCTTCGGTCGAGGAGCTGCAACAGATTCCCGGCATCGGCCCTAAACTGGCCGAAAGCATTGCCGATTGGTTCAGCCGCGAAACCAACCGCCGCGTGCTGGAAAAACTCAAGGCGGCAGGGGTCCGCACCGAGGCGGAAAAGGCAAAAGCCGCCGGGCCAAAGCCACTGGCGGGGCTGACCTTTGTCATCACCGGCACGCTGCCGACTATGAGCCGCGAGCAGGCCACCGAGTTCATCCAGGCCCACGGCGGCAAGGTGGCCGGCTCGGTGAGCAGCAAGACCGACTATCTGCTGGCCGGGGAAAAGGCCGGCTCCAAGCTGGACAAGGCGCAAAAGCTGGGGGTGCCGGTGATAGACGAAGATGCGCTCCGGGCAATGGTGGGCAAGGACCAGAGTAGTTGACAGATATTGGAAACCGGTGTATCTTTGTTCAGAACCTTCGCAAGTTCACAATTCCAACAACCGCCGGGCGATTTCTGCCGCCTTTTCCGTCACGTCCAACGCATCCAGGTCGGCCAGGCTGGCCCAACGGACGTCGCTCACGTCGCTGCCGGGTTGTAGCCTGCCGCCGACGGGCCGGGCCAGAAAATCCACGATGACATAGTGGTAGCGAATGCGGCCCTCCTCGTCGCGTATCACGTTGTCCAGCACGGCAGCCACCTCCTCGATTTCCACGAGCAGCCCGGTCTCCTCCAGCGCCTCTCGCCGGGCCGCGTCGCGGACCGTCTCGCCCAGCTCGACGAGGCCGCCGGGAAAGGTCCAGCGGCCCCTGGATGGCTCGTGGCTCCGCCGGATGAGGACAATCTGGTCATCGTTGCGGATGATCGCGCCAACGCCGACGAGCGGTGCTTCTGGATATTCCCGCTTCATGGTGCTCTGCCTCCCCACAGCCCATGATAACACACCTCGGCCAGTTGGAAAAAAACGATCCAGTCGATGGATTGACAAAACATCCACCCTGTGCTACACTGACAGCGCAATGTTGGCAAAGCTGATCCTGATCACAGGGGCCAACGGCTTCGTCGGCTCGCATCTGGCAGAGGCGCTTCTAGCACAGGGATACCGGCTGCGGTGTATGGTGCGGCGTAGCAGCAACCTGGCCTACATCCAACACCTGCCGGTGGAGTGGGCCTATGCCGATGTGCGCGACCCTCAAAGCTTGCGCCAGGCATGCCAGGGAGTGGACGCCGTCTGCCACTGCGCTGCCCTGACCCGGGCACTCGACGAGGAGACCTTTCTCCGCGTCAACGCCGAGGGCACTGCCGCCCTGGCACAGGCCTGCCTGGAAGCCAACCCCAACCTGCAGCGCTTCCTGTTCATCTCCAGCCAGGCAGCCGCCGGGCCTTCGCAAGGACCCGACGACTTTTTGGACGAGACGCACCCGCCCCACCCTATCACCTGGTACGGCAAGAGCAAATGGGCTGCCGAGCAAGCACTGCAAAGCATCTCTGACCGACTGCCGGTGACGATTGTGCGTCCGGCAGCCGTCTTTGGCCCCCGCGACCGCGACTTTTTCGCCTACTTTGACCTGGTGAAACACGGCCTGAGCCTTCAGCTAGGGCGACAGGAGCGGAGGATCAGCCTGATCTATATCCGTGACCTGGTGGACCTGCTGCTGCTGGCTCTGGAAAGCGAGGCAGCAACAGGGCAAACCTACTTCTGCTGCGGCACGGCCTACAGCTACGCCGACCTATCCACTGCCATTGCCCGGGCCCTGGACAAACGCCCACTCCGCCTCACCCTGCCCGAAGCGGTATTGCCCCTTATCTCCCTGTGGTCCAAGGCCCAAGGGCGACTGACCGGCAAGCCCCCCCTGCTCAACGACCAGCGCCTGTTGGACCTGCGACAACGTTACTGGCTCTGCTCCGGGGAAAAGGCCCGACAGGACCTGGGCTGGATGCCACGCTATGACCTGGAAACAGCGGTGCGCGAAACAGCAGAGTGGTATCGGGAAAATAGCTGGCTGTGAGGATTTACGATTGACGATTTACGATTGACGTTTGACGATTGACGTTTGACGTTTGACGTTTGACGTTTGACGTTTGACGTTTGACGTTTGAC
>FWWM01009824.1_pt1 | contig 13009 bp, 12 predicted proteins | sample 2228351 | NCBI WGS metagenome assembly FWWM01 (sample SAMEA103939774, study PRJEB20133) | metagenome | reverse complement strand
TGGACACGAGGATGGGGCTGATCCTGATGATCACGGCGCTGGCCGGAATCCGCGCCGCCGTGGTCATCAACGCCCATTTTTTCCAACGACTGGGCAGGGACGGCTCGAGCCTGTACGTGAGCAGCTTCTTTGTGCTCACGCTGTCGATTATCGGTTGTTTCCTTCTTCGGGATGCCCTGAGGAGCCGGCGCCCGGGCGAGGGCGGGCCGTCGGCCGGCCTGCTCAGGCTGTTGGAGCGGGCCCACGTCAAGCCCCTCATCTATTTTCGAGTAGCTAACGTGTACGTTTCTTTGCCGCTGATGATCGCCATTGGCTTTTGCATCGGGTTCATGGCGGGGACAATCGGCGTGGGCGGCTTCATCGGCGTGCCGGCGATGATTTACCTGTTCGGCACACCGACGGTCGTGGCCACCGGGACCGAACTGTATCTGGCCATGTTCATGGGCGCTTTCGGCGCGTTGAACTACGGCATGGAGGGTTACGTCGACATCCGGATCACGTTGCTGCTGTTTGCCGGGTCCCTGCCTGGGTTGTTTCTGGGCGCGGTGGGCACGAAGATCGTGCGCGAGGCGTACATTCGCCTGGTGACCGCCGTGCTGATCCTGTTGTGCGTGATCTCGCGGGCGCTGGCGATTCCGGGCTACGTGACATCGTTAGGTTGGGCGGAGCTTGGCGGCCAGGCAGCCGCCGCACTCGAGGCGGCCAGCAAAGTTTTTCTGTTCGGCAGCGGTGTCACGGCGACGACGCTCATTCTGTATCTGGTTTTCAGGGCGCATTGGCGGGGCCTGCGGGTCATTCGAATCTATCGGCCGCGCGCCGGGCGCCGAGTGCGGGCGGTGCGGGTTGGCGAAGCAGGCTTGGCCGGCCGGTAGAGGCGTAATGCGTTCATCCACGCCAGTGAATTCCCCACCGAACGGCGCGGCTGCGGCATGATGTACTGGCTGCCCGCGATGAAGATAGAGAAGGTCAGCCTCAGCTACGTGCGCATCCCGCTGGTGGAGCCGTTCCGCATCAGCTCGGGAACGGTCAGTGAGAAGGATGCGATCGTGGTGCGGTTGGAGGCCGGCGGGCTGGCGGGCTATGGCGAGTCGTCGCCGATGGCGGGGAGCTTTTACTCGGCCGATACGCCGGAGTCGTGCTGGCGGGAGCTGTGCGAGGTCGTGGTCCCCTGGATCGTGGGCCGGGAATTTGAGTCGCTGGAGGCGGCCTTCGTCGGGCTGGGTACGCTGGCGGCGGGAAACTTCACGAGAGCCGGCGTCGAGGCGGCCCTGTGGGACCTGGAAGCCCGGCGGCAGGGCGTGCCGTTGTACCGGCTGCTTGGCGGCGTGCGAGCACGCGTCGAATCGGGTCTGGCTGTGGGATTGTACGCGGATGTCGCCGATATGCTCCGGGTCATCGAACATCACTTGCGCGACGGCTACAAGCGGGTCAAGATCAAGATCGAGCCGGGCCGGGATGTGGAACTCGTCCGCGCGGTGAGGGGCGCCTTCGGCGACATTCCGCTGTTCGTTGACGCCAACGGGGCGTACGGGCCGCGGCACGCGGACCTTTTCCGGGAGCTCGATGAATTCAGCCTGATGATGTTCGAGCAGCCGTTTCCAGGGGAGATGCTGGAAGAGCTGGCCGCTTTGCAGCGGCAGGTGCGCACTCCCGTATGCCTGGACGAAAGCCTCGAGACGGAGGGCGACCTGCGGCGGGCGCTCGATCTTGGCAGCCTGCGGATCGCTAATCTCAAGATCCAGCGCGTCGGGGGGCTGGGGCCGGCGCTGCGCTTTTGTGAGATCTGCCGCCGACACGAAATCCCCGTATGGGTGGGAACGATGCCCGAGCTGGGCATCGGAGGCGCGCAGGGTGCGGCGCTGGCCGCGCGTGAGGAATGTGTCTTTCCCACCGATGTCGAAGCGAGCCGCCGGTGGTTTGAAGATGACGTGATCGAGCCTTTTCTGGAAGTCAGCGACGGGTACCTGGAGTTGCCCGAGACGCCGGGGCTGGGTTGGCGGGTTGATGTGGAGAAGTTGGGGAGATACGCCGTGGCGACGCGCGAATTTTCTACCTGACCCCGGCCGCGCGGCCCCTCAGAACGGATTGAACAGATCCAGAACGACGAATGTCTTCTGGTTATAGATGACAACCCTGCCGGCGACGAATCCTCTTTTCAGGCCCGCTGCCAGCGGGCTGAGCCTGCGCTCGAGTTCGACGGGACAGGGCTGAATCCTCTTTTGCAGGCCGGGCGGCAGCCGCCCGTTTTTCCGAAGCTGTCGCTCCAGGCCCGGCGGGAGTTGGCGGTCGCGTTTGGCCAGTCCTGGGGGCAGGCCCTGGGGAGGGAGGCCGGCGATGTAATCTCGAATCGCGGCCTGATCTGTGGCGAGAAAGATGCTCACGCCTGCCTGGACGTGGGCTTGCCGGGGCGGCTTGCCGCGACCGGACTTTCCGGCCTGCGCGGTGCTGAGCGCCGGAAGGGCAACCGCCGCCAAGATCATAAGTGACAACAACCACCGCATAAGCGGATTATCGGCGATTCCCGGTTATTGCTTCACCATCCAGCCGCGATTCCAGGGCTGGGCCAGCGTAGGCTGATTGGCGTAGCGCTTCATCCGGAACTCGACGCGGGCGCCGCATCCCGGCTCGAGACGCACGGTGATCAGCGGCGCATCGATCGGCGAAGACTTCCCGTCCCAGTGAGCTGAGACGAACTGGTGTTCGCCGTAGGCGCCGGCCTGGACCGTGAGGACGCGGGCATCCACCTGGTTGGTGTTGACCAGCGTCAGGGTGACCGAGCCGGCGTCGAACTTCTCGACCAGCGCTGCGACGTCCTCGGGTAGCCCGGACCGCTGCCGCACGGGGTCGAAGTACCGTACGCGGCTGTGCAGCGTCCAGATGTTGCCCGTGAGATAGCCACCGAGGGTCAGCTTGACGAGGGCGTCGGTTTTGGCCGGATTGTACGCCATCAGCCAGTCCGCCAGCCGGGTGTCGGGCGTGGTGGGATCCTCGCGCATTCGCTGGACAGTGGCCCGGACGGCGCTGAGCTCGCTGCGCAGGGTTTGTTCAGGATAGCCGGGATTGCGGCCCTCCAGGAACGCGATCCAGCCTTCGATGGGAATGCGCTCGAGGTCTTTGCGGTCACCCGACCAAAGGTAGATCTCAGTGAGGCGGTTGATATAGAGATTCGGCGTCCAGTGATACCAGGCCTCCTGCCCGCTGTAGGCGTAGCCGCGCGGGTCGCCGTACATGTTCGGGATCATGAGCTTGCCGTCGATCACTTTCTTCTGCGCGTAAAGATTGTCCATCTGTCGCCGTAGCGTGGCGATGTAGGCCGGGTCGCCGGTGAGCAAGTAGGCGTTGCCGAAGCCGGGCCAACTGCCGGCGTCGAAGGTATTGCGGTGGGCGATCTGTTCGATTTCGCCGTCGAAGATGGTGAAGTTCCAGCCGTAGGTGCCCTTGTACCACTTGCCGCCGTACTCGCCGCCGATGGTTCCGTCCAGGCCGATGTTGGTGGGGATGTTGCCGCCGTTGGCTTCGGTCCGTTCCTTCCAGGCGTTGACGTAGTCCAGGACCCAGTCCCGGTACTTTTTCTCGTGCGTGAGCACGTAGGCGTTGAGGGCGAGGTTGGTGGCCGCCAGGTTGAGAGGATGGTCGCCGACGCTGTCCAAGTACTCGGCGCAGTGGGCGAGCATCTTGGGGTAATGCTGCTCGAGATCGAGCATTTCGCGGCGGCCGGCGGGACTATGAAGCAGGTGGAAGCGGCCGGGCACGGGGTCCCCGACCCAGTCGTAGGTGGTGGCTTTGCGCAGCATCGGCCCCTTGCTGCCGGTCCAGAGGCTGCGGATGATGCGGTGTTTCGGGTCGTAATTGGGGGCCGCGGGGTCTTCGTTCATGTAAAGGCCGGCGAAGCGCTGCATGCGCCGGCGGAAGCGCTCGTCGGCGGGGTCGGACAGGCCGAGGAACATGAAGCCGCGCATTCCTTCGCCGGTGTGGAACCAGTCCGACATGGTGATGAACTCTTTGTAATAGGCGCCGTCCTTGGCGAGTTCGGTCTTGGTGGTCCGGAGTTCTTTGTACTGCCGGAGGTGCCCTTCGAGCGCCTTCTTGAATAGCGCGAGCACGGAATCCGAGGCGCCGAGGGCGTGCAGCAGGGTCCAGTTGTGAAAGGTTTCGATGGCGTCGTCGGGTCCGTCGAGTGTGCCCCAGCGGGGCGTGTGCAGCAGGTAACCTCGCTCGTCGAGGTAATTGGCGGCGAATCGTTCGCAGGCGGCCGAGTTGGCGCGGAGGAGCTCACGTTCCAGCAAGGCCCACTCCGGCGGCGCCATCGGGGTTGAAATCACGAGCGCCGGCTGCTGAGCCCAGGCCGGCAGCGCCAGGGCAAGAAAAAGGGCCAGTCGTCGAATCATGCCCAATATCATAAGCTGAGGAGCGAGGAATTCATGAAGGAACCGAGACTGTCGCGAAGAGCGCTGTTACTGGGGGCGGCGGGAACAGGCGCAGCCCCTCGTTCCCGGTCTCCCATTGTGGACACGCATATGCACGTCTGGTCGCTGGACATGGCCCGCTATCCGATCCGGCCGCCGGAGCCGAATGTCCGGCCGCTCACCGAGGATGGCAGCGTCGAGCGGTACCTCGAGGAGATGGAGCAGCACGGCGTGGATCTGGCCGTTCTGGTTCAGCCCCGCCAGTATGGCTGGGACAACCGCTATATCGCCGATTGCGTCCGGCGGTTCCCCGAGCGGTTCGTCGGCCATGGCCTGATTGACCCGAAGGATCCGAACAACGCCCAGGTGCTCGAGCGCGAAATCCGCGAGAACGGCCTGGCGGGCATGCGCCTCAGCCCGATCTATCAACCGAAGGAGCGGTGGCTGAACTCTCGGGCCAACCATCCGCTATGGCGCAAGGCGGCCGAGCTGGGCGCGGTATTCAACGTCTTTATTGCCGCTCCGCAGATCCCGATGCTCGAGGATATGGTGCAGCGGTTCCCGGGGGTGAAAGTGGTGGTGGATCACCTGGGGCGGCCGGAGATTCTGGACCGTCCTCCGTGGGTGGAAAACGATTCGCTGCTGCGGCTGGCGCGGTACCCGAACGTCTGGGTCAAGTTCACTGAGCTGTACATCATCTCCAAGACCAAGGTGTATCCCTACCGCGACGTACACCCGTTCGGCCGCCGCGTGTACGAGGCGTTCGGCCCGCGCCGGCTGCTGTTTGGCACGGGCATGGTCGGCGCCACCCGGCGCATCCCCCTGGCCGAGGAGCTGCGGCTGATCCGCGAGGACATACCGTTCTTCCGAGATGAGGACAAGGAGTGGATCCTCGGGCGCAACGCGCTGAGCATTTGGACGTGGAAGAGTTCGGCGTGAGGCGGCTATCGCGGAATGGGTTTCGTGTGGTGCTTCGATACACTCGAGATTCCCCGGACGGCCCTTGAGCATTTCTGCGTGGAGAGTGGCATCCGACCGCTATCCTTCACAAGCCGCGGAACGGGAGAGGCGCCCGCGGGGGGACAGAATGTGCCTTTAAGCTGAGACCCTCGGTGCAAGTCGAACCGCCGCTTCGCGGCAGCAATCCAATTGGAGGATTGGCCGGGCGTAAGGCGTCGGGAGGAGCGTGCCGGCGGTGGGCGCGCGGGTGGTTGACGGGCTCGGAAGGGGGTGCTATAATTAGGATTCCTAATGAATTTTGGAACATCAGCCATTGGGGCGCGCATCTCGGCCGGACTGGCCAAGATCTCGCTCCTGCTGCGCCATCATGCCTGGCAGGCCTCCTGGCCGGAGGCATTGACCCCTACGCAGGCGCAGATTCTGGCCGCGTTGTCGAGCGGGGCCGCCGAGGGACGCCGCTTGTCGGACGTGGCTTCGTTGCTGGCCATCACACCCGCTACGGCGAGCGATGCGGCGAGCGCTCTGGCGGCGAAGGGGCTGATCAACAAGCGAGCCAGCTCAGGCGACCGGCGGGCTATCGAACTCCGGCTGACCGCCAAGGGAAAGCGGGTGGCGGCCCGGGTTTCGCAATGGCCGGATTTTCTGGTGTCGGCGATTGACGCGCTGCCGGCGCAGAGGCAAGAGGACCTTCTGACGACGCTGATGCTGCTGGTGCGCTCTTTTCAGGAGCAGGGCCGGATTCCGGTGGCGCGCATGTGCACGAACTGTTCTTTCTTCGAGCCGGATCGGTATGCCGGCTCGCCCAATCCGCACTACTGCGGCTTCGTACAGGCGCCGTTCGGGGCGCGCGATTTTCGTATCGATTGTCCTGATTTTTCGGCCGCGCCGGAGGCTTCGCAGCGCGCAAACCTGGCAATTCTACATACTCTCGAAGCCCCCGAAAGGAGATGATTATGGACGCAAAAACCATCCCAGGCTATGACTTCGGATCGGCAGCGCTGGCTCGCTCGCCAGTGTCGTTGGAGGAATTCGACCGGTTGAAAGCCACCGTGCTGTTTACGGCGGAAGATGCCGCAGCGCTTCAGGCCTCGCGCGCCGTGTTAGAGGACCAGGTCGAGTCGGTTCTCGACGTCTGGTACGGATTCGTCGCCTCACATCCGCACCTGCTGGCGGCTTTCTGCCACCCTGAGAGCGGTCAACCGGACCAGAATTACCTGGCGGCGGTGAGGCGGCGTTTCGGCCAGTGGATTCTGGACACGGCCTCGGCGGATTACGGCCAGGCGTGGCTTGACTATCAGCACGAGATCGGCCTGAGGCATCACCGGGCGAAGAAGAACGTCACAGACGGCTCCGACGCTTCGGCCCATACTCCGTTCCGCTACCTGCTGGCGCTGCTGTATCCGGTGACGGCGACCTTGCGGCCGTTCCTGGCGAAGAAAGGCCACAGTCCGGAAGAAGTCGACAAGATGCATCACGCCTGGATCAAGAGCGTGTTGCTGCAATTGATCCTTTGGTCGTGGCCGTACGTGCGCGAGGGAGACTTCTGAACGGCACCGGGCGAGGCCGGCGCTAGTCCGGGAAGCGCTGCGCGAGGCGCCGGAAGAACCCGGGAGCCAGGAGGGCAACCGGGGCGGCGGGCAGGACGCCGCGGCGGTAAAGCTCGAGACCGGCCCGGAAGATCTGGCCTTTCCAGCTCGGTGATTCGGCTTGGCGTCGCACGGTGGCGTGACGTGCCAGGGCGACGGACTCGGCCAGCCGGCGCATTGGCAGCCCCGTTGCGGCATGCCGCGCCAGCAGCCACTCGGTCATCCGGTCGAGCGTGTCCTCCAGGAGTTCCCGGACTTGAGGGCGCGGCATCGCGGCAAACTCCATGGTGCCGCCGAGCACGCCGCCGCTGTTGGTCAGGAAATCCGGCAGGCAGAGCACGCCGCGCTGCTCCAGCGCCGCCTCGGCCTCCGGCGTCAGAGGACAGTTGGCCCCGGGTGCAATGATCCGCGCCTGGATGTGTCGGGCGTTGCCGGCATTGATACTGTGATGGCGGGCGCAGGGCGCGAGCACGTCGACGGGGAGTTCGAGGAGGCGCTCGCGGGGCAGCCGGTCTGCTTCGCGGTACTCCTCCACCAGGGCGCTGCCGGTGCGCTCGGCGAGCGCGCCAAGGCGCTGCAGGTCGAGTCCGCGCTCGGCGTACAGCGCGCCGCGGGAGGTCGAAATCGCCACCACACGCGCACTCGCCCCAGCCAACAATCGCGCCAGGGCGCAGCCGACTTTCCCGAAGCCTTCGACTGCGGCCGCGCGCCCTTCCAGCGGCCAGCCCAGGGTGGTGCACGCCCGGCGGAGGGCGGCGAAGACGCCGCAGGCCGTCCAGTAGCCGGAATCTCCCCCGAGGCGGGCGCGCCGGGGCACGGGTGCGCCGACCGAGGCTAGCATGGCGCCGATGGCGGGGCTGTCGGTGCCCATGTCGGCAAAGGGCGTGTAGAGACCGCTGCGGAATAGCCCCTTGATGGCGCGGGCGAACTGCGCCAGGCGCTCCGCCCGCTGCGGGGCGGGCTGTTCCGGATCCCCTCGCACGCCCGCCTTGGCGCCGCCGTGCGGCAGGCCGAGCAGACCGAACTTCAGCGTCATGGCCCGCGCCAGCAGGCGGAGTTCTTCTTCGGTGACGTCCGGGAGCATGCGGAGTCCGCCGCAGGCGCGGCCCCGGACTGTGGAGTCCACCACCACCCAGCCGAGCGGCTCGCCGTTGCGGTCAGCGCGGAAAGTATGAGCGCCCGCATTCATCGCTTTATGGCCTCGACTGTCATGCAGCATTCCATCCGGCGGTGATTGGGCCGGTTGCCGCGGCTCTCAGGGCCCCGGTTCATCGCAGACGGGTTAAGGTTTTCTCCGCGCCGCATACAGCATGATTCCGGTAAGGAAGGAGGCGCCCGAGTACAGGAAGTAGAGCGTGTGCATCGGCGCCGCGCGCAGGGCAAACCACCAGCCGCGCCGAGCGGCCAGGAAGCGATAGAACTCACGGTTCAGCGACAGTGCGGCGGCGGCGCTTCCCAGGCCAAGCCAACCCGCCCAGGGCCGCAGCGGCGCCAGCCCCGCACCGATTAGGGCCCCGAACCAAAGGACAACACTGGCGCGATCCCGCCAGCGAAGATTGAGGTCGGCGGGCATCGAGCGCCGCCCCAGGATGAGCGAGGTCCAGGGGATCGCGCGGTCGAATACGTCGGTGCGCAGGATTTGCCAAAAGCTCCAGCGCTTCAAGTGCTTCACCTGGAGGTCTTTCCTCAGCGCAATCCGGCAGCCGGCGCGGCGCAGACGCAGGCCGAGCTCGATATCCTCGATCGACGGTCGTTGGTAGCGCTCCTGGAAGCCGTTGTGGCGTAGAAAGACTTCGCGGCGGATGGCGCCGCAGCCGGACCAGAAGGTGGAGGCCGCCTCGCGTCCGGTCTGGTGGACGTAGCAGTGCAAAAGGTTGCGGTACTGCGAAAAGAAGTCCGGCTCGGCGGGATTGTCGTCGTAGGAACCGATCACCGCGTCCGGGGCGGGTCTGTGGCGGAAGACCTCCCGCAGGCGCGCGATTAAGTCGTGCGGCGCCAGCACATCGGCGTCCAAGAACAACAGCAGATCGCCGCGGGCGTGGCGGGCGCCGAGGTTGCGCGCGAAGGCGGGCCCGCGCCGGGCGCCGGTGGCCAGGAGATGGAATCCGAGCTCCCGTGCCAGCCCGGCCAAATCGTCCTCGGAACCGTCGTCCACCAGGATGCATTCATCGGGCGGCGGCTCGAATTCGCGGATTCGCTGAAGACAAGCGCGGAGCTGAGGCAAGCCGTTATGGGCGGGGACGATGACTGATAGCGACAGGGGCGGCGCAGCAGCGTTTCTCATCGGCTCTGTGACCTGAGCTGGTTAAGGTACGGATGAGCACCATCATGCGGCGTCGACATGTCCGGCTCCGATTCTCAACCACTTTATGATCGTGCCCCTGCCGGGTCAAGCTCTGTGTGCGCGGCGCATTTTCTTATCCATCCACACCGGCACGCAGCCTGCCCCAAGTGTGCAGAGTCCGGGCATGTGGGCGGCGGAAGGACCGGGCTCGCGATCTGGCCAAAAAGGGCTCCTGTCGGCAGACGTGACGATGCCAGATTACCCTCAGGCTCCTCATTATTTGGAGGGAGGGTGTCCCGCTCCTAGTTGAAGGTTGAACGGCGGTTCGGCCCGACTCGGATAGAACCGGGCCAAGAAAGAGCTTGATCAGGAGAACTGCCGTGGAACGAAACTACCATGTTGTGAAGCTCGGCTCCAAGGGGCCCGAAGAGCATCGAAGGCTTTTGCCAAGCCAATGGACAGCTCTTGTTGCCATTGGTGGAATCAATCGAGCAAGCCCGGCCGGCGGTGGGTACGGTGATTGACGAGGCTGGCCGAGGGGTGCTGGAAACGATCTTGAACCTGAGCGCCACCGAGGTGGCTGGACCGAAGGCCCCCGGCAAGCCGAGCGGTGAGATTCGCTGGCGCGGCTCGCAACCGGGGCGGGTCAAGCTCGGCGACCGGCAAATTGGTGTCCGCCGGCCCCGATTGCGACGCTGCTGGGCGGTGTCTCCACCCGCGATTGTCGGGGGGTGGCACCGCAGGGGGCGGCGACGGTGGGGATCTGGAAGTCGGCGGTGAGCCGGGAGGTGGTGGAAGCCGGCGGGAAGCAACTCGAGCCACCTCTGGAGCGCCGCTGGGACGAAGTCGCGATCCTGGTGCTTTACATCGATGGGATGCAGTGCGGCGATCACCACGTCATCAGCGCCGTGGGCGTGGACGGCGAGGGGCGCAAGCATGTTTTGGGCCTCCAGCTCGGGGCGACCGAGGCTGCGGCGGCCGTAAGAGATCTGCTGCTGCACCTGTGCGAGCACGGCCTTCCGACCGGGAACGATACCTGTTGGTCATCGACGGCGCCAAGGCGCTGCGGGCCGCGATCCGGGAGGTCTTGGGCGGCGAGCAGTTGGTGCAGCGATGCAGGCCCCACAAACTGCGCGATGTCGTCGAGCATCTGCCGGCCCACGACCCGATGCTGCAGAACCAGGTGCGGTCCCTGATGCGCGCCGCCGGGAGGATCGGCCGGGCCGAGGAAGGGATGGCACGGATGAGGAAGCCGGCCGAGATGCTCGAGGCGCACCATCGGGAGGCTGCCCGGAGCCTGCTCGAGGGACTCGAAGAGACCTTCACCATCCATCGCTTTGAGGTGCCACCGAGGCTCCACCGCTGCCTGGCGACCACCCACATCATCGAAAGTCCCCAGGCCGGCGTCAGGAAGAAGACCGCGAATGTTTCTAGCTGGCGGGATGGAAAGATGGTCCTGCGGTGGGTGGCCGGAGCGTTCCTACTGACCGAAAGACGATACCGGAGGATCATGGGCCACCAGGACCTCTGGGCCCTGGCCGCTATCGTGGGAAGAAGAGATTCCACCTCTCACCAGCGGGAGGTGGCGTAAGGTGTTTTCAGACCGCCGTCCCAACCTTCAATGGAGCTTCGGAGACCCTGAGCACGCGCGAAGGAACTGCGCATTTTCGAACGCCGCCGCCGGGATGCGCCGGGCGTGCTTCCGGATTGGGCGGCGAGCGCCACGCTCCCCGAGTGCCAGGTCGTTCTGATTTCTACGACAACGCTCTGAAACCGCACAGTCGATGTGCTCCTGAATCTTGCCGGCCCTGCGCGTGAAGTAGCGATTCTCGGGCCATCCATCCCTCTGCTCCCCGAGCTGTTCGTCGGCCGCGGGGTGACGCTGCTCTCCGGCGTTCAAGTGGTGGACCCGGACCAAGTGTTGCGCATCGTCAGCGAGGGCGGAGTAACGCGCCAGCTTGGTAGGGCGGTTAAGAAACTCACAGTCCGTTTGGCTCCCGCGCGATCCGAATGAGGTGAAATCGAGGCGCTTCAGGGAACTTTTCGGAGGCAGCACCGGTGTCGAAGATTGACGGGACCACAATGTCGCGCTCGATCTTGCAGTGGACTGGCCCCCAAAAGTGAGACAGAAAGTTAAGGCTCGACTTTCAGCGAAGGGAGAAAATTGAGCTATGAACCTGTCTCGACGAGTGTTCAGTAAGGAGTTCAGGCTGGAGGCGGTGCGGCGTTTGGAGGCCGGCTCGGCCGGCCAGGTGACCCGTGCCTTAGAGGTCAGCCCGAACACCCTGCATCGCTGGCGGCGAGAAATGCGAACCAACGGAGCGCACGCCTTTCCGGGACTGGGACGGCGGGGGGCGGAGGAGGACCGGGTCGCGATGCTGGAACGGAAGGTCGGCCAGCAGGCGCTGGAGATCGACTTTTTAAAAAAGCTCTTGCAGCGTATCGAGGAAGCACACGGGCTGCAAGCGCTGTCAGGCGCCAAGTCGTCTACGGGCAGATCGAAGAAGCGGTGAAGTGGGAGCCGACCATGTCGATCGAGCAGATGGGTGGGCTGGCCGGGGCGAGCAGGGCGGGCTACTACCGTTTCCTGGGGCGCGAGGAGGGGGAAGATCCGGATATGGCTCTGCGCGATGAGATCCAACGGATCGCGCTAGAGTTCCCCTGCTGCGGACGTCGGCCGATCAGCGCCGACCTGCGACGCCGCGGCTGGCTGGTGAACCAGAAGCGGGTCTATCGGATTATGCAGGAAGATAACCTGTTGTGTCTGCGCCAGCGCAAGTTCGTGGTGACCACCGACTCCGAGCACGATCTGCCGGTCTACCCGAACTTGCTCCCCAGCTTGACGCTGAGCGGGGTGAATCAGTTGTGGGGGGCCGACATTACCTACATCCGGCTGCAGGTGGGGCTCGCCTATCTGGCGGTAGTGCTGGATGCCTTCTCGCGCCGGGTGATTGGCTGGAGCCTGGATCGCACGCTGGAAGCGGAAGCGGCTCTCGAGGCCCTGCGGATGGCGTTACGGCAGCGGCCGGTGCCGCCGGGATTGATCCATCACTCCGGCCGGGGCGTGCAGTACGCTTCGAAGGCCTATACCGCTTTGCTGCACCAGCACGGCATCCGGATCAGCATGAGCCGGAAGGCTTGCCCCTGGGACAACGCCACCTGCGAGTCGTTCCTGAAGAGCCTCAAGTACGAAGAAGTCTACCGCACCGAATACCGCGACTTAGAGGAAGCCTGGGCTTCCATCGGGCAGTCATCGAGCGCGTGGACAACGACAAGCGGCTGCATTCCTCCTTGGGCTACCTGTCCCCGGTTCAGTTCGAGCGGGTGCAGCTGGCGCCGGCGGCCGCAGCAACATCATGAGGCTCTGGATGCGTTTTCTTAGGCGTGGGCAGATCTATCGATCCGATGGCCCCTTCCAGGTAAAGCGCGGTGAGGGCCTGCGGCCCTGGGGATTTCTTGTAGGGGCTCGGTCAGAGTTGGCCTCGCCCCCAACCCATCGTCTCGATGAGTCTGCCGTTGGCTATTCCTCGGCGGGTTGCTCGCCAGCAGAGCCCGCCTCCGCTTCACCAACTGCGCTCATTGTGCAATGAGTTGATTTGTTGGACAATGAATTTTCAGCGAACGGTAACCAGTGTCTTAACTTCCTTTCTCAGCCCAGGGAGCCACCGCAGAGGGGGTGGCGAAATCCTCCGCCGCCTGGAAGATGCCGGAGATCGAGAGGCCGGTCTCGGTGGCATCGTGGATTGTAGTCGTCGCCGCGCGCCCGGAGAACC
>FWWM01013691.1_pt1 | contig 13010 bp, 13 predicted proteins | sample 2228351 | NCBI WGS metagenome assembly FWWM01 (sample SAMEA103939774, study PRJEB20133) | metagenome | reverse complement strand
AACTGATAGGAGACGCCTCCCTTTCGGCGGATGGAGGTCGCCACTTTGGTCAACTCGTCTACGCGGACCCAGGTAGAAACGCTTCCTGCCTGGAGCAGCACCTTCCCGTCCCCGTTTGGGTCGGAGGCTACCGTGGCGGTAGTGCCGTAGCGGTTCCAGCGTACCGTGTCGCCCTTGCGGATGGGCCCCGCGGCCGGCTGCGGCAATGCACTTGGTTCAGGTGGTGGCTCACTGGCCTGGCGGGCGAGGGCCTCCACTTCCTGTCGCTGGGCAGCGATGATCTCCTTGGCGGCGCGAATTACCTCCCGCGAGGCCTGCTGTTCACGAATCTCGCGCACCGCCTTTTCCACCGCCGCATTGGCCTGACGGAGCACCTGCTCCGCCTCCTGGGCTGCCTTTCGCTGCAGAGACCGTGTCTGCTGGGCGAGCTCCGCGGTGCGGCGCCGATAGTCGGCAAGGAGCGCCGTCAATTCCCTCTCCTTAGCCTCCAACTCTGCCACCAACCGCCTGTGCCGGAGGAGTTCGGCCTCCAACTCGGCGATTAGCCCTTCCACGCTGCTCTTTTGCGGGCCGACCAATTCGGTGGCGCGATCAAGAACCTCGGAGTCCAGCCCCAGGCGGCGGGCGATCTGGAAGGCATAGCTGGAGCCAGGCATGCCCGCGCGGAAGCGGTAGGTGGGGCGGAGCGTCTCGGGGTCGAACCGCATGGATCCATTGGCTACGCCAGGCGTGCGGAAAGCAAATGCCTTGAGCGCGCCATGATGCGTCGTGACAACAGTCCTGCACCGGCGCCGAGTGAGCAGCTCCAACACGCTCATGGCCAAGGCCACCCCTGCCGCCGGTTCCGTACCGGTCCCGATTTCATCAATGAGCACCAGGCTTGCGGCGTCGGCCTCCTGGACAATGCGCTTGAGGTTGGCGATGTGCGAGGAGAATGTGGACAGGTCCTGCTCAATAGATTGCTCATCGCCAATGTCCGCATAGAACGAAGAAAAGAGGGCAAAGTCGGATTCCGGGCTGGCAGGCACGTGCAACCCGCTTTGCGCCATCAGGGACAGGAGCCCCACCGTCTTTAGGGCCACTGTCTTGCCCCCCGCATTGGGCCCGCTGATTACCAGGGTGGTGAACTCCTCGCCCAGAGTCAGGTCCAGCGGCACCACCCTTTCTTGGCCCTGTTTCAGCAACAGCAACGGGTGGCGGCCTTGGTGGATGCGGATCTCCCTGCGTTCGTTCAGAAGAGGTTGGCAGCCATGGAGCCTTTGCGACAGAAGCGCCTTGGCGTTGACAAAGTCCAACTCCCCCAGGATCTCCATGTCCTGCAAAAGCCCTTGAGCCTGCATCCCCACCAGCGCTGTGAGGCGGCGCAGCACCTTCTCTTCTTCCTCAGCCTGGCGCAGGTGGAGCTCACGTACCAAGTTGTTGACCTCAAAGGTCTCCACCGGCTCGATGAACAGGCTCGCGCCGCTGGCAGAGCGGCCGTGAATGAAGCCTTTCACCTTGCTGCGGAGCTCTTCTCTGACCACCAGCACCAGGCGACCATCGCGAATGGTGCTGCCCTGCTCTTGCAGCGCCCCCAGCGCCGCCAGACGCCGCATGACCTGATCCAGGAGTTGGCGTGCTCTTTCCTGCTGGCGGACAATTTCCCGCCGCACCCGCGCCAGCTCAGCACTGGCCGTATCCCGAATGAACAGGGCCTCGGCGTCGATGCAGCGGCGCAGCTCGCCTTCGAGCTCACGATAGGTGCCCAGATTTGCCACCAGTTCGCGCAACAGCGGGTAGCCGTCGCTGTGGGCGTGAAAGAAATCGTGTACGCGGCGAATGACTTCCAGAACCCCGATGATGCGTGCGAGCTCTTCTACACTCAGCAGGCTACCGGCCACAGCCGCCTTGCGCAAGGGCAAACGGATGTCTTGGAGGCCAGACAGGGGCAGACAACTGCCGGCGTCAAGAAGGTCGCGCGCCTCGCTGACCAGACTTAGGGCGCGCTGAGCCTGCTGAAGATCGGGAAAAGGGCGCACTGCCCGGATGCGTTCGCGCCCAAGTTCGCAGGTGGCCAGTGCGTCAAGATGAGTCAGGACCTTGTCAAACTCTAACAGGCTGCTGACTTTGTCCGAGAGCATAGGGGGCACAGAAGGTCACGGGCGCCCGCGTTCGCCCCCTCCCGAGCTCGTGGAGCGCGTGGGGCGCTTGCTCGGCTGGCGGGCCGGAGGGAGCTGCGGTTTGACTTGTTCGATCACTTGCTGGGCTCCGCTGCGTTCGATCCGCTCCACCATGGTGCCCTTGACCTGCGCAAAGGTCTTTTCCAGGGGCACCATGCGCCGGGCAGCATCGAACAGCGCCGGTGCCACGCGCTCGGTGGGGCGGTACAACTGGGAGCGCTCGATGTCTTCTTCCACGGCGGGCGCCAAGGGGGTAAGCGAAAACAGGAAGATGAGAATACTGGCCACCACTACCCCTTCGATTGCCCCTAACATCAGGCCGCCGAGCTTGTCCAGCCACTTGATGGCCATGGGCGAGAGCACCTTCTCCAGGCCGCTCTTGAACATGTGGAAGAACATCCACACTCCCCCGAACACGATGGCAAAGCCGATGAAGACTCCCAGGAGTTCAGGTAGGTGAACGCGTCGCACGAAGAGCCGGCCGGCCTCCGGGCCGTAACGCACCGCCAGCACCAGTGCCACGACGATGCCCAGCAGCCCCACGACTTCGGCCAACAGCCCTTTGCGAAAACCGACGAAGATGAAGATCAAGATGATGGTCAGGATGGTGATGTCAAAGTAGTTCATGGCTTTCCACCTCCTCCCCACCGCGGAGCCCAAAACGAAAAGAGTGAACCAGGGAATGGCAACCATTCCACTCGTTCACTCTCCCGGCGGCATGCCGGGCTACTCCAAACGGCGGCGCACCAGGTCCTGCACCAGCCTGCCCTCGGCGCGGCCCCGCAACCGTTTCATCGCCTCCGCCATAACCTTGCCCAAGTCCTTGATGCTCACCGCCCCCACCTCGGCGATGACGGCATCTATCTCCCGCTCGAGCTCTTGCGCGGACAGCTGCTGTGGCAGGTAGGCCTCCAGAGCCGCAAGTTGCTCCTTCTCCCGCGCCACCAGGTCCTGGCGGCCGGCAGCCTCAAAAGCCGCGATCGACTCCTTGCGTTTCTTGACCGCGCCGCCGAGCACTTTTAGCTCCTCCTCCGGCGACAGCTGCCCACCCTTGGCGATCTCCGCGTCTTTCAGCTGTGCGCGCAACATGCGAATGGCGGCCAGCCGCTCTCTTTGCCCGGCCTTCATCGCCGCCTTCATGTCTTCCATAAGCTGCTGTTGCAGGTTCAAGGTGCCGCTCCTCAAGCGCTCGCGCGCTCCACCGGCCCCGGTCCAGTCAAACTGACCTCACCTTGGGGCGCGTTGGCCACCTCAGCGGTTCTCCATGAGCATCAACTTGCGCTGCTTGCGCCGCGCAGCGTTGAGCTTCCGCTTCCGCCGTTCGCTTGGCTTCTCGAAGTGCTGATGCTTCTTGATGTCTGCCATCAGCCCAGCCTTCTCACATGCCTTGGTGAATCTCTTCAGGGCCTTCTCAAAACTCTCGCCCTCGCGGACTCGCACTTTCGGCATCCAGCGCCCAACCTCCTTTCTGCTGGGTATTCTCATGTTTGTCGCTAATATAGGGAAATTCCTGATGAAATGCAAGGCAATTTTCCACATTATCAAGGGCTTGTTCTGGTGTACCGGGGTCGTCATGCGTTCGGGCGGCGTGCAGACGCTCTGCCAACCGATCCGACCTTGTTCCGGCAGGCTGTCAGGGGCCTTTACGCCTTCACACTCTGATGGTGGGGAGGCTGACGGGTCATTGTCCAGCCTCGGCGACGATTCTCCTTGCATTCGTGCCGCGGATTTCCTATATTGGCAGTGGCGCTACCAAACCACCGCCGCAAGTGGCGTAGAGGGAGGCAATTGGTGCACAGTCGTCCAGCAAAGGTGATGGCCGCCGCAGCACTGGTGGGGTGGATGGTTTCCAGGTTGCTCTACGGAGTGGAGTTGTCGCGTCTGGCTCTGTTTCGGCACAGACCCCGCGTCAGGGTGCAATGGGTGCGGCGTTCCCAGACCAGATGGGGGCTGTGCCAGTGGTTGTTCATCGAAGACCGGGCGTACTGCCTGAGTGCCAAGGAGCACGAGCGGCTCGTGTTTGTCACTCAGCTGCCCCCTTTGAGCCGTAATTGAGGGTTGAGAGGCACGCATGGCAGGCGAAAACAGGCCAACGGCAATTCTTTGTCCGAGCTGCGGCAAGCTGGTGAGCGCAGATGCCGAAGTGTGCATCCATTGCGGGCGCAAACGACCGGGCGCCGGAGGGCCAGCGCGGTGGTTCCGTCGGACCTTTGGCGCAGTTCGGGCAGTACCCGTCCTCTTGCTTGCCTGCGTGATGTTGTACGTGGTGAGCCTGCTCCTGGACCCGGGTGCGTTGTTGCGCCCGCGGGGGGTAACCGCCTTTCTTGCTCCCAGCATGGGCAGTCTTGACCGCCTAGGCATGACCGGCGCGGTAGCGTTGCTCCGCGGGCGGTGGTGGACCCTCGTTACCGCCATCTATTTGCACGGTAGTCTCCTCCACCTCATCTTCAACGTGCTCTGGATCCGTCAACTTGGCCCTGCGGTTGAGTCTCTCTTCGGTACACCGCGTCTATTGATCCTGTTCACCCTGTCTGGTGCGGTCGGCATGCTCTTTTCTGGGCTCCTGGGCGTTGGTTTTACCATCGGCGCCTCAGGTTCGATCTTTGGGCTGATGGGGGCTTTAGTGAGCTATGGCCGGCGTCACGGAGGGTTGATTGGGTCGTTGCTGTACCGCCAGCTGTTGCTCTGGGCGCTGGTTCTCTTGGCCATGGGCTTCTTCATGCCAGGCGTCAACAACGTGGCGCACATAGTGGGCTTTGGGACCGGCTTCGGGCTGGCTGGGCTCCTGGGCACGGAGCGAGGCAGCGCCGCCACCCTCTCCCTGGCGACCCCCTTCATCGTGGGCGTCACCATCGTGTGCTTCGTTCTTGCCCTGATCGCCCCTTAGCATAGGGATCTCATCGCTACTCGCGGCCCATCCACGGCCGTCAGCAGCGGGCTCGCGCCCTGCGGATGGGCGTAATTGCCTTCTGTCGGCGTTTTTGTTTGGACCGGGCGTCGACCCCGTGGCCTCTCCCGGGGGTCAAAGGGCAAGTGCGTGCCGTGGCGGTGCCGTTTGGGTGTGGGCGCGGATGTTTCCTGCAACCCGGACGCGTCCGACGGGGAGGTCGCGGGAAGAGCGCGCGGACTGCAGAGCTTCACTGCCTTGGCGCCCTTGGCTGTCGGCGGGCAGGGAGTGGCAAGTGTAAGTAGGAGAAACACCTGACCGCTGTGCATGGCGCGAGGGGCGAGAGACAAAGGCGCCACGCAGTCGCCGTCAGCGAGGCAACAGAACCCCATGCCGGGAGATTGCTCCCTGAGCATTGGTACCTGGTTGGCTGCAGAGTGAGAGCGGTGCGCGAGCCGAGAGGAATGGTGGCGGGGGACTTGGCCGCAGGAGCTTCACAAACGTGTGCTGGAAGCAGCAAGGTGAGAAGTCGGACAGACGGATGAAGAAGCTGGCGGCTCTTGCTCTCTGCTTGATGTTGTCTGGGGATTCGGTGCCCTTGGGCAGCAGTGACCAAGGTGTCACACAAGGCGAAGAATGCACTATAGGCGTAGCCTGTGGACATGCTACTCGCGATGGGCGCCCATTGGTGTGGAAGACCAGGGACGCTGACCAGGTGCACAATGAGGTCAAGTGGGTTACTGGGACCACCTATCGCTACGTGGCCGTGGTCAGCGCCGGGAGCGTCGTGCCGTGGATGGGCGTAAACGAAAAGGGCTTTGCCATTGTGAATGCTTTCGCCAGCGACCTGCCGCGTGGCACGAGCGGTCCTGACAATGGCGCGTTCATGCAGCAGGCGCTGAGCAACTGTGCGACAGTGGCAGAGTTTCAAGCCCTGTTGGATCGCACCAATGTCACTGGCCGGGCGACCCAGGCCAACTTTGGCGTCATCGATAGCACCGGGGCCGCGGCCATTTTTGAAACCGCCGGCAATCAGTACTGGAAGTATGACACCAAAGACAAGTCGGTCGCCCCGAATGGATACGTGCTGCGCACTAATTTTGCCCTGCACGGGGGTGGCACCAGCGGAATTGAGCGCTATAGGCGAACGGAGAAGCTGATAGGGGACTTTTATGCCGGTGACACCCTGGGCTATCGCAGCATCATCCGCACGCAGATGCGTGACTTCGCGGACGCTGCCAGCAATCCCGTGCCTGTGCCCTTTCCTGGAAGATGGCTGAGTCACAGGCCCTTCGGGTACATTTACTGTGCTCTGAGCATCTGCCGCTCCAGCTCGGTGTCGGCGGCGGTCATCGTGGGGGTCTTGCCGGGAGAGCCGGCGAGTCTGAGTACCATGTGGGCTCTGCTGGGGCAACCGGCCGGCGCCATTGCGGTGCCTTACTGGCCCGTGGGGGCCACGCCGGTGGAAGCCGATGGCGAGCCCAGGGCTCCGCTGTGTGATGCCGCGCTGGCGATCAAGAGCCTCCTATTTGACTATTCAGAGAATGCCAACTATATCGACTCTTACAAACTGCGCGACGGCGAGGGTGGCGGGTTCTGGGCGAGGCTTTTCCCGGCCGAGGATGCTATCTTTGCCGCGGCCGACAGCCTGATGGTTGGGTGGCGCACCAACCCGGTGCAGCCGCCCTCTCTGCTCCAGGCCGAGGCGGAGCTGGCAAGCCAGGCCCTTTCTGTTTTGCACCAGGCCTACAACGATTATGTTGCCGATGTCAAGGTTGCTCATGGGGCTGAAAGCCTCCTGCCCGTCGCAATAGGTGAGCCCTATCCCAACCCCTGTAACACCTCCACTTCGCTGGCGCTGGTAGCTTCCCAGCCCGCGCACCTGTGGGTGGGAGTGTACAACGCGGCGGGTCAACAGGTGGCCATACTCTGCGATGAGCAACTTTCGGCCGGTGAACACCGCCTGACCTGGCACGGACAGGATGAGGCAGGTGCTCTGGTGCCCAGTGGCCTCTATCTCATCCAGGCCAGGAGCTCCCAGTGGCAGCAGACGCGCCGATGTGTGGTGGTGAGGTAAGGAAATCGGAGCACGTGCTGTGCAGGGTCACCCCACAACGTGGAACACGCTGCTTTGGACAGCGATAGGCTTTCTCAGCGGCTCGCTGATGTTCTCCTACTGGCTCGGACGCCTGGTAGGGAAGGATGTGCGCACAGTCGGCGACGGCAACCCTGGCGCGGCCAACGCCATCAAGGCGGCAGGCCCGCCGATCGGACTGACCGGCGGGCTTCTGGATTTCCTGAAAGGAGCGGTCCCCGTGGGTGCCGCAGTGTGGCCCGGCTCGCCTCAAGCTCTTTCCGCATGGGGTTGGCACTTGATGCCCCTGGCCGCTGCACCAGTGCTTGGTCACCTGTTCTCGCCGTGGCTGGCAGGTCGTGGGGGCAAAGGGATCGCCGTCACCTTTGGCGTCTGGGCAGGGTTGACTGCCTGGGAGGTGCCGTGTGTCCTGGGCGCTGCCTGCGCCTGCGCCAAGTTTTTGCTCCGCCTGCCTGACGCTTGGACCGTGCTCTCCGGCATGGGCGTGGCCACACTCTTTGTCGGCCTCCGTGCTGGCACAGGGCCACTCTTCGGTGCCGCGCTACTGAACGTGGCCTTCCTCGTTTACACCCACCGCCGAGAGTTGTTCGGGAATGCAGCATGACGATTTTCATTGATTCCTGGCGCGTCTTACTCTTCGTCTGTGTGCAATTGTTCATTGTTGCCTTGAACCTGAGGACCATGCCTTGCCTGTCTCGCTTCCGCTCAGGGACAAGGTCTCCACGTGTATCCGTGTTGCTGCCTGCACGGAACGAGCGGGAGACCATATCCGCGTGCGTCTCCTCGTTGGTAGCACAAAGGTACGCTGATTTTGAGCTCCTGGTTCTGGATGACAACTCCGCGGACCATACCGCGGCGGCAGCGGCAGCAGCCGGGCAAGGGCGCGTGCGCGTGGTAAAGGGCAAACCGGTGCCAGAAGGTTGGAACGGAAAGGCATGGGCGTGCCACCAGCTGGGGGCGATGGCCAGGGGTGAGTTGCTCTTTTTCACTGACGCTGATACCCTGCATCACCCCAACACCCTGGCGCAGGCCGTGGCTGCAGCAGAAGAGTTGCAGGCAGACCTGCTCACCGCTATCACCGGTGTGCGCACGGCAAGCTTGGGCGAACTCGTGACCGTGCCATTTCCGCTATGGAGCGTCCTCTCCCTACTCCCACTGCCACTGGCGTATCGGTTGCACAAGAATAAGGCTCTGGTGGCAGCTAATGGCAAATTCCTCCTGATTCGGCGGGATGCGTATCAAGTCATAGGCGGCCATGCTGCGGTGCGCGATCACGCCACAGAAGACATGGAGATTGCCAGGCGGGTGAAGGAAGCAGGGCGCCGGTGGCGGCTGGTGAACGCCACCGACTTTGTTTGCTCGCGCATGTATCGCAGCTGGCCTGAAGCGAGGGAGGGTTTTGCGAAGAACTACTTTGCCCTTTTTCAATACCGGTTGCTGCCTGCGTCTTTTGTCTGGTCTTGGATGCTCCTCATCACCTGGCATCCGCTGGTGACGCTGGCAGGGACCTTGAGCAGAGACATGATCACCGGTGCCGCAGTGGCAGCACTCCTCACTGTCGTCGTCAGTTGTCTTCTATGGCTGATCGTGGCCTCGGCCACGCGGATGCCTCGGCGGATCTGCTTTCTCTACCCGGTTATCATCACGATGTCGGCACTCATCGGGTTCGAGTCCATAGTTCGCACGTTGAGAGGCACAGCTACCTGGAAGGAACGCCGCCTGGTCAGGCGAAAGGTGCGACTGCTGTGAAAGGAACAGGTGAACTGCTCCAGGATTGCTCCGAGCAACGAACGGGAAACGTGCAGGGAGTGTTGTGCAGGTTGGGAGAAAAGAGGCAGAAGGGTAGTCGCCGCGCCCTTGGCAGATGGCTAGCGGTCATTGCTGTGCTCCTGTGGGCGTTTGACTCTGCCCTGGGCGGCTATCCAGACCAGCAGTACATTCTTGAGGGGGCAGATTCGCTGCTTGCTGGAGCCACGAGCGTGGCCAATGTAGTGACCAGCGCCGATGGGCGCGCACTCCAACTCGCCGAGGGCGCTCTCGCCGGCAGCATAGTGCTGCGGATCCAGCGTTCGGCCTTTCCCTACGACATAGGCCTCCCCTCCTGGAATGGCTTTGCGCCTGGGGATAGCGGCGGCTTCCGCGTGTTCATACGGGTGCCGTACGGCTCGGGATGGTCCCCGTGGCTGGAGGTGGGGTACTGGAAAGCGAACCTGTGGCCCGGGAGCAAATCTACCTCGTTTGCCGGCGGATCAATCGACATAGACACTGTGGAGCTCTCCTACTATGCCAGCGCCTGGCAATTCAAAATCGAATTCAAACGGCTGGCCGGCGGTGTCCCTTCACCCACGGTGCGTCTTCTCTCGTTCTTTGCCTCCGACAGTCGCACCACCGCCGAGTTCAATCTGAGTAGCGCGCTTGCTGACCGCCCTCCCGCCATCTTTGTCTCCACCACATTCATCGCCCAGCACAAGGTCTCCAGCGAGTTCGGCGGCAGGATCTGTTCGCCCACCACCGTCGCCATGATATTGGCCAGCTACGGCATTCGTGTGGACCCCCTGGCCTTCGCCCTGGATACCTATGACCCGTACTGGCGGATCTTTGGCGTGTGGCCCCGGGTAGTGCAAAATGCATCCGAGTACGGTCTGCGGGGCACGGTGGCCCGCATCCGATCCTGGAGCGAGGCCTACCAGATCCTGGCCAATGGCGGCCGTATTGGCATGTCCGTGGGCCCCCCCCTTTACACCGGGCACCTGATGATGCTGGCGGGCTTTACCGCCAGCGGTGACCCCATCGTCCACGACCCCGCGCGCAGCGCCGACGGCTACGCCCATCTGTTCAACAAGGCTGATCTGTCGCGTTCCTGGTTCGAGAAGGGTGGCGTGGCGTACGTTTTCACGGGCCTGGATACACCAGCGGACGTAGCCATGGACGACGGTCAGCCACCAGCAGGCGCCCCTAGCGTGTTCCAATTGCTCCCAGCCTATCCGAACCCCTTGTGCCAGGGCCACGCCGGGGTGACGATCTCCATCTTTCTGAGCAGGCCTGAAGTGGTGACCATTTCCTTCTACAACAGCCTCGGGCAAGCAATAGGAGAGTGGTGGGGCCAGGACTACCCGGCAGGCAGACATGAGGTGCGCTGGCAGCCCGAATCGCAGCTTGCGCCCGGCGTCTATTTCTACCAAGTGCACGCCGGCACCCAGGTCGGCGAGCCGGCGCTGGCGGTGAGCGTCAGTCGCAAGGCCGGTTACAACAGCGGCAACGGCAGGTCGCACGCGGCCGTCTGGTGGTGGCCAGATGAGAGGAGAGCCGATGAAGGATGGCGACACCCACACCAGAGCTCGCTTGTCCGCCAAAAGGGCGCCGAGACGGTGCAGGGTGCGTGCCGGCGCGCTGGTAGTGATGCTCTTTGCCGGCGCCTTAATGGCCGCCGATTCCTTGGTGTTCGTCATCCGCGTGGACGATATCCTCTCCCGAAACACCAGCGTGGTGCCACGTAGCATCGTACCTTTTGCTCAGGCCGTGGAGGCTAGGGGCGCAAAGGTCACGTGGGCGGTGATCCCTCACCGGCTGGTCGACCAGGAAAATCGCGGCGGCAATCTGAGCCGGGAACTGAGGGCCAGTCACTCGGCCGGCCACGAAATCGCCCAACATGGGTACAACCATATCTGTCCCATTTGCGGCCAGTTCCACGAGTTCTTCTGTCCCACGCGTGGTGTCAGCCTCACCTACGCCCAGCAGGATAGCCTGGTCAGCGAAGGTATGCGCCTGCTGCAGGACACCCTCGGGGTGCGGCCGGCGACCTTTGTGCCCCCGTCGCATGTGGCCGACAACACCACCTACCAGGTGCTCCGCGACCGTGGGTTCAGATGGGTTTCCACCACCGGCCAGCCGTTTCAACCAATCCTGGACTCACTGATTAATCTCGGTGTCGATACCGACTTTACTTGGGCACTCAAGGCCGAGGATTATGCCTCCAAGCTCTCCGCAGCATTACGCGCGGTGCGGGCCGCAAAAGACGCGCGTGGCTACTACTGCATGCTCTTTCATGACTATTTTACCCGAGCGGGCTACGAAAGCGGCTTGGTCATCAGCTGGGTGGGAGAGCTGCTGGACTCGCTCAACGCCACCTACGGCGAAAACGTGCGCTACATGACCTTGAGCCAGGCTGGCGAGTACTTCTGCGCACAACCGGCCGATGTGGAACTGGCAAGAGGGGGCGGACCTCAAACAGCCACGCTCGCAATATTCCCAAACCCTTTCCACCAGGAGACTACGGTGTATCTGCAGTTGGCAGGGGAGGGATTTGTCCGGCTAAAGGTGTTTGACCTCACCGGTAGACTCGTGCAAGAGATCGAGCAGCGCTTCTTCGGCCAAGGCGAATACCGGCTACGATGGCGTCCCGAGCCTTGCATGCCTTCGGGCGTCTACTTCCTCCGCGCCGAGGCCCAGGGATGGACGGCGGTGCAGCGCTGCCTGGTGCGAAAATGAGCATGCGTGTCTCATCTTTTCCCTTGATTTTCACCCTGGGATTTCTTAACATCGACCGTCATTCACGTGAGGGACCATGGGAGCGCCGGCATTGAGATGGGTCCTTTCGCCAGAGGTCCAGGGGAAAGTGGTCCTTGCGCCTGTGCATTTCCGTGAAATACAGGTTGAGGCTCGATCGGAGGCTCTGTGGCAGGAGATCGGCGGGCTGGTCGCGGAGCTCCGGGCGCGCTTTGGCACCATCGAGGCGGCGCTGCCTGTGCTGCAACCGGCGCGCACCCTATATCGGCAGATAGGCGTGGACCCGACAAAGCACCGACCCTCCTCTGAGGCCCTCCTTAGGCGGGTGCTCAAAGGCACAGAGCTCTATCAAGTCAACACGGTCGTCGATACCTGCAACCTATGTTCGTTGCGCTTTCTACTGCCCATCGGCTTGTACGACACGGAGGGCATCAGTGGCGGCGAAGTCCAGGTGCGCCTGGGGCAGGAGGGCGAGGGGTACGAGGGGATAGGCAAGGGATGGCTCAACGCTGCAGGCAAGCTCATCCTGGCCGACGATCAGGGTCCGTTCGGCAATCCTTCGGCGGACTCGGCTCGCACTAGCGTCACTCTGCAGACGCGGGCGGTACTCATGGTGCTCTTTGCGCCGGCAGCATACCCCAGGGATGAGCTTGCTCGACACGTGGAGTTTGCCGTGAGCAGAATCCAGCGCTACTGTGCCGCCCTGTTCGATGGTTGGTCGGTGATAGGCTGACTCGGTATAGGACCGTGGAGCGAAACCGGGGGGATGCGTACTTGACAGCGGAGGAGACCGTGCGAAGGACAGTGCTTGTTGGGCTGCTGGCGGCGTCCCTGGGCGGGCCTGCCGTGGCGGAAAACTACCTGCTCAATGGCGGGCAGGAGTCGAAGATTCACTACCGCCTTTACCAGAAAGTGGAGCCGGCCGCAGGCACGAAAAGCCGCAAGGTCACTGTTTCTCTCGACTGTTGGAACGGTGCCTGGTGAGTCCTTCCGCGGTCATGATCCGCCGGTCGCTTTTCGAGTCTGTCGGCGGCTTCGACGAAGCCCTCCCGGCTTGCGAAGATTACGACCTTTGGCTCCGGATCGGCTGGCGCCACTCCATCGGCCTGGTTCGGAAGCCGCTTGTGGTCAAGCGGGGCGGGCATCCGGATCAACTTTCCAGAACGGTCCCGGCGCTTGACCGATTCCGCATCCGTGCCCTGGAAAAACTCCAATATGAAGCCCGCCTGCTGGGAACCCCCTCTGGCCTGGACAACGAAGTGGATTTTCTCGTCCTTCCTGGAGTCGGAGCGTTTCCTCCTGCAATGGCAGAGCTTTCCCGGAGAGGCTGGATCCAGGTCCTCCGGGATTGGGGACAGGCTAA
>FWWM01013687.1_pt1 | contig 13019 bp, 17 predicted proteins | sample 2228351 | NCBI WGS metagenome assembly FWWM01 (sample SAMEA103939774, study PRJEB20133) | metagenome | reverse complement strand
ATTGAGTATAGGGGATATAAAGTTCAAGGTATATTGTATTTCGATTTAGCAAAATCAAGGAGGGATGGCCGAGTGGTTTAAGGCGGCGGTCTTGAAAACCGCTTCTCCGAAAGGAGACGTGGGTTCGAATCCTACTCCCTCCGCCATGCACTACGTCGTGCATGGAAAATACTTTAAGAGCAGTAAAGGTAAACCATGGCTTCGCATGATGCTTCGAGATTCATTAAATTTACTTAACAAGAAACGAGGGTAGGTTTGAAATCATGGAGAGATGCCCGAGAGGCCGAAGGGGCACGACTGGAAATCGTGTGTTCCGACCAAAATCGGAACCGAGGGTTCGAATCCCTCTCTCTCCGCCAGAAAATTTACTAAGCAAATTTTACTGAGGACATTTAATGATTAAGAGGGATGAGAACCCTTTCCGCATTAGCGGAATCGGGTTCGGTGACTCCGCCGAAAGCGGAGGAGGCGGAACGAACAAAGTGAGTGAGCACATCCCTCTCTCTCCGCCATACACTACATAGAGTACATGGCTACCCTACACATCAAACGTTTAAGGAGGAATAAGATGAAAAAATTTCAAAAAAATTTCATCATTCTATTTATCATCTTTGGATTATTAATCCTCTCTGGATTGGAGGAAGCATCAGCCCAACAATATTTCAACTTTGTGGGTAAAGTCACCGGGCTTTACAGAGATCAATTAACAGTTAAAGGGAATAAGGGAGAGATCATGTATTTTGCTGTGGGAAGAAGGACCGTTTATATCCCTTCACGATTACCTGCAGTGGGGGAGAAAGTAAAGGTCAGTTATTATTTAAGAAGAGGATATAATGTGGCTTATCAGGTTGAAATCCTTTCAGCAAAATAGAAATTTGAAATTAAAAGGGAGGCGCCCATAGCTCAGTTGGATAGAGCGTCGGACTACGAATCCGCAGGTCGGGAGTTCGAGTCTCCCTGGGCGCGCCATATTTCCATGAAGGATGAAAAATATATGAAAATAGCTCTCAAGGAGGCCAAAAAAGCTGGCCAGAAGGGAGAGGTGCCAGTGGGCGCTGTCTTATTAAAAGGCGAGCAGGTCATTGCACAAGATCATAACCGTTGCATTGAACTGAGTGACCCTACCGCCCATGCAGAGATGCTTGTCCTAAGAGAGGGTGGAAAGATCTTAAGAAATTATCGTTTGACAGATACCGTGATTTATGTCACCGCAGAACCTTGTCCAATGTGTGCTTTTGCAATGGTTCATGCAAGAATCTCCCAATTGTTTTTTGGAACCTTTGAACCAAAATTTGGGGCAGTGGAATCGAGATTCGAATTGTTGAATTCTAATAAATTAAATCATCAGATAAAAGTGGAAGGTGGAATTCTTGAAAAGGAGTGCGCGGAGGTTTTAAGGAATTTTTTCAGGAAGCAAAGGATAAATCGGAAATAACAAAGGGGATAAGTGAGAAACCTGAGGAATTAAACGTAAAGGGGCAAAGCGGATTCTTACCATGCAAGATTCAGGAGAGGTTGCCGAGGGGTTTAAGGCGCCGCTCTCGCCCGCCAGAGGCGGGTCCGCCTTCGGCGGAAAAAGCGGTTCTTGAAGAAGATATAAGTTCAAGCAAAACTCCCCAGGAGAGGTTGCCGAGGGGTTTAAGGCGCCGCTCTCGAAAAGCGGTTCTCCCAAAAGGAGACGTGGGTTCGAATCCCACCCTCTCCGCCATGCACTACGTAGAGTGCATGGTAGGTTAAAAATCAAGGAGAGATGCCCGAGTCGGCCGAAGGGGCTCGCCTGCTAAGCGAGTATCCCGCTAAAAACGGGATCGAGGGTTCGAATCCCTCTCTCTCCGCCAGAAAATTTGCTATATAAATTTTACTGAAGGGTTTAATAATTAATAGGGATGAGAACCCTTTCCGCCATAGCGGAATCGGGTTCGGCGACTCTCGCCATAGCGGGAGGAGTCTGAGTGAAATCTTGTTGATAGTCGGGTCCTGCGCAACAAATGATTATGAACCCCGCCAGGTCCGGAAGGAAGCAACGGTAGTAATCCTCTTTGTGTGCCGCAGGGTTGCCTGACTATCAACAAGTTATTTAGGTGTCCTGAGAGGAAGGACCATGTCTTATGAAGTTTTAGCCCGTAGATACAGACCAGAGGTCTTTGAAGAGGTGGTGGGGCAACGGACCATCACCCAGACCATCCAGAATGCAATTTCTCAGAATCGCATCGCCCACGCCTTTTTATTTACAGGGTCAAGGGGGGTGGGGAAGACCTCTACCGCAAGAATTCTTGCGAAGGCATTGAATTGCGAATCCGGACCCTCCGTCAATCCCTGCAATCACTGCAACAATTGTTACGAGATTAAGAAGGGAATTTCGATCGATGTAATTGAGATCGACGGGGCCTCCAATCGAGGAATCGAAGAGGTTCGGGAATTAAGGGAGACTGTCCGCTACACCCCAGCCAAAAGTCGTTATAAAATTTATATCATTGACGAAGTCCACATGTTAACCCGTGAGGCCTTCAATGCATTGCTAAAGACCCTTGAGGAACCCCCTCCCCACATCATCTTTATCTTTGCGACCACAGAGCCGCATAAGATTCCGGCTACCATTCTCTCAAGGTGTCAGCGTTACGATTTTAAACGGATCCCCCTGAGAGAAATCCTCAACAACCTAAAGCGAATCGCTGAGGAGGAAGGAATTCAAATCAGCCCGAGAGGGTTGCTCTCTATCGCTCAAGCCTCGGATGGAAGCATGAGGGATGCCCAGAGCCTCCTTGACCAGGTGATTTCCTATGGAGGAAAAGAGATCAAGGATGAAGAGGTGAGTGAGATTCTCGGGTTGATCGATCAGAAAATAATTCACGATACCCTTGAAGCCATCGCAAATAAGGATGCCGGGAAATGTATGGAGATGGTCGATTACATTTACCATTACGGATATGACCTCCAGCACTTCTGTCGAGACCTTCTTCAAACCCTCCGCCATCTCATCCTGATTAAGGTGACTCCAGCCCCTGAAGGGATGGTGGATTTACCGGAAGAGGATTTGGGGGAGTTAAAAATAATGGCCGAGAAGTTCGAATTTGATCAATTGAATCACCTTTTCAGCCTCCTTTTGAAAGGGGAGGAAGAGATGTCTCAATCCACTTTTCCAAGGGTGATGTTGGAGATGACATTGATTCGTATGGCCTCTCTTCGACCACTGCTCCCTATTGACGAAATCTTAAAGAGATTGGAGAGATTGGAGAAAAGTTATTCCCCCCTGAGCTCGATGGAATCCCCAGGAGTCCAACCCATAAAAAAGAACGGGGGGGCAATTCATGAATTGCCCCCACCCACCCCCCTCCACAAGCCCCACCATGAATTACCAAATGAGCAACCAGAAGACCTAACCCACCAGGAGGAAGTATGGAGGGAGTTGGTTGACTTTACCCGGGAGAGGAATCCGGTTTTAGGTTCTTTTTTGTCCTTGGGAAATGTGGTTCGATTGAAAGAAGAAGGGATCGAAATCGGGTTTGAAAAGGATTCCTTCCACTACGATAGGATGGTAGAAAAGGAAAATCAGAACCAGTTGGAATCGATTTGTCAAGAATTTTTTAAAAAGAAGATGAAGGTCACCATCACCGCATTGGACTCAGGGTGGAACTCAAAAGGAAGGTGGATCTCCAGAGAAAGGGAGAACCGAAGGGGGATCGGTAATCCCTTAAAAGAAGGAGACGGAAAAAACTCCCCTATCGAGGAGGCCCTCCGTATTTTTAACGGCAGAATTGTGGAGAGGTAATCGCCTATAATCAAACTCCAAACTTTTTTAATCAAAAAAAGGAGAGGTCTATGACAAAAGGATTTGGTAATATTCTCAAACAAGCCCAGCAGATGCATGCCCGCATGACTCAACTCCAGGAAGAAATGGCCCAAAGAACCATTGAGGTGAGCTCGGGGGGAGGAATGGTCCACATCCTCATGAACGGGAAACAGGAAGTCCTACAACTACGAATCGACCCAGAAGTCGTCAGTCGAGAGGATGTTGAAATGCTCCAAGACTTAATCATCGCAGCCTTTAATGAGGCGATTCGCAAATCGCAAGAAATGATGACTGAAGAGATGAAGAAGATCACTGGGGGACTGAATATCCCTGGGCTTTCAGGTCTTCTTTAAAAGGCAATTTATGGCCCTCCATCCCAAACCCATCGACGACCTGGTCGAGGCCTTAACCAAACTCCCAGGAATCGGTAAAAAGACTGCAACGAGATTAGCCCTCCATATCCTTAGAAGCAGTCCTTCTGAGGCGCAAAGATTGGCCAGGGCAATTCTCAATGTGAAAGAGAAGATTCACCTCTGTTCCTCCTGCTTTAATTTGACCGACGAGGATCCCTGTTATATATGCCAAGACCAAAAAAGAAACCCTGAAATCCTCTGTGTGGTGGAAGGCCCCAATGATCTCATGGCCATCGAAAACACCGGAATCTTTCAGGGAAGGTACCATGTTTTACACGGGACCCTTTCTCCTCTTGAAGGGATTGGGCCGGACGATATAAAAATCAAAGAGTTGATGGAGCGGATTCAACGGGAAAGAGTCAAGGAAGTGATCCTTGCCACAAACCCTACCGTTGAAGGTGGAGCCACTGCCCTCTACCTCACCGAACAGATTAAACCCCTGGGAATAAAGGTCACTCGAATCGCCTATGGCATTCCAATGGGCGGGGAGATTGAGTATGTGGATGGAATGACCCTCACCAAGGCCCTTGAAGGAAGAAGAGAGATCTAAAAGGAAAGAACTTGAGAGAATTGAAGAAATATTTTATAGAAAGAAAATTAAGGGAGATAACATGATTGAGATTCGATTCCATGGAAGAGGGGGACAGGGAGCAGTAACCTCTGCAGAAATTCTTGCATTAGCCGCCATTGGAGAGGGAAAGTATGCTCAAGCCTTCCCAAGTTTTGGACCTGAGCGAAGAGGGGCACCTGTGGTCGCCTTCTGCCGAATCAGTAATCAGCCAATCAAGATCCGAGCCAACATCTATGAACCCGATATTGTAGTAGTCCTTGACGCCTCCCTTTTAAAGATTGTGAAGGTGGATGCAGGATTAAAACCCAATGGTCTTCTGGTAACTACGAGCAACGATTCTCCAGAAAAGGTAAAAGAACTCCTAAGAATTAAAAATCGAATGGCTGTGGTCAATGCGGTGAAGATCGCTACAGAAATCCTCGGGCTCCCCATTACCAATACCACCATGTTGGGATCTCTCGCAAGGGCTTCGGAGTTGGTCAAAAAAGAATCGTTCATCCCTCCTTTGAAGGAACGGTTTGGCCGAATCGCTGATAAGAACATCTCTGCCTTTGAAAGGGCCTATCAGGAAACCATCCTCATCCAATAAATCCCATCATCAAAGAGGTGAAAGGATGACCAAACCTGAAAATGAATGGACCTGGAAAGAAATACCAGTGGGTAATGTGGTCCTGGAACCTGGCAATACCAGTCAATATCGAACTGGAGACTGGAAGGCCCTTCGCCCCCTTCTTAATAAAGAACGATGTATCCACTGTGGATTGTGTTATATCTACTGTCCAGATATGTCATACCAGTTGGATAAAGAGGGTTATTTCATCGTTGATCTTTTTTATTGCAAAGGATGCGGAATCTGTGCCAAAGAATGTCCAACCAGTGCGATCACCATGGTGATGGAGGAGGAGACCTAATGGGAAAAAGAGTTGGAATGGAGGTATCCATTGCAGCCGCCGAAGCGGTCAAGCAATGTAAAGTCGATGTGATCTCAGCCTATCCCATTACCCCACAGACCCATATTGTCGAACACCTCTCTGAGATGGTCGCCAATGGAGAACTGGACGCCGAGTTCTTTTGCGTTGAATCAGAGCATTCTGCTTTGAGCGTCTGTGTGGGAAGCGAAGCAGTAGGGGCAAGGTCTTTTACCTGTACCAGTTCCCAAGGATTGGCATTGATGAGTGAGATCACCTATATCGCCTCGGGGATGAGATTACCCATCGTCATGGCCATTGCAAACCGAACCCTCTCCTCCCCACTCAGCATCTGGAATGACCACAGCGATGTGATGTCCATTCGGGATTGTGGGTGGATCCAGTTTTTTGCAGAAAACGGTCAAGAAGTCTATGACCATATCTTCATTGCCTATCGGGTGGCAGAAGATCGAGAGGTTCTTCTACCGGCGATTGTCAACTTAGATGGATTCACCTTAAGCCATGTGATTGAACCGATTGAACTGATTGAACAAGAAAAGATCGACCGATTTTTACCTCCCTATCAACCTCTCTACCGCCTTCATCCTGACCGACCCATCACCATGGGAGCCTTTGCACTCCCTACGATCTTTGCAGAAACAAAGAAAGCCCAGGAGGTAGCCCTTATCTCTTCAATTCCTAAAATTCTCGAGGCGTGGAAGGAATTCGGTGAGATGACTGGACGATACTACCAACCCATCGAGACCTACAAGGCCGAAGATGCGGAGACCCTTCTTGTAGCCATGGGGAGTATCGCTGAGACTGCCTCTGCAGCAGTCGACCAAATGAGAGACCAGGGAAGAAAGGTTGGACTGGTCAAGATTCGACTCTGGCGGCCTTTCCCTTTTGAAGCCTTTAAAAAGGCCGTGTTAAACTCAAAAAATTTGGTGGTGATTGATCGCGCTGTTTCTGTAGGAGGTCCTGGTGGGCCTGTCTCCTCTGAGGTGAAGTCAGCCCTTTACGGATATGAGAGAAGGCCATCGATTTACAATTTTGTTGCAGGATTATCCGGAAGGGATGTCGCCCCTTCGGATTTCATCAAGATGGTGGACAAAGCGGAAATTGAGATTGAAGAGGGCAACCAAGAAGGCTATGAAATTTATGGGGTGAGAGAATGATTGAGAATCTAAACGTATTTGCTGTCAGGACATTGACCCAAAAGGAATATTTTGCCCCCGGCCACAGGGCCTGTCAGGGATGCGCAGAGGCGTTAGCCGTGAGGTTGGTTGCTAAGGCTCTGGGGAGGAATGTGATTGTGGCTAATGCGACAGGGTGTATGGAAGTCACGACCACTCCCCTGCCTTTTACAGCCTGGAGGGTTCCCTGGATCCATGTGGCCTTTGAAAATACAGCGGCTGTGGCCTCAGGGATTGAAGCGGGATTGAAGGTCTTGATGAGGAAAAAAAGGATTCCCTCTAAGAAAATTACTGCCGTCGCCATGGCCGGGGATGGAGGAACTGCAGATATCGGCCTTCAGGCGCTATCGGGTGCTCTCGAAAGGGGGCATGATTTTATCTATATCTGCACGGACAACGAAGCCTATATGAACACAGGCATCCAGCGATCCTCCTCCACTCCCTTTGGTGCCTTTACGACCACCTCCCCTGTTGGGAAAGTCCAGATGGGACAACTTACCTGGAAGAAGAATATGACCGCCATTGCAGTGGCGCACGATATTCCCTATGTGGCTACTGCATGCCCCAGTTACCCCATGGATCTTGTCCAGAAGGTGAAGAAGGCTGCGGAAATCCCTGGACCTGCCTATATTCATATCCTCTCGGTCTGCCCAACAGGCTGGAGATCTGCTCCAGAACTTTCGATCAAACTTGGCCGATTGGCCGTGGAGACAGGTGTATTTCCTCTTTATGAAGTAGAGAGGGGGAGATATCGGTTAACGATAGACTATCCCAAATTGAAACCGATCAAAGAATACTTCAAATTCCAGGGAAGATTTCGCCACCTCACCGACAAAATGATCGAGGAGATTGAAACAAGAGTCCACCAAGAATATGAAAAACTGAAAGAAAAGGCCTTAAAAGGAGTTTAGGATGACCTCTTCAGAAATCGATGCCATCATCAAAAAATACGAAGAAAAGCCGTCTCAGATCCTGGCCATCCTCCAAGACATTCAGGTCAAGGAGAAGTATCTTCCAAAAGAAGCCCTCGAATATGTGGGGAAAAAACTCCACATCCCATTAAATAAGATTTATCGGATTGCCACATTTTATCGTGCCCTCAGTTTAATGCCTCGGGGAAGACACGAAATCTGTGTTTGCATGGGGACGGCTTGTCATGTCCGTGGGGCAGAGCGAATCCTTGAACAAATAAAAATGGAGTTGGGTATCCAACCTGGAGAGACCACCAAGGATTTAAACTTTACCCTTGATACGGTGAACTGCCTTGGGGTCTGTGCGGCTGGGCCAGTGGTTGCGATTGACGGTCAATATTTTGGAAAGATGAGTCCTGCAAAGGTGGGAGGAACCTTAAAAAAATTTCGAGGTGATCAGAAGGAAGATAAGGATGCAACGGCTTAATTCTCCTCAGGATCTTGAAAGTTATAGAAAAGAAATCTTAAGTCAGAGAACTCCTAACCAGAAAATAATCACGGTGTGTGGAGGAACGGGGTGTCATGCCTCAGGTTGCCATGCCGTGGTGGAAGCCTTTAAGAAAGTGATCCATGAGAAGGTTAAAGGCGACGACGTAGCCCTTCGAGTCACTGGCTGCCATGGCTTCTGTGAGAGAGGACCTTTGGTGGTGCTTCACCCCCAAAGAATCCTTTACCAGCGGGTCAAGCCAGAGGATGCGCCAGAGATCTTCCAAGAGACTGTCTTGAAGGGAAGGGTTTTAGAATCACTTCTTTATGAACATCCTGTTACAGGAGAACGGATCGTTTCAGAGGAAGAAGTCCCCTTTTACAAAAAACAGATGCGAATCATCTTTGGAAACAATGGAAGCATTGATCCTACCCGTATCGAAGACTATATCGCGGTGGGAGGCTATCAGGCTTTAACCAAGGTTTTCACCTCAATGAGACCTGAGGAAATCATCCAAGAGATTAAGAAGGCCAATTTGAGAGGGAGGGGTGGAGGAGGCTTTCCTGCTGGACTTAAATGGGAACAATGCCGGAATGCTCCTGGGAATCCCAAATATGTGATCTGCAATGCCGACGAGGGAGATCCAGGGGCTTATATGGATCGAAGTCTCCTCGAAGGAAACCCCCATAGTGTATTGGAAGGAATGATCATTGGTGCCTATGCGATTGGGGCTCATGAAGGTTATGTCTTCGTTCGTCATGAGTACCCACTAGCGGTAACGAATATTGGAATTGCAATCGAACAGGCTCGCAAATTGGGACTCCTTGGAAAGGGTATCCTAAGTTCAGGATTTGACTTTGATGTAAAAATCAGTCGGGGAGGAGGGGCATTTGTAGCAGGAGAATCAACAGCCCTCATGGCCACCATTGAGGGAAATGTTGGAGAACCAAGACCCAAACATGTTCACACCGTCATCAGTGGCCTTTGGGATTGTCCTACCAATTTGAACAATGTTGAGACTTGGGCAAATGTGCCCCTCATTATCAACAAAGGTGCAGACTGGTATACCCAAATCGGCACGGAGGGGAGCAAGGGGACAAAAATCTTCTCCCTGGTCGGGAAGGTGAACAACACGGGCTTGGTGGAAGTTCCGATGGGGATTACTCTCCGAGAGATTGTCTTCGATATTGGTGGAGGGATTCCTGGAGGGAAAAAGTTCAAAGCGGTTCAAACCGGAGGACCCTCAGGGGGTTGCATTCCAGAATCTCTTCTCGACCTGCCGGTCGATTTCGATAGGCTAACCGAGGTAGGCTCCATGATGGGCTCAGGCGGAATGATTGTGATGGATGAATCCACCTGCATGGTCGATGTAGCCAAATACTTTATGAACTTTCTTAAGGATGAATCCTGCGGAAAGTGTACCTCCTGTCGGGAAGGGACAAAACGGATGCATGAGATCCTTACGGAGATCAGTGAAGGTCGTGGAAAGCCTGAACACCTTCCCCTCCTTGAAGAATTGGGCTGGGTGACCGCAGAAGCTTCTCTCTGTGCCCTGGGAGGGACCGCTCCCAATCCTGTGCTCTCCACCCTTCGATATTTCCGCGAGGAATATGAAGAACATATCTTCAACAAAAGATGCCCTGCAAAGGTCTGCCGAGCACTTTTGAGATATCGGATCCTCCCTGAGGTCTGCACCATGTGTGGAAGGTGTGCCAAGGCCTGTCCGGAGAAGGCCATTCGGGGGAAGACAAAGACGAAGAAAGAGAAAGGGATTCCATTTAAGATTGATGAGCAGAAGTGTGTGAAGTGCGGGATCTGTTTTGAGACCTGTAAATTTGAAGCGATTGAAGTTGAATAAAGGTTTGGGAGGAACAACATGATTCCTTTTAAGATTGACGGTCAACCGGTTGAAGGAAGAGAGGATGGAAATCTGTTAGAAGTGGCTCTTGATGCAGGAATTGAAATCCCCCATCTCTGTTATCATGAATCGGTGAAGCCCTATGGTGCCTGTCGTCTATGCCTGGTTGAAGTGGTCCATAAAGGAAGGAGTCGTTTGACCGCTGCCTGTACCTACCCTGTGCTTGAAGGAATCGAGGTTTTAACCCAGACAGAAAAAGTATTGCGTGCACGCAGGATGATCATCGAACTTCTTCTCGCCATGTGCCCGGGGGATGAGAAGATCCAGAAGATGGCCCAGGAGATGGGGGTCCAAGAGGTGCGATTTAAAAAAGAGGAGAAGGATTGTATCCTCTGCGGGCTCTGCGCAAGGGTCTGTGAGGAAGTGGTCGGAGCCAACGCCATCCAGTTTGCCTTCCGGGGAGATCGAAGGGAAATGGTTCCCCCCTTTATGGGAGAGGCGATGGACTGTATTGCCTGTGGTGCCTGTGTGGCGATCTGTCCTGTCGATGTAATCGGAATGAAGGAAGAAGGGGATGAACGGACCATCCTCCGATGGAAGCGAACGTTGAAGATGAAACAGTGCAAGGTCTGTGGGAACTACTTCGCCCCCTGGTTTCAATTAGAGAAGTTTAAAGAAAAAGCCAAACTCCCTAAGGATTTTTTTGATATCTGTTATACCTGCAGGAGTTGAAATTCTCCTTGAGTTGGACTATATTTTTATTAAGGAAACATAGGAGGTGATGGATATGGTCCATGTGAAGTGGGAACCCTTTAGAGACCTGATGGCCATGCAGGATCGAATGACACGGCTCTTTGATGAGACCCTTTCCCGCATTTTCAAAGAGGAGATGCCACGAAGGGTTTGGTCCCCTCCTGTAGATATTGTAGAAAGAGAGAAAGAGGTCCTGATCAAGATGGATCTCCCTGAGATGGATCAGAATGAAATCGATATTAAAGTGGAGGAGAATACCCTGATCATCCAGGGAGAGAGGAAATTTATTAAAGACACAAAGGATGAGAACTATCTCCAGATTGAGAGACCTTATGGAACTTTTCAAAGAACTTTTTCCATTCCAAGGACCATTGATCAAGAAAAAATCAAAGCCTCCTATAAGGAGGGAGTTCTCCGAATCACCCTCCCAAAGAAAGAGATAAGCCTTCCTAAGCAGATCTTTGTTGAAGAAAGTTGAGATTGGACCATGAGGAAAGGGCCCTTCTTAAAAAGGGCCCTTTTTTATTTTTTGGGAATCTTCCTCCAATCCTCCAAGAATTTTTCGATTCCAATATCTGTAAGTGGGTGTTTGACCAGTTGTTCAATGACTTTATAGGGGATGGTCGCTATATCGGCCCCATGGAGAGCAGCCTCGACCACATGAACGGGATGACGAATGCTGGCCACAATCACCTGAGTGGTGAAATGGTAATTTCTAAAAATCGTTATAATTTGATCGACCAAATCCATTCCTACCTGGGAGATATCATCCAGTCTCCCAATAAAAGGGCTCACATAGGTCGCCCCGGCCTTAGCAGCAAGCAAGGCCTGGGTGGGAGTGAAGACAAGGGTGGTATTGGTTTTGATCCCTTCACTACCCAATCTTTTGATCGCCTTAAGACCCTCAAGGGTCATTGGAATCTTAACGACCACATTCTCCCCGATTTCTGAAAGCCTCTTTGCCTCTTCAATCATCTCTCCTGAGGTGTTACTCACCACCTCGAGGTTAATGGGTAACCCTTGAATCATTTCATTGATCTCTTTGATCAGAGAAAGAAAATCTCGGTTTTCTTTCGAAATCAAGGTTGGGTTGGTTGTCACCCCATCAAGGATCCCCATTTCATAGGTCTTCTTGATTTCGGTGGGATTGGCTGTATCAATAAAGAACTTCATCCTCTTGTCTCCAAAGATGGAAAATGAAATGGCAGGAGAGAAACCTCCTGCCATTTTGAACCCTATTCTTCATAGATGAGTTAACTGTTTATTGAATAATTCTAAATTCAACCCTCCTATTCTTAGCACGGCCTTCTTTCGTCTTATTATCAGCAATAGGTTTGGTCTCACCATAACCTTTGATGACCATCTGTTTCTCTGGGATATTAAATTTATCCATGAGATACTTTTTACAGCTCAAGGCCCGCTTCTCTGAAATCTTCTGATTGGCAGCAGGAGAACCTTCTGCATCGGTATGGCCACCAATCTCGACTCTTAAATCCGGATTTCCGTTTAGGATTTGACCATTGCGGTCCAGTGCCTTTGCTGCTTGTGGATTAATATGGGTTTTATTTGGATCAAAATAGACAGTTTCAAAGACTGGAGCCACTACAGGTTTGGGTGGAGCTGGTGGCGGTACAGCAGGTTTAGGAGGTGCAGGGGGTACAGGAGGGGCAGGAGGAGCTGGTGGCGCAGGGGGTGCTGGGGGTGCTGGAGGTGCAGGGGGTGCAGGAGGGGCTGGCGGTGGCTGGCAAGCCTCTGCTTCTTTTGCTAATTTTCGGGCTTGTTCTAATAACTCCATGGCTTCTGCGGTTTTACATGCCCAGTAGGTCTCAACCCCTTTTTTACCTAACTCCTTTGCCTTGGCAATCTTTTCTGGACAGTACTTTGCCCCTGGAGACCTCTCAGCCTGTGCAATGGCAGCCTCTGTTTCGTCAAATTGGGAAGGATACCCAATTGCCCTGTCCTGAACCCCAAAATGAGAACGGGGGGCACAGGAAACAATAAGTAAAAAACAAGAAAACAGGACAAACAAATAAATAGGATACTTTTTCATAAATGCCCTCCTTTCATAAAAGGAATAATATTATTTTCAGTTTCAGATTTAATCAAATTTTAACCTAATATACCTCCTCACT
>FWWM01013682.1_pt1 | contig 13026 bp, 10 predicted proteins | sample 2228351 | NCBI WGS metagenome assembly FWWM01 (sample SAMEA103939774, study PRJEB20133) | metagenome | reverse complement strand
AGCCCACCCATCGACGCCGTGTTGATGATCACACCGCCGCGGCCCAGCCGCCGCATCTCCCGCACCGCGATCCGGGTCGCGTCAATCACCGCCAGCAGGTTGATCTCGATGATCCGCTGCCACGGTCCCGGGTCATCCGCGAACAGATCCTCCCCACCGATGCCCGCGTTGTTGAAGACGATGTCGAGCGCCCCCCAGTGCTCGAAGGCGCATGCCATCGCCCCCGCCAGGTCCTCCGTCCGCGTCACGTCGCACCGTCGCGCAATCGCCAGCCCCGGGCCACCCGCCGCGAGGTCCACCGTCGCCTGCGCGCCCTCCTCATCGATATCCGCGACGATGACCCGCGCCCCGCGGCGGACCAGCTCCAGCACCGTCGCGCGCCCAATACCCGAACCACCCCCGCTCACCACTGCAACCCGGCCGTCAATCTCCATCGCAACCTCCCGGGCGCACCGAGGCGCCCCGCACGGCATTGTAGGCAACCGCGCGCCAGCCGCCACGTCGACACTCGCGCGGCACTGTCCGAGAATCCCCCTCGTGCCCATCTACGCCGTCGGCGATAAGGTCCCCCGCATCGACCCCACCGCCTTCATCGCGCCGACCGCTACCGTCGTCGGCGATGTCACCATCCACGCCGGTGCCTCCATCTGGTACGGCGCCGTAGTCCGCGGCGATACCAGCTACGTCGTCATCGGCCGCGGCGCGAACGTCCAGGATGGTGCCGTCGTCCACAGCCGCGCTGGCAATCCCGCCCTCATCGGCGAAGAGGTCTCCATCGCCCACGGGTGCGTCGTCCACGGCGCCACCATCGGCGACCGGGCCCTCATCGCCAACGGCGCGATCGTCCTCGATGGTGCCACCGTAGGCGAAGGCGCCCTCGTTGCGGCAGGAGCTGTCGTCGCGCCCGGCACCGACATCCCGCCCGGCATGCTGGCCGTGGGCGTACCCGCCGAGGTCAAGCGACCCCTCGCAGGCACCCCGGCCGAGGAGTGGGTCCGCACCGGCCCCGAACGGTACGCCATGCTCACCGCCCTCCACCGGGCGGGTGTCCGCGAACTCAACCGCGCCGACGTCCCGTCCCCGGGCGAGCCCACCTGAACCCGCGCCCTACAGCTTCAGCCCCAGCAGATCCCGCGTCACCACCCCATCCTTCACCGAGACCTGCACCCACGTAATCCGCAGCTTCACCTTCCGCCCCTTCTCCTCGATCCACACCTCGTCCCCCTTCTCCCAGCGGTAGTCCGAATCAATCGTACAGAGGTGCTCGCCCTTGCTCCCGCTGAAGGGGTCGGCCTCGTAGAACGACGTCTTCATGCCCGCGCCTCCCTGCGTCGAAGTTCACTCCGAGCCTACCGCCCACGGCCCCATCGCAGAAGCAGCAGGCGCCCCCGGGCATCCCCGGGGGCGACCGCGGTCAGCTCGATTCGCCCCTAGGCGAGGCGGAAGCGTGCGGTGGCGCCGGAGAGGGCCTCGGCGAGGGAGCGCATCTGGTTGGCGGTAGCGGCGAGCTCCTGGGCCTGTGCGGAGAGCTCCTCGGTGGAGGCGGAGACTTCTTCGGCGGAGGCGGAGGTTTGCTCGCTGGTAGCGGAGACCTGGATGATGGCGTCGGTGACGCGGCTGGTGGCGGCGGCCATGGAGGTCGCGCCGGCGGCGGACTCATCGGCCATGGCGGCGATCTGCTGAGCGGAGGAGACGATCCGTTCGGCGCCGGAGGCGAGGCCCTGGACATCGCGGGCGATCTGGGCCATGCGGACGGCGGATTCCTGGACGGAGGCGATGATGGAGTCGAGGGCGCGGCCGGCCTCGCCGGTGATGCGCTGGCCTGCTTCGACATCGCGGACGCCGGCGGCCATGGCTTCGACGGCCTCCTGGGTGCCCTGCTGGACCTTGGCGATGAGGTCGGCGATCTCCTTGGTGGAGGCGGAGGAGCGCTCGGCGAGGGAGCGGACGTTTTCGGCGACGACGGCGAAGCCGCGGCCCTGCTCGCCGGCGCGGGCGGCCTCGATGGCGGCGTTGAGGGCGAGGAGGTTGGTCTGGGCGGCGATTTCGTCGATGGCCTTGACGATATCGCCGATCTGCTGGCCGTACTCGCCGAGCATATCGACGGTGCGGGAGGCGCGTTCGACGGCGGCGGCGATGGAGGCCATGGAGGTGACGGCCTGGGCGACGGCCTCCTGGCCGCGCTGGGCGGCGAGGCGGGACTCTTCGGCGGAGCGAGCGACATCCTGGGAGGCGGCGGCGACGGCCTGGATGCGCTCGCCGATTTCGGTCGCGACGGAGCGGGACTGCTTGGCGGAATCGGCGGAGGTGGCGGCGGTGGAGGCGAGCTGCTGGGAGCCGCTGGCGAGCTGCTCCACCTCACGCGCGCTCTCCTGCGAGAGCCCGCTCAGCGCCACCGCGCTCCGCGTCACTTCATCGATCGCCCGCGCGATTTGGCCCGTGGCCGTCGCCATCTGGTCCGAGGAGCCGCGCAGCGCCTCGGCCGCCTCGGTAATCGAGGCCGCGCTCTGCCGCACGTTGCCGATCATCTCGCGCAGGTTCGTCACCATGCCGTTGAGCGCCGTCCCCAGCGTGTCGCGCGTGCCCCGCGGCCGCACCTGCGAGGTCAGGTCGCCGTTCGCGACGGCCTCCGCCGCGGCGGCCATCTCCTTCAGGTAGCCGGTCATCTCGCCGAACGCAGCGGCCAGCTCCCCAATCTCATCCTGGGAGCGCACCCGCAGCTCAATGTCGGTCTCGCCGCGGGCGATGCGGTGCGCTGCATCCGTCGCCTCGCGCACCCCGCTCACCACCCGCTTCGCCACGAAGAAGCCGACACCCCCCGCGATCGCTGCCGAAACGATCCCCAGGATCGCCATCAGCGCCTTGGCCTGGGCCGCCGCGTCCTGCCCCTCCTGGGCGATGGCATCCGCGTGGGCGTTCACGTACTCGTTCAACTCGTTGAGCTTCGAGGTCATGCCCTCGATAGTGGCCGGTCCCTCCTGTGCGAGCTGCGCCAGGGCAGCGCCGTCCCGCTTGTCGAGCGCCTCGCCGTAGCGCTGGGCGAAGTCCTCGAACTTCGTCACCGCTGCCATGGTCTCGGCGTACTTCGCCTTCCCGTCGGCGGTCTTGATGTGCTCCTCCAGGGCCCGCACCTGCTGGGAGCCGTGGCCCAGGTCGGCCGTGATCTCCTCGCGCAGCTGCTGCAGCCGGGTCGGGTCGGTGGTGAAGGCGAGCAGCCCCGCCTTCGTAATCCCAACCTCGAAGCCGCGCCGCGCCTCGGTGATGTGGAGCGTGACCTGCACACCTTCATCTGCGAGCCGTTCCTCGTCCTTGGCGGCGGCATCAATTCGCGTCCAGCCGACGAAGGCGATGGCGATCGCGGGCACCACGGCCAGCGCGAACCCGCCGAAGAGCTTTGCCGAAAGCGAGAGTTTCACCAGCGAACTTCCTCCAGTGCGAGAGCCTGTGTGCGGAGCGCGCCCTGCCGCCAGCCCGGGCGGCCCCGGGCGCCCACGCTCACCATCGTCGGCAGCCGCTCCGGCTCCGCGAATCGGGGAACTCCCTGCCCGTCCCTCCAGCAGCTCCCGAGCGGCCGCTCAGGGGCCCTGCACCGCCCCCGCTCCCGCCCCCGCCGCCTGCGCCACCAGCCACGCCGCCGCTCGCGGGTGGGCAAGCAGGTAGAGGTGCACGAAGCTCGCCAGCACCCGGCCATCGGTGAAGCCCTCCACCGCCCCGCCATCCGCCAGCTGCCATGCCGGCGCGGGGCCCGGTGCCAGCCGCGCATAGTGGAATTCGTGCCCGCGCAGCCGCCAGCCAGCCCGCGCCACGGGGCTGTCGCGCAGCGCGACCACCTCGCGGTAGCCCAGCACCGGCCGCTCGGCCATCACCGCGGTGCCCGGCACCAGGCCGCACATCGGCCAGCGGCGGCCGTTCGCCTCCAGCCCCTCGGCCAGGTACATCAGCCCGCCGCACTCGGCCACGATCGGCCCCCCGAACGCCCGGATGGCGGCGCGCATCGCGGTGTTCGCAGCCAGCCTCGCCGCGTGCAGCTCCGGGTAGCCCCCGGCGAGGAAGAGCGCATCGGCCGGCGGCAGGCCGGCATCGGCGAGCGGGCTGAATGGCACGATCTCCGCGCCCAGCCGGCGCAGCAGCTCGCGCGTCTCCGGGTAGGCGAAGCGGAACGCCGCATCCTCGGCCCAGGCGATGCGCACGAACGGCGGCCGCGGCGACGGAAAGGGGTCTTCGGCCGGGCCGAGCGGCCCCGCGCTGCGGGCGATGGCGAGGATCGCCGGCAGGTCCAGGTGCGCCGCGGAGCGGAGCGCCGTCTCGGGGATCGCCGCCTCGCCGGCCAGCACGAGGCCGAGGTGCCGCTCCGGCAGGCCCAGCGCCGGGTCGCGCGGGATCCAGCCAAGGAGGGGCAACCCCGTCTCGGCCAGCGCCTCACGCAGCAGCTCCGCGTGCCGCGCCGAGCCCACCCGGTTGGCAATCACGCCGGCCACCCGCACACGGGGGTCGAAATCGGCGAACCCGCGCGCCACCGCAGCGATGCTCGCCGCCATGCCGCCCGCGTCGACGACGAGCACCACCGGCGCCCCGAGGGCCGCTGCCAGCGCGGCCGTCGACCCGGCGCCGCCCGTGCCGGCCCGCCCGTCGAAAAGCCCCATCACCCCCTCCACCAGCGCCACCGACGCCCCAGCGCAGGCGTGGGCGAACAGCCCGCGCAGCCGCGCCTCGCCGAGGAACCAGCCATCGAGGTTGTACGGCACCCTGCCGCAGGCCGCGCCGAGGTGCGTCGGGTCGATGTAGTCGGGCCCGGCCTTGAAGGGCTGCACTCGCTCCCCGGCAGCGCGCAGGGCGAGCGCCAGGGCGAGCGTCGCCGTTGTCTTGCCCGCCCCCGAGTGGGGCGCACCAACCACCAGCCGGGGGATGGCCGCCATCACGCCCCACATCCTCCCACGGCTGCCGGCCGCCAGTCACTGCTGCCGGTTGCGCTTGCAACGATGGAAGTTTTCGTAAAGAATGCGCGAAAACCTCGGCAGCCATCGCCCGTGCGCATTCACCCCGCCGTTGCCCCGCGCGACCTCCCTGCCCTGCTCGATGCACTGCCGCTCCCAGGGCTCGCCGTCGATCGCCACGGGCGCGTGGCCCTGGCCGCTGCCGCGTGGGTCGAGCTCGACCCGGCGGTAGCCCCCGGCGAGGAGGCGGTCGCGGCCCTCGCGCGCGCCTTTCCCGGCGCCGATGTTGGCGCGCTCGCCGACCTCCTGGCCGGGGCCCGCGCGACCTTCGCCTGTCCCGGCATGGTCGGCCCCGGCGACATGGGCTCCGCTCGACTCGTTCGGTCGGCCATCCCCGGTGAGTCGCCCCTCGCGGCGCTCATCACCCTCCAGCCCGCGCCCGGCGACGATCGCTACCGCCGCCTGGTCGAAGAGGCGAACGACATCATGTTCGGGCTCGACCTCCAGGGTCGCTTCACCCACATGAACCAGCTTGGCTACGCCGTCTCCGGCTACACCCCGGAGGAGCTCATCGGCCGCCCCGCGGTCGACTTCGTCCCGCCCGAGCACATCCCCCGCGTTGCCGAGGCGCTCGCTGGCATCTGGCGGGGCGAGAGCGTTCCCCTGCTCGAAGTCGAATTCCAGTTCAAAGATGGCCGCCGCCGCTGGTTCGAGGTGAAGGGCCGCACCTTCATCGAAGATGGCGCTGTCGTCGGCACCTTCCACGTCGCCCGCGATATCACCGAGCGGCGGGCCCTCGCCCAGGCGCGGGAACTTCTCTCCCGGGCGGCCGCCGCGGCGCCCATCGTCCTCTGGGCAGTCGACATGGAGGGGCGCTACACCCTGCTCGAAGGCGGGGCGCTCGAACGGTACGGCATCCAGCCGGGGGAGCTCCTCGGCCGGTCCATCTTCGAGTACCTGCGCGAGGCGCCCGAGATTCTCGCCGAGGTCCGCCGCGGCCTCGCCGGCGAGGCCTTCAGCTCAACCGGCACCTGGCGCGAGACCACCTTCGAGGTGCACTACGTGCCCCTGCGCGACCCGGCGGGCGTGCAGGTCGGCCTCCTCGGCGTCGTCCTCGACATCACCGAGCGGGTGCGCGCCGCCGAGGCCCGCGCCCGTGCAGACAAGATGGAGGCGCTCGCCATCCTGGCCGGCGGCATCGCCCACGACTTCAACAACCTGCTCGTCGGCATCCTGGGCAACGCCTCGCTCACCCTGCTCGAGCTCCCGCCCGGCAGCCCGGCCCGCCCCGCCCTGCTCGAGATCGAAACTGCCGCCCGTCGCCTCGCCGACCTCGCCCGGCAGATGCTTGCCTTTTCGGGGCGCGGCCACTTCGCCCGCCAGCCGGTCAACCTCCGCGCGGTCATCGATGCCGCCCTCGCCAGCCTGCGTCAGCCCGCACAGGTCCACGTGGAGCTGGCCGAGCCGCTGCCCGCGGTGCACGGCGACCCGGGCCAGCTTCGCCTCGCCATCGCCGCCCTGCTCGAAAACGCGGTCGAAGCCTCCCCGGCCGGCGCGCCGATCACCGTCGCGGTGCGCCCTGCCCGCGTGGCGGCAGGCGACCTCGCGGGGGCCCACCCCGGCCCGCCCGCCGCGGGCGAGTACGTTGTTGTCGAGGTGCGTGATCGTGGCGAGGGCATCGCGCCGCACCTGCTCGACCGCATCTTCGACCCCTTCTACACCACCCGGTTCACCGGGCGTGGCCTCGGCCTGGCCGCCGCCGCTGGCATCGCACGTGGCCACCGCGGCGCCATCACCGTTGCCTCCAACCCCGGCGGCGGCAGCACCTTCAGCCTCTACCTGCCGGTGGCCGAGGCGTCATCGTGACGAATTTCACATGGTTTTCATGATCGGCGCGTCCGTGCCGCCCCCGGCCGGCCGTATACTGGCGCGGGTAAGGGGACAGCCAGCAGCATGCGCACCGTTTTCCTCGTTACCCGCCACCCCGATGCCGCACGCCTCGGCCCCGAGCTCGAACGCGCGGGCTTCAACGCGCCCGTGATTGCCCCGGAGCGTCTCGCCTCCGATGAGCTGCAGAACCGCATCGATGTGGCCGTCCTCGACTTTCGTGATATCCCGCCGGCCGCCTTCAGCATCATCAGTGCTGCCTACGGCGAGAACGGCGTCATCCTCGTCGCCCTCGTCGCCCCCGAGCAGCTCGATCGCATCACCCCGGACCTCGCCGTCGATGACTTCGTCCTCCTCGGCGCCCCGCCGGAGGAGCTCGCCCGGCGCGTCGAGCGTGCCCTCTGGCGCAAGCACGGCGTCGATGCCGAGAACGTCGTCCGCTGCGGCGCCCTCGAGATCGACCTGACGAACTACCGCGTCACCGTCGATGGCGAACCCGTGGTCCTCACCTTCAAGGAGTACGAGCTCCTGCGCTTCCTCGCCCTCAACGCCGGCCGCGTCTTCACCCGCGAGCAGCTCCTCAACCGCGTCTGGGGGTACGACTACTTCGGCGGGGCCCGCACCGTCGATGTCCACATCCGCCGCATCCGGGCAAAGATCGAGGTGCGCGGGCACGCCTTCATCGAGACCGTGCGCAACGTGGGCTACCGGCTCGTCGCCGACGCCCGCAAGCCGGCCGCCGCCGAGTAGCGGGTCGAGCCCGTCTCAGAGCGCGATCGGCTCGTCGCACTCCCGCCGCACAAGGTCCTCGAACGTCTCGCGTCGCGCCACCAGGCGGGCGCCTCCGCGTTCCCAGAGCACCTGCGGCGCCCGGCCGAGGGAGACGTAGGTGGAGGACATCGCCGCGCCGTAGGCCCCGGCGTCGTGCAGCACCACCAGGTCGCCCGGTTCGGGCCGCGGCAGCAGGCGCGGCTGCAGCAGCTCCTGGTCGTCGCGGGTGAACACGTCGCCGCTCTCGCAGAGCGGGCCCGCCACCACGAACGGCTCCGGCTCCCGCCCGGCCCCGCGCCCGACGATCGAGATGTGGTGGTAGGAGCCGTACATCGCGGGGCGCACCAAATCGTTGAAGCCGGCGTCGCACATGATGAACTGGTGGCCCGGCCCCTTCTCGTTCGTCCGCGTGGCCTTTACATCGGTCACCCGCGCCACGAGCAGCGCCATGCCGGCGACGGGGTAGCGCCCCGGCTCGATCTCGATCCCGATCGGTCGCTCCGCCGCCGCGGTGAGCTGGCGCACCCCCTCGGCGAGGATGGCCCCGAACTCCGCGAGCGGGTACGCGGGCGCGCCCGGCCGGTACGGGTGCGGGATGCCCCCGCCCAGGTTCACCGCCTGCACCTCCGGGTAGTGCGGCAGCAGGTGGGCGAACAGTGCCAGCAGCTTCTTCATGTTCTCGTCGAACTCCCGGATCTGCGGGCCGGTGCCCACGTGCGCGTGGAGCGTCACGACCGGGAAGCCCGCCGCATCGGCCAGGCGCTTCGCTTCCAGGTGGTCCTCGTACCAGATGCCATGCTTGGAGGAGGGGCCACCCGTATCGCACGCCTGCACGTGGCCGTGCCCGAAGCCGGGGTTGATGCGCATCGCGATGGGGCCCCGGTATCCCGCCTTGGCCAGCTCCCGGATCATCCCCGGGGAGCCCACGTTTGGCAGGATCCCCTCTGCCAGCACCACCTCGAGCGCGTTATCGCGGAAGACATCCGCCGTGTACATCACCACGGGCGGCTCGTGCCCCATCGGGAAGCCCGCGGCCTTCGCCCGCAGCACCTCGTTCCCGCTCACGGCGTCGATCCACAGCCCGTGGCGGCGCGCGGTCTCCAGCACCGGCCGGGCAGGGTTCGCCTTCACCGCGTAGCGGCAGTGGAGCCCCGGCCCGGCTGTGAGCGCCGCGAGCTCGGCGAACTTCTGCTCCATGATGGCGGCATCGTAGAAGTAGAACGGCGTGCCCACCTGCTCGGCGAGCGCTTCGAGGGGATACTGCGAAAGGTCCATGCCGGCGAGTCTAGCAGCGGCACCGCTCAGGCGCGTTTCGTCCCCTTCCGCCCGGGCCGCTGCGGCCCCCTCGCCTGCTTCGCCAGCCGCTCCAGCCGCCGGCGGATGGCGTTCGGCTCCACCGTCAGCAGGCCGCGCCCGCTCACCGGCATCCGCCGCCGGCGCGCCTCCAGCTTCCGCGCCCGCTCCTCCCAGCCCATCAGCGGTCGCCGCCTGGCGCCGGCCCGGCCGGCGCCCCCGCCTCGTGATGGCGGTCGTGGAGGGTGGCCAGGTGCTCCTCCAGGTGGGCAATCTGCCGCCGCAGCTCATCCACCCGGCGGTCCAGGTCGTTCAGCCGCTCCCATTCCGGGTCCGGCAGCCGCTGAATCGCCCCGTTCGAATCGTCGTGGAAGGCGACGATGTGCCCGGGGACGCCGACGACCGTCGCGTTCGGCGGCACGTTCGTGACGACCACGCTCCCCGCGCCGATGCGCACGTTCTCTCCGATCTCCACCGCGCCGATCACCTTCGCGCCCGCGCCCACCGTCACCCGGTCACGCAGGGTGGGGTGCCGCTTTACGCGCAGGGTGCTCGTGCCCCCGAGTGTGACCCCCTGGTAGAGCGTCACGTCGTCGCCGATCTCGGTCGTCTCGCCAATGACGACCCCCATGCCGTGGTCGATGAAGAAGCGCCGCCCGATGCGTGCCCCCGGGTGGATCTCGATCCCGGTGAAGAAGCGGGCCACGTGCATAATCCCGCGCGGCAGGAGCGGCACCCCGCGCCGGTAGAGTGCGTGCGCCAGGCGGTGCGCCAGCCGCGCGTGGAACCCGGGGTAGAAGAGCGCAACCTCCAGCGCCGAGCGCGCCGCCGGGTCCCGCTCCATGGCGGCGCGGATGTCATCGCGGATGTCGCGCAGGAGTTCCATCGCACCACCACCTTACGCGAAGGCCGGGCAGCGGTGCTACCGCCGGGTGTCAGCCGCGGTGCCTACGGCCGTCCCGCCCGGTGCAGGCTCTCGGCCGCCGCCAGTGCCGGCTCCCGCGCGCGTTCCGCCTCGAGCCGCTCCATCTGCATCTGCACGTTCAGCGGGTATACCCCGGTGAAGCAGGCGTTGCAGAGGTCTTCCGGCGCCTGGCCGGTGGCCCGGTTCAGCCCCTCGAGACTGAGGAAGCCCAGCGAATCGGCGCCGATGTGCTGGCGGATCTCCTCGATCGAATGGTTCGCCGCAATCAGCTCCGCCTTCGTGGCCATGTCCACGCCCAGGAAGCAGGGCGAGACGATCGGCGGCGTGGTGATGCGCATGTGCACCTCCCGCGCGCCGGCACGGCGGAGCAGGGCGATGACCCGCGGCGTGGTGGTGCCCCGCACGATGCTGTCATCGACGAGCACCACCCGCTTCCCCCCGAGCACATCGCTCAGGGCGTTGAACTTCAGGCTCACGCCGGCCTCGCGGATGCGCTGGTCCGGCTGGATGAACGTTCGCCCCACGTACCGGTTCTTCACCAGGCCCTCGCGGTAGGGGATGCCCGAGGCGCGCGCATAGCCGATTGCCGCCGGCGTCGCCGAATCGGGCACACCGATGACGATATCCGCCTCCACCGGGTGCTCGCGGGCAAGGGTGGCCCCCATCTCCTCGCGTGCCGGGTAGACGAGCTGGCCGCCGATGCGGCTGTCCGGCCGCGCAAAGTAGGTGAACTCGAACGTCCACAGCGCCCGCTTGCGCGCGGGCGCCACCGGGAAGAAGCTCGCCGGGCCATCGGCATCGATGACTACCACCTCGCCCGGTCGGATCTCCCGCTCCATCGGTACGCCCAGGTGCTCGAGCGCACACGATTCCGAGGCGACCACCCAGCCGCCATCGAGCCGGCCCAGGCAGAGCGGCCGCACCCCCATCGGGTCGCGCAGGGCGTAGAGGCGGTCGCGCGTCATCATCACCACGCTGTAGGCGCCCTCCAGCCGGCGCATCACGTAGTGGAAGCGCTCCTCGATCGTTCGCCCCGGGGCGAGCACGTAGAGGTGACCGATGATTTCGGAATCGGCCGTCGATTCGAAGCGGACGCCCTGGGCCTCCAGGTCCTCGCGCAGGATGTCGACGTTGGTGAGGTTGCCGTTGTGGGCGAGGGCGATGGGCTCGCCGGTGTCCGGGTCGTGGACCACGATCGGCTGGGCGTTGCAGGCGAGCGATCCCCCCGCTGTGCTGTAGCGGGTGTGCCCGATGGCGATGTGCCCCTTCAGGTAGGCCAGGTCTTCCTCATCGAAGACCTGGGCCACGAGGCCCATGCCCGTCCGGAGGCTGAAGGCCTCCCCGTTGCTGGTGGCGATGCCGGCGCTTTCCTGGCCCCGGTGCTGGAGGGCGTAGAGCCCATAGAACGTCAGCCTTGCGACGTCGTCGCCGGGGCTGTACACCCCGAACACGCCGCAGGCCTCGCGCGGGTTATCGCTTTCCGGGAGCAATCCCCTCCGGCCTCCTTGCGGTGACGGCTACCCCCAGTATATCGGCCGCTGGCGCCACCCGCGCGAGCCCGCTGCAGTTGGGAGTTGGGAGCCCGGAGTTGGGAGGCCCCCTCCCCCTCTCCCGGCGCCGAAGGCGCCTCTCCCGCTCTCCCGTTCTCCCGGCGCCGAAGGCGCGTCTCCCGTTCTCCCGCTCTCCCGCTCTCCCGTTCTCCCGCTCTCCCCTTCTCCCGGCGCCGAAGGCGCCTCTCCCGCTATCCTCAACATCCCATGCTCTTCTGCGAAGCCGTCTCCAAGGCCTACGGCGGGCGCGAAATCCTCCACGACGTGACCTTCACCGTCAGCGAGGGCGAGCGCGTCGGCCTCGTCGGTCCCAACGGCGCCGGCAAATCCACCATCCTCCGCCTCATCGCCGGCCTCGAATCCCCCGATGCCGGCCGCGCCGGCTACCGTGGCGGTGCCCTCGGCTACCTCCGCCAGGAGGCCGGCCTTGATGATGCCAACACCCTCCTCCAGGAGCTCTGGCTCGCCTTCCCCGAAGCCAGCGCCATCGAGCGCGAACTCGCCCGCGTGGCCGCCGCCATCGAAGCCGGCACCGGCGACCTCGATGCCCTCGTCGAGGAGCAGGCACGCCTCTTCGAACGCTTCGAGGCCCTCGACGGCTACCGCATCGAGGCCCGCATCGGCCGCGTCCTCGATGGCCTTGGCTTCGAGCCGGAGGACTGGAACCGGCGCTGCGGCGAATTCTCAGGCGGCTGGCAGATGCGCATCGCCCTCGCCAAGGTCCTCGTCCGCCGTCCCGAGAACGTCCTCCTCGATGAACCCACCAACCACCTCGATGCCCGCGCCCGCGACTGGCTCGCCGAGGAGCTCACCGAGTGGGACGCCGCCATTCTCGTCGTCACCCACGACGGCGAATTCCTCGACCGCTTCGCCACCCGCATCCTCGACCTGCGTGAGCGGACCATCGAGAGCTACGCCGGCAACTACACTGCCTTCCAGCGGCAGAAGGCCGCCCGCCTCCAGGCGATCGACCAGGCCGCCGCCCGCCAGGAACGGGAGATCGCCCGCCAGGAACGCTTCATCGAGCGCTTCCGCGCCAAGGCCACCAAGGCCTCCCAGGTGCAATCGCGCGAGAAGCAGCTCGCCCGCATCGAGCGAATCGAGCGCCCCCGCCGCGAGGCCGAGGTGACCTTCGAAATCAGCGCCCACGGCCGCACCGAGCGCGACGTCCTCGTCTTCAAGCACGTCAGCCACGCCTACGGCGACCACCCGGTCCTCGTCGATATCAACCTGCACATCGAGCGCGGCCAGAAGGTGGCACTCGTGGGCCCCAACGGCGGCGGCAAGAGCACCCTGCTCAAGATCGCCGCCGGGCTCATCACACCCACGGAGGGCGTGGTGGAGTGGGCCGAGCGCGCCCGCTTCGGCTACTACGACCAGCACCAGGATGAGGCGCTCGATATGGGCCGCACCGTCCTCGAAGAGGTGCGGAGCGTCGCCCCCCACGAGCCTGAGGTGCGCCTCCGCACCGTCCTCGGCCAGTTCCTCTTCCGCGGCGACGATGTCTTCAAGCCGATCCGCGTCCTCTCCGGCGGCGAGCGGAGCCGCGTCGCGCTCGCCAAGTTCCTCCTCCAGCCCACGAACGTCCTCCTGCTCGATGAGCCCACCAACCACCTCGATCGCACCACCCGGCGCAAGCTCCTCGAAGCCCTGCGCGCCTACGATG